>Ga0105094_10001518_pt1 | contig 12195 bp, 14 predicted proteins | sample PPLLak1March2015_2_FD_87023 | JGI IMG/M metagenome (GOLD analysis project Ga0105094, IMG submission 87023) | Freshwater sediment microbial communities from Prairie Pothole Lake near Jamestown, North Dakota, USA - PPLs Lake P8 Core (3) Depth... | ecosystem: Environmental > Aquatic > Freshwater >...
AATATTGATCATGGTTTCGCGGGTTTGTGCCACGGCATTGTCGGGGTACATGGTTGCGTGGACAACAATACTGGCAGTGCCGGATACTAACAACACCTCATCTTGCCTCAGGCATTCCAGGCTGGCACGCGAAAACGTGCGACTGCACGGGTCATATTGCTGCGGATATTGCTAGGCACTGATCTGGCGCGGGTTTTCAATGCTCGGCAGTGTAACACCTTCGCGTGCCTGGCGAATTAATACTTGCTCCCACTTCGCCCGATCCGCAAGAAGATCGGCGAACCAGCCTGGGCTACCGACTGGAAGCTCTCAAAATCATCGCCCGGGGCCTTGTGCCAGATTTGTGCCAGGGCGAGGCAGGCTAAGGGAGGTTTAGATGCGATTAAGGCAGAGAATGGCACAGCGGCGAGCGATGCAAGCGGTTGATTGGTAACAACCTGCTGTGCCCCCATCTTTCTCAAAATCTGGTGGTGGCCACACCGTGTCGGTTCGATTCCGACCCTCGGTACCAAATCAGCCCACAGGGTTGTGTGAAGCGCCCTGTGGTCAGGTTCTCGATTCAAGCAGTGCCTTTATTTTCTCCAGTTTATCCTGCGCCGCCTCGCGGCCGGCGGCGATCGCCTCGTACCCGCGGTAAAACTCGAGCACGCCGATGTCACCGACGTCCGGTTCGAGCAGCAGATCGGGCGGACTCGTGCCGGCACGCAGGCGCACGATCTCCGCCTGGGTAATCGCCATGACCTGGTCCAGCACCTGGCGCGCCGTCCACGGCGAATCCACTCCTCGCCGCTTCGGATGATCTTCCAGCTGGGCCTCCAGCCAGACCTGCATCGCGCCGGCGCGCTTCATCCACGGCTGGCGCAGCAGCTGTCGCACGCGGGGGCGCCATTGCCCGGAAGGCGGCGGATGCCGCCGTGCCCGATCCCGCACCGCGGCGTGCACGCCCACCGCCAGCACCGGCCCGCCGAAACGCCCGCGGGCCACGTCGAACGGAATCGGATTGACCACGCTGCCGTCGACGAGCCAGCGCCGGTCAATGAGATATGGCGCGATGATGCCCGGGATCGAAATGCTGGCACGCACGGCATCCACCAGTCCACCGCGATAGATCACCACCTGCTCCCCGGTTTCGAGATCGGTCGTGACCGCGGCAAAGCCGATCGGCAGATCCTCGATGTTATGGGTACCCAGTTCCTTGTTGAGGTAGTCAATGATTTTTCTGCCGGACACGAGGCCGCCCGTCGGCAGGTCCGGCATGAACAATTGCAGCGTCAGCTTCCAGTCCATGGTGGTGGCCAGCTTTTCCAGTTCATTCATCGGCACGCCGCTGGCGAGAAACGCGCCGATCTCGGCGCCGATACTGGAGCCGACCACGGCGCGCACGGGGATGGAATTTTCCGCCAATATCTGCAACACACCGACATGCGCCAGGCCGGCGGCCCCGCCGCCGCTCAGCGCCAGCACCAGGCCGGTTTTATTGCGGGGAGTCTTGTCCTGAGGCTGCATGGTGGCGCCGTTCCATGGGTTTTCGCTCTACGCCGGATATTATCGCGCCAACCGGATGCGTCAGACCACTGAAGCGCTGCGGCTGCGGACAGCAAGGGAACGAATGCCCGGGAAATGCGCGGTCTAGGCGACCTGGACCGGGATGGAATTGCGCGTGTGGGTGATGCGGTTGCGCGCGTCCACGTACACCAGGCGCGGCTTGAAGGCGGCGAGTTCTTTCTCCTCGAACTCGGCATAGGCGCAGATGATGACGATATCGCCCGGGCTGGCCTTGTGCGAGGCGGCGCCGTTGACCGAGATGATGCCGGAACCTTCCTCCGCACGGATGGCGTAGGTCGAAAAGCGTTCGCCGTTTTTGAGGTTGTAGACCTCGATGCGCTCGTATTCGCGGATATCGGCGGCATCCAGCAGACGGCCATCGATCGCCACCGAGCCCTCGTAATCGGGTTCGGAATGCGTGACGGTTACGCGGTGCAGCTTGGACCTGAGCATGATGCGACGCATCGAAAATACCTCTGAAGAATATTTGTATATTATCGGGCCTGAATCGCCGGTTTTCAAATCACGATTTCAGCTCGAATTCGACGTTGTCTATCAGCCGCGTTTTGCCCAGCCATGCCGCCGCCAGCACCACCAGCTGGCGGTCCTCTGCCGCGGGAAGCCGCAGATCGGATTGCCGGCGCACATGCACGTAATCGGGCCGGAAGCCGTCTGCCTGCAGATCGATGACGGCATTTTCCTCCGCCGCCGCGAGATGCATGCCTTCCCGCTGCACGCGGTCGCGCAGCCGGACGAGCGCCTCGTACAGGCGCGGCGCGGCTTTGCGCTCTTCAGGGCTGAGATAGTTGTTGCGCGAACTCAGGGCCAGCCCGTCCGGTTCACGTACCGTGTCCACGCCGACGATCTCGACCGGCAGGCCGAGATCAGCGGTCATGAGCCGGATCAGCAGCCATTGCTGGTAATCCTTCTTGCCGAACACGGCGACGTCGGGCGTCACCAGGTTGAACAGATGGTTGACCACGGTGGTGACACCGCGAAAATGCCCGGGACGAAAAGCGCCGCAGAGGTCGTCGCTCAGGCCCGGCACCTCCACGAAGGTCCGGGCGGCTTTTCCGCGCGGATACATCTCAGACTCCGCCGGCTTGAACAGCAGGTCAACGCCGGCGGACAGCAGGGCCACCTTGTCATGCGACGGTGTGCGCGGATAGGAATCAAAGTCTTCACCCTGCCCGAATTGCAGCGGATTGACGTAGATGCTCGCCACCACCGCCGGTGCATGCCGGCGCGCCTCCTGCATCAGGTGCACGTGACCGGCATGAAGATTGCCCATGGTGGGGACAAAAGCGATGCGCTTGCGCGCCTCCCGCAGCCGCGCGATCTGCTCCCTCAACCCGGCGACGGTCTCAACCGTGATCATGAGGAATGAAAGCTGTGCTCCGGCCCGGGGAACGCGCCGGATTTGACGGCGGCAATGTAGGATTTGACCGCCGCCTCGACACTGGCAGCGCCCTGCATGAAATTTTTCGAGAACTTGGGGCTCGGCCGCGGATAAATGCCGAGCATGTCCTGCAGCACCAGCACCTGGCCGTCACAGTCCGGACCGGCGCCGATGCCAATGGTGGGAATCTCCAGATCGGAGCTGATTGTCTTCGCCAATTCCGACGGCACGGCTTCCAGCACCAACAGGGAGGCGCCGGCTTCCTGTAAAACTTTGGCGTCGCGACGGATTTTTTCCGCGGCGGTGGCCTCGCGCCCCTGCACGCGGTAACCGCCCAGCTGGTGCACCGATTGCGGCGTCAATCCCAGGTGCGCACAGACGGGCACGCCGCGCTCGACCAGGAAGCGCACGGTCTCGGCCATCGGTTCGCCCCCTTCCAGCTTCACCACCTGCGCCCCGCCCTTTTGCATCAGGCGGCCGGCCGAAGCGAAGGCATGCGCCGGGCTTTGCTGATAACTCATGAACGGCAGGTCGACGATGATCAGAGCGCGTTTCGCAGCACGCGCCACGCAGCGGGCGTGATACACCATGTCGGCGACGCTGACCGGGAGCGTGGAGTCATGGCCCTGCATGACCATGCCGAGGGAGTCCCCAACCATTATCATGTCGATACCGGCGTTTTCCAGCAGGCTCGCGAAACTGTAGTCGTAGGCGGTCAGGCAGGTGATCTTCTCGCCGCGGCGCTTCATCTCCCTGATCGTGGTAAGCGTGACCGGCTTCACAGATTGGCCGCGAGGGGATTGAAGAAATGGCGGCCGCTGCGGATCTTGCGGATGTGCGAGAGCAGCGTCTGGAAATCCGCTTCGCGGTCGACGATGTTGATCCGCTCCGCGTTGACCACCAGCAGCGGTGCGGCCGTATAGTGGTGAAAGAACTGGGTATAGGCATCCACCAGCGTCTGCAGGTAGTCGCGATCGATGAGGCGTTCGTATTCCACGCCGCGGCGCCGTACCCGCTCGTGTAACACGTCCACCGGCGCCTGCAGGTAGATCACCAGGTCCGGCACCGGCAGGCTCAGACTCATCTGGGCATATACCTGCCCGTAGAGCCGCAATTCGTCGTCATCGAGGTTGGCGCGCGCGAACAGCTTGTCCTTGTCGAGCAGGAAATCCGAAACGTAGCCGCTGCTGAACATGTCGCTCTGCTTGATCTGTTCCAGCTGGCGCGCGCGCTGGAACAGGAAAAACAGCTGGGTCGGCAGGGCAAACGACTTGCGCGACTGGTAAAACCGCTCGAGGAAGGGATTCTCTTCCGGATGCTCGAGGATGGGCTTGGCGCCGAAGACCTCCGCCAGCCGCACGGCAAGACTGGTCTTGCCCACACCGATCGGCCCTTCGATGACGACATATCCTGGATTATTTATATTCATATTGATCTTGGAGCTGCCCATGAACGCTGATTGGCGCGGATAAAGACAAAGTACGGGTAAATCATTCTTTATTTGTGTTTATCGGCGGTTTCCGGACGATTATCAGTTTCCAGTCTTTCTATGCGCTGCCCGGCACAGCTGGCCAGCAATTCACGCAACGCGCCGCGCCCGGGAATGACCAGGTCCGGCTCGATCTCATGCAAAGGATACAGGACGAAGGCGCGTTCGTGGAGTCTCGGGTGCGGCACGGTCAACTCCGCCGTGCGGATCGTCTGGTTGCCGTACAACAGCAGGTCGAGGTCCAGCGTGCGCGGACCGCCCTTGTCCCCTTCGCGCACGCGCCCGTGCGTGCGTTCGATTTCAAGCAGGTTCCGCATGAGCATGGCCGGGGCTTGTCCGGTGCGCACACGACACACGGCATTGATGAAGTCCGGTTGCTCAAGCAGACCTACCGGGGCGGTGCGGTAAAATGACGAGCACGCCTCGACATGGGTTTGCTCGAGCCGTGCCAGCGCCGACACTCCGGCCCGCAACAGCGCGACCGGATCGTCCAGATTGCTCCCCAGACCGACATAGGCACACACCGTGTTTTCCGGCTTACTCATGCCTCGGCGACTGGCCGGACGATGGCCGGCGCCGGCGGCGGCGACGCTTGCCTCCGCCACTGCCGGACGTGGCGAATTCCGCCGCCATGATACGGCGCTCCTCCTCGCCCACGCTCTGAAAACGCGTCCACCAGTCGGCCAGGGCCTGATCGGCCTCGCCGGTTTCGGCGCGCAGCAGAAGGAAATCGTAGGCCGCGCGAAAGCGCTTGCTCTCCAGCAGACGGAATGCCTGCTGGCCGGCGCGGCGCTCGAGACGGCCCTGCATGCTCCAGATTTCGCGCATCGGCACGCTGAAGCGCTTCGGAATGGTGATGTGCCGCAGCTGCTCATGCAGCACGTCCTCCGCGGCGCGGAACATGGCGTCATGGCTGTTCATGCCGCGCACGATATATTCGCCCATCTGCTCCCGCACCGGCTCCCACAGCATGGCGGCGAAAAGAAATGCCGGCGTCACCGGCTTGTCCTCGTTCACGCGCGCGTCGGTGTTGGCCAGCGCGCGCGGCACCAGCGTCACGGGGAATCCCTCTTCCTCGTGTTCGAGGCTTTTCTCCGTCAGCGGGAACAAGTACTGGAACAGCCCGTAGTGGCGCAACAGCTCGTAGGTTTCGAGCGCGTAGCCCCCGTGAAACAGCTTCAGGACTTCCTCGAACATGCGTGCCGCCGGCACGGATGCCAGCAAGGGTGCAAGGTCGCGAATGGGCGCGGCGGTCTTGTCCTCGAGCTTGAAACCCAGCTTGGCGGCGAAACGCACCGCGCGCAGCATGCGCACCGGGTCTTCGCGATAACGCGTTTCGGGGTCGCCGATCACGCGCAGAATGCCGGCCTTGAGGTCCGGGACTCCCCCGACATAATCGATGACGCTGAAGTCATGGATGTCGTAATACAGCGCATTGACGGTGAAATCGCGCCGGACGGCGTCTTCTTCCTGGGAGCCGAACACATTGTGATCCGGCGCCTCTGCCGGAGAGTCGTTTTCGACGTCCTCCCCCTCCACTTCTTCTTCCGTCGAAAGGGGTTCCTCGGAAATGTCGCGGGGAATGGCGCGGAAGGTGGCGACCTCGATGATGTCCCAGCCGAAACGCACGTGCACCAGCCGAAAACGCCGGCCGATCACGCGCGCGTTGTGGAACAGCTTGCGGATCTGTTCGGGCCGCGCGTCGGTCACGACGTCGAAATCCTTGGGCTCGCGCCCCAGCATGAGATCGCGCACGCATCCCCCCACCAGCAGGCTGGCGTAGCCGGCTTCTTTCAGGCGGTGCAGGACCTTGAGGGCGTTTTCGCTGATTTGAGCGCGCGTGACGATGTGTTGTGCGCGCGGAATGATGACCGGTCCGGTATTGATTCGGCGCGGATCTTCGTGAAACGAAGGCGACACTAAATGAACGCTCCTCTGTCTTCGTCGCGGCGCTATGCCGGATCAATACCAAAAATTCTCAAGATTGCCTGATTGTTGAGACGGCAAGATTGCCCCAATCAGAGCCGCCAAGGGAATTACAGCATGCGGCATTTGCGACACGATTCACGCCGCCTCAATAAGTTATTCCCACCTGGGTGGTTACGAAGCCAATGGCCGGGATGTCCTATTATTGGTTGGTGCTTTGTCGGCCGGCACGTATAATACCACCGCTTTCGGCGCCCCGCGCGCCGGTTCTCAACGCTCCCATCGTCTAGTGGCCTAGGACGCTGGCCTCTCACGCCGGTAACAGGGGTTCGAATCCCCTTGGGAGCGCCATACATGCCGTCCCTGGCGTCGCATTGCGACTCCGCTCAACCCCGGCCCGCACATCCATGTGCGGGCGTTCGCCGGCGCGAAGACACGTTAAGTGTCTTCGCGAAAACTCCGGCTCACCCCCTTGGGAGCTTTTCAGATCATCAATGCCAAAAAGGACCCAATGGGGTCCTTTTTGCTTGCCAGAAATCATGCAGGCTATTATGCCTTCGCCGTCACCGTCGCGCTGCCCGTACTTCCCTTTTTCAGCAATTCCACGATGCGCGTATAGCCCCCGCGTTCGGCAATTTTTTCCGCCGTGTCGCCACGTCCATCCTTGGAGGTCACGTCCGCGCCATTGTCGAGCAGCATCTGGACGATATCGCTGTAGCCTTTGTAGGCCGCCGCCATCAACGGGGTCTTGCCGCTGACGGTGCGCACATTCACGTTCACGCCCTGGTTCAACAACGACTGCACCACGGCAATGCGCCCCTTGAGAATGGCGGTGAACAGCGCCGCCGCGCCGTGCGCGGTTTTGGAGCGGCCGCTTTTCTCGAGACCGGTCGGCAGCTTCAGCAGGCGGTTACTGAGCGAGATCACGACCATCGCTACCAGCCCCAGCAGGCTGATCTGCGGATCGATGCCGAATTCTTCTGCAATATCCGCCGGCACGTTGGCGCCGGCGGCGAGGACCACGATAACCAGGATGAGGGTGAATTTCAGGTAGCGGACCAGCGCAACGGCAACGACGGCGATCAATCCACCGAGCAGGTAGCGGCGGTCTAAATTGATCCAGGAGGTCCACTCCTCGGGGAGGTTGGCGCCGATGCTCAGCAACAAAACAACGGCGACGAGACCCCAGTCGCGCGGCGATTCTTTTAATATGACCACATTACCTCTCCTCTGTTTCCTGTCAGGAAGTCACCGCCACCAACATCCCCTGTCGCGGTACTTAGCCTTAAGTCTAGATGCATTTTCCGGCCTGTGAAGCCTGACTGGCTGCCGCCACCAGGGCACAAAATAGCCGCAAAACGCCGTACATTCCCGACAAAAAACAGCAGGCAAACCGGTTTACCCGCCCTGCCTCGCGAGCACACGGATCAGCCAGGCAGCGATATCCCGGATTTCGTCCGGCACCAGGGTGTGACCCATTACATAGGTATGTCGCTCAAGCTTGAGACCGCGCGCCTCCATCCGCCGATGCGCCTGCTGCACCAGATCATATGGAACCACACGATCGTCCGTGCCATGCGCGATGAAAATCGGAACCGCGGCATTGGCCGGGTGGACTTCTGCCACCAGGCTCTCGGCATACGGCACGGGCGTGGACAGCGCCATGATTCCCGCGAGCGTTTCGGGGTAGCGCAGGCCGGCGTGCAGGGCGATGGCCCCGCCCTGGGAAAAGCCCGCCAGCACGACGTTCTCACAGGCGATGCCGCGCCGGATTTCCTTTTCGATCACGGCCTGCAGGAGTTTTTCGGATTCGTGGATATGCTCGTGGTTCTGCTCAAAGCCGCGTTCGGACATGGCGATGTCATACCAGGCGCGCATGACATAACCATTATTGATGGTCACAGCCCGCAAGGGCGCATGCGGAAACACGAAACGCAACGGCAGCCGTGCCGACAAATGCAATTCAGGGATGATGGGTTCAAAATCGTGACCGTCCGCGCCCAGTCCGTGCAGCCAGATGACGCTGGCCGCCGGGTTTGCGCCCGTTTCGACCTCAACAGCAGGCTCCTCGCGCGGCCGGATAACCACCCTCAGTCTTCCCCGCGGTAGACACAACCGGCGGTGCAAGTCTCGCGCACCACGACTTTGGAAAGCACCGGCAGCGCGGGCTTGAGCTGACGCCAGATCCAGCGGGCCAGGTGCTCGCTGGTGGGATTCTGCAGGCCTTCAATCTCGTTCAGATAATGATGGTCGAGCTGTTCGTAGATCGGCTGGAAGGCGCGCGACAGATCGGCGAAGTCCATGATCCAGCCGGACTGCTCCTGCACCGGACCGGCGACGTGAATCTCGATCCGGAACGAATGGCCGTGCAGACGCCGGCACTTGTGACCTTCCGGCACGTTCGGCAGCAGGTGCGCCGCTTCGATGGTAAAAATCTTGAATATTTCCACGGGAATAACCGGACAGAAAATAATGAATGAACGAGTTTAACGGCTTTCGCCTGCGCCGGAAACCGCAGCCCATGGTCTGTCTGCGGTGCCGAGGGACGCAAAACCGCCGCAAGCTCTCGCGGGGCTGCAGACAGGGCGTTAAAATGACCCGGCACCTCAAGTGCAAATCCTGCCCGGAGGAACCATGGCCCATGCTTCGCTCCCGCTGATCGTGGAACCGGCGGAACTTGAAAAACAGTTCGGCATGGAAAATCTCCTGATCGTGGATCTGTGTCGCCCCGAAACCTGGGTGCAGGCCCACCTCCCCGGCGCGATGCATCTCGACTACGCGCAAATTGTCGCCGCACAACCGCCCGCCATGGGCCTGCTGCCGGATGCCGCACGCCTCAGCGACACACTCGGTTCCATCGGCATGAAACCGGAAAGCCACGTCGTGGCTTACGACGACGAAGGCGGCGGGCGCGCCGCGCGCCTGCTCTGGACGCTGGATGTCATCGGTCACGCCCGCTATTCACTCCTGAACGGCGGTCTGCATGCCTGGCTCAACGAACGGCACCGGATCAGCACCGAGTCCGTCAAACCCGCGCGCAGCGATTACCCGGTCACACTCGGCAATGAAGCGGTGGCGGACAAGAACTACATCGCGAACCGGCTGCATGACCCCGGGGTGGTCATCGTGGACACGCGCACACCGGCGGAATATCGCGGAGAAACCCGGCGCGCGGAACGCGCCGGACATATCCCCGGGTCGGTCAACTTCGACTGGATGAACGCCATTGATCAGGCACGCAACGTGCGCCTGAAACCGGCGGAAGAGCTGAAACGGGTTTTAACCGGCCTGGGTGTGACGCCAGACAAGGAGATCATCACCTATTGCCAGACGCATCACCGCTCCGCGCACACTTATATAGTATTGAAGAGCCTGGGTTACCCGCGGGTGCGCGGCTATCCGGGCTCGTGGTCGGAGTGGGGCAACAGCCCCGAAACACCTATCGAATGAAGGGCCAGCTGGCGTCGCGACGATGATCCGGCCGGTGATCAGCGGATTGCGTCAGACGGCGCACGGCACGGTCGCGCAACAGCACCGCATAGATATCCCCGTCGTAAACCATCGCGGCCGTCTCCTGCCATGCGGCCGCTTCTGTCCTGCTGGATGTCAACGATGCTATCCGCGACTTTATATTGTGTAACCACTTTTTCATTTTTTCTCCCCCCTCCGCCCCGGTGGTTCGGGCGTTGCAGGACATTCAGTCGCAATTCCTGTGCCATTCACGGCATGTGCGCAGAGGCATCTTCGAAACATGCTGAATTAAAAATTATTTTTCCATAAAAGTTTCCGAAACAGCTGACCGCGCAAGCGGGACGAACGGTCATTCTGTAAGAATCCTCATACACATTCATGCCGGTAATAATATTCTTGCGCCCCGAATCTCCGCCTTGTCGTCTTTCCCGGGAAAATCTTGCTGCTATCAATCAAGCATTTAGCAGGCATGTTCAAAATGGATGCCCGGTTTTTGCTGCAACCGGTAAGATGTAAAAAGTCCCGACAAGGCAGTTACCGATCGGAGGTGTTCAAATGATCAACAACATGTGGATTCTGGTGGCGCATCGAGGGGGCGCGCGGCTTTTCGAAAACAAGGGACCGGGCAAGGGCCTGAACCTGCTGCACGACATTCCCCACCCCGAGGGCCGATTGAAGAACAAGGAGATTGGCAGCGACAGGCCCGGGCGCAGTTTCGACAGCCGCGGTCAGGCGCGCCATGCGCTGAGCACCGAACAGGAACCCACGGCGCATGTCGCGGAACAGTTCGCAAAACAACTAAGCTCGATACTGGATGACGGCCGCAACCAGCAGCGCTACAGAAAACTCGTGCTGGTCGCCGAACCTCGCTTTCTGGGAAACCTGCGCGCCGCCTTGAGCTCCCCCACCGCCGCGCTGGTCACGGCCACCGTGGACAAGGACCTGGGAGGCGTGGAGCCGCATAACATGTCCCGGCACCTGGAAAACATCATCCGTCTCTGAATCGGATTCAGCCGTTTCCCGAATAGCGCACGCTACCGGCCGCCACGGCCGGCATTTCCATGTCCGCCGGCGGGAAATTCCCGCCGCAACACCAAACTACACTTGGGCCAACTGCGGCTGTGGAAAGTTTCTTACCGTAGATAGCCGCGCAGGCGCGCCACGCCCTCGCGCAGGTTATCGAGCGTGTTGGCATAGGAAAAACGCACGTGCTGCGCCGCCCGGTGACTGCCGAAGTCGAGGCCCGGGGTGATGGCCACCCCGGCCTGGTCCAGCAGCCGCAGGGCGAAGGCCTGGCTGTCGTCGGTAAAGCGCGAACAATCCGCATACAGATAGAAGGCGCCCTGCGGCACCAGCGGGATTTCAAATCCCAGTTCGCGCAAGGCTGGCAGAAGGAAATCCCGTCTGTCACGGAAAATATCCCGGCGTTTTTGCAATTCCTGCTGCACCCCGGCGTCATAAGCGGCCAGCGCGGCGTATTGCGCCGGCGTGCTGGCGGCGAGAAAAATGTTCTGGGCCAGCTTGTCGATGGCCGGGACATAAGGTGCCGGCGCCACCAGCCATCCCAGGCGCCAGCCGGTCATGCCGTAATACTTGGAGAAACTGTTCACCACGAACAGGTTCGGCGAGTGCGTCAGGGCCGTCACCGCCTGCTCCCCGTAAACCAGGCCGTGATAAATCTCATCCACGATCAATACACCGCCCCGCTCTTCCACGGCCCGGGCAATTCGCGCCATTTCGTCCGGCGCGATAAGGGTGCCGGTTGGATTCGACGGTGACGCCAGCAGCACGGCCACGGTACGCCCGGTCCAGTGCCGGCGGACCAGATCGGCATTCAGCTGGTATCCGGTGGAGGCATCCACCGGGATGGCCCGCGGCTCGCCCTCGAACAGGCTGACGAAATGGCGATTACAGGGATAACCGGGGTCGGCCATGAGCACCTGATCGCCGGGATTGATCAGCGCGGCGAATATCAGCTGCAAGGCGCCGGAGGCGCCGGGCGTGACCGCCACCCGGCCGGCATCCGGCCGCGCGTCCGCCGGATAGCTCGCGGCGATAGCGGCGCGCAATTCCGGCAGGCCCAGCGACGGGGTGTAGTGCGTGCGACCGGCCTGGAGTGCCGCGATACCGGCCTGAACGATGGCCGGTGCCGTGGGAAAATCCGGCTCGCCGATTTCCATGTGGATAATGGAACGCCCCTGCGCCTCCATGGCACGGGCGCGCGCCAGAATGTCCATGACATGGAATGGTTCGATCTTCGACAAACGGGTGGCGCACGGTGTCATGGAGCGGACAGCAGCCGTCTGATCAACGCGAGATCGAGAACCCGTGCGCCGTTGACCGGCGGTCCGGACAGCACCGCCAA
>Ga0105094_10001519_pt1 | contig 12193 bp, 10 predicted proteins | sample PPLLak1March2015_2_FD_87023 | JGI IMG/M metagenome (GOLD analysis project Ga0105094, IMG submission 87023) | Freshwater sediment microbial communities from Prairie Pothole Lake near Jamestown, North Dakota, USA - PPLs Lake P8 Core (3) Depth... | ecosystem: Environmental > Aquatic > Freshwater >...
CGGATCGACGCGCTGGTTGGCATCCCGGTGCAGGTGCTCGGCCTGTGCAGGCAGAGCGGGGGAAGCGCCGCCCCCCGCGCTGTGCTCCTCAGCGCCGATTATGTTCCCGAAGCGGTCTCGAGGGAGCTGCGCCATACCTGGAACTGTGAGGTCTTTGCTCACTACGGCATGACGGAAATGGGTTTTGGGGGCGGGGTCGAATGCGCGGCCCGGCGCGGCTATCACCTGCGGGAGGCGGACTTCTACTTCGAGGTGGTGAATCCCCGAACGGGTGCACCCATGGAGTCGGGTGAGACCGGTGAGGTGGTCTTCACCACGCTCACCCGCCGGGGGATGCCGCTCGTTCGGTACCGCACGGGAGACATCAGCCGATTCCTGCCGGGGCCTTGTCCATGCGGTTCCACATTGAAGACCCTGGAAAAGGTTGCGGGGCGGCTGGACTCCATTCATTTGCTGGAATCCGGTACGTCTCTGACCATGGCGGATCTTGACGAGGCGATCTTTTCGGAAGATGGTATCCTGGATTTCGAGGCGACGCTTCTCCACCATGCTGGTGTGGATCGCCTGCGGATCGAAGCCCTGGTGGTGGAGCCCGCGGGTGGGAAGACCGTGCAGGCCGTGCAGCACGCGCTCATGGAGATTCCGGCCATTGCTGCAGCTGTTGATGAGGGCGTGCTCCATCTGGAGATCCGTTTTCTGCATCCTGGCACGTTCTTTACAGGAGGGCCGGCCAAACGGGCCATACTGGATCGGCGCGGCCGGCCTCACATTCCCCATGATCAGCTGAGGTGTCATGCATGAGCTTTTTCAGGAATATAGCGGGCCTTCTCGAAAGCGGGGAAGACCTGGTGCTGGCCACCATCCTCCAGCGATCGGGGTCGGCACCCCGGGCCGTGGGGTCGCGGATGGCCGTGCGCTCGGATGGGTCGATTCTGGGCACCATCGGTGGGGGTGTGCTGGAGGCCCGGGTCATGGAGCTGGCTGCAGAGGTCTTCAAGAGCCACTCGAGCCTGGTGCGCGATTTCACCCTGACCGCCGGGGATGCCTCGCGCATGGGCATGATCTGCGGGGGGCAGGTCCGGGTCCTCATCCACTTCGTGGACGCATCGGAGGACGACCAGAGAAGGTTTTACGGGGAAATCGGGAGAATTCAGGAGGGGCATGGGCGAGCGTGGCTCGTCACCCGACTCCCCCGGCGCGAGGGAACAGGGGAACTGCCGGAAGCGGGGCTGCTGGGAAAAGACGGGGATTACACGGGCAGCCTGGACCACGTTCTCGCGCGGGAGGTGGTCGCTCAGTTCGCGGGCCGCCAGCCCGAAGTCGTCTGGCATGGCGAGGAGGGGTTTCTGGTCGAGCCCACCAGCATGGGGGGATCGGTGGTCATCTTCGGGGCGGGCCACATCTCGCAGGAGTTGGCGCCGCTCGCCGGGCGCGTGGGATTCAGGACGGTCGTTCTGGATGACCGGGAGGAATTCGCCAACCGCGAGCGTTTCCCCGCGGTTGACGAGATTCATGTCCTCGAGTCCTTCGAGAGGGCGATGGATGGCCTGGAGATCGGCGAAGAAAGCTTTCTCGTGCTGGTGACGAGGGGGCATGGCCACGACCGGACGGTTCTTGCGCAGGCGCTCGGGACCACGGCGGGATACATCGGGATGATCGGCAGCAGACGTAAACGGGATGCCATCTATGCAGCGCTTCTCGAGGAAGGTTTCACCCGCCGTGACCTGGAAAGGGTGCACTGCCCCATTGGGCTGGACATCGGAGCGGAAACGCCCGAGGAGATTGCCGTGAGCATTCTGGCGGAGCTCATCCAGGTGAGGGCGGGGAAGTCCTGATGGCGGAAATGTCTCGAATCGCGGCGCTGATCCTGGCTGCCGGCAGCTCCTCCCGCATGGGCAGCTTCAAGCCCCTTCTGCCCCTTGGAAGGTCCACCTGTATCGAAGAGGCCATCGCGCGGTTTGGCCGGGCGGGCATTGCAGACGTGCGGGTCGTGATCGGGCATCGAGCCGAGGAGCTCAAGCCCGTGCTGGAAAGGATCGGTGCCCGCTGGGTCTTCAATCCCGACCATGAGAAGGGGATGTTCTCGTCGGTTCTCGCGGGAGTCCGGAGCTTCGAAAGCAGCGTCGAGGCCTTCTTCCTCCTGCCGGCCGACATCCCGCTGGTGAGCCCTCGCACCGTTCGAGCGCTTCTCGAAGCCTGCGAAGCCCACGGTCCCGGAATCGTTTATCCCCGCTTTGAGGGAAAACGGGGACATCCGCCGCTCATCCCGGCAAGCTTCCTGGAGGGAGAGCTCCCGGCGGATGTGCCGGGCGGGCTGCGAGCTGTCCTGGCCCGCCATGAGGAGGCAGCCGTTGACGTGGACGTCATCGACGAGGCCGTTCTCCTGGATTGCGACACGCCGGAAGATTATCGCTCGCTGGAGCGGCGATGGGCCGCGGAGGGAATCCCCTCGGAGAAGGAGTGCGAGGCCATCTGGTCCCGTCTGGGCGTGTCGGAGGAGATCAGGGCACACTCGAGGCTGGTGGCGGAGCTGGCCAGGATCCTGGCGGTGCTTCTCAATGGGGCCGGCCTGAATCTGGACCTGCCTCTCATCGTTGCGGCGGGCCTGCTCCACGATATCGCCCGCCGGGAGCGGGATCACGCCCGTGCGGGAGCGGATCTTCTGGTGCGAATGGGGTATCCACGTGTGGGTGCGCTGGTGGCCCGTCACATGGACATTCATCCCGCGAATGCATCGCCGGGGGAAGCAGAGCTCATCTATTTCGCCGACAAGTGCGTCGAAGGGGACCGTCTCGTCTCTCTCGAGGACCGTTTTGAGCGATCCATGAGCCGCCATGCGGGGCAGCCGGATGTCTTGAAGAAGATTCGGAAACGACGCCAGGACGCGGAAAGCATTGGAAGCCGCATCGCCGCCGCCATCGGCTCCCCGGTGGAAGACGTGGTGCGACATCACGGGAGGAGCATCCGGGCTGCGGCGCTCAGCGGCCGCAGGACCATCTTCCTGGTGCGTCACGGGGCCATTCAGTCCCCGCATGATCCCAAGCGCTTCATCGGACAGCTCGACCTCCCGTTGACTGAATTCGGACGTGTGCAGACCGATCTCCTGAGGGAGGCACTGAGCGAAGCTCCCCTTTCGGCCGTCTACTGCAGCGATCTCGCACGCGCCATGGATACCGCGGAGACAATCGCCCGCCCGCATGGCCTCGGCTGCATTGCCAGGCGCGATCTCAGGGAAATTTCCCTCGGGAGTTGGGAAGGTCGGACCTTCGAGGAGGTCCGTCGCGATTTCGCCCTTGAATTTCGGGAGCGGGGCCGGGACATGCTTCACTACCGGACACCCGGAGGGGAGAGCTTTCTCGAATGCAGCTTTCGGGTGATGGGGGCCTTGTACGACATCCTCCATTCCACGCGCGGCGACATCCTCATCGTCGGCCATGCGGGCGTCAACCGGATCCTCCTCTCCCAGGCCCTGGGGAGGTCCCTGGACGATCTCTTCGGGATCGATCAGGACTACGGCTGCCTGAACGTCATTTCGTACCGAAGCCAGACTTTCGACGTGAAGCTCCTCAACGGATCCCCCGGAACCTCGGGTTCTTTCCAGTCCTCCGCTTCTCCCGACCGGCCCGACAGGCGTCATCAGGGCCGGCCTGCGGCATGCCCATTCCTTCAATGCAGTTGAATATAGCTCATCTGCCCGTCGGGTCGGGTGCCATGGGCTAAGCGGAGCTTGCCCATGCGAGCTCATTCGTTCACGGGCAAGCTGCGCTTGGCCCGTGCCACCCCTCAATTCAACAGCATTGGCCCATTCCCTCCGTCACACGCCTCGACTGAACATTCTCATTGACAAGAGAGGGCTCCCTCCCTAGAACCTTATCAATAGTACTCGTGCCGCAACGCTCATGTTGGTCCGTTCTTCTGATCTCCTTTGCATGCTCTTTTGGGCATCACTCGAATGCCGACCACGCAGGTCGCCAGGCAGCTCAATCATTGGACTGGCTGTTCCAATGTCTTTCAATGACCCTTTCCAAGGAGGCGATGACCATGAGCCATGCACCCGTCGAAACGATCGTGACCGACAGGTCGGGGGCCAAGCCTAAGCCCGGGATGGCGCTTTGCCTTTCCGGGGGAGGCTATCGGGCCATGCTTTTCCATGTCGGTGTCATCTGGCGGCTCTACGAGGCCAACCTGCTCAAGGACGTCCGCAGAATTTCGAGCGTCTCGGGCGGCTCCATCACGGCCGGGGTGCTCGCACTCCAATGGAGCCGGCTCAGCTTCGAACCTTCACGCCTCAAGACCGATTTCCTGCCCATGGTGGTTGCTCCCATTCGTGGGCTCGCCGAAGAGACCATCGATGCCGAAGCCATCATCTGGGGTGTGGCGCTCCCCGGCCGCGTGAGCGACCGGGTGGCAGAGGCCTACGATGAGCATCTGTTCAAGGGCGCAACGCTCCAGGATCTGCCGGACGCGCCTCGCTTCGTCATCAATGCCACCAACGTGCAGTCCGGGGTGCTCTGGCGCTTCATGAAGCCTTACATGCGGGACTACCGCGTAGGGGAGGTCAGATCCCCGAAGATCCCCATCGCACAGGCTGTGGCAGCGTCCTCGGCATTCCCGCCGGTTCTGTCGCCCTTCGAGATGCGTCTCGATCCCAATGCATTCACCCCCAATTCCGGGCATGATCTCCAGCGCAAGCCCTACACGACGCGTGTGATTTTGACGGACGGAGGCGTCTACGACAATCTGGGTCTGGAGACGGCGTGGAAGCGCTATGAGACCATCCTGGTGAGCGACGGCGGCGGCAAGCTGGCGCCGGAGGCGGAGCCCAAGAGCGACTGGGCGCGTCACTCGTTTCGTGTCCTCAACCTGATCGACAACCAGGTGCGCTCGCTCCGCAAGCGGCAGTTGATAGATTCCTACAAATCCGATGCCCGCCAGGGAGCTTATTGGGGCATTCGGACCGACATTGGAGACTACCAACTCGCCGATCCCCTCCCTTGTCCCCATGAGCACACCATGGAACTGGCGGAGACACCGACCCGGCTCAAGCGCCTCGACGCGAGCCTGCAGAAGCGACTCATCAACTGGGGATACGCGGTGTGTGACGCGGCAGTGCGCAAGCACGTCGACCCAAGCGCCGCCAGGCCTTCGGATTTCCCTTATCCGGCAGTGGGGGTGTGAACGATGCCCATCACCCTGCCGCACAGCCTGGTCGAGTACATCCTTCTCGGGCCCGCAGGCGATCGTCGCCAGCTGCAGGACTCGCCGATTCTCGGCGACGTCTGGATCGCCTATGCAAAAGACCCGGGCAAGCCCCAGGAGCTTCTCATCACGCCGCATCGAGCTCAGACGGCAGGAATTGTCGCAGCGGAGCTCGACAGGCTCATCGAAAGGGAGCCCGAAGATCCGGCCGATATCGCCTATCTGCAGGGCATCATCGCCGCGCGCCTTCGGTTCACTGAGGTGCTGGCCGTCATCGTGCCCATGACCGATTGGTGGCAAAGCCCGCGCATCAGAAAGGACTTGCAGATCTACCTGGAATGGGAAAGCGGTTCGAAGCGGATCGAAAGAGTTCTCGGTATCGTCCAAAAGATGTTGGCTCACTGGAGCGCCCCGGCCAAAAACCAGAGGGTTGACGAATACCTTTCGGCGTTTGACCGCTACGCGGCCCTCGCCGGCCTTATCCTTTGGGCCAGCGGGAAGGACGCGCAAACGAAGAAACGGGGATTCGCTTCCGTGGAAGTAGCCATTGCCGATGCGATCAAGAAAGGGGTGAACGGTATCGCCGAGAGTCTGAGGACCACCTTCATCGAGATTCTCCGGCGGTTCCCGGTGGAATCCCCCCAGAAGAGAGACCCTATGGTGTTTCAGATCTCGCTCAACCGCGAGGCCACCATGGCTCTCACGCGCTCCGTTCCCGCCGTCAAGGCGGATGCGGCGCGCACGCTGTTCTCGGTGAAGTGCAGCCAGATCGCCTGGGCGGTCATCGATTCCGGCATCAATGGCGAGCACGCTGCGTTCAAAGGCCCGGACGGCAAGTCGCGTGTAAAATCCAGCTTTGATTTCAGCAACTTCCGCAAGATCGTCAGCCTCGACAACCTCAGGATTCTCAGCGGGGGCTCCCGGAGTGAGAGATTGAGGGCGGAGAGGCTCCAGGAGCTGTTGCACGACAACCTCAAGGAGCGGCTGAGCGAAACGGAAGCCGTGGAGCGTCTCACCAAACTGGCCGAGGATGCCAGGAGCCGACGTCCCATCCATTGGGAATACGTCAGACCGTTCGTGGAGATCGGTATCGAGACCGCACCCAGGGTGAGCGACCACGGGACCCACGTGGCCGGGATCCTCGGCGCCAGTCGGGAAGGAGCCAGGAGACTGCATGAAGACGTTCAGAGTGAATATACCGATGGAATGTGTCCGGACATCCAGATCTATGACTTCCGCGTGCTGGCTCCGACGATCCGGGAAACGGAATTCGCCATCATCGCTGCGCTCCAATACATCCGATACATGAATCAGCTGAACGATTACATGACCATCCACGGAGTCAACCTCAGCCTCTCCATACCCCACGACGTGCGCAACTACGCCTGCGGCCGCACTCCCGTGTGCGTGGAATGCGAGCATCTCGTGGACAGCGGAGCGGTGGTGGTCGCGGCGGCGGGCAACCTCGGCTATCAGAGCTTCGAGACCAGGGAAGGCTCCTATGAGAGCTATGCCGCCTTCAGTGTCACCGATCCGGGAAACGCCGACGGCGTGATCACGGTCGGGGCCACGCATCGTTATTCGCCGCATACCTACGGTGTGAGCTTCTTTTCCAGCCGCGGCCCGACGGGAGACGGTCGGCTGAAGCCTGACCTGGTGGCGCCGGGTGAGCGCATTCGTGCCCCGTTCCGGGAGGGCTGGGGGGATCTCGACGGCACCAGCATGGCGGCGCCGCACGTGAGCGGGGCGGCGGCCATGCTCATGGCGCGCTACTCCGAGCTGGTCGGGCAGCCGCGGCGGATCAAGAGCATTCTGTGCCAGAGCGCGACCGATCTCGGGCGTGAGCGGAGCTTCCAGGGACACGGCATGCTCGACGTGCTGCGAGCTTTCCAGAGTCTTTGAAGGAGGGGATTCATGTTCTTCAGCATGGACATTCAGCCGGCTCGCAAGGGGGACTGCCTGCTCCTGCACTTCGGAGCCCAGAGCAAACCCGGTCTGGTGCTGATCGACGGCGGCCCCGGGAACGTCTACCGGCCGCACCTCAAGCCCCGCCTGAAGAGGATCAGGGAAGCCCGCGGGCTCGGTGAGCAGGACCCGCTGGTGCTCGACCTGCTCATGGTGAGCCATGTGGATGACGACCACATCCGGGGCATTCTCGACCTCACCCGGGAGGAGATCGAAGCCAGGGAGGCCCGCAGACCAGGAATGGTCAACGTCTTGAGCTTCTGGCACAACAGCTTTGACGAGCTCATCGACCACGACCCCGGGGATCTCACGGCCTCCATGAAGACACAGTTCGGTGAGGCTGCGGTGTCGGGGGGGAGTGAGCTGTCCGACGCGGAAAGACTGGCCGTGGAAGAGGAGTCCTCGGAGCACCCGGAGGTGGTCACGAGCGCTCTCAAGGTCCTGGCGAGCATCGAACAGGGTTTCAGGCTCAGGCTGGATGCCGAAGGGCTGGGATTTCCCCGCAATCCCGAATTCGGGGGCAAGCTGATCCTGGCGCGCAAGGATGCCGAAGCGATCGAGATCCCAGGCGGGCTCCAGTTCACCGTGCTGGGCCCCATGCAGCGTGAGCTGGAAGCGCTGCGCAAAAAGCACATCGCGTGGCTTGAAGACCTGAAGAAGAGAGGGAAGTCACCTTCTGCGGCGCTGGCCGCCTACGTCGACTCATCCGTTGCCAACCTCTCGAGCATCGTTCTCCTCGCCGAGGCAGGGGGCAAAAGCATCCTCCTCACCGGCGATGCCCGCGGCGACAAGGTTCTGGAGGGGCTGGAGCTTGCGGGGCGGCTCGGCCCCGGCAGCAGCACCATCAGGGTGGATGTGCTCAAGGTTCCGCACCATGGGAGCGCCAACAACCTGGACCGCGACTTCTTCGAGCGCATCATCGCCGGCCACTACATCTTTTCGGGCAACGGCGAGCACGGAAACCCCGAGCGCGAGACCCTGGAAATGCTCTTCAACGCGCGCGGCAATTCGGGTTACACGGTTCACTTCACCTATCCCGTCGACACGGTCGACGCCGCGCGCCAGAAGGATTGGGCAAAGGAGCAGCAGAAGGAAAGGAGTCGCAGGAAAAAGAACCCGGCCCAGGAGGTCAGACCCGACTGGTCACCCGCAGAGCACAGCCTGGCCGCATTTCTCCAGGATCATGATGATTTTGCGGCGAAATTCCGCATCGTCCAGGAAGGTGAGCCCCACGTCATCAATCTGCTGGATGAGCTCGGTTATTGAGGCTGACAGACTCTGCCCTCTGCGACAAGGGACTGATGCCAGCCTGGATGCGCTCTGTGATTCCCCTCAGCCGCTCAAGGCCCGACGTTCGCGTCAAGCCGCCCATCCCCGGCCGCCATCGAGAGCAATCTTTGCCAAAGCGCGGGCTCCATGCTTTACCCCACACCTCTCCTCAACCCATTCCCCCCAACTTCTCAGGTCCTCATATCGCGATCATCGGTTAGAATATCGAGAATTCAACTCTTTGGCAGGGGTACTGAGCAAGGAAAGCCGCATGAGGCAAGGAAAGACATAATTTGTAACGTTCCCATGGTGAGTCCTTCTGGGTCGGGAAAAGACGCTGCTGGCCCAGCGAGCTCGTCAGTATGATATCCCTTGAACCTCCACGGTAAATCTAGGCACTCGTGGATCATTGGTATGTATAAGAGACCTCTTCCTTTTGCCGCTTTTACATGCACTCGGATGGAGTCTTATTGTTAACTTCCCCTCGGCCCCCGGGGGAATGGCCTTATCAAAACTGGCCACCGAGGTTCCTCACCCGGCTTGGACTTTTTTGATTTCCAAGACCCCGGTCCCTTTGTTCCTGATCACGAAGGTATGAAGGTAATCGGTCCCCTCTTTTACTTCTCCGAAATCAAAATACCACTCAGGAACCTCCAAGGCAGGAGTTCCAGTAGTGACTGCTGAAGCAAGGGCAGTATCCGGTTTTGCTGCTTCCTTTGCATTCCCGGGAGTGTTTGCGCATCCCGATGCCACCATGAAGACCAATGTCAAATTGACAATCAATCTATTTTTCTTCAATGGATTCTCCTGACTGGTTAGTGAGCCTTTTTTCAGTTCTGCAATGTAAATCTGTGAATTTATCTTAAATGGTCTGGTTTCAGATTTAAAGAGAATTCACTGAGAGCCAGGGCATTCCCGCCGAGTGGCATTGCATGGTGGACATTCTTTCATAGTCTCCAGTTCACGAAAGCTCGGACCCAGTTTCTTCCGACTCATGAAATGACTCGCACTGCTTTGGCAGGTGCTGTCTGAAGAGAGGGCATCACTCCTTCGAATGGCCAATTCCAGGAATGGGGACGGGAGAAAAATCCTGGTGCGATCACAGGCAGACCCGGTCGTCTCCCCGCCATGCCTTGAGGATGGAAGCGCAGATTTTCGGGACGCTCAGCCCGGAGCATTGAATGGTCAGGTCGGCGTAGCGCGAGTAGAGGGCCGAGCGTTCAGCGAACAGCTCTTCAAAGGACTGGTCGGGGCGTTTGGCCAGTCCCCGGGTTTCATAATCGTGGATTCTGGCTTTGAGCGTGTCCAGGTCAACCTCCAGGAAAACGGTGAAGCCGTCCGCCTTGAGGTGCTCCATGGCCGGCCGGCTGTAGACGGCGCTGCCGCCGGTGGCGATGACGTGATGGCGGCACTCGAGACCCAGAAGCACTTTCTCCTCGATGGCGCGCAAAGCCATATGGCCTTCATGGTCCACGATGTCCTGGAGGGATCGGCCCACCGAGCACTGAATCAGGATGTCCGTATCCACGAAATCCATCGGTACGCATTTGGCCAGCACAACACCGATGGTGCTCTTGCCGGATCCCGGCATCCCGATCAGAATGATGTTGGAGGACCTTGGTTCCATGAGGGGTGTCCTGCTACGAAAAGTTGCGAGTTTCAGGTTTCGAGTTTCTAGTTGAAACCCGTCCCGGCCGCACTCTTTATCCCTGTTAAGGGTGGCCAGAACGGCCACTGAGGACTGGATTCACCCTTGAGCCTCTAGCCAGAAGGGTTCGGGGGGAGCGCCGATCTTCACCTTTCCGTTTTCGCCTTTTCGGTCCTGAACCCCAGGGTGGCGAGCATGGCATCCACCTCCGAAGGGGGAACGCCGGCCCGGGTCATTTCATCTCTCACCCTTTCGGCACCGCCGTACCCGGCAGCGAGTCCATTGAGGCGTGCCGCCAGGGTCGAATCCAGAAATTCAGGGATGCTCCCGTAAGTGCCGCCGAGATGCCGGGTCAAATCGCCCCTCCGCCTCAGGTTGTACTTCTGGTGGTACTCTTCGGCCGGATAAAAGCGGGAGGCGGCAACGATTTCCGTGGAGAGGGAGCGATTTCTCCTTTTCTCCTCGCGCATCTTGGATTCCCTCGCCAGGCGCGCCTGCTCCTCGCCATGGGTGAAGATCGCCGACATGTACTGCCGGGACCAGGGACGGCCCGACGGGTCGTGGCTGGCCCAAAAAACCTCCAGCAGTTTGTCGTAAGTGACCTCGGACGGGTCGTATAAAATCTCCACCGTCTCCGTGTGATCTCCCAATCGGTGATAGGTGGGCGAGCTCAAAGTCCCACCGGCATATCCCACTCGCGTGCGAACAACTCCCTGGATGCTCCCGAACCGGGCATCTGGACCCCAGAATCAGCCGAGGGCGAAAGTGGCCGTTTCCAGGTGCGAACGCGCTTCGGCCAGGCCGGTCAACGGTTCCATCAGGGTCTGTTCTTGAGCTGAGGATGAATCCATCGTGGTGTGGGTCGCATTCATGGGGCGAATCTCCTTTGCTGGGTTCTGTGCAGGATCGTAAGGACAGACGGTGGCTCCCATCAAGAAGAGCACGAGAACAATCCAGATCGTGCGTTTATCGAGGTTTGCCAATCCGTGCTTCAAGGACCTCACGCCGCTGTTCATTTACATCTCCCGGGTTGAGGCCATCCTGAACCCTCGTTCGCCTCCCTCACCTTGGCGGGGAGGAATGACGGAGGCATTGATGCGCCTTCACTCCCTTTCCAGCTCAACATAACAATTATGTGTCGGCTTTGCAGGCCCATCCTTGAGAAATCCTTCTCGCCCACCAGACGAGAATGGCTGCATAACAATTGAATATTATTAGTTAAAGTCGATTGGTATCTGCAGAGGCGACCGGCTGGTCTGGGCGGGATGGACACATGTGTTGACGGAATCGTGGACGATGTTGTGAGTGTATTGAGGAAATCAACAAAAATATTGGAAACAAGCAGCTTCTTTTGCTTGGCAGCACAATTTAGTAGTTTGATTTCATTGGTATTTTGCTCCATTTGTCTGCCTGGCATGTCCGTTGCTCACTCGGCATGAGGGCCTACCGGGGCAGGGGGGATGAATCTGTGGACACGGAGAACAGAGGAGGCGGCGTTGTTTCAATCAAAGACAGGGAAGAGAATGGCTGTATGCGCGGGGATGTTCGCACTGGCATGGGCGAGGGACGCCATGGCCGCAGAAACGGTTGCGATCAACAACGGGGACACGGCGTGGCTTCTGGTCTGCTTTGCGCTGGTCATGCTGATGCTCCCCGGCCTGGCGCTCTTCAATGGGGCGATGGTGCAACGCAAGAATGTCCTGAGCTCCATCATGCACTCCATGGCGGCGCTGGGCGTCGTCGGACTGCAGTGGGTCGTCATCGGCTACTCCCTGGCCTTCGGGCCCGGCAACCTTTTCATCGGTGACCTGAGCCAGTTCTTCCTGGCCGGGACCGTGTCTAAATTCCTGGGCACTACAACCGCTACGGGGGAGTGGATTCCGGGCCACTGGGGATAGCGCCGGACCCACATTGCCTGCATCGCCTCGAACTTGAAGCTTGAAACCTGAAACCTGAAACCTGAGAGGCTGTCCAAAAAGCGCACTCCTTAACGTCACCCCCGCGGAGGCGGGGGTCCAGGGCCTTTATGAAACCTGGATTCCCGCCTTCGCGGGAATGACGAATTGGCAATGCTGAGGGCTTTTTCGACACCCTCTGAAACTTGAGACTTGA
>Ga0105094_10001523_pt1 | contig 12172 bp, 10 predicted proteins | sample PPLLak1March2015_2_FD_87023 | JGI IMG/M metagenome (GOLD analysis project Ga0105094, IMG submission 87023) | Freshwater sediment microbial communities from Prairie Pothole Lake near Jamestown, North Dakota, USA - PPLs Lake P8 Core (3) Depth... | ecosystem: Environmental > Aquatic > Freshwater >...
CAGGTACGCCAGGAAGCGGGTCGGATCGTTGTCCTGCTCGTCGAGCGACAGCCAGGCGGACGGTCGCCGGCTGGATGCGAGCCACTCGGCGACCAGGGTGGTCTTGCCGAAGCCGGCCGGCGCCGAAATCAGGGTCAGTGGGCGGCTCAGGCCCGACTCAAGGCGCTCGACCAGGCGGGGGCGCGAGATGCGCTCCGGGCGCAGGCGAGGGACATGCAGTTTGGTCGTCAGGAGAGGCGTCGTCATCCACCCAGCCTCGCACATATGATAGTCCCGGCGCGAGGATCGGATATGCGCTTCTCGAGTCAGGCGAGTCGACGCGCGTCGCTCCGCGGCCTGGTGTGATTGACAGCCCACGCGGGGCCGTATAGACTGGGACCGCGGAAGGTCCCGAAGGCCGGAACCCGTCCCCAACGACCCATCGCTTGATGAGCTTCAGCGCTCCCTCGAACTGAGGATCGGCGTTCATGACCCGTGCGAGCCGCCCCACGATCGGGTTCCTGACGGCCAACGTCCACATCGGCGCGGCCCGGGCGCTGTGGCCCGGCGTGTTGGACGCCTCCGCCTCAGCCGACGTCGACCTGGTTTGTTTCCCCGGCGGCCGCCTGCATGCGCTCGACGAGCTCGAGTCACAACGCAACGTGCTCTACGACCTGATCAACCCGCAGCGGCTCGATGGACTGCTGAGCTGGCCGTCGACACTGGCCGGCAGGGTGGCGCCGGATGAGGTGGTGGCGTTCCACAGCAAATTCCAGCCTCTCCCGATCGTCAGTCTGCCCTCCCCGGTGGGGCAGGCGGCGATGGTGACCATCGACAGCGGGCCGGGCATGCGCGCGCTCGTCTCGCACCTGGTCGATGTGCACGGTTACACGCGCATCGCGCTGGTGCGCGGCCCGGAAGGGCATCCCTATGCCAGCGAGCGCTATCAGGTATTCCTGGGCGCCTTGCAGGCGAAAGGGATCAGAGAAGACCCGGCGCTGGTCTCGCCGGCAGTGGCCTGGGAACGTGGCTCGGAGGCCATGCAGGTCTTGTTGGACGAGCGCCACCTGCGGCCGGGTGAGGATTTCCAGGCGGTCGTGGCCACCAGCGACCTGCTCGCCATCGGCGCCCTGAACATTCTCACCCAGCGAGGCATCCGCCTCCCGGATGACGTGGCCGTGGTGGGCTTCAATGACATCGAGGAGGGCCGGCTGGTGCGCCCGCCGCTGACCTCCGTCTCGCTTCCCTTCTACGAGCAGGGACGTCGCTCGGTTGAAATCCTGGTCGATTCCCTGACCGGCGGCGAACAGCCATCTCCCGTTGTCCTGGAATCGAGGTTGCTCGTCCGACAGTCGTGCGGGTGTCCATCCAGTTCTGTGAATCAGGCGGCCGTGACCGGGCGAGCCGCAGGGGCACTCGATCGCGCCCTCGCCATGACGCGTGCCCGAGAGCGTCTGGCCGAACAGATGGCGGTCGTTGCCCGGGGGGAAGACGCCGCCTGGGAGTGGGCCGACGAGCTCGTCTCCGCCCTGGGCGAGGATCTGACGTCCGCGCAGGGGACCCGATTCCTGTCCGCGTTCGACTCCCACTTGCAGCGGGGCGTTCTGGACGGCGATGAGACCGCCGTCTGGCAGGCGGCGCTTTCAATCCTGCGCAGTGAGCTGCTCCCCTGCCTCGAGCCGGCGCAGGCCGTGCGGGCGGAAGACCTGTTCGGCCAGGGGCGTGTGGTGATCGGCGAGGCGGTCCAGCGCGCGCAGATCGCCCGCCAGCTGACGGCCGAGCGTCAAAACCGGATGCTGCGCGAACTCGGCCAGGCGCTGATCACCACGTTCGACGTGGACAAGCTCACGCAGGTCCTCGCCGGCCGGCTCCCCGATGTCGGCATCGAGAGCACCTTCTTGGCCCTGTACGAGGATCCTGCCCATCCAAGGCAGGAGTCGCGCCTCATCCTGGCCTACACGGAAGGCCGGCGGATCGACACCGGCAGCCAGGGCCTCCGGTTCGCCACGCGCCAGCTGGTCCCGCCGGATCTGCTGCCGCCCCGCCGATACAGCCTGATCGTCGAGCCGCTGTTCTTCGGCACCGAGCCCATCGGGTTCGTAGCCTTCGAGGTCGGGCCGCGCGACGGCGCGGTCTACGAGGTGCTGCGCGGTCACATCAGCAGCGCCCTGAAGGGCGCCCTGCTGTTCCGCGAGGCGCTGGACGCCCGCCGTGTGGCCGAGCGGGCCGATCAGGTCAAGACGCGCCTGCTGACCAACGTCAGCCACGAGCTGCGCACGCCGCTGAACATCATCATCGGACACACTCACCGCCTTCTGAAGTCCCCCCCGCCCGGAGCGGCCAGGGACCTGGAGCAGATCCAGCAGACCGCCGAACACCAACTGCGCATCATCAACGACCTGCTCGACCTGACCCGAGCCGAGATCAGCGCCCTTGACCTGTATCCGGTCAGCGTTGACCCCAGGCCGTTGATCGAGGACGCGTTCTCCTCCCTGGCCGAAGATGCCGCCGTCAGTCAAGGCGTCGAGTGGCGGCTGGAGGTCCCCAGGGACTTGCCCGAGATCAAGGTGGATCCGCTTCGGCTTCGACAGGTCCTCCTCAATCTGCTGAGCAACGCCGCCAGGTTCACGGAAAGCGGGCAGATCACGCTGGGCGCCGAGGGGGAGCCCCTGCACTTGCATATCTGGGTGGCCGACACCGATGTGGGTATCCCGGACGAGGTGCGCGAGCGGATTTACGAGCCGTTCTTCACCCACGAGCGAGCCGACCAGCCGGCGGGCGGTATCGGTTTGGGACTGTCGATCACGCGCCATCTGGTGACACTGCATGGGGGGACGCTGGCCCTCGACAGCCAACCCGGCCAGGGCGTTGCAGATCCTCAGGCACAGCGAGGTGTTCAAGCAAGCCTACCACGTCGCGGCTCCTCAGGCGGTTGCCGACAGGGGCGGTCCTCATGTGCCCTCACGCCCGCTCTCCCTGGCCAACGAAGCCGCCGTCGCGGACTGGCCGGCGGTGAAGTCCACGCTGTCCGAGTTCTGCCAGGGCTACGACCGCTTCGTGAACAAGATCCTGGACCGCAGACGCTGAGGCTCCGCAGAGGCCGCGGGGCTCCTGCACGCCCCGCAAACCAGAGGCTGGCGTCGACGCCGCCGGCCTCCATCCGCGGGGCTCTCCACACCCCCCCGGATCGGCCGGCCGGTCCGGCCGTACCTCGACCCTCCGGTCCGCCCCAGGATCGGTGCCCTTATGGGCACCTGCCGACGTCCACGTCCCCGCCCGGGCTGATGGTTCGATGTAAGCCGGATGAAGGTCGACTGTAACCCCGCGATCCCCGCCAACGCTGTATAGTGAAGATGTGGCGGATCGGCCCCGCACGGAGGGGCCTCGTTCCCATCGGCGGCGTTCCCTCTGGCCCGTGCGACGCTGTCAGGCCCTGTCGCAATGGGCTCCGCCGATCCGCCCGACCGATGTGGATGGGGGGGAATCCCGCCAGGCACGACCTGCCGTCTGGAGGGGTTCGAGGGAGGGTATCCACAGCATGTCCGCCGTGGGCTTCGGCGCCCGCCACGGGATAGTCCTGGCGCAAGGCACCCCGCGCCGCTGCGCGCCTCCGGCATTCCTCACGCTGCCGATCGGCGCGCCAGCGCTCGTCACGCCGCCCCATCTCGCCTCACCCATCGCGCGACGGTGCTCCCGCCAAGGACCCGCCACGCTCCGCCGCTCGAGACTCGCCTCCGCCTGTGAACGCCACCGCCCCGCTTGGGCCTCGTATCGCGAGGGATTGCCATGAGCTCTGCTCCCGATGGAACGCTTCAGGCCGCAGTCGGTGCGTTGAAAGCACTACCCGGCGTAACCGGTACGGTTGTTGTCGCCCGCGACGGGGTCGTGATCGCACACGATATCGCCGGCAACCCCGAGAAGGAAGGAGCGGTCGCCGTGTATGTGGGACACGCGGCTGCCAAGATCGGCCAAAGCCTGTCCCTCAGCCCTTTCAGGTGGGCGGTAGTCGGGATCGGGCAAGAAACGGTGCTGGTCATCGAGCAGCAAGACAGCTATGTCGGCCTGTTCCTGGATGAGCGCGCCTCGCCGGCGATGGTTGCCGGCCGGGCCCTGAGCGCGCTGGGCCTACAAGGAGGAAGCGCGTGAGCTTCGAACCGATTCTCAAGGAGATCAACGGCGTCGTCGGGGTGAGCGGGTCCTTCTTGTGCGACGAAGAGGGCGCCGTCGTCGCCTCGGACATGCCGGTCGCCTACAGCCATGAGCAGCTGGCTGCGGTCGGGCGCCTCCTGGCGCAGACTGTCGCCGGTTTGGCGCTTGCCAGAAGGAAGAAGGTCAAGGACATCGACCTGGTCTTTGGAACCGGGCGGCTGGTCGCCAAGAACACCGTCAAAGGCTGCCTGTGCATCCTGGGCGCCCCCGATCTGAATGTCCCCTTCCTCAATCTGACCGCCGACCTGGCCATCCGCGACCTGAAGCACGCGGCGAAGGAAGCGCCGCAGGCCGCGCAGGTCGAGCCGGCCGCTCCGCTTGAGGTCCCGCTGGCGCAAGCTGCGCCGGCGGAGCCCGCCGAGGCGGTGCCGGCCCCGGAGGCTGCCCCCCGGCCCGCCATCCACGTCCTGATCGATTTCCTCGAGCTGCTGCTCACCCATCTGGAAGAGCACGGGATCGGGCGCCAGGATTTGCTGAAGATCCTTTCCCATCGCATCCGCCGACTGAACGCGGTCTATCCGTTCCTGAGCACGCTGGTCACGCCGGATGGGCAACTCGATCCCGCCTCACTTCCGCTCGATTCGCCCGACCAGCGGGGGATGGCCGAGGGTCTGGTGGCCGTGATCCACGGGCTGTGTTTCAGCCTGCGGGGCATAATGGGAGAGGCGAAAGCGGAGGCCGCCTATGCCGGTGTGTACGACGAGTACTACGTGAATCACCGCGCCGAGTTCGTCAGCCTGGGGCTCGGAGATCGGCTGAGGAAGATCGTGCAGGAGCCGCTTCCCTCGGCCCACGCCGGGGTCGATATCCATCTGGACTAGCCTGCCCTGCACGGAGCGACCTCGATGACGGACACGTCCTTCTCCCGAACGCTGCGCCGGGCGGCCAGGACCCTCGGCATGGTGATCTATGGCATGGCCTTTCACGACATGATCCGGCTGCAACAACGCGAGCGCTCGGCGCTGGAGCACTTGTTCCTGCTCACCAACTACGGCGACCTGGTCGGGGTCCCCATCCTGCCCCCCTACTACAGCCTCTCCTTGCTGCCCTACATCGTGCCGCAGCTGAACGCCTGGCGCCGGCACATTCTGCGCGAGCGCGATCTGACGGACCTGATCGGTTAAGTCGGCGGGGCTCGACGAAGGCGCCGCTCGCCGCCGCCGAGCCGCTCAGCTGGCCTCGATCGTGGCGCGTCTGTGACGCCGATCCCGGGGCTGGCAAGCGGCTCCCGCCGCGATTAATCCCGACTGAATGCATCCGCAAACCCCGATCCCAACACACGCCTGGGTGACAGGCGGCGCAAGCGCCCCACCCCGCCTTGATTCGCGTTTTCGATTGACGTAAGATAGAAGCAGCCAGGCCCACCGCCCCGCTCGCACCCGAGAGGATCGTGATCGAAGTGGCTTTCCGTATCACAACGGATGCCCGGGTGTTACCCCGTTTGCACTGCTGCGCTCACGCCGCCGCTCCTCACGTGGGCGCCCTCGCCTCGATGGGTTGGTATCTCGCGCTTACCGGTATGCACGGGTCGACGACTTAGCCCACTCAGCCGCGTCACCCGAGCGTGTTGGGGGAGACCGGGAACGACGGAAAGCGCAGCCAAGGCCCCGCTCACCGGCCGGTGCCGGGACAGGCAGACCGCGGCGACGGAAAGGTTGCCCGTCCCTCGGGCTTGTCCCTGCCGGCGAAGGCGGGCCGGGCGCACGCGAAAGGAGGCCCCATCGAGTAGCCGACCTCCGCCTTGCCGCAGCATGGTGCGTCAACGACCAGCGTAAGGAGAGGGAATCATGAACTCGTTGATCGTCCTGTTGCTAGGAGCGTTGGGGATCGTCATTGGATATGGGGTCTACGCGCGTTCGATCGACAAGAACATCGTCCAGCCGAATCCAAGCAAGGCCACGCCGGCGACGATGTACATGGACGGGGTGGACTTCACCCCAGCCAACCGCAGCGTGCTCTTCGGCTACCAGTTCAAGTCCGTCGCTGCCCTTGCACCCCTGACGGGGCCGATCATCGCCGTCCAATGGGGCTGGCTGCCGGCACTTCTGTGGATCATCCTGGGGGTGTTCTTTATCGGTTGGGTGCAGGACTACGGCGCCATGATCATGGGGGTACGCCGCGACGGGGAAACGATGAGCGCCCTGAGCTACAAGCTCATCTCGCCCCGCGCTCGTTCCATCCTCATGGTCTTCATCTACTTCTATCTGCTGCTGATCATGGGGGCCTTCGGCGTTGCGGTCGGCAAGACGCTGATGGCCAATCCGAAGGTGCCGTTCGGCATGATCTTCCTGGTAATGATGGGGATCCTGGCCGGGCAGATGACGTACAAATGGAAGCGCGACATCATCCTGACCTCCATCGTCACTGTCGCCCTGACATTTGTAGGCATCTGGCTGGGCACGCTGCCGGCCGTTTCCGGATTCTTCACATCCCTGTACGGCGGAGCCGAGTCGCCGGTCGTCTTCCTGGGCAACACCCAGGCCCAGGTCATCGGCACGCTGCTGATGATCCTGTTCTGCTACTTTGGTGCGGTGCTGCCCATCTGGTCCTTCGCCCAGCCGGTGAACTATGTGTCGTTCTGGATCGTCACCCTGGGCATCGTGGGCGGCGTGATCGGCTTGGTGATCTGGCACCCGGGCATGGGCGACTTCCCCGCCTTCACGCAGTTCACCACGGCCTCCGGGCCGCTGTGGCCGATGTTGATGGTCACCATCGCCTGCGGCGCCATCTCCGGCTGGCATAGCCTGGTGTCGACCTCCGGCACGGCCCGCCAGTTGGAGAAGGAGACCGATGCGCTGCCGGTGGGCGGCGGCGCCATGTTCATGGAATCGGGCTTCGCCATCGTGGCCTTCCTGACCGCCACCGTCGCCTTCGGGGGCTGGCAGGGATATCTGGACGCGGGCGGCGCGGGCAAGGCCCTGGCCATCTTCGCCGGGGGCCTGGCCAACTTCCTCAGCCGCATCGGCGTGCCCCAGGAGTTCGGTGTCGCCTACGGCTCGGTCTTCCTGACCATCATGGCCATCACCATCATGCAGCTGGTCGTGCGCTTCATGCGCGTGGCCAGCGCCGAGATGCTGGGAGACCGCATCCCCGCCATGCGCAACATCCATGTGGGGAGCATCATCGCCCTGCTGCTGACCATCCTGTTCGTCCTGATCATCCCGTGGCTGACGATCTGGTCGGCTTTCGGGGCGGCCAATCAGCTGATGGCCGGCCTGGCCCTGCTGCTGGTGGCGTTGTGGCTGATGTCGGAAGGCCGGAAGCACGCCTGGGCGCTGTATCCGGCGGTCTTCATGATCGTCACCGACATCGGCGCCCTGCTCTACGTCGCCTATGTCAACCTGTTCCGTGTCCTCCCGGCGGCAGAGACCACCCAGTCGACCATCGCCGCTGCGGTGATCGGGGCCATCTGCCTGGTTCTGATCGCGGCCGCACTCGTCTTGATCGTCGATGCCTGGCGCGCCATCCAGCGCGCCCGCCAGGCGAAGCCGGTCCAGGCGTAGCCGCGTCGGCTTGAGATGCGGACGGAAGCGGATCTGCGGTCCGAGCACGCGCATCCGGCGCGGGGCAGCCCGCGGCTGAGCCTGACTGGGGTCAGTTCCGTCCGGCTCGAATCCGAAACCCAGGGGTGCGGCGCCGGCGCGCGTCTTGTCGCCGTGCCGCACCCCCAGGTTGTTCCGGACGTGTCAAAACGAATCGTGACGGCACTGCCGACCCCAGACAGGCTGGCCCAGTGGCTGCGGGGGGTGCTGCGGACCTTGGGCAGCGTCCTCTACGGCATGACCGTCTACGATTGGGTTCGTGAACTGGAGAAGTCCCGCGCCGAGCAGGAGCGCTTGTTCATGGTCATCGTCTACGGTGATCTGCTGGGCGTCCCGATCCTGCCGCCGTATTACTCGCTGCGCTTGCTTCCGTTCATCGTGGAGCCTTCGAGGAACTGGCGCAGAAGCCTGCTGCGCGAGCGAGATCTGACCGATCGGATCGACCAGGAGATCGGCTGAGCGAAGGCTCCAACGATCCGCCCGCGGGCGGCGCGCGCTACGGGCCGGAGGGGACGTCCCCGGCAGGCGCCGCCCCGGGCCGCATATCACACGGCGCCCGGTGCAGCCCCGCTGCACCCCAGCCGACCATTGAATCGCGGAGATCGCAGCCATGCCCGATGAAGAGAAGAATCCTCTGAAGCGAGCCGTCAGGTCCGGCATCGAGTTCGTCTACGGAATGGCCGGCCACGACATGTCACGTTTCGCGATGAAGACCCGTGGCAGCATGGAGCACTTGTTCATCCTGATCACCATGGGAGACCTCCTGGGCGTGCCGATCCTGCCGCCCTACTACTCTCTCCGCATTCTGCCCTACGTCGTGCCGCAGATCTCGACCTGGAAGCGCCGCATGCTGCGGGAACGGGACCTGACGGACGCGCTGGCCTAGGAGGAGCTCTGTGTCGTCACTCTCTCGCATCTTCAAGGACTACCCCGAGCGGCGCTACGTCATGTTCGGGGGTGCGGGTGGTCTGGGCAAGACCACGTTCTCCGCGGCGACGGCCTATCATCTGGCCAAACAGGGCCTCCGGGTCCTGGTCTTCTCGGTCGACCCGCAGGCATCTCTCTCGGACATCTTCGAACGCGACATCTTCGGCCAGGGCGCAGTCGAAATCATGCCCAATCTGTACGCCCAGGAGATCGATGCCGACCGGCACATCAAGGCCTACCAGGACGCCATCCGCAAGAAGATCCTGGACATGTATGGGATGGAGAAGGTGCCGGAAGAGATCGAGTCGTACATCCAGGCGGCCGCGGCCGAGCCGGCCATGGAGGAGAGCGCCATCTTCGATCAGGTGGTCGACATCGTCATGGCCTCGGAGTACGACTACTACATCTACGATCTCGTGCCGTTGGGCCACGCTCTGTACTACCTGAGCATGGCCAGCGTCTACGACGAGTGGATCGACAAGATCACCGCACTTCGCAAAGAGATGGATGAGTTCAGCCAGGTCGCCTCGCTGATCAAGCGCGACAAAGAGTCCGAGGAGGACATGATCCTCAAGGAACTCATGGACATCAAGCACCGCATCAACACCTCGTCCGGCATCCTGACCGACAAGGTGAAGACCGCCTTCTTCTTCGTCATCATCCCGGAGGAGATGGCCCTGCGGGATACGCAGAAGGCCGCCGGCTTGTTCGCGGCCTACAATGTGCCACTGTGCGGTTATGTGGTCAACCGGGTCATCCCGCCGGAGCTGGGAAGCCAGAAGATCCCCGACTACCTGCGCAATCGGCTGAAGATGCAGGCGGGGCACCTGAAGCAGATCGACGACCTGTTCGGAGACCAGGTTCTGGCGCGCATCCCCGAGTTCGAGCGGGACGTCACCGGCCTGCCCATGATCGAGCGCATGGCCAAGGCGATGTTCGGTTAGCGCCTGGCCTCCGCCGACAGCCTTCCTGTCCGAGAAGGAGCAATGAGGTGATCGACAAGCCAATGCAAGGTTACCTGACGGCCCATCCCAAGCTCAAGTACACGTTTTTCGGCGGAAAGGGCGGCGTGGGCAAGACGGTGCTGGCCGGCGCCACCGCCTTGTGGTTCGCACGGCAGGGGCGCCGCACCCTGCTCGCCTCCACCAATCCCGTGCACAGCCTCTCCGCCCTGCTGGACCAGAACGTCTTCGGCGAGCCGACGCAAGTGGCCGGCGCGGACAATCTCATGGCATACGAAATCGACACGCGCGACACCATCGAGCGGTCGAAGAAGGAAATCCGCGAAAAGATCAGCTGGTTCCTCAAGTATGCCGACATCAAGACCAAGGCCGACGAATTCGTCGAATCAGCCACGATGAACCCGGCCTTCGAAGAGTCGGCCATGTTCGAGAACATGATCGACTTGATGTTCAAGGACGAGTACGAGGTCTATGTCTTCGATACCGCGCCGACCGCCAATGCACGCCGCCTGCTGGGCATGTCCTCCGTCTACTCGCTGTGGGTCAACAAGATGGTCAAGAGCCGTGAGGAGGCCAAGTCCCTGCGCGAGCTGCTCTCCTACAGCAAGAAGAAGCAGGAGAAGGATCCGCTCATGGAATACCTGCTCAACTTCCGCGAGCGGATGCAGAACGCCAAGGTGCTTCTGACGGACCCCGCCTTGACCGCGTTCTTCTTTGTGACCCTGCCCGAAGCCCTTCCGATCGCGGTCATCTCCAGGTTCATCAACTGGTTCTCGGAGTTCGGGATCCCGATCGGCGGTGTGATCGTCAACATGGTCATCGACCAGGGTTCCGTCGCCCGGGACGCGCCGGATTTCGTCAAGAACCGCGTGGCCATGCAGTCGGGCTACATGACCAAGATCCAGGAGACGTTCACCGGGCAGGTCAGGGCGATCGTGCCGCTCTTCGAGACGGAAATCCGCGGCCTGCAGATGCTCCAGCGGACCGCCGATCAGGCATTCGCATGACCCCGCCGCGCTGGCTGCGGGTCGGTCAGGGGCTCACAGGGATGGGCGGCTGAGGCCCTCATGGAAACCCACTTCCTGGTCATGATCATCGGTTTCTCGTATGCCGTCCTGTTCGCCGGGATGTCGGTCCTGCGGGGCGAGGGTTTCTCACTGCAGTTCACCCTCGAAGGCGTCGCCCTGACCCTGCTCGTCGCCGCCGGCACGTGGCTGACCGGCTCCGAGGTGAACCCGGCTCTGTTCCTGGGCTTCATCTACCTGGTGACGATGCGCTCCAGGCTGCTGGTCGATCTGGCCACACTGTTCTCGAATCGCGGCCGTCAGAAGACCGCCGTCTCGATCCTGCAGACCGCCTTGCGGCTGCTGCCGGACAAAGCCTCTCGGTTGATCGTCCTGGTCACGATGGGCATCGTCCAGCTGCGACGGGAGAATCCGGCCAGCGCACAGCAGCTGCTGGAGATGGTCCTCGCCGAGGGCCAACAGGGCGGGCTGAGCATGCGCCACGCCGCGGCGACCCACTACAATCTGGCCATCGCTCTACGTAAGCAGGGCGAGGACGCCAAGTCGGTGCGGCATTTCCGCGAAGCAGCCGACGGGTTTCCCGCATCGCCCTACGGCCGGGCGGCCCAGCGCGCCCTGGAGGAGCGACGACGCGGTAAGAAGGCCGCCACGGGCCCGGATCAGGAGGGCGGTCTCGAGTAGGCCGCTGCGCTGGTTCAGCTGCGATCGACATGGCCGGGTCCGGTCTTCGACCCGGCCGTGTCTTCCGTGCACAGATTGTGGAAATCAGGGGGCGGCAAAGGAGACGACGATCCGATGAAGATCGGGGTTGTGGGTGTGGGCGGGGTCGGAGGCTACTTCGGCGGCTTGCTCGCTCAGGCGGGGCACGCCGTGACGCTGATCACGCGCGGCGAGCACCTGCGCGCCATCCAGCGCGACGGCCTGAGAGTCGCGAGCGTCCACGGCGATTTCACGGTCCGTCCGGCGCTGGCCACCGACGACGCCGCTCAGTCCCAGCCGCAGGAATACGTCCTGATTGCCGTCAAGCACTTCCAGCTCGCCGGCGCACTGCCCGCCGTCCGGCCGCTGGTCGCTCCCTCAACGACCGTGGTGCCCTTGTTGAACGGCGTCGACGCTCATGAAACGCTGGTCGAAGCCTTCGGACCCGAACGCGTCGTGGGCGGTCTGTGCTCCATCGTCTCGTCGATCGCTGCGCCCGGAGTGATCCGTCAGGAGAGCGCCCTGCGCCGGGTGGTCATTGGCGAGCTCGACCACAGCCGTTCCGAGCGGCTCGAGCGCCTGGTTCAGGCCTGGCGCGAGACGGGTGCCGAGGCGGTGCTCAGCGACGACATCCACGCCGCACTGTGGGCGAAGATGATCTTCATCGCCTCATTCGGCGGCGTCTCCGCCTTGAGCCGTGCGACCGCCGGCGAGGTCCTGCGCAACGACGAGACCCGTCTGCTTCTGATCGAGGCCATGCGCGAGGCCGAGGCCGTCGCCCGCGCCCGGGGGATCACGCTGCCGGCTGACGTGGTCGAGGCCACCATGA
>Ga0105094_10001528_pt1 | contig 12149 bp, 14 predicted proteins | sample PPLLak1March2015_2_FD_87023 | JGI IMG/M metagenome (GOLD analysis project Ga0105094, IMG submission 87023) | Freshwater sediment microbial communities from Prairie Pothole Lake near Jamestown, North Dakota, USA - PPLs Lake P8 Core (3) Depth... | ecosystem: Environmental > Aquatic > Freshwater >...
CTCAACAAGCCGGCGCACAAGATCATCACGGCCGAGGATCCGATCGAGTATCGGCTCCCCGGCATCAACCAGGTTCAGGTCAACACCAAGATCGACCTGAGCTTCGCGCGCGTGTTGCGTTCCGTCCTGCGCCAGGACCCGGACATTCTTCTGGTCGGCGAAATGCGCGATCAGGAAACCGCCGAGATCGGTTTGCGCGCTGCCATGACCGGCCATCTGGTGTTGTCCACGCTGCATACCAACGATGCCATTTCAACCGTCGCGCGCCTGCTCGATATGGGCGCCGCGCCGGTTCTGATCGCCGCCAGCCTGCGCGGCATCCTGGCCCAGCGGTTGGTGCGCCGGGTGTGCGATTCCTGCGCCGAACCGGACGTGCTGGAACCGGGTCAGGCGGCGATCGCCCGGGAAGAGCTGGGCGCCGCCTTCGCGTCGGCACAGTTCAAGCGCGGTCGCGGCTGCAACTACTGCAATCACAGCGGTTATCAAGGTCGTATCGGTGTCTACGAGCTGGTTGAAATCGACGACAGCATGGCCGTGTCCCTGCACCAGGGCGACCCGGTGGCGTTCGGCGTGGCGGTACGCGCCCAGCCCGGCTACCAAAGCCTGCGCCAGAGCGCGATGCAGCTCGCGGCACGCGGCCAAACGACCATGGATCAGGTCCTGCGCGCCACGTTCGGGCTCGAGGACTAACCGCGGTGCCTCAATACCAGTACACCGGCCGCAACCGTCGCGGCGAGTCCGTGAAAGGCAGCATCGATGCGGCGTCCATGGATGCCGTTGCCAACCAGCTTTTCAATAACGGTACTACGCCGATCGATATCTTCGAGGTGAGCGCGGGGCAGGATGTGCTCGGCGGCCTCAAGGCGTGGCGCATCCGACTCAGCGAAGGCCGGGTCGACCTGGTCGATCAGATCTTCTTCTGCCGGCAGATGTATACCCTGCTCAAGGCCGGTGTGCCGATCATGCAGGCGTTGCGCGGCTTGCGCGAGTCGACTCAGAATCCGGCCCTGGCCAAGGTCATCGGCAGTATCAGCGAGGGCCTGGATGCGGGCATGGAACTCAGCGGTGCCCTAAAACGGCACCCTGACGTTTTTTCGACACTTTTCGTCAACCTGATCCAGGTCGGTGAAAACACCGGCAGTTTACCGGCGGCCTTTCTCCAGCTTTCCATCTATCAGGAAAGAGAGAAAGATACCCGCGAGCGGATTAAGCAGGCCCTGCGTTATCCCGCCATGGTGTTGTTCGCCATCACCGTGGCCATGTTCATTATTAATCTTTTTGTCATCCCGTCTTTTGCCAAGATCTATGCCGGTTTCAAGGCCGAGCTGCCTTGGGCGACCAAGATGCTTATCGCCACCTCGAATTTCACGGTGAGCTACTGGCATCTCATTTTGATTGCCACGGTTCTGGCGGCTGTGGGAATTCGCCTGTACGTCAAATCCACCGAAGGCCGCTATCGCTGGCACCGGTTCAAGCTGAAGCTGCCACTGGTCGGGGGCATCATTTTTCGTTCAACATTGGCGAGGTTTTCCAGGGCGTTAGCAGTCACTCTCAAGGCTGGCGTGCCGCTCGTGCAGGGCATGACCATCATCAGCCGTGCCGTGGATAACGATTATGTCGGGGAGCGCATTACCCAGATGCGCGACGGCATCGAGCGCGGTGAAAACATTACCCGTACCGCCACGGCGACCGGACTGTTTCCGCCACTGGTTTTGCAGATGATTTCCGTCGGCGAGGAAACCGGCGCCGTGGATGACTTGCTCCTGGAAGTGGCCGAGTACTACGAGCGCGAGGTCGATTACGACCTCAAAAACCTGAGTTCGGCCATTGAACCGGTGCTGCTGGTCGTGATTGGCATCATTGTCCTGATCCTGGCGCTGGGCGTGTTTCTGCCGATGTGGGACTTGGCGCGCGCCGCACGTGGCGGCTAAGCCCGTGTACCTTCCTCAGCCCAACTGAGTCAGTTTTAACGGATTGGACAAACTATAACGTGTATCCTACTGTTAAAAATAGATTTTCGCCGAATGCATTCCCAAGGTTCCGGGATTTTCGGCAATGCCCGCGAAAAGGATGTCGCCGTAGTCTGGGATTTTCCCTCATTGAGCTTGTGGTGGTTATTACGGTTATCGGCATTTTGATAACCGTAGCAGGTTCACGGTTGTGGGGGCTGCAAGTCGATGCCGAACGGGTATCCATGGAGCAGGTGCTCGGCAATTTGAAGAGTGCTCTTGGCATAGACGTTGCAACGTATCTGGTCGCAGGTGATCTGGCTGGCATGCAGACCCTGGAAGGCAGTAATCCCATGGACCGCCTGGCCGAAGTGCCCAGCAACTATTTGGGTAGCGTGAACGGAACGAGCATGACCGATACCGCGGGTGGCGCCTGGTACTTCGATGCCCGGAGCCGGGCACTGGTCTACCGGGTTCGGAATGCGGATTACTTCCGGGGCGGTGCAGGAACGCCGGCGCAAGCGCGGTTTGCCGTGCAACTGGTGTATGAGGATCGGAGCCCGTCGCGGGCTTCCGGTTCGGGCCACCGGGAGATTGTCGGAGCGCGGTTTGTGGCCTTGGAGCCATACGCGTGGATACAGCCGGATCAGGAACTAGACGTGCGCTGAACGGCGAATGGGTTTAGGTCTGAGTGGTTTTTTTAACGAATTCTGGATACTCGATGGAGATGAGCGAATGAAAAGACAGCAAGCAGGTTTTACGTTGATTGAGCTGGTGATCGTGATCATCATCCTTGGTCTTCTGGCGGCGGCCGCGGTGCCGCGGTTTGCGAACCTCGCGAGGGATGCACGTATTGCCGCGGTTAATGGCGTAGCCGGCGGCGCGATCTCGGCAGCTTCAGTGGTGCGAGCCCAATTTCTGGCTAACGCTGCCAGCACCGGCGTCACCACTTCGCCGATCACTGTGGATGGACAGGCCGTGGCTGTGACGACCGGCACGAGTGGTGGTGTCCCCACGAATACCGTGGCCGGTATCGGCACTGCCCTGCAGAACTATTCCGGATTCGCATTCACAGCGGCGTCCCCATCACTCTTCCGTCCGCTCACTGGCGGGAGCGCAACCTGCGAGGTTCGATATAACGGAACCGCCGCGGCGGTTGCGGGCATTCCGCCGGGCGGTGCCGTTGCCTTCACGACGGGCTGCTGAATACCGAATTTAACCTAAGTCCTACACATGGAGATTAAGCTTATGAACAAGCAGCAATCGGGTTTCACGCTGATCGAGTTGGTGATGGTGATTGTGATCCTCGGCATCCTCGCCGCCACGGCCCTGCCGAAGTTTGTCGACATGGGTGGAGAAGCGCGCACGGCAGTAATGAAGGGCGTGGAAGGTGCGATGCGTGGCGCCAATACCATGATCTATGCCAAGGCGGCCGCCAATGGTCAGACGGGTGCCGCAGGTTCCCTTACAGCCGCACAGATCGTCGGCGGCCCTGTAACCTTGGCGTATGGATATGCCTCCAGTGGCACCGAGTTGGCCAAGGTTATGGATCTTTCGCCATCGAGTGACTTCACTGTTGCCGCTGCCGATATTCGCCATGCCAAAGCCACGACCCCGGCTAACTGCATCGTTACCTATACCGCAGCAACCAGCACCACCGTTCCCCCTGTTTACGGACCGGGTGTTTATACCGGCTGCTAGGCTTGGGCCACCTGCGAGGCACGAACACTGCCAGCAGCACTGGTTCGAGGGGGGTTGGCGTCTGAATTGCAAGCGGGGTGTTGATTTTCAGCACCCCGTTTTTCTTGGGCGCACAGGAGAAACGAGGAAAGCCGGGATTGGAATGAACTTACGCACTCGTCATTGGAGGCAGTCTGCGTGGCGTTTATCCAGTGGGTTTACGTTGGTGGAGATGGTGGTGGTGATGTTGTTGGCGGCGATATTGATGGCGGTGACCGCGACCCGCTGGAACCCCACCGATGCCACTGCGCCATATCAGGCGGACCTTCTGGCGCGCAACATTCGGCACATGCAGATGTTGGCCATGAGTTGGGGGCAAAGTCTGCGCCTGACCACTGCCGGCAGCAGTTACAGCGTTGCCTGTGTCACGCTGGGAGCGACTCCCTGCAATACAAACCCGGTGATTGACCCGGCCAGCGGCGCGGCTTTTTCCGAAATCTTGGTAAATAACGTTACGCTTGCCGGAGCCGCCATTGACATCGACAGTCTGGGGCGTCCAGTCGGCGGCGGTGTGCTTCTCAGTACAAACCGGGTTTATACACTGACAGCGGGTGCCCAGACCTGGTCGGTGACCGTGGCGCCGCTGACCGGATTCACCACGGTCAGTTCGCCATGAATACTCAGTCGCGCGGTTTCACTCTGATCGAACTGGTGGCCATCATCGTGCTGCTGAGCGTCGGCGCGACGGCCATCCTGGCACTGTTCGGCCAGGTCGGCCGCTCGATCGCGACCAATCAGGAAACCCAGACCGGCGCGCAGCTGGCGCAGGCTTGTGCCGAGCAAATCATGGCGTTTCGGCGCAATGCCGGCGTCGGCTACGGCTACGCGAATGTTGCGGTCGGAAATGCCACGGGCGCTTGCAACGCCGGATTCACTGCCGTGGGAGGTTTTACCACTGCACCGGTGGTGAATGTGACCGCGCACGACTCCACATCGCTCTCTGCCTGCCCGTCTGCTATCGCCGGTGCCTGCAAGCAGGTGGATATCCAGGTCAACATGGGCATTGTGCGGGCGGCCAGTCTTAGCCTGTTGCTGGTGTTTTACTGATGCGCGGCCACTTGCCCAAACCAGTTTCCACATGCCGGGCGGCGAACGGCTTCACCCTGATCGAGGCGGTGGTGGCCATTGTGCTGATCGGCGTGCTGGCGATGGCGGTGATCCCGGTCATCGACAGCGGTGTCCGCACCTATGCCACCACCACCAACAGCCTGAATGCCCTGAGCAAGCTGCGCTACGCCACCGAGCGCATGGCGCGCGAAATCCGCGAGGTGCGGCGCAATCCGTTGTCTCCGACCAATTTCGAAATGACGTTGGGGGCCAATGCCCTGGTCTTCACCAAGACCGATGGCAACCAGGTCACGATCAGCAGCAGCACGCCCAACGTAAATCTGGCGTACCAGACACCGAACGCCTCGGGCGTACTTACGGATTTGCTGAGTGTCAACACGGATCTGAGTTTTCAGTATTACCTGGCGGATAAAACCACCCAGACCGCCTCGTTGTCGCAACTTGCCTATGTGCGCATCAGCCTCACGCTCACGGATAGCGATGGAGCGCAGGTGAACCAGCTGACCTGGGTGGCGTTGAGGAACCAGTGATGCCCGCCAATCGACGCAAGCGCCCACCGATCCAGTGCCGAAACCAACGCGGCGCGGCGGCGATGATCACGGTTCTGTTCCTGCTCATCGTCGTGGGTTTCGCGGTGCTCGTGTCGCTCGACATGTCCGGATCGGATGTGTCCGATTCCACCTCGCAGCACAACAGTGTGCAGGCGCTGTTTCTGGCCGAGAGCGCCATCGAACGCGCTGCCGGACGTTATGCCGCTGCCACTCCCTGCGCCAGTCTGGCTCCGGATTCCGCGAGTCTCGCTTCGGGATCGTTTACGGTTGCCACGGCGACGGTTGTTGGCGCGAACTGTCAGATTCGGGCGACCGGCACCGCCGCCGGTAACACGCGCACGGTCGACGCGGTTCTGCGCCCGGGCGGCGGTGCAATCACCACCGTTGCGTCGGTCTTTACTTCGGGCCAGCGTCCCGCCAACACCGCGCTAACGCTTTCCCACACGGTTCCCGCTGGAGCATCGATTCTGCTGGTGGGGATCTCGTTCAGAAACACCCAAGACAACAACAACCCCACCGTGACCGTGAGCTATGGCGGTACGGCGATGACACTCGCCGTTTCGGCATCCGGTGGGAATCCCTGGCCGCGGGCGCAAATCTGGTACCTGATCAGCCCGCCGACCGGCACGGCCAATGTGTCAGTCAGAATCAATAAGAAGTGTGAAATTGTTCTGGGAGCCAAGTCGTTTTCCGGCGTGAACACCGCGACCGGTGCAACGGCGCCCTTCGATGTGGCGGCGACAACAAATGCCCGTAATAGCAAGGTCGCCAGCGTGCCGATTACCCCGGCGACCAGCGGAGCCTGGGTTTTTGAAGTGGCGGCCATGAACAGCAATGATGTGACAACCATGACCCCCCAGGCCAATCGGACTTTTGGCTGGTTCGCTCAATCCAACGGGAATGTCCGAGGTGCGGCCTCTACCATCGGGCCGGTCTCGCCTGTGGCAGCGCAGAACCCGAGATGGACCTGGAACACAGGAAATAACGCGAGGTGGTCGCATGCGGCAGTGGCCCTGCGACCCGGAGGGGGGGGTAGCCCGCAATTATTGACTTGGACCGAAGCGGTGAACTGAGCTCAAGTCACCCCGGATTCTCATTTCTGGTTCGGGACTATGTCTTATCGTTACTTCGAGATCAGATAAAACTCATTGACAACAGTTAGTTAAAGTGGAAATGTACCGGAATCTCACAAGAGTGGGCTATAACTATAAATATGATCAAGGTAACAAGCTGCCTACAGGGGAAAATCAGCTGTGTTTGACTGGTTAAAACGCAGGAGTCATGACGCCGGCCTGACCGCCATCGACCTGCAGGCCGATAGCGTCTGCCTGGCGCGCGTGGACCGGTCGGGGGCGGCGCGCCCGCGTCTTACGGCCTGCGAATTCCAGGTCCTGGATTCCACCGACGAAACCAAACTGCTTGGCCAGTTCGCCGCGCGCTATCACCTCAATCAGGCACGCTGTACCACGGTGCTCGGTGCCGGCGACTATCAACTGCTGCTGACCGAGGCGCCGGACGTCAGCCCGGACGAACTCAAGGCTGCGCTGCGCTGGCGCATCAAGGATCTGATCGACTTCCATATTAATGATGCGGCGCTCGATGTTTTTGATTTACCCGGCGCCGCGCCCGGCGCCAAGGCACGCGAAATGTACGCCGTCGCGGCACGCACCGAGGCCATCCAGAAACGTGTCGATCTGCTGACCGGAGTGGGTATCGGCCTTGAGATCATCGACATTCCGGAATTGGCGCAACGCAACCTGGCGGCCTTGCTGCCGGAGGATGCCGCCGGTGTCGTGATGCTGTCGCTCAAACCCCAGTCCGGGCTGATCACGATCACGCGCCAGGGTTATATTTACTTAAGCCGTCCCCTCAACCTCGGTGTCGACACCCTGCACACGGCGGACGACCCGGTTCGCTACTTCGATCACATCGTGCTCGAGGTACAACGCTCGCTCGACTATTTCGAGAGCCACTTCCGTGAATCGCCGGTCCGGCACCTGGTACTGGCGCCGCTCGCCAAGCCGATTCCCGGCCTGATCGACCACCTGCGCGCCAACCTGGGCGTCACCGTTGGCGTGCTGGACCTTGCCCAGCTGATGGACAGCGATGTGGAGCTGACCCCGGACCTGCAGGCGCGCTGCCTCACGACCATCGGTGCCGCGCTGCGCCAGGAGGAGAAGGCGCTGTGAACCAGCAGGTCAACCTTTACCATCCGATCTTCCGCCGCGAGGAGAAAAAGTTCTCGGCAACCACCATGCTGCAGGCCGGGCTGCTGGTGCTGGCCGGTATTGTCCTGATGTACGGCTATACGTGGTGGCGCACCTATGCACTCCGCACCGAACTCAAGGACATCGACGTCCAGCATGCCGCCGCCGTGGCGCGCCTGAATGACGTGAGCAAAAAGCTGCCGATGCGTCAGGGCGATGTGCGTCTCGAGCGAGAGGTGCGCGACCTCGAGCGACGCATCCAGGCCGTGCAGCAGATCCGCACCTATGCGAAACGCGATCTATTCATGGGCTCGGCCGGCTATTCCGGCTATCTCGTGGCCATGGCCCGGCAGTCGAGCGGCGGCCTGTGGCTCACCGGCCTTACCATCACCGGCGCCGGCGAGCAGCTGGTCCTTTCCGGGCGCACCACCTCTCCGGAACTCGTGCCGGGCTATTTGCAACGCCTGGCAGGTGAAAAATCGCTGGCCGGCATGCAGTTCGAGGTTTTCCAGATGACCCGACCGGAGCGTAAGCCGGCCGATGTGGAAAAGAAGACCGAGGCGGTACTGGAGCCGTATGTCGAATTCGTGGTGCGCACCAGCGCGCCGGAGAAGCCGAAATGAAGCGCGCCTTGCCGGAGCCGGTCAAGCGCCTTGCGGCGCGCATCGACGCGTTGTCGTTGCGGGAGCGCGCCATACTGTTCGTCGCCCTGCTGGCCGCGCTCTTTCTGTTCGCCAATCAGGCGCTGTTTCCGCCACTGCGTGCACAGCAGAAACAACTGGAACAGCAGAGTCGTGACAAGCTCGCCCAGCTCAACACCATCAACAGCCAGGTCGGGCGCATTATTGCGGAGGGCACCGAGGATCCGGACGCCGCACAACGCGCACGCGCCGCGGAGTTGCGCCGCCAGTTCGCCGAGCTCGAAATCTCGGCCGCGGATATCACCCGCGGACTGGTCAGCCCGCGCGAGATGACACGCCTCGTGCACACCATGCTGCGTGAAAACAGAGCGCTCCAGTTGGTAAAGGCCGAGAACCTGTCACCCGAGGCCATTTCCCTCGAGGGCAGCGAAAAGCCAACGGCGGGCGCTCCGGCTGTGTATCGTCATGGGCTGCGTTTGCAGGTTCGCGGACGCTATGCGGACATCGTGCGCTATCTGAATAGGCTGGAACGCCTGAACTGGCGAGTGATGTGGGGCGAGGTGAAGCTCGAGACCGAGCATTATCCGGTGACGCACGCCACATTGGTTATCTATACCCTGAGTCTGGACAAGGCCTGGATCGGGGCATGAAGACGCGACCGGCCGCGAAAAACTGGCACGATTCTTGGAATAGGTGGGATATGCATTCTTTATACTTCGTGCTGGCAATTGGACTGGCGCTCGCAAGTGCGTTGCCGGCACGTGCCGCCGATGTGTTCGACGGTCTGCCGGACCCGACTCGCCCGAGCGGCTGGTCGGACAGCGGCGGTGTGCCCGTGCGCGAGGGTTTCGTGTTGCAGAGTACGACGCTGTCGACGCGTCAGCGTGTGGCCGTCATCAACGGCCAGCGCCTGTCCGTGGGTGATGCGATCCAGGGCGCGAGCGTGACCGATATCCAGCCATTTCAAGTTACACTGCGACGTGCCGGGCGTGAGATCACGCTGCGCCTCATGCCGCCGCTTGCCAAAGAGAAGCGCTAAGACATGAACAAGTTGCCGATGCTCTTCACCCGTGTCCCGCCACTGCTAGCGCTGCTGTTGGCGCTGAGCGTCGCGGGTTGTCAGGCTAATCCGTATCTCTGGGACAAGCAGGCCTCTGCCACGGTGGATGACACCATGGCGACGGCACGTCGCGAGGCGAGCGGCAAGCCCGCCGTGCCGGCCGACGTGAGCGAGGCGCTATTACCGTCGCTTGAGCCCGGGGCGGCGCCGAAAGCCGGTGCCGGTTTGATCGAGCCGCGTTTCGACCTGTCGGTCAACAACGCGCCGGCCCGGCAGGTGTTCATGGGGCTGGTGGAGGGCACGCCGTACAGCATGGTCGTGCATGCCGACGTCGGCGGGACGGTCACGCTGCATCTGAAGAATGCCACCGTGCCGGAGGCGATGGAGGCGTTGCGCGCGGTTTACGGCTATGACTACAAACGCGACGGCAACCGCATCATGGTGCTCGGCCGCGGAATGCAGGCGCGCATTTATCCGGTGAACTATTTGAACCTGGAGCGCAAGGGCCGTTCGCTCACGCGCGTGTCGAGCGGTGAACTCAGCCAGGGCGGCAACACCAGCGGCGGTAGTTCCGGAACGGGCGCGGCCCAACCGGGTGGCGCCGCGGGCAGTCAGCCGTCTTCGTCGGTGAGTGTCGACACCGGTTCCAAGGCGGATTTCTGGAAGGATCTGCAGGACAGTCTGGTCGCCATCATCGGCAACGTCGAGGGGCGCAAGGTCGTGGTCAATCCGCAGGCCGGCATCGTGATCGTGCGCGCCATGCCGGACGAACTGCGCATGGTCGAGGAGTATCTCGGCGCCACGCACAATAGCGTCAACCGCCAGGTGATTCTCGAAGCCAAGGTTCTCGAGGTAGAGCTCAAGGACGGCTATCAGACCGGCATCAACTGGGCGGCGCTCGGCGCCAACTCCATCTTCGGTCAGGTGGGCGGCGGGACCATCTTCAACCGTGGCACGAGCGAGATCGCAGGGAATATCGGTAACGTCAACCCAGGAGTGCTGCCCGCAATCTCCGGTACGAACGCGTCGGCGTTCGGCGGGGTATTTAGTCTGGCGGTCCGGACCGCGGACTTCGGCGCCTTCCTTGAACTGTTGCAGACCCAAGGCAACGTGCACGTGCTCTCCAGCCCGCGCGTGTCCACCATTAACAACCAGAAGGCGGTCATCAAGGTTGGCGGCGATGAATTTTTCGTGACCAGCGCCACCGGCGGCACCGCCGCCACACTCACCACTGCCGCCACGGCGCCAAGCGTGGTGTTGACGCCGTTCTTCTCTGGCATTTCGCTGGACGTGACGCCGCAGATCGACGAGGGCAGCAACATCATCCTGCATATTCACCCGGCGGTGAGCGAAGTCGTGCAGCGTGATAAATCATTCGTGGTGGGCGACTTGCCGTTCACCCTGCCGCTGGCGTCGAGCACCATCCAGGAGTCCGACAACATCGTGCGTGCCTTCAATGGCCAGATCGTGGTGATCGGCGGCCTCATGAAGGAAGGCGCCACCGATGAGGACGCTTCGATCCCGTTCCTGGGCGACATCCCGATCCTCGGTAACGCCTTCAAGCACAAGCGTGTGACGCGCATCAAGCGCGAACTGGTGATCATGCTCAAGCCCACCGTGGTGGACACCGCCCAGGTGTGGGAGAGCGCCATCCAGGATTCGCAGGGGCGCATGCAGAAGTTCAAGCGCTAATATGATTATTTTTGTGCAAGCCTGCTTTCCCTATATGATTATTTTTGTGCAGGCCTGCTTTACCTAGGGACGAAGACCCATGTACACGGAGCATTACGGTCTTCAGCAACTCCCGTTCGGGATCACCCCCGACACGCATTTTTTCTTCGCCCACAGTTCCTACCAGGAGGCGCTCAACACGTTGTTGATCGCGGCGCGCAGCGGCGAAGGATTTCTCAAGGTGGTGGGCGAGGTGGGTACCGGCAAAACACTGCTGTGCCGCAAATTTCTGAACCAGCTCGAGACCGAAAGTTTCGTCACGGCGTTTATTCCGAATCCTTATCTCGAGCCCATGACACTGCTGTTGGCGGTGGCCGATGAACTCGGCGTGGCTTATCCCGAGAACCCCAACCAGCATCTGCTGCTGAAGGCGCTCACCGAATTCCTTATCGCGACCCACGCGGACGGCAAGCGCGTGGTGTTGTGCCTGGACGAGGCGCAGGCGATGCCCACCGAATCGCTGGAGGCGCTGCGCCTGCTGACCAACCTCGAAACCGAATCGCGAAAATTACTGCAAGTCGTCTTGTTCGGGCAGCCGGAGCTGGACATCCGGCTCGATGAGCCCTCGATCCGTCAGCTCAAGCAACGCATCACCTTCAGCAGCAACCTGGGCACGCTCAACGCACAGGACGTGGAATATTATCTGGCGCACCGGCTCGGCATCGCCGGTTACCGGGGCGCGCGCCTGTTCGCGCGCGATGCGGTGCGCCGACTGCATCGCGCCAGTCGCGGCGTGCCGCGGCTCATCAATATCCTGGCGCACAAGGCATTGATGGCCGGGTTTGGCGAGGGCGCGCGCTATATCACCGATCATTATGTGAAGCTGGCGATTCTCGACACGGAATCGGCGCGCGTGCGCGCCGTCGCGGCGCGCCGTCGCTGGCTGCGGGTCGGTGGGTTGCTGGCGGCGCTGGCGGCTTCGGCCGGTGCACTGGTCTGGGCGCACTGGCTATGAGCCTGATCAACAAAATGCTCAAGGACCTGGAAGTCCGCAAGGATGCCGCCGGGCGCGTGGAGCGGCCGATTTTTCAGGACCTGCATTCGACTCACAGCGAACGGCGTTCTGGACGTGGACTGTGGATTGTGGTGCTGGCGTTGATGGTTCTGGGCAGTGCCGCGCTCTATTCCTGGAACCGTTGGGGTGATGATCTGTCCCAGCACACCACCGGCCCGGCACCGGCCGTAACACTGGCACAGGCGCC
>Ga0105094_10001532_pt1 | contig 12129 bp, 5 predicted proteins | sample PPLLak1March2015_2_FD_87023 | JGI IMG/M metagenome (GOLD analysis project Ga0105094, IMG submission 87023) | Freshwater sediment microbial communities from Prairie Pothole Lake near Jamestown, North Dakota, USA - PPLs Lake P8 Core (3) Depth... | ecosystem: Environmental > Aquatic > Freshwater >...
ACACCGTCCACACCACGACGAGCGGCGTCGAGGCCATCCATCTCATCAAAGCCCTGCCCGAGGTCAACGTTCTCGTCGTCAACGAGGACCTGCCCCGGATGAAGGGCACGGAGCTGCTCCGCTTCCTCAACGAGATCTTCAAAAACTCCGACGCCATCATCAAGATCCTGCTGACCGCGTGCCCCTCGAACGGGACGACGATCGACCTGGCCAGCTACGGGCGCATCGACTGCTGCCTGGCCAAGCCGGAGGACCCGGCCGCCATCCGCCGCAAGATCAGCTTCCTCATCGCCCAGCGGTCCCGAGAGAAACGGTCGTCCATGCGCGTCACGCTCGACGGCCCACGGGATATCCGCATCGAGACCGGCCCGCTGGGCGAGGCCAAGCTGGTCAACCTCAGCGAGAACGGCATGTTCCTCAGGACCCTATCGTCCTTCCCCGAGGGCTCGGCCATGCCGATGAAAATCACCCTGCCCGACGGCCGGCTGTATACGCTCAACGGCCGCGTTGTCCGCCGGGACCAGGACCAGGGCGGCGTGGCCGTCGCCTTCGAATCGCTCGACGAAGCGAGCCGTCTTTCGCTCCTCCAGTTCATGTCTGATTACGTGGCTATCCGGGATCTCGACGAGCTCAAGCTCCGATATCCGTTCCTCAGGACAGACGAGATGGTCCTGTTCACGGACTCGGTCAAGATCGAATCCCTCATGCGCGAAGCCCACCGACGCCGGGTCGAGGTCGCCGCCGTCCCGGCCAGGTCGGGCAATCCCGAGATCCTCGGTTTCGCCGATATCCGGCCGCCTTCCGTCTGCCTCCTCGCCGGAGAGAAGCTCGACGTCAAATTCAAGACTTCGGACCTTCTCTTCGTCTCCTACCAGATCGGCTATGCGACCTACAACTTCGAGACCATGGTCTCCCGGATCGCTTTGGACGGCCGGACCCTCGTCTGCCTCTATCCGCGGGTCATGTTCTACTCGGAAAAAAGAGCCGAGAGGAGGATCAGCCCGGCCGGTAACCTCCGGGTCGAGGTCCCGCTACCCCATCCGTTCGCGAGCAAGCTTCGGGGCCGTATCACGGACATCAGTCCGAACGGCATGAGCTTCATCGCCGAGGAGGGCGCACCGACTCTGCTCAAGGGGACGCCTCTCGAAACCGTCTCGATCCTCGACGGCGGCAAGCTTCTCTGGGAAGAGACCGGCGAAGTCCGCCACGTCATCCGCGCCGAGGCCGGAGAAGGCCCGGGTCTGAAATACGGGGTGCAATTCGGTATCAGTCGGATGAGCATCCAATCCGTCCATGCCCCGGACCCGGATTTCGCCCGTCGAGGCGATGATCCGCGCGACAAGGGGCCGGGCCGGGGCGCTCCGGGCCTTCCGGCCGATTTCGTCCGGACGAGCCTCATGACGCCCCAAGTCATCCGGCTCGAGAACCGCCGCGGCGAGGAGATCGTCGGCCTCCTCAACACGGCCCTTCCGCTCGACGACAAGCCCGTCCCCGTCGTCATCATTCCGCCGGCCTTCGGCAAGACGAAGGAAGTCCTTTTCGGCTTGGCCCTGACCCTGTGCGAGAACTTCCGTCTCCTCGGCATGCCGTTGGCCGTCGTCCGTTACGACGGCATCCGCAAGAAGGGAGAGAGCCACAACGATCCCGAAGCGCACGAGCCCCCCTACGAAATGCTCAATACGAATTTCAGCCAGGGGGCCTCGGACATCGTGACGGTCATGGACTGGCTTCAGGCCAATCCGAAGCTCCGGGCGTCTTCCATCGTACTTCTGACCTTCTCGTTCTCCGCCCTCGAGGCCAGGATCGTCCTGAGGGACGAGGCCCTGCGCCGCCGCATCGATTACTGGATCGCCTGCATGGGGACCCCGGAATTCCGCGACCTCATGGTCCGTGTGAACTGCGGTCTGGATTTCCTCGAACACTACCAGCTGGGTATCAAGCTCGGTGTCATGCCGGTCCTCGGCAACCTCGTTAACGTCGACTCTTACGTCGCCGACGGTGTCGTCAACTCCGTGGCCACCCTCGAACAGGCGCGCGAGGACATGCGTCACTTCGACCTGCCCATAACCTGGATCTACGGTCAGTTCGACAACTGGGTCAGGTCCGAGTTCATCCGCGACGTCATGAGCGTCCAGGTCGAGGCCCCGCGCGAGGTCATCTCCGTGCCCATCGGCCACAACGCCCGGACGTCCAAGGAGGGCCTGCGTCTCTTCGGAACGATCACCTCGCTGATATACCGCTACCTCCACAAGCAGCTCGTCCAGCCGGTCATGCCCGGACGGAAGGATATGGAACTCATGCGCCGGGCCGAGAAGGACAGACTGCCGCCCCGCAATCTCAAGAACCGGACGAGTTACTGGCAACGCTACCTCATCGGCGACGACAATCTCCTCGGCTTCGATGTCATGGCCCTGTCGGACGATTACCAACAGCTCATGCACGACCAGCTTAGCGCCCTGGAACTGCGGCCGGGAGACCGGCTCCTGGACCTGGGCGGCGGGACGGGGAACTTCGTCGAGCACCTCCTCGTCACCGGCGGAGAGCTTCCCTCCCAGATCACGGTCGCCGACCTCATCCCCGAAGCGATGAGGAGAGCGGCTAAGAAGCTCCGCGCGCGTTTCCCGGTGCTCCGCGAGCCCGGCCGGTTCGACTTCATCGCGTTGGACCTGGAGATGAGCCGGTACCTGGCCGTCCGCCGATTCCTCGACGGCGAGGTCGGGACATTCGAGGAAATGGCCGATAAGATCGAAAACCTGACCCTCGAGAGCGCCATCAAGATCCAGGAAGACTATTCCCCCCGCCTGCACAGGATCCTGCGGGGCGAGCGCATCACCCCGGCCCACGACGACTGGCTGAAGACCCGCTTCGACCTCCACGAATACCGGATCATCACCGACTTCAACCGGGCTTCCAGGTACGCCCGGGGGCTCTCCCCGGCCAAGCCGGACTTCCGGCGGCTGATCATGCCCGGCGGCCTCGAGGGCACTCTCCACCTGCCGGTCAAGGCGGGATGGTACAATAAGATCCTGATGAGCCTCGTCCTGTCCTACATCTACGACCCGGGCGAGACACTGAGGGAGGCCCGGAGGATCATCATGCCGGGCGGCCTGCTGATCCTCTCGAGCATGCGGCCGGACACCGACGCATCGGGACCGTTCACGCGCCTGCTCGAAAAGATCGAGGCCATGCCCGAAGAGGCCCTGCCGCAGGGACGACCGAAGGCACTCCTCATCGAATCCCTGCGCGTCTTCCTCAACGACGCCCAGGAGCTCGTGGACCTCGAGGAGGCCGGAACGTTCGATTTCTTCGATCCGGATAAGCTCGAGGCCCTGCTCGAGGAGACGGGCTGGGAGATCGTCCGGGTCGTCCCGTCCTACGGGACGCCTCCCCAGGGCTACGTCTATGTCGCCAAAGCGAGAGAGTCCAATGGCAAGTTATGATCCGCAGTTCGAAGACCGTCTGAACCAGGAATACGACCTGCGAGGGCGGACGCGCATGGCGGCGTTCCTCAGCCTCGCCCTCTTCACGGTGTTCATCGGGCTGGACGCGGTCTACACGCCCCAGTATTTCCTGACCTTCCTCTTCCTCCGCCTCGGGGTCATGGCCGCCGTCGGCGTCATTCTGCTCCTGCTGAAAAGGGCCAAGACGAGCCAGGGCGTCATGAACCTGGCCCTCGTTCTCGCTCTCATCGATGCGGCCGGGATCGCGGTCATGATCTACATCCTCGGCGGCTTCCTGACGAGCTACTACCAGGGCCTGAACATCATCGTCATGGGCATGATCGTCCTCATCCCGCTGGCCTTCCGCTACACGATCACCCTGTACGTCTCGATCTGGTTCATGTACACCATCCCCAGCGTGATCCACTACCTCGTCGGCCAGAAGGCCGTGGTGGTCGATGGTGTCGAGATCGCGGTCTGGCGCTTCGTCATCAACAACCTGACCTTCCTCACGTCGATCATCGTCGTGGGCGCCATCGGCTCGTCCTACATGGAGAGCATCCGCCGCCGCGAGCTCCGCAGCCGCCTCCAGCTCGAGGAGACCACGGGCCAGCTCAAGGAGTCGAACGAGAAGCTCAAGAGCCTCGACGAACTCAAGACCCAGTTCTTCGCCAACGTCAACCACGAGCTCAGGACGCCGCTCACGCTCATGCTGGCCCCCCTCAAATCCCTGCTCGAAGGGCGGATGGGGAAGCTCTCGCCCATGCTCAAGGACACCCTCGAGACGATGCAGCGCAACGGCTACAAGCTGCTCAAGCTCATCAACAACCTCCTCGACCTGAACAAGCTCGAGGAAGGCCGGATGCGCCTCAAGGTCCGGAGCGTCAACCTCGTCGAATTCGTCCCGCCCCTGCTCGCCTCGGTCAAACCCCTGGCCGACCAGAAGCAGATCCGCCTCTATTTCCAGCACCCGCCTCATGCCGTCGAGTTGACGATCGACCCGGACCAGTTCGAGAAGGTCATTTTCAACCTATTGTCCAACGCCCTCAAGTTCACCAGCAGAGGCGGCAAGATCACGACCTACATCGAGGACAAGGACCACACCGTCACCACGACGGTCGAGGACACCGGCATCGGCATCCCGGCCCACATGCTCGAGAGGATCTTCGACCGTTTCTCCCAGGTCGACGGCTCGAAATCCCGGGCCCAGGAGGGCACAGGCATCGGGCTGGCCCTGGCCAGGGAGATCGTCCTCGTCCACAAGGGAACGATCCGGGCCGAGAGCGAGCTCGGCAAGGGCTCCAGGTTCGTCGTCGAGATGCACAAGGGCGAGGAGCACTTCGACGAGGATGTCCTCGAGCGGCGGACCGAAGACCTGCCCATCGGGCTCAAGCGGCGGACGACCGACACCGAAGAGCCGCGGGTCCAGGACATCGTCACCGACTACCGGCGCCTCCAGCTCGTCGACCTCGAGAAGGTCGACATCGAAGGCGGCCAGGTGGACGAGGCCAAGGTCCACGACGCCCTGATCCTCTGCGTCGACGACAATCCCGAGGTCCTCAAGCTGATGAAGATGCTCCTGGCCGACGAGTTCGACCTCGAGCTCGTCACGTCCGCCGAACAGGGGCTGGCTTTTCTCCGGGCCAAGAACCCCGACCTCGTCCTCTGCGACGTCATGATGCCGGGCATGGACGGCCACGCCTTTTCCCGAGCGGTCAAAGGCGACGACGCCCTGAAACACATCCCCATCATCCTGGTCACCGCCAGGACGGGAGCGGAGATGCTGGCCGAGGGCATGAAGGCCGGGGCGGACGATTACATCTCCAAGCCTTTCGATTCGACCGAGCTCAAGGCCCGGATCCGCTCGCAGCTCCGCATGCGTCAGATGGAGTCGGAGTTGGCCCTCATGAACAAGAACCTCCGGATGCGGACCTCGGACCTCGTCGAGCAGCAGCGGTCGCTCTTCCTGTCGACGGTCAAATCCCTGGCCTCGGCCATCGACGCCAAGGACGAATACACCCGCCATCACTCGACCCGGGTCACCGACTTCTCCATGAAGATCGCCGCGAAGATGGGCTTCAGCGAGAAGGAGATCGGCGACCTCGAACTGGCCGCCCTCCTCCACGACGTCGGCAAGATCGCCGTCCCCGAGAGCATCCTCAACAAGCCGGGCAAGCTGACGAAGGAGGAGTTCGAGGTGATCAAGGAGCACCCGGTCCGCGGCGAGGCCATCCTCAGCCCGGTCATCGAGCTCAAGGAGATCTCCCGGGTCGTCCGGGCCCATCACGAGCGCTACGACGGTACGGGCTATCCCGACCGGCTGAAGGGCCGGGAGATCCCCCTGGGGGCCCGGATCATGACCATCGCCGACACCTACGACTCCATCACCTCGGAGCGGCCCTACCGCAAGGCCGCCTCCCACCGCTACGCCATGAAAGAGATCATCGCCTGCTCGGGGACGCAGTTCGATCCCGAAGTGGTCGAGCACTTCCTCGAGATCGCCGGGACGTTCGTCCCGGATCAGGAGCCGGAGCACGGAGCCTAGGCCGGAGCCATGAGCCTTCAGGTCGGCTATTACACCCTCAGCCTCTTCGGCGGCGCTCTCGTCGCCGGAGCGGTGGCCGTCATCGCCTGGAAACGGGCCATGACCTCCGTCGGCCGCTCCCTGGCTTTGCTCATGGCCGCGGTCTTCACCTGGTCCCTGGCCGCGGCCTGCGAAGCGGCGGTCCCGGAAACGGCCACGAAGGTCCTGCTCTCGAAGATCCAATACCTGGGCATCGCCACCGTTCCGGTGCTGATGTTCCTCTTCGCCCTCCGTTTCCTGCGGTCCGGCGTCCGCCTCGGGAAGTGGCGGACGGCGGCCCTCTGGGTCACCCCGATCGCGACCCTCCTCCTCGCGGCCACGAACGAAAAGCACCACCTGATCTGGTCGGGATTCCGGTCGCTCGGCGGGCCGCGCGAGCAGCTTCTCATCTACGAGCATGGGACCTTCTTCTGGGTCCACACCGGATATTCCTACATCCTCCTCTTCGCCACGACCGTCTTCCTGCTCCTGGCCTTCTTCCGGTTCAAGGGCATCCACCGCCGGCAGGCCCTGACCCTGCTCGTGGCCTTTCCCCTGCCCTGGATCGGCAACGCCCTCTACCTGGCCGGGCTCGCGGGCGCGGAGAAAGGGTACGACTACACCCCGATCGGCTTCGCCGCCTCCGGATTCTTCCTCCTCTGGGCGATGTTCCGGCTCCAGCTCGTCGACATCCTGCCCGTGGCCAGGGAACGGATCATCGACAGCATGGGCGAATCCCTGGTCATTCTCGACGAGAGGGGCCGGCTGGCCGCCACCAATCCCGCGGCCCGCAAGCTCATCGCCGAGGCCGGGGGCCCGGCCGAGGAGGTGCCCGAAGCGAAGATCCTGGGACGGCCCGTCGCCGAGCTCTTTCCCGCCTGGCCCGAAATGAGGGCCGGCCTCGCCGCTCCGTCCGCCTCCGAGCGCGAGGTCGCGCTGGCCGGCGACGGCGGCACGCGGTTCTTCGATCTCCGCCTCTCCCCGCTTCTCGGCCACGGCTCCTACCTCACCGGCTGGGTGGCGGTCGTCTACGACATCACCCGGATGAAGCTGGCCGAGAGGTCGGCCGTCGAGGCCCGCCAGGTCGCCGATACGCTCCGGGAGGCCGGGTTGACCCTGAGCTCGAAGCTCGACTTCAAGCAGATCTCGGCCCTCATCCTCGACCTCCTGAAGCGGGTCATCTCCTACGACATCGGGGTTTTCCTGACGGTCGAGGGGACGGACCTGAAAGTGGCCGGGATCAGGAGGCCCAAGGACATCCGGAACCTGATCGGCGAGACCTATCCTTTGGCCGGATCCCGGTTGTGCAACATGGCCATCCAGAGGAAGCGGCCGTTCGTCAGCACGATCGTCGATCCGGGGGACATCCTCCTGCCCCTGCCCGCGGACCTCGACATCCGGTCCTTCCTCGGCGTTCCCATCGTCTTCGGCAACCACGCCATCGGCCTCGTCGCCCTGTACAACCCCGGCGACCGGGCCTTCACCGAGGAGGACGCCCGCGTGGCCGAGCTCTTCGCCAGCCAGGTGGCCATCGCCCTGGACAACTCCCGCCGGGTCGAGCAGTACGAGAAGCTGGCCGTGACCGACGAGCTGACCGGCCTCTACAACCGGCGGGCCTTCGCCAGCATGGGCGAGAAGGAGGTCGGTCGAGCGCGGCGCTATCAGAGACCGCTGGCCCTCATCCTCTTCGACATCGACCACTTCAAGGACGTCAACGACAGCTACGGGCACCTCTTCGGCGACCACGTCCTCCGCGTCCTGACGGAGCTCGTCACGCGGACGACCCGGACGACCGACATCGTCTGCCGCTACGGCGGCGAGGAGTTCATCGTGCTCATGCCCGAAGCCGGGCGCGACGAGGCCGTGGCCATGGCCGAGCGCCTGCGTCAGGAGATCTCCCGGATGACCATCGTCACGGCCGGCGGCACGCTGTCGATGACGATCAGCCTGGGCGTCGCCGAACTCGCCCGGACCGGGGACGAAGACTTCGAAGGGCTCGTCAGCCGGGCCGACCGGGCCATGTACCAGGCCAAGGCCGCCGGCCGCAATACGGTCCGCGGCTGATCCCCGGCCGCACGACCGTGGCTGTGCTATAATGACCCCTTTTTAAGAACTCAAACGGAGGATCGCATGGCCCGCATCGAACCGTTCCGGGGCGTCCGGCCCCGCAAGGACATCGCCCACCTCGTCGCCGCCCCGCCGTACGACGTCCTGTCGTCGGACGAAGCCCGGGAGCTGGCGGCCGGGAACCCCTATTCCTTTCTCCACGTCGGCAAGCCCGAGATCGATCTCCCGCCCGGGACGGATCTCTACTCGGACGCCGTCTACGCCAAAGGGAAGGAGAATTTCGACCGCTTCCTCAGTGAAGGGACTATCGTCCAGGACGGAACGCGCAATTTCTACATTTACAAACAGATCTGGGGGGACCACGTCCAGATCGGCCTGGTCGCCGTCGCCTCCTGCCGGGACTACCTCGACGACGTCATCAAGAAGCACGAGCTGACCCGGGTGGACAAGGAGAACGACCGGATGCGCCACATCGAGACGCTGGGCGCGCAGACCGGCCCGGTCTTCCTGACCTACCGGAGATCGGACGCGGTCGACGCCCTCGTCGCCGAGGGCATGGGCCGGGCACCCGAGGTCGACATCACGACCTACGACGGCGTCCGCCACATCTTCTTCGTCGTCGACGACCCGGGACTCGTCGCCCGGATCAAGGACGCTTTCGCCGGCCTGGTGACGCTCTACGTCGCCGACGGCCACCACCGCTCCGCGGCGGCGACCCGGATCAAGGTCAAGCGGGACGGCGAGCGCCCCGGACGAACCGGGAACGAGGAGGACAATTTCTTCCTGGCCGTCCTCTTCCCTCACAGTCAGATGAAGATCATGGCCTACAACCGCGTCGTCCGCGACCTCAACGGGCTCTCGGCCGAAGCCTTCCTGGCCCGCGTCGGCGAGAAGTTCACCGTCCGGCCGGACGGTCCCAAGGAGCCGGCCCGGAGCACCGAGTTCGCCATGTTCCTCGAAGGCCGCTGGTACGGCCTCGAGGCGAAGCCCGGCACGTTCGACCCGGCCGACCCGATCGCCTCGCTCGACGTGTCCATCCTCCAGCAGAACCTGCTGGCCCCCATCCTGGGCATCGCCGATCCCCGGACGGACAAGCGCATCGATTTCGTCGGCGGCATCCGGGGCACGGCCGGGCTCGAAAAGAAGGTCGCGTCGGGCGGCTTCCGCGCCGCCTTCTCCCTCCACCCCACGACCATCGAACAGCTCTTCTCGGTGGCCGACGCGGGCAAGACCATGCCGCCCAAATCGACCTGGTTCGAACCGAAGCTCAAGGACGGCCTCGCCGTCCACATGATCGACGAATGACCGCCGCCGTCTCCTCGTCCCTCGTCGCCCGCATCCGGGATGAGGCCGGGGAATTCTTCCGCGGCGCCCAGGGCAGCCATGATGGAGACCACACCGAGCGCGTTTTGGCCCTGGCCTTGAAGATCGGCCGGAAGGAGAAGGCGGACCTGGGCGTCCTCAGGCTGGCCGCCCTTCTCCACGACGTCGGCCGCGGCGAGGAGGACCGGACCCACGGCAAGGTCTGCCACGCCCAATGCGGCGCGCGGCTGGCCAAGGGGATCCTCGAGCGGAACGGCTGCGATGCGGCGACGGTCCGGGCCGTCGTCCACTGCATCCGGACCCACCGCTTCCGCAGAGGAGGCGCGCCCGTGACGCTCGAGGCCCGCGTCCTCTTCGACGCCGATAAGCTCGACTCGATCGGGGCCGTCGGCATCGGCCGGGCCTTCCTCTTTGCCGGCGAGGTCGGGGCCCGGCTCCACGACAAGGACGTCGACGTCGGCAAGACCGAGCCCTACACCCGCGAGGACACCGCCTACCGGGAATACCTGGTCAAGCTCCGTCTCGTCAAGGACCGGATGTCGACGCGCGAGGGCCGGCGCCTGGCCGCGGGAAGGCATAAGTTCATGGCCGCGTTCTTCGACCGTCTGAGCAAAGAGACGGACGGCATAATTTAGATCACGGAGGGAGCCATGGCCTGGCCTCAGGTCTACGATCCCGTCCACGCCGCCTGGCTGTCCACGCTTCTGGCCGCGTTGCCGATCATCGTCCTGCTCGGCGGACTGGCCGTCTTCCGTCTCAGGGCCCACGTCGCGGCGCTTCTCGGGCTCGGGACGGCCCTGGCCGTCTCCGTCGCCGTCTTCACCATGCCCGCCGGGCTGGCCCTGCGGACGGCCGCGATGGGCGCCGCCTACGGCCTGTTCCCCATCGGCTGGATCATCCTCAACGTCATCTTCCTCTATCAGCTGACCGTCGAGACGGGTTCGTTCAAGGTCATGCAGGACAGCCTGACGGGCATCACCAGGGACCGCCGCCTCCAGCTCCTGCTCATCGCCTTTTCGTTCGGGGCCTTCTTCGAGGGCGCGGCCGGGTTCGGGACGCCGGTGGCCGTCACGGCCGCCATCCTCATCGGCCTGGGCTTCCCGCCTCTCCAGGCTTCGGGATTGTCCCTCCTCGCCAACACCGCACCGGTCGCCTTCGGGGCCCTGGGGACGCCGATCATCGCCCTGGCCGGGGTAACCGGGCTCGACATCCGCGACCTCAGCGCCATGGTCGGGCGCCAGTTGCCGTTCTTCTCCCTCCTCATCCCCTTCTGGCTCGTGTGGGCGTTCTGCGGCTTCCGCAAGACGCGCGAGGTCTGGCCGGCCCTGCTCGTCGCCGGGTCGTGCTTCGCCGTGCCCCAGTTCCTGATCTCGAACTTCCACGGGCCCTGGCTGGTGGACATCCTTTCGTCGGTCCTGTCGATCGCGGCCCTGGTCGTTTTCCTCAGGTTCTGGAAGCCCGGGAGCGTCCACCGCCTTCCCGGCGAAAGTGAGAACGAACCGGGGGCGGGCGTCGCGAGCGAGCCCGTCCACTCGCGGAAGGACATCGCCCGGGCCTGGATGCCCTGGCTCGTGCTGAGCGTGGTCGTCTTCCTGTGGGGCATCCCCCAGGTCAAGTCCTTCCTCGACGGCCTGTTCGCCTTGCGGTTCCCGGTCGCCGGGCTGGACAAGCTCGTTCTCCGCGTGCCGCCCATCGTCGCCAAGGAGACCGCCGAGGCGGCCGTCTACACGTTCAACGGGCTGTCGTTCACGGGCACGGGCATCCTCGTCGCAGCCCTCATCTCGGCGGCGCTGATGAAGGTCCCGGTCCGCCGCGCGATCGCGGTCTACGGACAGACCCTCAAGCGGGTCCGCTTCTCGCTGCTGACAGTCGCCGCGATGCTGTCGCTCGGCTACGTGACGAGATACTCGGGCCTCGACGCGACGCTCGGACTGGCCTTCGCCCGAACGGGCGTCCTCTATCCTTTCTTCGGAACTCTGCTCGGCTGGCTCGGCGTCGCCCTGACCGGTTCCGACACTTCGTCGAACGTTCTTTTCGGCAGCCTTCAAAAGATCACGGCCGATCAGCTCGGCCTGAGCCCGGTGCTGATGGCCTCGGCCAACAGCTCCGGCGGCGTCATGGGCAAGATGATCGACGCCCAGTCGATCGTCGTGGCCTCGACGGCCACCGGCTGGTACGGCCACGAGGGCGCGATCCTCCGCTTCGTCTTTTTCCACAGCCTGGCCCTGGCCGCCCTCATGGGCCTCTTCGTCCTCCTCCAAGCTTACGTCGTCCCCTTCACTAAGCTGGTTGTAAAGTAAAACGGGGAGGTACTCCATGAAAAAAGTCACCGCCATCGTCGGGACGGCCAGCCGGAAGCACACCTATCTGGCCGCCCGCCAGTTCCTGGACAACCTTCGGTCGCTCGGCGACGTCGAGGCGGAGATCGTGACCTTGAGCGACTACAAGATCGGCACCTGCCTAACCTGCAAGCTCTGCCTCACGCGGGGCGAAGAGGCCTGCCCCTTGAAGGACGATCGGGACGTCCTCATCGGGAAGATGATGGCCTCTGACGGCGTCGTCTTCGCCTCGCCGAATCTATCCTTCCAAGTCTCGGGGATGATGAAAGTCTTCCTCGACCGGCTCGGATTCGTCTTCCACCGGCCGCGCTTCTTCGGGAAGCCCTCGACGAGCATCGTCCCGCAGGGCATCTTCGGCGGCCGGAAGATCGTGAGCTACTTTCATTTCATCGGCAAA
>Ga0105094_10001533_pt1 | contig 12116 bp, 9 predicted proteins | sample PPLLak1March2015_2_FD_87023 | JGI IMG/M metagenome (GOLD analysis project Ga0105094, IMG submission 87023) | Freshwater sediment microbial communities from Prairie Pothole Lake near Jamestown, North Dakota, USA - PPLs Lake P8 Core (3) Depth... | ecosystem: Environmental > Aquatic > Freshwater >...
AGGTACAGTGTCAGAAAATACGAAAGAGCCCCACTTAAAATAAGGAACATTAAGAGATATATCAACCCCATCGGCATGACAAAAGAGTCCCAGGGTTCTATCGCAATCAAATCCCTGACTGCGAGTGTGACACCACTGCGTGCCCGCACAATAATAAACAACATCATAGTGACTGAGAATGTCGCAGCGGTGTTCACCGCGGAAAGGGTAACGATGGTTTGCTCATGACTTGATTTTTGTCGTGCGTTCATCGCAAGCACAGTCCCGGTTGCTGTAGTCAAGCCAGGGACAAGTGAGACGAATATCCCAGCAATACTACCGGTGAATATGGAAACAAGAGATGATTTTTTCTCGATTCGGTTCTGGATAAGAGGTTCGATTTTCTGTTCCGGTAAGACTGGTTTGGTAAATAAAGAGTTAAGAAGGGTTGGTACTCCGAATAATCCTGCAAGTGCGGGAAACAGCACAGGGGCAGGTAACCCAATTGGTGAGGTAAGATGGAAATCAAATATAAGGATACCGAAAATTCCGGAAAGAACGAAGACAAATGAAGCAAACAACATCCCAAGAATAGAAGGGAGTTTTCCTGAATTGCCAAGGTCGGTGATCCGCGCTTTTTCTGTTGCGAGCATGAGGGTGATAATTGCGAGCAGCACCCAGATCATACTCTCTCGTATGATTGTGTACAACGCGAGTGGGGGACCAATGATGAACCAAAGAGGATAGAGAAATGCAAGGCAGACAAGAATCGCGCCGTAGCTTCCCAAGGCTGCAAGTGCCACTGCCTTGTATCCTTCGCCTTTGAGTAGAAGGCTATGCGCAGGTAGGACAGAAAGTGCGGTTTCTTCCTGGGGTGCTCCGATAAACGTGGTGGGAATCGTGTCATGAAACGAATGTGAAATGGACACAGAAATCATGAATCCCGCTATTAACGTCAGGATGAATTGTTCTGAGATCCCATAGGAAAACAGTGGACTGCAGACAGCAACGATTGTGCTAGATGTAGAAAGCATGATCAATGCGACATTATTCACATGGAGACCCGGTAATAAACCAGTGATGATGCCAAGGAGCACCCCAAGAACACAAAAAACGACGATTAGGAGAAGATCAAGCATTCGTCATCCCACACTTTTCCAGATCCCATGTGTCGATTCTGTTGCTTTGAGGAAAAAACGACATGTTGTTGCATCGTATACAAATCGTGCTCCGACTGCCACGGTATCATCATTTGAGAATTGGTGAGGGAGGGACGATTGATACGTTACTTCAATGGAATATTTCCCATCTGTGCTTATGAGAGTAAATGAAGACTCATGTGTTTGTGTGGCAATTCCTGTGACGTTTACCGTGGTATCAAGATAGGTTCCTGGGTGAAGAGCGAGTTGCCAAAGTGGAAAAGACAAATGGTGCCATTTCTGGAGAATGATGATGAATTGCAGATCGTTCACGACGACCTCCCATTGGTTTTTATATTGCTGTACTTCGCCAGTTGCCTGTATAATATCCCCATATTCAACAAGTATTTCTCCTTCGATATAGAGGATTACTGAATTTGTACTGTTCTGCACGTCTCTGAGAGTGATAAGTTGACTGCCGTACGTGGTTGTTCGATAGTCGGTGACAACACCTTGAACAATCACTTGTTGTCCAGTATAGGTCTGTAGTGATGAGAAGGGGATAAGTACAGGATGTGAGACAAGTGATAAAAAATACAGAGCGATCAGCGATGCGACAGCAATGAATATAATAAGATATTTGAATTTCATGTTCTTCCCCCAGACTTTAATTATAAAAGAGAAAATATAGATTCTCTTTATTTAATTTTCCATTTTGTCTTTCTCTCTTAGCGAAGGGGGAGAAAACTTTATAACGCGTGTTATTCTTCCTGCCACAATAATTACGACTGGTGGGAGTTATGGTACGAGAAATTGTTCTAAAAGTATCAGAGGCTTTCCAACAAGATGTTGGGTATGGGAGAGCACGTATCGATCATCAGACACGGATGGATCTTGATCTTTCGATAGGTGATGTCATTGAGCTTGAAGGGACGAAGGTGACAGCAACGTCTGTGTGGCGGGCGCATCCTTCTGATGAGGGAAAACGTCTTGTACGTATCGACAATTTGACTAGGAAAAACGCAGGGACTGGGCTTGGTGACCGGGTGAAAATCAGACGTGCTGAAGTAAAAGAAGCGCGTGATGTCGCTCTTGCTCCGTTGATGCCTGAGGGGCAGCGTATTGAGTTTGGTATGGGTATTGATGTCATTATTAAGAAAAATATGCTTCGTCGGCCGATAACAAAAGGAGATGAAATTATTATCCCGGGGATAGCGTTTTTTGGTAATGCGCTGCCGTTTGTTATTGTTGATACGAATCCTCACGGGATTGTGATGATCACTGAGCGAACTATTTTGCATGTGAAAGAAGAGGCAGCGAAAATCATCGAGGAGGAAGGACCACGTGTCAGTTACGAAGACATCGGTGGTCTCCATCTTGAGATTCAAAAAGTACGAGAGATGATTGAGCTTCCGTTGAAACATCCGGAGTTGTTTGATCGGTTAGGGATTGATCCTCCAAAAGGGGTTCTTCTGCATGGTCCACCAGGGACGGGAAAAACGTTGATTGCAAAAGCGGTTGCAAATGAGTCAGGGGCGAATTTCTATACGATTAATGGCCCGGAGATTATGTCGAAGTTCTATGGTCAAAGCGAAGAGAATCTCAGGAAAGTCTTCGAGGAAGCTCAGAAGAATGCACCTTCGATTGTGTTCCTTGATGAAATTGATGCCATCGCGCCAAAACGTAGCGAAGTGCATGGTGAGGTGGAGCGTCGTGTTGTTTCTCAGCTTCTGACGTTGATGGATGGTCTGAAGGGTCGGGGTAAAGTCATTGTGATTGGTGCAACGAATATCCCGGATGTGATTGATCCTGCGTTGCGGCGACCTGGTCGGTTTGATCGTGAGATTCGTATCGATGTCCCAGATAGAAATGGAAGGAAAGAGATTCTTTTGATCCATACTCGGGGTATGCCGATTAACCCGGGTCTTGGTGAGATGTATTCTGGGGAGAGGGTTAGTGAAGATAAAATCTTAAATGCCGTCAAACAGGGGATTAAGAAGATCCATATCTCTGACCTGCTGCGGAGCATGTTGCGTTCGAAGGACCGCAATAAACGTGTGGAAGTGGTCGGTAAGTATCTTGATGTGGTGTTTACGTCTTTCAAAGATCAGCTTCCACCTTTGTTTTATGAGAAAGTCATTCGATTGATTGCTGATGAAATTACGAATTTATTACCAAATGATTTGGATGATTCAGAGGCGAATGTCAGCGCGGAGCAGCAGATTAGCGAACGATTGATGACGATTCGGGAGAACCCTGATGAGTTCATTAAGCGGATTTCGAAGGAGTCTCTTCTCGATGAGATTGCTGATATCACCTATGGTTTTGTGGGGGCAGACCTTGCTGCGTTAGCGCGAGAGGCTGCGATGAATGCGTTACGGCGGTATCTCCCCGAAATCGATTTGGAAAAACCGATTCCGATAGAGCTTCTGGAGAAGATGGAGGTGACGTTGGATGATTTTAAGAATGCTCACCGTGGTATTGAGCCATCTGCGTTACGTGAGTTTTTCGTGGAGATCCCGAAAATTTCTTGGGAGGATATCGGTGGTTTGGAGGATGTCAAGCAAAGTCTGAAGGAAGCAGTGGAATGGCCGCTCACCCAGCCGGAGGTGTTTAAGCGGATGGGTATTCATGCGCCTCGTGGGATTTTACTGTATGGGCCTCCGGGAACTGGAAAGACGCTACTGGCAAAGGCGGTCGCTCATGAGTCGAAGGCAAATTTCATCTCTATTAAAGGGCCAGAGGTGCTCAGTAAATGGGTCGGTGAAAGTGAAAAAGCGGTCCGTGAGCTGTTCAAGAAGGCGCGTCAGGTCGCACCAACGATTGTGTTCCTTGATGAGATTGATTCTATTGCACCACGTCGAGGGACGTTTGAAGGGTCACATGTGACTGAGAGTGTCGTAAATCAGTTACTGACTAGCATCGATGGGATGGAAAGCATGGAAGGTGTCGTGGTGATCGGGGCAACGAACCGACCGGATATTATCGATCCTGGTTTGTTGCGGCCTGGCCGGTTTGACCGGTTATTGTTGATCCCTGCACCAGATAGTGTGTCGCGGCTGGAGATCTTTAAGATTCATACGAAAGATATGCCACTGGCAAAAGATGTGTCGCTTGATGAGTTAGCAGAGAAGACTGTAGGGTATTCTGGTGCAGATATCGATGCGCTCTGTCGTGAGGCAGCCATGACATCGTTACGTGACGATATCAACGCCAAAGAAGTTCGCAAGACACATTTTGAGCGTGCGATGGCTGAGGCGAGGGGAAGCCTGACTGATGATGTGATAAAATATTATAAAAAAGTAAAAGAGGATATGGGTAGCAGCATCGCCAAAAAGGATAAAAAAGAACGCGACATTCAATATATGTAAATTAGTATAAAAAACAAGAGGGATATGATGAAAGTACTGGAGAGTGATTTGAGAGGAAAAACAGTTATGAGTGAAGAGGGCTTGTACCTCGGCATTCTGAGGAATTCATTGGTGGACGAGAGAACTGGTCAGTTGCTCAGTATTCTTGTGGAACCTTCTGAGGATATCGATCCACGACTGTATCATCTTGATGAGGTCGGACATTTAGTGTTCCCATTTGAAGCCATCCGATCGGTGAAAGATGTTATTATCGTTGGCGGTAACCAATAGATAAACCTCTTATTTTTCTTCTTTTTTATTCCTTTGACGTGTACTATTTTCCAGGAGAAATGCTCTTTTGTTTTCTTTTTAGGGGGGACCCCTTTGTTTCGTATGGAAAAGTATTAGGGGTGTAGTCGCTTATTAAGAAGAAAATTGACGTCAGTAGTCTTGAACGTATATGCATTTCGGACTATTTGAATATTCCCATTTTTAAAAATATATTATTAAAAAAATATTTAAATTAAAACAATGCGTGCTACCTGTTTCCATGCGAAATCATCCCCTCCCTCGGTCTCCAATACAACAGGAGAAAAACTTGACAAAAATTGACACAAAAATTTATTATACCGTAAGCCCTTACGACCCTGCGAGGAGGCGTATTTTATTCCCAAAGAAACATTCAACAGAGACATCTTCAGCCATCTACTCAGCAGCGAAGGGCTATTCACCGACAGAGAAGTCATGCGATCATCCTATACACCGGAGATCCTTCCACATCGAGAAAAGGAAATCAACGATCTAGCCAACATTCTGGTCCCAGCACTCCGGGGAGAATCACCTTCCAATGTATTTATCTATGGAAAGACCGGAACAGGGAAAACCGCAGTCGTCAAATTCGTTGGAAAAGAACTCCTAAAAAAAGGCGAACAGACCGGCAAGAAAGTCAATTTCATCTACATGAACTGCGAGATTGTAGATACACAATACCGTCTTCTGCAGAATATTGCGAACAGGTTCATCAACGAATGGAACGACCACGTCCCCTTCACCGGATGGCCTACTGACGAGGTGTACTCAAAGGTAAAAGGGATGATGGACAAAGAAAAAAGTGTCACCGTAATCGTTCTTGATGAGATCGATAAACTCAAGGGCGACGAAGCATTATACAATCTCACCCGTATCAACACTGAACTGGACAACGCCCGTGTGTCTGTCATCGGCATATCAAATGATTTGAAATTCACAGAGTTTCTCGACCCTCGCGTCAAATCAAGCCTTGGAGAAGAAAGCATGATTTTCTATCCCTATGACGCGGAGCAACTCCAAGATATTTTACGAGCCAGGATTAAAACAGGTCTCAAACAAGGAGTCATCGAGGAAGATGTCGTCCCCTTGTGTGCTGCCCTCTCAGCTCAGGAGCATGGGGATGCCCGCCGAGCGTTAGACCTCCTCCGGGTGTCCGCGGAGCTTGCAGAACGAGGAAAAGTCACGAAAATCACCAGGTCTCATGTGCGTCTCGCACAGAATAAAATCGAGCTGGACCGCATCACCGAGGTGGTCCGAACTCTTCCGAATCAATCCAAACTAGTACTCTATTCTATTTTCATCCTCGATAAACAGAACAAAAAAGCAGGGAACACACAAGCGTTGACGACCGGGGAAGTCTACGACGTGTACAGAGAACTATGCAAAAAAACCAGATACAACTGTTTAACACAACGAAGAACCACAGATCTCATCTCCGAACTGGATATGCTTGGCGTCATCACCGCTCGCGTTATTTCTAAAGGCCGTCATGGCAGAACAACAGAGATTCAAATGTCCTCCTCCTCCTCGTCTAAAGATCTACCCACGGTTCTTCAGGAAGACGACATGTTCAAGGAATTGGCGAACTACAAGATGAAAGGCCAAGCTCGTCTCACGGTCTAACGTGGTTCTTAGCATTCTGAGACCATAAGGAGTTCCCTATGCATACGGTTCTTCATCCCTCCGCGTCTGATGCACTGCATTTTATCAAGGAACATCATTCCTCCAAACCAGAGAAAACCATGCTCCTGGTGATGGGGGAATGCATGGTGGATTATCATGGGCGCGCAAAATCGTTACTGGACTGGGGGGAGCGCCTCATCATGATTAAGCAGGACGGCACCGTACTGGTCCATCAACCTGTGATGCGCGAACCGGTGAACTGGCAGCCGACCGGGAGTATCACCGAATTTAAAACAAAGGATGATCAGCTGATCCTCAAGTGCCGACATCTCAAGCCTCCTGAAAAAATGAAGGTAACCTTCCGACAGCTCAAGCTAGTGACCGCGACATCCCTTGTGGACCGCGCCAACCTCGTCATCGCAGGGATGGAAATCGACGTGGTCAACCAAATCGTAAGTAATCCTTCCATCATAGAAGAAGGCCTGCGAATAGTAAAACGCGAAAAAACAGTAAAAACCGGATCCATTGATTTGTACGGATTCGATAAAGATCATGTGCCCGTGGTCATCGAAGTGAAACGAAGCCTTGCGACGATTAGCTCTGTTCATCAGCTTCGCATGTATGTCACCGATATTAAAAAAGATAGAAAGGAACCAAAGGTCCGTGGTATCCTATGTGCTCCGCGCGTGCCTGACATGGTGAAAAAACTCCTTGAGGAACACGATTTGGAATGGCGAGAAGTCGAACGAAAAGTAATTTTACCTGATGATCGACAGAGAACATTAAAAGAATTTTAACACATTACTCACACTTAACAATAGGGCAGAATATCTTTTATAATAACGGCAACTCCCCGGTCACCTGATCAATGAGATTGCTCGGTGCAGGACCAATGCCTAGAACCGTCTGCGTCCCCTCAGGAATCTCCGTATGCCCTGCATCAGAAATAATCGTCGTACAAATACCAAGTTTCTCCGCCTTCTCTTTCAAGGGAAAAAAATCATCAAGGCTTTCAACCTTCACCACGACTTTTTTCGCCCCCTCTCGCTGCCATTTCGAAAACCAATCTGTCTTATTTTTCTTCGTCAGAAGCGTACAGTCAACTGCCGCATGAGACACCTGCGCAGCAAGCTTCCCCGCAGAAAGCTGCAAATCAGAACGAGTCACAAGCACCATTTTATATTCAAAAACGCTTTGATTTTTCTTCTGGGGACTCATGCTTTTTCATCTCACGGTACGATTCTTTCCGCCATTTCTCACCCAGTTCATAAGCTTTTGTAAAATCAAAGATCCCTTTCACCATCAAGGTTTTCTCCCCAGATTCGACATGCTTCAAAGGCACTCCTAAAAACAAAGACCCTGATTTGATAATCAACACATCATCAGCAACAGAAACACTTTCTCCTATTTTTTTCCCCGAACCATCGACTACAAACTTACAGGTCATCGAAGGATTCACATTCTCGATATTTTTTTGCGTTTCAGTATCTTCTCTTTTCTTATTAAAAAAGAATATATTACCAATATATGCCGATGTCATCAACATAATATTAATTCTCAAAACCATGGGCTCCTGTAATACCGTTTTTATTATAAATCTTTGTTGATATTCTGAACATCAATGGATACGTACGATATCGCGGTTGTTGGCGGAGGTCCTATCGGATGCTTTATTGCACAACAACTCGCATCAAAAGGAAGGCAAGTCGCTGTTTTCGAGGAGCACAAGATTATCGGCGAACCAATACACTGCGCAGGTCTTGTCACCCAACGCGTCCTGGATATCACCAAATGTTCTCAAGACGAGATAGTTCAAAACACGATTTACGGGGCAGTGATCCATAGCCCTGATGAATCCATCTTAACCATCGGTGGCGATAAAGCCCATGCACTTGTCATAAACCGCCAAAAATTCGATGAACACCTCGCACAACAAGCACAGAACGCGGGAGCAACGATTCTCCTCAATCATAAATTCATCACAACAAAAAAACAACGCTCAGCGCTCACCCTTGACATACAACAGAAGGCACAAACGACGTCAGTACAGTGTCAACTCCTCATCGGTGCAGATGGTGCCCATTCACGGATACGAGACATCTACGGATTCCCTAAACCCATTGAAATGTTGCACGGCATCAGCGCAGAACTATCCGATGTCACCCTTGACCCAAAATATGTCCACATCTTTGTAGGAAGCACCATCGCTCCAGGGTTTTTCGCCTGGGTCATCCCTACCAATCACCATGGAACAACCGCCCGCATCGGACTGTGTATCGGAAAACATCACACACATCCTCTCAACCACTATTTTACTACCCTTCTACAACAACCACTCTTACAAGGGACAACCATCATAAAACGATTCGGCGGGACAATCCCGTTAGGCCCCCTGAAAAAAACAGTTGATGATCGTGTCATGCTTGTCGGAGACGCAGCCGCACAAGTAAAACCAACCTCCGGCGGTGGAATCTATCCAGGTTTACTCTGCGCAACACATTGCAGCTTGATCGCTGAAGAAGCGTTCCAAAAACAGCGCTTGGATGAGGAATTCTTACGACGCTATCATGCAACATGGACAAAGGAAATGGGCAGAGAGCTGACTCTTGGGATGAGATTCAGAAGTATATTCAACAATCTTACTGACCGTCAATTCAACAAATACATCGAAAAACTCCATAAACAAAAAATTATCGACATCATCAACACCTATGGTGATATCGACTATCCTTCACGTCTCGCTCTCCCACTTCTCAGAACAACACCATCCCTGCTCTCTCTTGCACCCGCACTGTTGAAACGCGTAAAAAAATAACGTTATTTCTTCTTCTTTGATGATGACGGCGGAGGTGGCACATAATATTCCTGTTCACTATAATCAGACGGCTCATTATCCTCTGGTTCGAAGAGTTTCCTTTTCCCTCTTCGCAGTCCACCTCTCTTCTTCCGTATCAAATAGATGATAACGATAAGGACAATCAACAACAGAAAGACCAGGATGCAAGGGAGGAACAATCCAAGGATATAAACCGGTGATGCATGTAAAACACAGGTGAGAACCGTTGATTCCGTTGCCATTGTCTCATTAAAAGTAAGCTCGACGTAACTTCGTCCGTCATTGGTCTTTCCAGTAATAAGAAGCTTCCCAGAATTTTCACTTGCGTTGATTTCAATACCTCTTGGAAACACAACCCGGTAGGTCACCGTTTGATTTTCAACTCCTTGAAAGGTGAACTGTTGTGGTACAACAGAAAGCTCAGCAGGCCATAACGACACATTGAACCCAACCATGTACACTTCATTTGCATAATTTGAAACAACAACAGGTACCACGTCATCCATCGTAGAGATATCACCATCCCACACGAGAGAGTTTTTAAACGCGTTTTGATCGATCGTGCCTTTCACTTCTAATCCATGGAAAACATCAGATAACCGCTGTTGAAACAACGCTGTTTTCTCAGAAAGATAAGCGTTTATCATTCCTTCGCTAAAAACGTTTTCCTGCGTGCAAAGACGAAACGCATCTGCATTCAGATACGAGATATTGACTTTTGATGAAAACGACAACTCGTCAGCACGTCGAATCACATACAGGCTGTCGTCCTCTTTCATCTTCACCGATGCTGTCAGTTCAGTTTTTCCTGTGAATACACTTGGGATGTTCAAATCCATCTTCACCAGCTCAATATCAATAGTGGTCTCCACATGTTCAGCGCCATACGGAGGAGTCGGCTGAAGCTCTGAGCTAAACGCGCCAGAAATCGAGGTTGTCTTATTCCAGAGATAACTAGTCTGTCCATCAAGAGTGATGTTCGTTGGGAGAAGTAACATGATTGTATAGGGATACCTGATGCCATCTAGTCCCACACCGAAGTTGACATCTGCTGAAGAGATCGATACAGTTGCCCCCGCATTTATCAACCCAAGCAACGCTCGGGCCGGCATCTGACAGATCATCAAATCAATTTTAGAATCCTGAAAATTCGCCCGTATGGCTGGCGTATCATCCATATGAGTGATGTTATAGGGCGTAGAACAATTAATACTCGTCTCAACATCCCATTGAAATGAAAGACTCAGATTTTGTGCAAACGAAGAATTCTCAATAAGAGGCGTAGTTTGTTGTTCGATAGGTCGAATTGATTTTTCAAAAAAATCTTCCCATGTAAACAATCCATTATCGATGAATAACCGCAATCCATCAGCAGGGACGCTCCCCAACCCAGCCACAAATGCAGGAAGCACATTATAATGACCGATATTAACTTTCTTCAATATTACTGAATCAATAAACTTGATATCAGTCGCCGTTCTCGTATCTAAGATAAATTCCAAAACAATGTCATCCGTCTGTGATGCAGTGGTGGTTGGATTTCTTGACTGCATCGATAACGTTGCCATGATTCCTCCATCAGCCCCATCCCAATTCCGCACTACCCATCGAACGGTATTCATATCAGGGTCTGTGTCTGCTGTGTTTGCGTACCCCAGCGTCATCGTACTGGGAAGTGCATACACAAACGTCGTATTCCACCCTTGTTCTGCTGATAAATCAAAATTATAGGTGACTGTTGCGCCCATATCCAGGACACCATTGATAAAATCTGTTAGATTCAAAGAACCATTATATCCAAAAAATGCTGGAGTGAGGTTCACACGAAACACATCGATAAAAAATGGTTTCTCATAGCTTGGCATCGTATTCATCGTGTCAACATTCGCATTGGTGAAAGCTGCTTGGATCTGTGTTTTTACCGTCTCATGGAGACGCAGCATGATGGCACCCATTACGTAGGGGTTGGTTGTCGACATATCTTCGATTGCTTGTCTGGTATAAATCGTGTCAAAAACATCGATATTATTGACAATCATCTGCGCTTGTACAGTTAGCTGAGCGCCTGAAAGAAAACTACAGGTAAGTGTCGCCTCAACATTGCTCTCCGATGTCGGTTCTGCCTGTGCCACTGAGACATCTAGAAAGCACCCGAACAAAAGAATAACCACCAACATCTGACATATTACAAATCGTTGCATCTCATCCTCACTTCCTAAAGAATTAAGCAAAAACTCTTATAAAAACTTTCTTACGAAATCCCTAAAAAGACCTGGACTATTTACGGTGTCGCCTTATGTTTATACTTGGGGGAACCTCAGCAAAAAACGTTGCAACAAATCTAGCGTACTGTCTTAGACAACCACTCTTGCATACCACCTACATGAGGTTTCCTGACGATGAATTTTATGTCCGCCTCCATGATAACATCGCAGGTCAGGACGTAGTGATAGTTCAAACTGCCTATCCTGACCCAAAAATTGTCGAACTCTTACTCATACAGGATGCAGTACATGATGCTGGAGCAAAGAAAATCACGGTCGTCCTCCCATATTTTGGTTACAGCAGACAGGATAAAAAATTCAAGGACGGCGAAGCAATCAGCGCCAGAGCCATCGCTCAGCATATCAGCCTGCATGCTGACTGCGTCATCACTGTAGATCCGCACAAGGAGCATATCCTAAAATTCTTCACCGTGCCTGCATATAGCTGCTCAGCCATCTCCACCATTGCCCACTACCTCAAAGAAAAAAACATTGATTTCATACTTGCCCCTGATAAAGGTGCAGAGGATCGAGCCCGGAAAACCGCAGCTCTCATCAACTGCGAGTACGATTACCTAGAAAAAACACGCATCGATGGTTCGACTGTAAAAATAAC
>Ga0105094_10001534_pt1 | contig 12114 bp, 10 predicted proteins | sample PPLLak1March2015_2_FD_87023 | JGI IMG/M metagenome (GOLD analysis project Ga0105094, IMG submission 87023) | Freshwater sediment microbial communities from Prairie Pothole Lake near Jamestown, North Dakota, USA - PPLs Lake P8 Core (3) Depth... | ecosystem: Environmental > Aquatic > Freshwater >...
ACACCCTGGCAGCGAGGCCGTCCAGCCTTAATGGATGCGTTTTCCAAGCTGGGCGACGATAGGGAATGCCGAGGCCTTGCGTCTCGCGATCTAGCGTTACTGGAGTGATCCCGAGTTGCCGCGCCGTTCAGGAAAAGCAGCACGCGCATCTGCTTTGCAGGGTGGCGTAATCGGGGAGAGGTGATCGTGGCAAGCCGCACGCCGTCTCGCGTGCTGATCGGCTTCATGGCGCTTTGGAACACGATCAAGCAACCTCGGCGCCGCGAGCCCAACACGCCGGCACGGGTTCTGATCGCGCATCATCTGTTGCTCGGCGACACACTGATGCTGTCACCTTTGCTCGCCAAGCTGCGCGCCCGTTATCCGGATGCCCAGATAGTGATGACCGTGCCCACCGCCTTTGCCGCGTTATACCAGGGGCGCCCGTACGGGGTCGACGTATTGCCGTACGGTCTAAGGAATCTCGGTTCGGTACGGCGCCTGTTGCGTCATCGCGGATTCGATTTGGCAATCGTCCCAGGCGACAATCGGTACAGTTGGCTGGCGCGCGCGCTCGACGCCCATTGGATTGTCGCGTTTGCCGGCGATCGGCCGGCATACAAGAGCTGGCCAGTGGATCGTTTGCTGCCTTATCCGAACGAGCCCGCTGCTTGGGGCGATATGGTGGCGGGCATGGTGCCCGGGCCTCAGCCGCCCGTGTACGAGACCAGGCACTGGCCGGATCCCGAGTTCAGGCCATTCGAATTACCGGCAAAACCCTACTGCGTGCTACATGTCGGAGCGAGCACGCCGCTCAAACTGTGGGAACCGGCCAAGTGGCGTGCGCTTGCCACAAAGCTGACCGAGCTCGAGTATCGTGTCGTCTGGAGCGGTGGTCCCGGCGAACAAAAATATGTGGACGAGATCGACCCCGAGCATCGGTTTCCGTCCTTCGCCGGCCGGCTCGAGCTGGCGCAGATGTGGCATCTCGTGAAGAACGCACGTTTGCTCGTGAGTCCGGACACTGGCGTCGCGCATCTCGGCCGGGTCACCGGCACCCTCACGGCAGTCTTGTTCGGCCCCGGTTCGCACATCATTTGCGGCAACGGCGAATTCTGGCGGCACGCGCCTGCGCACGGCGTTACCATCGATCCGTTTCCATGCCGCGACCAGCGCGTGCTTTTCAAGCGCGAGATTCAATGGGTCCGGCGCTGTCAGCGCCGTCCCGGAGAGTGTAACGATAATCGTTGCATGCGCTCCATCGACGTTGAGCACGTCATGTCGGCGGTTAGCACCCCTTGAACCCCGTCGCGGCGCGGCGCCTGGACGATAGATAGATCCCGATCAGCGCCATCGCCAGTATCGCGTGCTCGTTAAAGAAAGCACCGTTGAACAAGCCCGCGATGCAGGGAACCAGCAACGCGCCGAAGGCGGCGATCCACCTCCAGTGTTGCCAATCGCCCGCGCGCCAATCGCGATACAAGGCGGTCGCGACCAACGCCAGAAAAAAGAGAAACGCACCAAGTCCGACCACCCCTTCTTCCACCAAACGGTTGAGATACAGATGGTGAGCGTGCGACAGCTTGAATCCCTGGTTCTGCAACGGCTCGGGTAACTCAATCGCGTTGATGTCGATTGAGCTAAAGTTCCTTGGCCCGACTCCGAACACCAAGTGCTCGCCACGCTTCACGTGAGCCAGCGCGAGGCGCCATATGTGCAGCCGTTCCCGATCGGCTGCGGCCAGGCCCTCTGCTGTGAGGGACTCCTTCAGCTTGGTGAACGCGCGCTGCGCCTGAAAGTTGGACGGAAGCGAGACTGCCAGCACGACAGCCGCGACGATCGCCAGCGCCGCTGCATACCACAGGCGCCAGTCCTTCAGGATGATCAGCAACACAAGCAGGACCGTGGCAAACCCTATCAGCGCATTCCTACTTCCCATCGCGAACAGCCCGCACACCATCACCAGCACACTCGAGCTCCAAAACCATCGTGCCGTGCGCTTCCAGCGGGAGCGGTGCGCCTCCCACGCCGACCCGACCGCGGCCATTGCAGCGATAGCGAGATACACCGATGATTGCGTCACGAGCCCAGCGGAATGAAACTCGAGATACTGCCGGTAGCCTTTCAGGAGCTCGAACACCCCGTAGGCAAGCCCAACCAGCACGCCGGACGCGATCACATAGGCGAGGATGCGCAGTTGCCGCTCGTCATACCCGGCCCGATAGATGCACCAGAACAGAATCGTATAGTTCAAAGTATCGGCAAGACCCTTGATGCCGTCGGGAAGCGGCCAATTGATCACGGTGCTGGCGACGCTCGCGGCAATGACCGCGACCAGCGACATCTCGATGAGATCGGGTCGGTAACGCGATAGCGCATGCAACGAAAAGCGCCGGCTCGCCCAGACCAGCACGTAGAGTACAGCGGCGAGCTGCTTCGGCACTTCCTTCGTCGGCAAGGCGAACAACAGCAGGCACAGCAGGGCGAACTCCACGCCCGCCGCGATGCTCGGCTTCATTGGTATGGCTGCACTCTCAGATTGCGGGTGCATACGGTCCCTTGCCAATCATCGGGGCGACTACAGCCTCCATGGGTCAACTACTGCGGTTTCGCCCTGATCAGGGAATCAAACTGCTGTATAGCTTGAGCAACTCGGCGCTCATGGCTTCGAGCGTTAGCGGCTCCGCAGTCCTGCGCGCGGCGGCAGCCATAGCCGCGCGGCGCTGCGGATCGAGCAGCGCGCGCATGGCGTCGGCCGCGGCATCGATATCGAGGGCGTCGCAGACATAGCCGTTTCGACCGCTCTCTATCTGCTCGGCTGCGCCGCATTTCAGGCTGGTGACCACCGGCAGCCCTGCCGCCATCGCTTCCAGCACCGCGTTCGGAAACGGATCATACAGAGTCGGCATCACGAAAGCGTCGGCGGCACCGTAGAATGGTGTGACGTCCGGCTGCCCACCGACGAATCGCGCGCGGTCGGATAGTCCGAGGCGATTTGCGTGGTGTACGAATCTCGGCGCGTGCCGATCCTTTCCGACGATCAGCAGGAACGCGGCCTCCGGCAACCGCGCCAGCGCTTCGATCGCCTGGCGCAGACCCTTGCGCTCGAACCCGGCGCCGACGAATAGGAACAGCATCGCGTCTTGCGGTATCCCGTACCGCTCGCGTACGTCGGTGCGGTGGCGGCACAGATCGGGGTTGAATCTTACGGTGTCGACGCCGTTGTAGATGACATGCAGCTTCTGCTCGGGTACGCCGAACCATTGCCGGACTTCATCCCGAACCATGCGTGAGTTGCAAATGACCGCACGCAGCTTTTCGCTCGTGAACAATCGGCGCTCCGCTCGGAGCAGATAGCGGTGGTATGGGCTCGCGAGCATTGCCAGCTGCGACACCTTCCCCCGACTGCGCGCACGCTGAGCCAGCCACTCGGCGTGGACGCCGTCGCCGGCGCGGTAGACGTCGCAGCAGGGAATGCGCTCGTGCGACTGCACGAGATCCACGTCGAGCGTGGGCAGCAAACGGCAGACCGAGCGCGCGAAGGACCAATCGCGCCACAGCCGTCCGACGTAGAACGGATCGCAGATGTATGCGCGGCGGATCTGTTCCTGACCCGTGGGCTCCCAGCGGCGCGTGACGACGCAGACCTGCGCGCCGTCTCTCTGCAGCGCCGCCATTGTGCGCGCCAAGATCTGTTCCGCCCCGCCGTGATAGACGTAGCGCTGGCGCACGAACGCGATGCTCGGCGGTTTCATGCCGCTCGCCATGACCTGCTGCATAGGCGGTCAGTGTCGGGCTACCTTCCCCGCTCCTGCAACAGCATCAGCTTGAGGTACTTGTAGTAGGTGGTCTCCGCGTTATAGACGGCGATCATTAACCCGGCTCTGCCGTCCAGAAACCCCGCGCGCATGACATACGTGCGGACAAACGCCCACAGACCATGCCCGATGGCCGTGCCCAACCCTGCCCGCTTGCCGCTTCCGTGCAGCGTCTGTGCACCCCAGGTGGAATAGCTGTTCACTTTGCCCAGCACGTCCTCCAGATCCACGAGAGACTCGTGCATGAGATGGGCGCGCAGCGTTCCGACGGACCCTTCCGCGACCAGGTGGTCATGCACCATCCCGCCCGCGTAACGGGCGGCCCCGCGCTTCAGCAGCCGCGAGATGTAGTCGGGCCACCATCCGCTATGGTGGACAAAGCGACCGCAAAAGCTCGACAGCCGCGGCATCCGATAAGCCGCATGCGGCGTCGGCCCTGAGACGATGGATCGGATCTCGTCCCGCAGATCAGGCGTGACCCACTCGTCCGCGTCGAGCATGAGTACCCACTCTCCGGCCGCAAGGTCGATCCCTCTGTTGCGTTGCGTCGCGTGCCCTGGCCAGTCAGGCGTTACATGCACCGCCGCACCCAGGCTGTGGGCGATCTCCACGGTACGGTCCGTGCTGCCGGAATCCATCAGGATCAGCTCGTCGGCCCATTGAACCGACTCGAGGCACCGTCCGATTACTGCCTCCTCGTCCATAGCAATGACTACCACCGAAAGGCGCGGCGGTGCAGCGCTGGAGCTCACGGGCCGCCTCTGTCAAGGAGACTGGAGATCACCTGGCAAGGCGCGTCGCCGCCCAGCGGCTGGCGCTCGATGCGATATTGTCGAGATCGGAGTGCCTCGGCTGCCACCGGAGAGTCTGTTTCAGGCGCGTGCTGTCCGCGACGAGCCGGGGAGGATCTCCTTCACGACGCGGCTGCGTGCGGTACTTCACCGCTCGGCCCGTCACACGCTCGACGCTGCGGATCACGTCCAGTATCGAAAAACCCTCGCCGGTTCCAACATTGAAGCAGAGATTGACCTCCCCGCGCTCCAAAGCCTTCAGCGCAAGCACGTGTGCATCGGCAAGATCGGTGACATGCACGAAGTCGCGGATGCAGGTCCCGTCCGGCGTGTCGTAGTCCGTCCCGTAGACAACCAACTCGGCACCCTCCACGAGGGCAGCATTAACGGTGTTCGGGATCAAGTGTGTCTCAGGGTCGTGCGCCTCCCCGATCTCGCCGTGCGGATCTGCGCCGGCCGCATTGAAGTACCGCAGCACGACGTATTCCAATCCGTACGCGCGAGCGCTCGCCTTGATCACCTGTTCGGCCGCGAGCTTCGACCAGCCATAGGGGGAAACGGGCTGCTGCGGAGCGTCCTCGGCTATCGGCAACCGCTCGGGTAGGCCATAGGTGGCGCAGGAACTGGAGAATACGATCCTGCGGACATTCTCGGCGCGCATCGCCGTCAACAGGGCAGCGGTGCCCTGTACGTTGGTGTCGAAGTAAGGGAGGGGATCGAGCACCGACTCGTGCACGTACGCGAGGCCGGCGAAGTGAAGCACTGCGTCGGGCCGGTGGCGTGCGAGCACGGCCCGCAGGCGGGTGACGTCCCCCACGTGCCCGCGTTCGAGCGGGCCCCACTTGACGGCCCACGCGTGGCCACGAGAGAGGTCGTCGTAAGCAACGGGAGTGATCCCGGCCTGCGAGAGCGCTTTGCAGGCATGGCTGCCGATGTATCCGGCGCCACCAGTGACGAGTGCTGTCTTCATCGGCTTGCGCCTGTTCGCATCGGAACCTCAGCCATGCTGCTTTTCGAAGTATGCGATCGTCTCGCGCAAGCCGTCGGCCAGTTCGACTTTCGGCGCCCAGCCCAATACCTCGCGAGCCAGCGTGATGTCGGGGCAACGTTGCACCGGGTCGTCGGCGGGAAGGGGGTGGAACACGAGCTTCGACTTCGAGCCGGTCAGCTTCAGCACCAGCTCGGCCAACTCCAGCATAGAGAACTCGCCCGGATTGCCAAGGTTGATCGGGCCGGTGATCTCCGGTGCCGTCTGCATCAGACCTATGAGCGCGCCGATCAGATCGTCGACGTAGCAGAACGATCGCGTTTGCGACCCGTCGCCGTAGATCGTAATGTCCTGGCCGCGCAAGGCTTGAACGATGAAATTGCTGACGACACGGCCGTCATTGGGCTGCATGCGAGGGCCATAGGTGTTGAAGATGCGGGCGACCTTGATCTCCAGCCGATGCTGCCGGTAATAGTCGAAGAACAAGGTCTCCGCACAGCGCTTGCCTTCGTCGTAGCACGAGCGCGGACCCAGGGGGTTGACGTTGCCCCAATAGGTCTCCGGCTGCGGATGGACTCGAGGGTCGCCGTAGACCTCGCTGGTGGAGGCCTGCAGAATTCGCGCCTTGGTGCGCTTGGCCAAGCCAAGCATGTTGATTGCCCCGTGCACGCTGGTCTTGGTCGTCTGCACGGGGTCTCGCTGGTAATGGATCGGCGAAGCCGGGCACGCGAGATTGTAGATCTGCTGCACCTCCACATACAGCGGAAACGTCACGTCGTGGCGGAGCATCTCGAACCGTGGATGCGAGAGCAGATGCAGGATATTGGGGCGGGATCCGGTGTAGAAGTTGTCGACGCAAAGAACATCGTCCCCCTGCTCGATCAACCGATCGCAGAGATGAGACCCGAGGAATCCCGCGCCGCCGGTAACCAGCACCATCATTGTCGTTCACCTCGAGTCGAGGGACTACTCACCAATCGGATAGAGGGGGCTGATGAAGCGTTGGTACGCAGACGGCCTCTTCTCACGCGTAGGTCTCGGCCTGAGCGAAGGGGGTGCCCTTCGCGTCCTTCGCAGACACCACGGGCGCACCCTGCAACGGCCAGTCGATCGCCAGGTCGGGGTCGTTCCAGGCGACGGTGCGCTCGTGCTCTGGCATCCAGTAGTCCGTGGTCTTGTACAGGAAGTCGGCGTGCTCCGAGACCACCAGAAACCCGTGCGCAAAGCCGGGCGGGATCCACAGCATGCGCTTGTTCTCTGCGGACAGCCGCACGCCCTCCCACTTGCCGAAAGTCGGTGACGAGCGCCGCAGATCCACTACGACGTCGAAGACTTCGCCGAGGGTGACTCGCACCAGCTTGCCCTGCGGCTGCTTGATCTGGTAGTGCATCCCCCGCAACACGTTCTTCGCCGAGCGCGAGTTATTGTCCTGCACAAAGCTCGCGTGTATGCCCGCAGCCTCGAAGGCTCGTGCATTCCAGCTCTCGTAGAAGAAACCACGACTGTCGCCGAACACCTTGGGCTCGATGATCAACACGCCCGGCAGGCTTGTCTCCAGCACGTTCATTTCAGTCTGACGCAAGCCTCGACAGACACGTCTGCGCACTCCCCGTTCACTTGTTCCAAGTCCTCCTTGTCCACCGCGGTGAAGACATGCTCTTCGCTAGAACACCTTTTCGGACAGCACCCGCAGCAGGTACTGGCCATAGCCGCTGTTCGATAGCGGGGCGGCCAATGCCTCCAACTCGGCAGCGCTGATGTATCCCATCCGGAAGGCAATCTCCTCCGGACACGCAACCTTCAACCCCTGCCGCTCCTCGATAGTCTGGATGAAGCTGGACGCTTCCAACAGGGATCCGTGCGTGCCCGTATCGAGCCAGGCGTACCCGCGCCCGAGGGTGGTCACTTCCAGCGTTCCCATCTCCAGGTAGCGCCGGTTCACGTCAGTAATCTCCAGTTCCCCACGTGCCGACGGCTTGAGCGAAGCCGCGATATCCGCCACTTGGCTGTCATAGAAATACAGGCCGGTGACGGCGTAGTTGGATTTGGGCTGCTTCGGTTTCTCCTCGATGGATGTCGCTCGCCCATCGACATCGAAGGCCACGACGCCGTAACGCTCCGGGTCGTTCACCCGATATGCGAAAACCGTAGCGCCCGCGGTCTTTGCGACAGCCCGCTGCAGGAGTGGGGCCAGATCGTGCCCATAGAAGATGTTGTCTCCGAGTACCAGGCAGCATGCACTCGAACCGATGAAGCTGCGGCCGATGAGGAATGCCTGTGCAAGACCCTCGGGGGCGGGCTGCACGGCATAGGAAAGGCTGATGCCCCAGCGCGCGCCATCGCCCAGCAGTTGCTCGAAGCGCGGGGTGTCCTGGGGTGTGGAGATGACGAGGATGTCGCGGATGCCGGCAAGCATCAAGACGCTCAGCGGGTAGTACACCATGGGCTTGTCGTATATCGGCAGGAGCTGCTTCGATACGACGTGGGTGACCGGATACAGCCGGGTGCCGGACCCGCCGGCGAGGATGATGCCTTTCATGCTGTGCGTCAGTTCGAGCTCAAGTACTCCGGCGCAAGGCGGCCCTCTCCCGGCGTCGCCGAAACGGCGCGCCGGTGCCGATCTGCGCCCAGGTCGCTACAGTAGGTCAGCAGGTGACAAATCTGGTCAGGCGAGTCAGCCCGTCCACCCGCAGGCCCGCATAGATATGTTCGATCAGCAGATCATTGCATCCGGCTTGCAGCGAAGCCCAGACTCCTGCCCGCTGAGCCAACTGCTTGTTGGAGGAATGGCCCCTTTCTCATGCGGCACGATCCTAGTTTTGCCAGGATCTCGTGTCAATCGCCGTTCCATCGAGCTCACGAGCGCATAAGGAGGCCTGGTCGCCCGCAGCGCCATCACCGTTCAGTCCCGGTACGGCTATGCGCCGGCGCTACGCCATCGCTCCGGTACTCCGGCACCCACACTGCAAGCCCCGCTCTCACTTCGTCGTCGGTGCGCACGCCACCGCGCTGGAGCCACTCCAGTAGCCGAGGCAACCAGCCGGGCGCAATGTTCCGCGCGCGTGCCACACGCAGCTTCGGGTGCGGCGTGGCGAGCGTCTGCTCGTCGTCGGCCAGCACTTCCTCGTACAGTTTCTCGCCTGGGCGCAGACCGGTGAACGCAATCCTGATCTCGCTCTCGGCGTACCCGGACAGTCGGATCATATCGCGCGCGAGGTCGACGATGCGCACCGGTTCGCCCATGTCCAGCACGAAGATCTCGCCGCCCCGGCCCATCGCGCCAGCCTGCAGCACCAGTTGGGCCGCCTCGGGAATGGACATGAAGTAGCGCGTGATCTCCGGGTGTGTCACCGTCACCGGCCCACCGGCAGCGATCTGCTCCCGGAACTTCGGGATCACACTGCCGGCGCTGCCCAGCACGTTGCCGAAGCGGACCATCACGTAGCGGGTGCCGGACTCCTTCTGCAGAGCCTGGCAGATCATCTCGGCCAGACGCTTGCTCGCGCCCATGACGTTGACCGGGTTGACCGCCTTGTCGGTGGAGATGAGCACGAACTCCTCCACTCCGCCCTTGGCGGCCGCAGCAGCGAGGACATACGTACCGAGCACGTTGTTCTGCAGTGCTTCCCAGCTGTTCACCTCCTCCATCAGGGGCACGTGCTTGTACGCAGCCGCGTGGAACACCACCTTCGGCTGATAGTCCCGCAGGATCTGCTCGACTCGAGCACCGTTGCGGACATCGCCAACCGCGCACACGATGTGCACGTCAGGGTAGCTGGCACGGAACTCCTGCTCCATACGATACAGCGCGAACTCCGACAGCTCGAACAGGATCAGGCGCGATGGACCGAATCGGGCGATCTGCCGGCACAGTTCGGAGCCGATCGAACCCCCCGCACCCGTGACCATCACCGGCCTGCCCGAGAGCAGGCTCGAAAGCCCGGCGTTGTCGAGCACCACGGGATCGCGGCCGAGCAGATCGTCGAGCTCCACCTCACGCAGCTGCGAGACGGTCACCTTGCCGGACACGATGTCGTCGAACGAGGGAACCGTCATGACCTTGAGGCCGGCCTCCGACGCCAGGTGCAGGGCGTGCCGACGCACCGAGTGGGACGCCGAGGGCATGGCAATGATGGCGTGCTCCACTTGCAGATCGGCGGCCACGCGCGCCAGATCTGCAAGCTTCCCGCGTACTGGGACGCCGTGGATTTGACGGCCCTGCTTGCGCTCGGCGTCATCCAGCAGCCCCACCACGCGCCAGGTGCGCTTGGCGGATAAGTCTCGAATCAACGCATCGGCGGCATCACCCGCGCCGAGCACCAGGACGGGTATCGTCTCGATCTTCGCCAGGCTGGCGATCCGTCCCTCTTTCGAGGCCCTGTACAGGAGGCGACTGCCACCCATCATGACCAGCAGCAACAGTGGATCGAGCAGAAACACCGAGCGGGGAACCGGGCCCGCCATGCGCAGCAGAACCAGCAGTGCCGGCACTGTGAGCGTGCCGATTGCCACTGCCACGACGATCTGGCGCAGGTCATGCAAGCTGGCATAGCGCCAGATCCCGCGATACAGCCCGAAGCCCCAGAAAACGAGTGCTTGGACGAATACCACCGCGGGCAGTGTCTGGACCATCACTGCGGCGTACTCGGTTGGCAGTTCGAGGTTCAGCCGTAGCCAGAACGCCGCCGTCCACGCCACTGCCGAGGCGAGCATATCGTGCAGCATTGCCAGTGCTGTGCGGGGATTGACGCGTAGCACCTTAGGCCTCCTGGCGGGCGCGCCAGCGCCGGTCGATCGCAACCATGGCCGCGGCATACACGACAGCCAGCGCACCCAGTACCGCGGGCTGCCCCGCAACGCTGAGGCGAAGCGTGAGCAACGCCGCAGCGGCACCGACGAGCATCAGGGCGTACTCGAACAGCACCGTGCGCCGGTGGCTCCACCCCATCAGGACCAGCCGCTGATAGTAGTGGCTGCGGTGCGCCTGCCAGAGCCTCTCTCGCCGCAAGGCGCGCCGGAACAGCGTCACACTCGCATCGACGATGAAGGGGGCGAAGACCACAAGCGGAAACCACAGCGGCCACAGCCCCCGGCCCCACCCCAGCACGCCGACAGCCGCAGCGAGAAAGCCGAGTGGGATGGAGCCCGCATCGCCCATGAATACCCGCGCCGGCGGGAAGTTGAACAGCAGGAAGCCCAAGACACTGCCGGCTACCGCCAGGCTGGAGGCCGCGACCATGGTGTCGCCGCCCTGCCAAGCCCCCAGGCCATAGGCTGCGAAGCCGATGACCCCCATCCCGCCCGCCAAGCCGTCCATGCCGTCCATGAAGTTATACAGGTTGGTGATCCAGCCGGTAGCCAATGTGAGCAGGACCAGCCCCATCGGCGGCACGCCCGGCACGGCAAGAACCAGAAACGCGGCCGCGACGATCAGATGAGCCAAAAGCCGCAACCAGGCAGGCAGACTGCGCCAGTCATCCACAAGAGAGACTGCGGCAAGCCCCAGTGTACCGAGCAAGAGCGTTGCCGTGCCCGGAACGAGCAACCCGAGCGCGACACAGATACCTGCCACAATCCCTAAGCCGCCAGTGCGAGGCACAGGCCGGTCGTGCAGCGACCGCTCGTTAGGATGATCCAGAAAGAGTTTTCCGACGGCTGTCGTGAGGAGCAGACCGACCACCAGCGCACTCACCCCGAACGCAAGCAAACCGGACGCTATCACCCGCTGCCTCGCATCACGGCGCGGGCTGGGGGAACCGGCCGGCAGAGGTCGAGATTCGGCGCAGGGACGATTGCCTCCACAGTGCGAAGATCCGAAAGGAGCGCGCTCATTCTACGCGCGTCCCCTCGCCCCGACCAAACCGCTGTCGGCCTGAGAACGGAACCACAGCGCCGTTTCCGCCAAACCCTGGTCGACGGTGAAGGGCGGCGTCCAGCCAAGCTCGCGCCGGATGAGTGCGCTGTCGATCTGCAGTGAGTCCGTCAGGCGTGCAAGCGCGTCCCTTCTGCGCAGTATCCCGCCAGCAAGCTTGAGCCACCCGACCGGTATGGACATCAGCCGCGGCCGAGTACCGAGCGCGCGCCCGAGCCTGCGCACCAAGTCGGGCGTCGACAGATCTTCCCCATCGCTGACCAGGAAGGTCCGGTTTGCTGCTGCCGGATGCCCCAAACAAAGACGGATCGCATCGACCAGGTTGCCGAGGTGGAGGAGGCTGCGGCGGTTATCGATCGCGCCCAGGGGCAGCGGCACGCCGCGGGCGATAGCCTGCATCAACGCCCGGAAGTTGGCCTTCACCCCGGGGCCATAGATCAGCGGCGGGCGCAGGATAACCCACTGCAGTCCTGTTTGCTGCCCGACCTCGGCGAGGGCCCGCTCCGCCTCCCATTTCGAGATGGCATAGGCGTCCTCCGGATGCGGGGTATCGGCTTCGGCGAAAGGGTGCACGGTGCGCTCGCCGTTCACTTTCACGGACGACAGGAACACCAGCCGCTTCACCCCGGCGCCCGCGGCCGCGACCGCTAGTTGGCGCGTACCGTG
>Ga0105094_10001539_pt1 | contig 12091 bp, 12 predicted proteins | sample PPLLak1March2015_2_FD_87023 | JGI IMG/M metagenome (GOLD analysis project Ga0105094, IMG submission 87023) | Freshwater sediment microbial communities from Prairie Pothole Lake near Jamestown, North Dakota, USA - PPLs Lake P8 Core (3) Depth... | ecosystem: Environmental > Aquatic > Freshwater >...
CGGGGAGACCGGGCAGGGCGTGGCGGGAAGGGGGGTAGGCATGCTGATCCGCCCGGCCGGGGGGGACTACGGCGCCGGAACCGCGACCGGCTCCGGGTCCATCGGCACCATTGTAGCAACGTTTCCGGGTCTCGGCGACACCCCGCTCGGTCGGACAGGTAGATCGGCCCCGGGTGGTACAATCCGCCGCCTATGTTCCCGGATCCCAAGGCAACGACGCAGCCATCGGCCCGGCAGATCCCGCCCGTCTGGACCGGTGAGACGCAACCGGTCAGCATGGTGCGCCCCCCGGCCCGTCGACGCAGGCTCCCGGCAGGGGCGGTCCTGCTTGGCCTGGTCGTCGGGCTGGCCGTGGGCCTGTTCCTTCTGGCGCCCTGGCGGACGAACCTCCTGCTGTTGGGGATCGACCGTGCGCCGGAGGGTACGGACCTGGCACGCAGCGACACGATCATCCTCATGACGGTCGTCCCGCCCCGGCCCTATGTCGGGATGCTGTCCATCCCTCGCGATCTGTGGGTCACGATCCCCGGGTACGGTGAGAACCGCATCAACGCCGCGCATGCCCTGGCCGAGGGGGCCGACCCGGGTAGCGGCCCGGAGCTGGCGGTCGAGACCGTGGCCGCGAACTTCGGGGTCGATGTGGACTACTACGTCCGGCTGAGATTCGACGGGTTGCGGCGGTTCGTCGATGCTCTGGGCGGGGTCGACCTCGTGCTCGACCAGGCGACCGCGCTCTACTCCGCCGGCGAGCATCATCTCACCGGCGAGCAGGCTTTGGCCTTCGTTCGCGACCGGGCCGGGAGCGATGACTTCGCCCGCATGGCCCGCGGCCAGCTCTTCCTGCGAGCGCTGATGCGCCAGATACTGAGGCCGTCCACCTGGCCGCGCCTGGTCGTCGCCGTGCCGCTGCTGGCGACGTCGATCGACGCGGAAGTCCCGCCCTGGGTGTGGCCGCGCTTGGGGTTGGCCCTGCTGCGTGCCGGGCCGGGCGGGCTCGACGGTCGCACCATCTCGCGCGACATGGTCGCGCCGTTCACCACATCTGACGGTGCGAGTGTGCTGGCGCCTGATTGGTCGCGGATCAATCCGCTGCTGTTGGAGATGTTCGGACAGTAAGGGGCGGCCGTCAGCCTAGCGGAACCCCGTAGGCCAGGCGCGCCAGAGACTCGAAGAACTGAGGGACGCCGTCGCCTGTGGCGGCGCTGGTCTCCACGTACGGGGCGCCAATCGACTGCGCGTACTCGCGGCCCTTGTCCATCTCGACCTTGCGTTCCAGATCGATCTTGTTGCCGATCACGATCGTGGGGACGGTGGGGATGACGCCGAGCAGCTCTTCGCGCCAACGCGGCAGGTCCTCGAGGGTCTGCGGTTCGGTGACATCGAAGACCAATGCCGCGGAGCGGCCGCCCTTGTAGAAGCCCGGCCGCATGACGGCGAAGCGCTCCTGTCCGGCCAGATCCCAGATCGAGAGCTTCACCTGTCCGCCGGGCAGGTCGACGAGCTTCGTCTGGAAGTCGACGCCGATCGTGGCGACGCGCGAGGAAGTGAAGCTGCCCTCACAGTAGCGCCTGACGAGGGAGGTCTTGCCGACAGTCCCGTTGCCGACGATCAGCACTTTAAGGACGGGGATGGTGGTCATTGTGGCGGGCATGGTCCTTGGCTGAGGGTGGCCACCGAATGCGGCGGGCGGATCAGGATCGTCCCAGGAAGAGCGAGTGGGGGAAGACCAGCCGCTCGGGATCGACCGGCGGGGCCTGCAGGAACGGCCGGTTGGCTTGCTCGAAGAGCGTGTGCAGCTCCTCCAGCGATCCGAGCTGCCTGCCGGCAGGCTCGGTGTTGAACAACGCCATCAGCGTCGTGTATTCGCCTGACACGAAACACACCCAGCGGCCTCCTTCGATCTGCGTCGAGCGGACGCTGGCGCCGAAGATCTCCTGGGTGGCTGAGCGGTAGGAGGAAAGCATCGGGATGGCCAGGGCCGGGTCGATCTCGAAACGGCCGATGGTGCTGAGCGGGATCCCGGAGTCGTTCTCGTACACGGCATAGCCAAGGACGGCGGCTTCGTGCGCCCGGCGAATGATGACGCTCTTGCCTTCCGAGGCGGCCTTCTTCCATGACTCGCTGTCGCGGTCGGACTCGAGCCATGTCTCGATCGTGCGTCGCTCGTTCTGGTAGTGTTGGAAGAGCTCCTGGAACTGCGCCCGGTTGACCGTCCCGGCGGCGAACTCCTCCGCCAGGCGGGCCATCTTGGCCTTGACCCGCTCTAAATACTGCACGGCCTCCAGTCGGCCGGCGATGGGACTAGGTCGGGCCGGGGGTTCTGGATGAGGCGCGGGTGGCCGGACAGGCGGCCTCGCCACCGGAGTCTTCTGGGCGGGCTGCCGCCGGCGGAACCAGTCTCGCATCACGGGTCCTTGGATCCCTGGTTATCGGTATCATTATACTCCCGCCGTCCAGGCGCAAGCTCGGGGGCGGGCCGTACGGCGCCCGTCTAAGGGCGCGAATGGAGCGAATGCATGGACGTCCTGGCTGCCCTCGCCAAAGCGATCTTCATCCCCGGCTCGATCGGCTTCCTGCTCGTCGGTGCCACGATCGGCTTGCTGCTGTTGTTGGCCGGCCGGCGGAGGCGAGCCTGGGCGGCGCGCTGGCTTGCGGGTCTGGTGCTGCTGTACTGGATCCTGAGCCTGCCGGCCGTCGCCGGCGCCCTGGTCCGGCTGATCTCCAGCGGCTTCACGCCCGTTGAATCGGCCGAGCAGGCGGACGGAGCCGAGATCGTGGTGCTGCTGGGCGGGGGGGCGGCCACGCTGCGTGCGGGTGAGGAGGAGCTGTCGCTGCTGTCGGTTGAGGCAGGCATGAGGGTGCTCGAGGCCGCCCGGGTGGTGAAGCTGATCGACGCCCGCTGGGTGTTCGCTTCGGGGGGCGCCTCGGCCGAGGCCGGCGTCCTGACACCGGAGAGCGTGATCCTGCGGGAGGCGCTGATCGAGGCCGGGGTGCCGAGCGAGCGCATCGTGCTCGAATCGGACTCGCACGATACCCATGAGCAAGCCGTAGCGCTGGCCGCCTCACTGAGCGGCTACGGGACGGACACCTTCGTGCTGGTCACGTCTCCCGACCACATGCGCCGGGCCTGGCTCTGCTTCCGGAACGTCGGGCTGAATCCGATCCCTTCGCCGGCTCTGCTCAGGTCCGAGGCGCTGCCGGCGCCGGCCAGCGCCTGGCTGCCCTCCTTCCGTAGCCTGGAAGAGAGCGCCGGCGTCTTCCGTGAACTGATCGGGCTGGGCTACTACGCACTTCGCGGCTGGGTCTAGAAGGCCTGGGTCAGGGCAGGGGGCGCTCCGGTGTCAGGTGCCGGGCTTCTCCTGGCCGCGCAGAGGCCCAGCCGTCGATGGGCTGGGCCTCGTGGTGCAACCTGATGCAGGGCCACCGCGGGCCGGAAACCGGCCGCGTGGGGGCGTCCAGCTACGGGGGGACCTACACACGGCGGTCCCCCCGGCGAGAAAGCTACATGTTCGCCTTGGCGAAGTCCGGGGAAATCACCCGCCAGGCCTCGTGGCCGGCAGGTGCCTTGGCGACGGCAAAGTAGCGTGGTTTGCCCTTGACGTCCTTGGTCTCGATCCTCCACTCTGTGCTCTTGAACTTGCTCTTGGTCTTCATATCGAAGAATTCGAGTTCTGGCTTCACTGTTCCTCCTGTGGGCGCCCCTCCGGGCTAGGTTCGCGGCCAAATCCTAGCCTTATTTGAGAAATGACGCAAGGCGGGTTCAGGTGGGAATCAGAACAACTGTTCGCTTCACCTGAATCGGCTTGTTCGACATGGTATCATCCCTCACTGAATCCCCGGAGGTGAGCATGCGTCCTCAAGGTCCCGCACTCGTCCTGGCTGCACTGGCAGCCGCCGTTCTTGGGTGTTCCAGCCTGGGCAGCGGAGCGGACAACCCCACATCTCCGCCAGTCGGCCCGACGGCCGTGAACGAATCGGGCTTCCCGGCCGCCGAGATCCAGAATGAAGAAGGCGGGCCGGTCATTGTGACTGGGCAAGTGGTCTACACCAACCCCTTCTTCACGGCCGGGGTGGCTGAACCAGTGGTCATCCTGGAGGACCAGGCCGGTTTCGTCGATCGGGACCGCAACTTCCTCATCCCGGTCGAATCACAGGTCCTGGGGCAGATCACTTCCGATTTCTTCGAATCGCCCTTCACCTACTCGCTCAACATGCCGGTCGAGCCGTCGGGGACCCTGCGGGACGTCGATCACGACGGGCAATCGGATACTGGCGTCATGGTGTACGCCGTCGCCTATTGGACCAACGCCTTCGGGGACCCCTACCTGGAGCGCCGCGACCAATACGGCGGCGGATGGTCGTCAGCCTATGCCTCGACCCGGGTAAGCGACGACCGCGACAACTACCTGGAAGTCTTCGGCGGCAGCTACCTGGTCTACGCTCCGGACAACCGGCAGGGCTTCCCCTCCGGTTTCGGAGCGGATGGAAGGCTGTTCACGGACGACGACCCGATCGTCGCGTTGCCGCCCGGATGGACGCTTGTCAACCTGGACAGTGATCTCTTCGTCTTCGATCGCTCCCGCCGCCCGCAGATCGAGCTGTACGAGCCCGAGGGCGCGGCGTTGGTCGACTTCTCCGGGATGAGCTACACCGAGGCCTTCGACGCCATGCTGGAGAAGTTCCGCACCGAGTACGCCTTCACGGCCTACAAGGGCATCGACTGGGAGGCGCTCTCATCGGCGTTCCGGCCGCGTTTCGAGCAGGCCGAGCAACGCCGCGACTCAAACGCCTATGCCCTGGCGTTGCGCGACTTCCTCTGGTCGGTCCCGGACGCCCACGTCGGCATGGACCTGACACCCTTGTACGGAATGGTCTACGACGAGATCAGCGGCGGGCTGGGCCTGTCGATCCGAGAGCTGGACGATGGGCGGGTCCTGGCCGCCTTCGTCCTGGACGGTGGGCCGGCCGAGGAGGCCGGGATCGCCTTCGGGGCGCAGATCCTCGAGCTCAACGGGCAGCCGATCGAGGATGTGCTTGACGCCAACGTGCCATGGTCGTCGCCCTTCAGCACCGAGACCGCCCACCGGCTCGAACAGCTGCGCTTCGCGCTGCGCTTCCCGGTCGAGGCCGATGTACGGGTGACGTATCGCAATCCGGGCGGAACGCCGACGACAACCACTTTGGTCGCCGCGCCGGAGTTCGACAGTTTCGATTTCACCGATCCTTTCAGCGCGACGACCGGATTCGAGCTCCCGGTCGAGTTCTACGTCCTTGACAGCGGCTACGGCTACGTCTCGATCTACAGTTTCTTCGACAACCAGATCCTGACAGTCCAGCTCTGGGAGCGGATGATCCAGGCGTTCAACGACAGCGATGTGCCCGGCCTGGTCATCGATCTGCGCTCGAACTCCGGCGGGAGCGGATTCCTGGCCGATCAGATGGCGGCCTACTTCTTCGAGGATGAACTGGTGCTGGGCAACACCGGCTACTATGACGACAGCATCGGCGATTTCTTCTTCGATCCGGGAGACGAAAACACGTTCTTCCTGCCGCGTCAGGACCTGCGCTACCGCGGCGACGTGACGCTGATCATCGGGCCGTCGTGTGTCAGCGCCTGCGAGTTCTTCGCCTACGACATGACCCTGCAGGACCGGGCGACCATCGTCGGCGAGTACCCGACCGCCGGGGCCGGGGGGAGTGTCGAGGACTTCCTCATGCCCGACGACATCAGTGTCCGCTTCACGATCGGCCGGGCCGTTGACGCGCAGGGCGAGATCCACATCGAGGGCGTCGGGGTTGTGCCGGACGTGCGCGTGCCGGTGACCGAGCAGAACCTGCGGGCGATCTTCCTGGAGGGCCGGGACGTGGTGCTCGAGCAAGCGATCGAGGCGCTGGAGTGAGAGTCTGCGATCAGGTTCCCGGAGCCGTGTCGGCTCCGGGGACCTGGTTCGGCTGCTCCTGACGCAGCAAGCGGTAGGACAGGGCCAACGCCAGAAGCTGGACCGAGGCCGCCGTCCAGAAGGGCAGCGTCGCGCCCAGGTCATAGCAGGCGCCGCCCCACAGCGGCCCGGCGACTCGCCCCAGGCTCATGAACGAGTTTTCCAACCCCATCGCCACCCCCTGGCCGCCGCGGGCGCGCTGCGAAATCAGCGAGGCGACGCTCGGACGCAGCAACGCATTGCCGGCGTTGAAGACAACCGCCATGGCGATCATCTGCCCCATGCGCGGCACGACGGCCAGCCCGACCAGGCCGAGGACGCTCACGGCCAACCCGGCGCGCAGGACGCGCACCTCGCCGATCCGGCGTGTCAGCGGGCCGATAACGATCCCCTGCTGAATGACGGACAAAACGCCGATCAGCCCCATGACCAGCCCGACCTGGGTCGGCCCCATTTCGAAGCGCTCCTTGCCGAACAGCCCCAGGATCGATTCGAGGTTGGACAGCGCAAAGGCGAGCAGGAAGGCGCTGACGAACAGGAAGGCCATCGGCCCGCGCAAGGCCTCCCTCAGGAGGTTCAGGCGCGAGGGCGCCGGCCCTTCGGCCGTCGAACGCCGGGCCGGGGGCAGCGACTCGGGCAGCGCCAGCAGGACCAGGGGGATATCGATCAGGGCGATTGCGGCGCTGGCCAGGAAGGGCAGCGAGAGATCGATGCGCCCGCCGGTCGAAGGATCGATCGTGAATTGGAGCAGGCCGGCCAGCGGCGCCGGGAAGGTCAGGTTGGACTCCGTCAGCGGGCCGGCAATGAGCGGCCCAAAGATCATGCCCAGCCCCATGGCCGCGCCCATCATGCCCATCCCGCCGGCGCGGTCGCGGCTGTCGGTGGTGTCGGCGATGTAGGCCAGCGCGGTGGGCAGCGTGGCCGACGAGAGCACGCCAGCCAGAGCCCGGGTGGCGAAGAGCTGCAGCAGGCTTTGGGACAGCCCCTGCAGGGCGAAGGACAACGCGAAGCCCGCCACACCGATCAGCAGGACCGGCTTGCGGCCGATGCGGTCCGACACCCGCCCCCAGACTGGCGCAAACAGGAACTGCATGATCGAGTAGACCGCCATGAGGGCGCCGAGCGCCCGTCCACTGGCGCCGAAGTGCGAGATGTAGAAAGGCATGATCGGGACGATCATACCGAAGCCGAGCATGACGATGACGAGCGAAGCGAATAGGACGAATGTTGAGGCTCGCCGGTGCATAGACGGGGGCTCCGAAAGCGTAAGGGGGCATTCTATCACCCGGCGACCGGGGCGAGGGGCTGGCTGGCGAGGCGATTGCTGCGTCGGCCCTAGGACTGCGCGGGGCCCATCGCGAGGATGGCAGGCTAATGTCATCCTGAGCCGCGTTCGTGGCGGGATGAGTCCGGGGGCTTGCCGGAGCGGCGACACCTGCACCCCGTTCGGGGCGAACGGCCTGCGGCGCACCGCAGGTGCGGTGCAGGTGAGGATCTCGTTGTCGCTCGGAAGAGATCCTTCGCTTCGCTCCCTGGAAAACCACCAGGGCAGGCAGGATGACAGGGGGTGGTTCGGTGCAGAAATGCCAAGGTCAGAAACGGCGACAGTAGCCGGCCGGCGCGGAGTGTTGTAGGATGGCACCGCTCGCAAGGAGGGAGTGACCATGCGGCGAAGGTCGAACGGCTGGCTCGGCCCAGCCACCCGGGCGTTCATGGCGGAAGGGCGGCAGACACCCGGGTTCACCTGGTGGGATCTGCTGCATGGCTACGTCTACGCCCGCTGGACGTACCTCTACATCGGTAACGGCACCGGTGGACACCCGGCCGCGCGCTGGCTGAAACCGCTGCTGGCCGTGTTGGGCCGTCTCCTCACTGCCGGCAAGAGCGAGCGGCCGGGGATGGCCGATACCTACCACGGCAAAGTCCTCCCGCTGGCGGCGGCGCGCAAGCTCGTCCGCGTGCAGGAGGAGGTCAGGCTGACAGACCTCGAGCACGTCATCCCCTACCGCGTGGCGCGCGACCTCATCCTGCGGGCGCCGGACCACATCGTGGCCCTGGAATGCCCATGCCGGTCCTCGCGTTCGAATCCGTGCCTGCCATTGGACGTTTGTCTGATCGTCGGCGAGCCGTTCGCCTCGCTGGTCCAGGAACATCATCCTCAACGCTCCCGCCCAGTGAGCCGAGACGAGGCCGAGGCCATTCTGCAGGCCGAACATGCGCGCGGCCACGTCCATCATGCCTTCTTCAAGGACGCCATGCTGGGCCGCTTCTACGCCATCTGCAATTGCTGCTCGTGTTGCTGCGGCGCAATGCAGGCGATGCGAAACGGGACGCCGATGCTGGCTTCCTCGGGCTTCGTCTGTTCGGTCGACGAGGGAGCCTGCGCCGGTTGTGGGGACTGCGAGGCGGCCTGCCCGTTCGGATCCATCCACCTGGAGGACGGCTGCGCCCATGTCACGTGGGAGAGCTGCATGGGCTGCGGCGTGTGCGTGTCGGCCTGTGAAACGGAGGCGCTGGCCCTGGTCCTGGACCCGTCCAAGGGCACGCCGCTCGACATCCCGCAGTTGCTGGCCGAGGCGGGACGCCCGCCCGAGCCCGGAGGCCAGCGATGAACGAGAAGAAGCTGCGCGCCGGGTTGATCGGTTCGGGGGTCGGCCGGTTGTATGCCGCCAGCCTGCGAGCCCTGCACGACTACTACCCGGACCTGCCGGCAGTCGAGCTGACGGCCGTCGCGACCGCACACGCCTACTCGGCCGAGCGTGCTCGGCGGCACTTCGGCTTCGAGCGCGCCACGGCGGACTACCACGAGCTGATTGCGGCCGACGACCTGGACCTGTTGGTCATCGCCTCGCCGCCGCGCTGGCACCGGCCGATGGTTGAAGCGGCGCTCAAGTCGACCAAGGCGCTGTACGTCGACAAGCCGCTCGGGGTGGACCTGCCGGACGCGCAGGCGATCCTGTCCCGGGCCAGGGCGCTCGGGCGCGATGCCCAGATGATCTTCGAGTTCCGTTTCTGCCCGGCCGTCCAGACCGCGCGACAAGTGATCGGCGAGGGCAGGCTGGGTGAGATCTACGCGTTCCGCGGCGTCTACTTCCGCTCGAGCTACTCAGACCGGAGGACCCCGCTGCGCTGGAAAGGATCGCGCGCCGAGAGCGGCGGCGGATCGGTCAATGACACCGCCCCACACGTCATCGACTTGCTCACCTGGATGCTGGGCATGCCCGACAAGGTGGCGGCCCAGACTCGAACGTTCGTCCCCACGCGGCCGCCGGGCAAGGACGACCCGCGGCTCGTGAAAGTGGAGACCGACGATCATGTGCTCATGCTGCTGACCCTGCCGGGCGGCGGCCTGGGGACGATCGAATCGGGGAGGATGGTCGCGGGTTCGGTGCACGACGTGGGGTTTGAAATCCATGGCAGCCGCGCCTCGCTGCGCTGGTCGCTGCTTGACTCGAACCACCTGTACCTGGCGGACAGCGACCCCGACCCGCTCAAGACGGGCTGGAGGCAGATTCCGACGCTGCAGCGTTACCCGGAGGCAGCGCTGCCTGGCTGGGACGTCCCGGCCGGGATGATGCGCTTCCACCTGGCGTCACTGGCGGCGTTTGTGCGGCAGAGCCTGACCGGCGGCCCGTACGATCCGGGGTTGGAGCAGGGAGCGCGGGTGCAGGCTGTGGTTCAGGCAGCCCTCGACTCGGCCGCAGCCCAGGCCTGGGTCCCCGTGGCCGCGATCTGACTTCGCAAGGACGTCTCCTTGGCCGAACCCGAAGGCCGCCGCACGAGCTCGAAGGCCGAACTCCGCCGGATGACCGAAGCGGATGCGGAGGCCGTGCGGCACATCGAGCGGGCCGCGTTCGCCAAGCGCTGGCAGCCGGCACGGGCAGGCCCGACCGAGAGGCCGCTGCGGACGCTGGCGAATGTGCTCAGCCGCCTGCGCAAGGACCCAGGCGGCTGCTTCGCCGCTCACATCGACGGCCAAATCGTCGGCGTCGTGTTCTCCCGGACGTGGGGGTCGGTCGGATGGTGCGGCTCGCTGGCTGTGCACCCGTCCAGGCAAGGCCAGGGCATCGGCCGCCAACTCCTGGCGGCCAGCCTGGGGTATCTGCAAGCCGACACGAGACGCAGCGTGGGTTTGGAGACCGGCGCGGGCGAGGCAGGCAACGTGAGCCTGTACCTTCGTGCCGGGCTGGTGCCCTGCCCGATCACGCTTCACCTGGCCAAGGACATCGAGGCGCGGAAGTGGACGACTTCCCTAGAGCGGTGGTCCGCGACCGATGTGCAGCGGCAAGCGACGTGGAAGGAATCACTGCGGGAAGCCTGCGGCTCCGTGATCCCGGGGCTGGACTACAGCAAAGAGATCGAGTCGGCGGTGCGCGAGGGCATCGGTGACGCGTGCCTCTTGATCGAGGCTGGGCGCGCGGTGGGCGTGAGCGTGGTGACCGTAGAGAGTCCGTTCGAAGGCTGGGGGGATGACACGGCCATCGTCCAGGCGCTGCTCATCGACCGGCGTTTCACTCACGCGGCGCGGCTGGCAGAACTGCTTGCCGGCGCCGAAGCGTTGGCACTCGAAGCCGGGAAGCGGCGCCTGACGCTGGTGGTGAGCGCCGGCCGGCGCTGGGCGACCGATGAACTGCTGGCGCTCGGCTTTCAAGTGCAAAGCGTCGGCCTGCAGATGATCGTCCGCGACGCAGCACCGCTGACGATCGATCCGGATGGGGTGGACTGCTCGCGCTGGGCCGGTTGAAATCAAACGGCCGCCTGCGGGCGGCCGGTCGTTGCCTCGCCGAGGCGCTCAATCGCAGCGTTCCAGAGTCCCCTGGGCGTCGATGACCGGACGTGTCTGGCGCATCAATTCGACGGTGCCGCGGGCGCGGATGCAGTCTCCCGGCTCGACCGCGTGCCAACCAAGACGGTCGATGATCATGAAGGTCCCCTGATCCTCATCGAAGATGGCGACGAAGGGGATATCGCCCTGCGCGAAGCGGCGCCGGATGATGCCGAATGCACATAGAGTCGTGCCGGCGTCGTCGGTAGTGACGGTCTCCCAGGACACGCAATCCAGCGGCGGCGTCGGTGAGGGCGGTTCAGAGGTGGCGACGACTAGCGTGGTGGCCGTCGGGGCGACCGGCTCGCTGGTGGCCGGCCCGTCGGTGGCGACAGGGGTCCCCGGCGCCATGAGACCGGCGATCCAGGGCCCGCCGCGCCGAACGAGCGTCGGCCCGACGAGGATGGCCAGTGCGGCCACGGCGACGACCACCAGGGCGGTCCTGATCAGCGGGCCGATCCGGCGCGGAGGGGCAGGATTGACAGCGGGTTCGCGGATGGCCCCGAAGATCCCGGCCGCGGGTTCGGGGGGCGCGGCGGTGAAGGGGTTGGGCGGAGTGGTCGGGCTTTCACCCTTGCCACCCTTTCGCTCCCAGAAGGACTTCTTGAAGGGTGTCGCCGAAAAGGGATCCTGCTCGCGCGGGCTGGCGGTGAAGGGCGAGGCTTTGCGAAGCGGCGGGTAGATCCCCGACGTCTCTTCGACACCGAATTCCGCTTCGGTGTCGTGCTCCGCCTCAGGCTGGCGCCGGAAGGGTGCCCTGGGCGGCGCTTCCTTCTTCTCCGGCTTCTCCTTGAGGATCTCGCGGGGGTCGTAGGCTTTCGGCTCGGCGGCCAGACGCTGCATGCGGGAGGGCTTGCCCAGTGCCGGGTCGACACTCACACTGTGGTCACACTGCGGGCAGATGACGGCGCCGCGGTCGATCCACTCGGCACAGGTCGGGCAGCGGCGCTTGCCGGCCAGATCGGGGTTGGCGGTCAGCTCGCGCTGGCAGAAGCGGCAGTAGACCGCCTCATCCTGGACGCTCTGACCGCAGTAATCACACGATCGCATGCTGCCTGCCCGCCTGTTCTCCCCCTAGACTCTACCTCAGCCCGGGCGTGGCGCAACCCGGCGTTTGGTCACGCCCCGAGGGGCCCTGACGGCGCTAGCGGGCGCTCCACTGGGCAGGGAAGGTGTCGCTCAGCCGCTGGAGGAGGTCGGGGGTGGCCGGCATGCCCGCCGCCTCCAAGGCCAGGAGAAGTGCGCCAAACACCGGCTCGTGCTTGAGCGGAACGATCTGGGCGCGCGGGGCGACCTCCTTCACCCTGGCGGTGACCGTGTCGACCAG
>Ga0105094_10001540_pt1 | contig 12083 bp, 10 predicted proteins | sample PPLLak1March2015_2_FD_87023 | JGI IMG/M metagenome (GOLD analysis project Ga0105094, IMG submission 87023) | Freshwater sediment microbial communities from Prairie Pothole Lake near Jamestown, North Dakota, USA - PPLs Lake P8 Core (3) Depth... | ecosystem: Environmental > Aquatic > Freshwater >...
AGTGAACCATATTGTCTTAGTGTCTTTGTGGCATTTTAACCGCACAACGCGTTAATTAATCGGTAAATGTTAATAATTCAGTCGCAGTCTTACCTACCCCTCCCGGAGGGGATCTGTTCTATCTCCCCCTCTCCCACTCCCGCCCTCTCGCCCTCCTTCTCATGTGCCGTTGAGCCGTTACGACGTTAAATAATCAACATCGCATCACCATATGTACCGAACCTGTATTTTTCCTTGACTGCTGTCTTGTACGCGTCAAAACAAAGATCATATCCGGCAAATGCAGCAACCATCATGAGAAGTGTTGAATACGGAAGGTGAAAATTGCTGATCATCATATCGGGCACTTTGAATTCGAAAGGAGGAAAAATGAACTTATTCGTCCAGCCGTCAAAAGGCTTCAGATATCCGCTGGTTGAAACAGAGCTTTCAAGGGTTCTGACAACAGTTGTCCCGACAGCACAGATCCTGAATTTATTATCTTTCGCTTTGTTTACAATTTCTGCTGCTTCCTCGGAAATAATGATCCTCTCCGAATCGACCTTATGCTTTGTAAGATCTTCCACGTCGACACTCCTGAAATTACCGAGGCCGACATGCAGAGTAATTTCTGCAAACTCAACTCCGATTATCTCAAGCTTTTTCAGGAGCTCACGGCTGAAATGTAATCCGGCAGTAGGTGCTGCCACGGCGCCTTCATACTTGGCAAATATTGTCTGATATCTTTCATTGTCGTCAGGTTCAACCGGTCTGTTTATGAATTTGGGCAGAGGCGTCTCTCCAAGGCTGTACAGCGTTTGCTTGAATTCTTCGTAAGTACCGTCAAAAAGAAACCTCAGGGTCCTGCCTCTTGAGGTTGTATTGTCTATCACTTCTGCAACCAGTAAATCATCTTCACCAAAGTACAATTTGTTACCTATTCTTATCTTTCTTGCAGGATCGACAAGCACATCCCAGAGACGTTGTTCCCTGTTGAGTTCCCGCAACAGGAAAACCTCAATCTCTGCTCCTGTTTTTTCTTTATTGCCGTATAGTCTTGCAGGGAAGACCTTAGTGTTATTGAAGACAAGGACATCATTTTCCTGAAAATATTCAGTTATTTCCTTGAAAATCCTGTGCTCGAATTTTCCTGTCTTTCTGTTAACCACCAGTAATCTCGATTCATCCCTGTTCTCAGAAGGATAAAGCGCAATAAGCTCCTGCGGCAAATTGTATCTGAATTGCGATAATTTCATATTTTATCAGTTGTTTTTGTTTTAAGAAACCTTTATACGTATAAATATCAGATTTGTTTCATTTGTTCTAAATAATTCTCAAATTTTTCCAGTGTAAAGGCGTCCCCGAGCTTAAATGGGCCTATCGCTGTCCTTTCGAGGGCCGAAAGATAACATCCGCTATTCAGCGCAACACCTAAATCACGTGCGAACGATCTTACATATGTTCCCTTGCTGCAACGCAGTCTGATCCTGGTTTCAGGTATACCGAAAGAAATAAGCTCAAGTTCTTTAAAAACTACATCAACAGCCTCAAGTTTCCTTTCAACACCTTGCCGTGCAAACTCATATGCCCTTTTCCCTCCGATCATCTTGGCAGAATGAAGCGGAGGTACCTGTTTTTGTTCGCCAATCAGGTTCTCCAGAACTGATCTTACCATTTCCTGAGTGATATGATCTGCCGGGTACCTGCCGTCCGTCTCCGTTTCCAGGTCAAAAGAGGGTGTGGTTTCGCCAAAATGGACAGTAGTAAAATACTCCTTGTCCAGGTCACGGAATTCTTCTATCCTTTTGGTGGCTTTACCGGTGCATATTATCATGAGTCCCGTTGCAAGGGGATCAAGGGTGCCTGCATGTCCTACCTTTATTTTCCTGATCCCGAGAGTGCTTCTTATCATGATCCTGACCTTGTTGACAAGGTCGAATGATGTCCAGTAAAGCGGCTTATCGAAAAGCAGCACATGGCCTTCTTCTAAAATACTCTTCTTCTCAGTGTTCATTTTTACCCAAGGAATACAGATATAAGGCCAACAATTGCACAATATATTGAAAACCAGATTAATTTACTTTTTCTTACAAGTCCTATCATCCACCGGCAGGCAACATACCCCGAAATAAATGCAGTAATAAATCCGATCAGGATTATTGCAATTCCTGTGTTACCTGAACTGACAGGTTCAGTCAGGATTTCCATAAGATTGGCGCCAATAACAGGGACAAGCACCATAAGAAAGGAGAACCTTGCCATTTCACTCTTACTGTTTCCGATAATAAGTCCGGTTGAGATAGTAGCCCCCGATCTTGAAATCCCGGGCATTACGGCAATCGCCTGGGCTATCCCGATTATGAGTGCGTCCAGATATCCGATCTTTCTTTCCCTTTTTCTGGTGAAGTGCGCTGCCGCAAGAAACATGGCAGTAATCAGAAGCATTGAACCGACAAAAACAATATTTCCGCTAAACATTCTTTCCACAGGATCTTTCAGAAGCAACCCTACAAAACCAACAGGTATCATGGAAACAATTAATTTCAATACATACGAGGTCTCCTCATTCATTTTAAACTTCAGAGTGCCCTCAACCAGTTTCAGCAGTTCCTTCCAAAATACCGCTATTGTGCTTAAAACCGTTGCCCCGTGGACTGCGATCGTAAAAAAGAAGCTCGCTTCCGGATCGATCCCAAAGAGAGATTTCGCAATCTCCAGATGCCCAGAGCTGCTGACAGGTAAGAATTCTGTAAGTCCCTGGATCAGCCCAAGGATTATTGCTTCAAACCAATTCATCGGTTAAAATACTAAAATAATAATGACCGAAGCCGGAAGTCAGAAGTCGGAAGCTTATATACTCTTAATTTCCTGCTTCGGACTTCGGACTTCGGACTTCGGACTTCGGACTTCGGACTCCTACTCAACATCCTTCGGCTTCTTCATAATGGCCCATATCTCAAACACGAAGCCAGCCAGTACAACTATGGGAGCAAGAGTGATCCTTCTGAAACTGAATATATCATTACTGAATTCATTAGGATCTTCCGATTTGCCACCAAGCATCAGGAGGAAACCAATAACTATTATCACAAAGCCAATAGCCAGTAACTTATAATTTTCGCGTCCCAGGGCAAAATTCAGTTTCTCCCTTTCATCCTTTTTTGTAGCCATAATTATTAATAATAAAGTTTATCTTCAGAAATGCTCAGGTACCTGTTAACGGAAAAATATGTTGAAATAATATTAATAAGTATACCGACGACAATTATGGCAACACCCAGCAGGATCAGAAGGTTCATATTTTCAAAGCTGAACATCAGGAAAAATTCATTTTCAATCAGATAAAGAAGGGCCATTAAAAGAGTCATCGAAATGAGGGCTGCCAGAAGTCCGTGAAATGCACTTTGCATTATGAACGGTTTTCTTATGAATGACCTGGTTGCTCCAACGAGCTGCATTGTCCTGATAATGAATCTTTTTGAATAGATGGAGAGCCTGATTGTATTGTTTATTATAGTCAGCGCAATAAGAAAAAGGAACGAACTGATAACAAGAAGAAAAAGGCTTATCTTATTCACATTCTCATTTATCAGGAAAAGAAGAGATTCCTGGTACCAGACCTCTTTCACAAATGGATATTCGAGAATGTATTTTTCGATCTTTGTCACACTGTCGGGACTGGTATAGTTCGATACCAGGTAAACATCGATTGATGCCGGCAACGGATTATCACCGAGAAAGCTGATGAAGTCCTCTCCCAGTTCTTCCCTCATCTTTGCTGCGGCTTCAGGTCTTGAAACATACTCAGTCGATTTTACATACATCTTTGCATCAAGATCTTTCTGAAGCATCCTGATGTCAGCTTCCTTTGCATCATCATCAAGAATAACCGAAAAGGAAAGGCTTTCGCGGAAATAATCAGAGAGTTCCTTTGCATTGATCAGTACAAGGCCAAGGATACCAAGCAGAAAAAGAACCAGTGAAACGCTTACAACCAGAGTCGCATACGAGCTTCTCAGCTTTGTTTTCGAAAATCCCGTTTCGGTCTTTTTCACAGTTTTTTCTTAAAATCTTTCCCTTTGCTGCCGTCCCGCCAGTTCCCGTCTCTTAGTCTCTCAGTCCCCAAGTCTCAATGTCTTCTTATTCAACAACAGTCATCCATCCAAACTCATCCGGTTCATCTCCGTTCTGGATAGCCACAAGTTTATTATAGAGCTTCATCGTGACCGGACCTGCTTTACCGTCTGTGCAGTATTCATAGACCATGTTCACGTCAGGATCAACAATTTTGCCGATGGGACTTATAACTGCCGCGGTTCCGCAGGCTCCTGCTTCTGCAAAGGTCGAAAGCTCAGTTACAGGAACACGTCTTCTTTCGGTTTTCATCCCCATACTTTTTGCGAGTTCAATAAGGCTCATATTGGTTATCGAGTTCAGAATAGAATCTGATTTCGGAGTAATATATGTATTGTCTTTTATTCCGTAGAAATTTGCAGGTCCGCTTTCATCAATATATATTTTTTCTCTTGCATCCAGGAAAATAGCACTGGCATATCCCTGCTCTTTGGCCTGGATCAGTGCACGCAGACTTGCCGAATAATTACCTCCGACTTTAAAAGTCCCTGTTCCCAGAGGCGCCGCCCTGTCCACGGTTCTGCAGATAACCATACTGCATGGCTTCAGACCTTCCTTGAAATAGGGACCGACAGGCGTTACGAATACAATAAATGTATACTCCGCAGCCGGTTTGACCCCCACCTCAGCACCACTACCAAAGAGCAAAGGCCTGACATACAGAGTGGCACCCGATCCGTAGGGGGGAACATAATTCATGTTAAGCTTTACTGCACTGAAAACAGCTTCCCTGAACATTTCCACCGGTACCGGAGCCATTATAATTCCTTCTGCAGAGCGGATCAGACGTTTTGCATTTTCTTCCCATCTGAAGAGCCGTACTTTCCCATCCTTACCCATATAGGCTTTCAGACCCTCAAATGCTTCCTGACCATAATGAAGCCCTGTTGCTGCGATATGTATATCGATATATTCAGAAGTTGAAACTTCCGGTTTGCCCCATTTCCCGTTCTTATACCTGTAGCGGATGTTACAGTCGGTCTTTAAATAACCAAAAGGCAGTTTTGTCCAGTCTATTTTTTCCATTAGTTCATTGTTTAACTGATGGCGTAAAAGTACATTTTTAATATTTATTTTTTCTATATTATGACCAGATTCCCTGTTATACATAGTAAGCCCGGAGGGATGCGATCTGATCTTCAAGAGGAACACTTCGTAAAAGTTTTGCAGTATCAGTCAAAAATTCATGTTTGATCAGGAGTTTTCGCTGGATCGCCGGCCACTCTGCCCGGTTGTGAAGTATGCCATATTCCGTTTCCTCTCTCCACAATTTGTCAGCAAGCTTCAGATAGTCAACACGTCCGAGGTAGTCATATCTGGCATCATGGAGGATTTTATCAGATACCGATTCATGTTTATTGTCATAGGAATTACTTATCAGCATCTTTACTTTATCAGTATTTGTCTGGCTGAAGCCATACTTTGAAAGTATCTCCTCCACAGCCACCAGAGAGGCTTCAGCATGTTGTTCATAATCATAATCGGAAATGAATCCTGAAAAAAGGAAAATTGAAGCGAGTTTCAGATTCACATATTCCTCATCATGCAGTTTTTCAGCAATTGCAAGAAGCTCGACCTGGTTGCTGATGCTCCTTACAAGAGATGCATTATGAAAGTATAAATTCGGTGGAGCTTCATCTTCAAACATCTTTATAACCGTTTCTTCAATATCCAGAAGTTTGATTTTCTGCATCATATAGGAGAACTTCATATTTGGTTTGCCGTCGGGATCCCTCAGGTCAGGACGAATCCCGTTTACAAAATACATATCTATCTCTCCCTTGTACTTCACAGGCATTTTGCCCCTGTGTTCGCAGATGAAAAATTCCTTTACAAACTCATAGGTTGTTCCCGAGATATTTATTTTGCCTGCCTCTCCTGATGATTCCATTCTGCTTGCGGTGTTGACCGTGTCACCCCAGATATCATATGAAAGCTTTTTATGCCCTACAACCCCTGCCACTACCGTGCCAGTATGGATACCTATCCTGATATCCCACAGCTTCATTCCTTCGAGTGCCGATATCTCCTTCAGCCTGGTCATGTAAGATTGCATCTCAATTGCGGCAAGGATCACCTCAACCGGATTAGTCCTGTTCTTTTCGGGGATTCCGCCTGCACACATATATGCATCACCAATGGTTTTAATCTTTTCAATCCCCAGTTTTTCAACCACGGAGTCAAAATAGAAAAAGAATTTATCCAGTTCATCAATAAGCACTTCGGGATTCATCTCTTCAGTGAGTTGTGTAAAGCCCTGGATATCTGAAAACAACACAGTTACGAAATTGTATTTCATCTTGGTTGCCTTGCCAGTTTCCATTATTTCACTGGCAGTGTTCTTCGGCAATACATTAGCAAGGAGATTTTCAGTTTTTTCCTTTTCGATGATCAGATCTTCGGTCCGTATATGGATTATTTGTTCAAGCATAAACTGCGTCCTGGCAAAACGGAGGTTCAGCTGTGTGTATAAAGCCCAGATAATTAATGCTGTAAGGCATAAATATAAGAGAACTGCCATCTTCGATACATACCAGACAGGCAACACCTTTAGTTCTGTTAAGAGCTGCTCTCCGGCCATTGATTTCAGATTAGTATAGGCAATACGTAATTTATATTTTCCTGCCGGCAGGTTGGTATATTCCTTAAATCCGGTTTCATGCCACTGGCTCCAGCTTGTATCAAATCCCTCAAGCAGGAACCTGTAAACAAGTGAATCCCGTTTGCTCAGTTCAAATGCTACATTTTTATGCCTGTGGTCCAGTGTGAGTGTCCCGGTCGCAGGTTTTTCCGATGTAAAACTGATTAATGAATCGCCATTTATTATAATCCTGTCCAGAGTCGGGTAATCATCCGCGTTCAAAGCACCGCTGGCCGGATTGCATATTGAAAGGATGATTGAAGAAAACAGAGTTATTATCAGATTCCTTCTGAAAAGCATATAAAATGACTGTATAAACCATTTCAAATGTAACACATAATAAACAGCAGTCAAAAGGAAAGGTCGATTTTAAGTATTTTTGCCGTGAAACAAAAGCAGTGCCAATGGAGATCGTTTTTGCTACAAATAATGAAAATAAGACAAGAGAAATAAGGCATCTTCTTGGCAGGAGTTTTACACTCCTGAGTCTGAGCGACCTAAACATCAATGAGGATATACCTGAGGATGAGCCCACTTTAGAAGGAAATGCAATGCATAAAGCGAGGTATGTGAACAGACTGGTGAAAATGAATGTGTTTGCCGATGATACCGGGCTGGAGATCGATGCACTTAATGGTTTGCCGGGCGTGAATTCAGCTAGGTTCGCGGGGGAGGCAAAGGATTCCAATGCCAATATTGATAAAGCACTTGAAATGATGGGTCCAACGGAGAACAGGAAAGCACGCTTCAGAACAGTTATCGCATTGATCCTGGATGAAAAGGAGTATTTGTTTGAAGGAACAGTCAATGGCCGGATCATAAATGAAAAGAGAGGCACAGACGGATTCGGATATGATCCGGTGTTTGTTGCCGAAGGTTATAATAAGACTTTTGCTGAAATGTCCTTAGATGAAAAAAACAAGATATCCCATCGCGCGAAGGCTTTTGAAAAATTAAGGGAATTTCTTTATCACTATCATCCACAGGACAATAAAGAGGCTGTTTAACTGTTTAATTCTCTGATGAGAACACTAATTATTTCAGGCTGCCTGCTTGTATTATTCTCCAAAGCCACGGGACAGACACCGGTCGGAACATGGAGCGATCATCTTAACTATAACACGGTACAGGCTCTGGCAGCAGGGGAAAAGGAGGTTTATGCTTCAACAGGCTCATCGATAATTGTTTATAACAAGGAATTTGATGAGCTCAAAAAATTGTCACGGATTACTGGTCTCACGGAAACCGGGATAAGCACCATCGGCTGGTCGGAAGAAAAGGATGCACTCATCATTGCGTATTCCACCACCAACCTTGACCTGATCATTAGCAACACAATACATAACATTCCTGACATCAGCAGAAAATATATACCCGGTAAAAAAGAAATAAACAGAATAAGAACAAATGGTAATTACGCATTCCTTGCCTGCAGTTTCGGTATAGTTGTTATCGACCTGGTCAAAAAAGAGATCTATGATACATGGAAACCCGGTAGCGGCATTGAAAATGCAGAAGTGTGGGATGTGACCTTTGGCAACGGGAATATTTATGCAGCTACAGAGATGGGCTTGTTCTATGCCGGGCTCACTGATCAGGGGCTTTCATACTTTGGTAACTGGTCAGCCGAAGACAGGCTCCCCAGACCCAATGCCAGATATACATCGGTTATCTTTTCAGGTAACAGGCTCTATGTCAACAGATCAGGACTGAATTTCACGGGTGATTCAATTTATGTGATAGATACAGACTGCAGCCTCTTTTCTTACCAGCCCGGTCTCTACACAAGATCAATTGATCCTGCTCCATCAGGATTTACTGTTTCTTCAAAAAGTTCGGTCAGGTATTATTCTTCAGACGGCTCCCAGGGTGAAACAGTTACTTCCTATCCATGGGGCAGCCCTGATATATCAATGGCAATTGCAGATAATGGAAATATATGGATTGCCGACATGGGATCAGGTCTCGTAAGAGTTAAGAACACGGCAGATATCACGGCGCTGACCCTGCCAGGACCCGGATCAAATGATGCACTCCATGTTACTTCAGAAGACGGCAGAACTATAATCACCGGTGGTGGTATTGATGCTTCATGGAACAACCTCTGGAAAGAACTGCTCGTTTCTGTCCATGACAACAATTCATGGAATATTATATCTTCAGAGACTTTGTTCGATCCCATGAGGGCTGTTATCGATCCGGCCAACAGCAACCATTTCTTTGTCTCAACATGGGGCAGCGGTTTACTTGAATACGAAAACAATCAGCTGATAAACCACTATAATGATGCAAATTCACCCTTACAGACTATAATTCCGGGTGAGCCCTATGTAAGAATTTGTGGTATGGCAATGGATAAGGATCGGAACCTGTGGCTCGCCCAGAGCGAAGTTCCGGGAAGTATAAAGGTCCTGAAGCCTGATGGAAACTGGATTGTGACTCCTGTTACAATAGATGTTCCATCAATTGGAGATCTGATAATCACGCAGAGTGGACACAAGTGGATAGTGCTCCCGAGAGGTAACGGCCTTTTTGTCCTCGATGATAATGACACCCCCGATAATTTCGTGGACGATGTTTCCGGAAGGGTAATAGTAACCGACTCAGAGAATAGAGTTTTTTCCTTTATAAGCTGTATTGCTGAAGATCTTGACGGAAACATCTGGGTAGGAACCGACCAGGGGCCTCTGATCTATTACAATCCTGAGAGAGTTTTAAACAGTGACCTGAAGGCATTCCGGATCAAGATACCGCGTAACGACGGATCAGGATTGGCCGATTACATGCTGGGTACCGAAACTATAACCTCTGTCGCAGTTGACGGAGCCAACAGAAAATGGCTCGGAACGGCAAGTTCAGGAGCATATCTCCTTTCCCCCGACGGTACTTCACAGATAAGAAACTACAATGAAGCCAACAGCCCTTTGTTCTCAAATTCCATTGTAAGTGTTTCGGTTGATAACAAATCAGGCAATATCTGGTTCGCCACATCAAAAGGTGTTTTGTCGGTCCGGGGTGATGCAATAACGGGATCTGAGAAATTCTCTGAAGTCTATGCTTTTCCAAATCCTGTAAGGGAGGATTACTACGGCAACCTTACAATAACCGGACTGATGAGAGAGACCCAAATCAGGATAACCGATATAAGCGGCAATCTGGTCTTTAAAACAATTTCTGACGGAGGCCAGGCGACCTGGGATCTTAAAACTTACAACGGGGAACGTGTTGCCACCGGAGTCTACCTGGTTTTCTGCGCAAGCGTGGACGGAACAGAATCATGTGTGATCAAAGTGCTTGTCGTAAAGAATAATTGATTACCCGGTAATCAGGTTCCGGATCCTTTCAATCTGAAGATTTTTATTTACTTCCCTGAGGCTTCTTGCCGTCTTTGTAAAATACTGATGCCCGGAAATGAATTTTACCTGGATCTTATTCCAGTCGTTGAGTGATCCCATCTTGTTCTGAGCTTTGAGTTCCTCAAAAAGTGTATTTGATACCGGTATAAAATCACTTCTTCCAAGGTAGTCCAGGTCAGAGTCGCAAATGATCTCCTCAAGAAGATTTGTTGGCTTCGGCGGGAGTTTGGTTGACATTATTACCGAACATATGCGCTCAATCTGTTCAGATGTATAGTTGTATTTCGGTAACATCTCCCTGGCTATAACCGCTCCATGAAATTCATGGTCGTCGTATGCGACTGTATGTCCTGCATCATGGAATAAGCCTGCCGTCTTCAGTAACAATATCTCTTCATCAGTGCAACCCTCGCCCCAACCGATTAGCTCCACCTCAGTAACCACATCCACTGTGTGCTTCACATTGTGATAAAACAGATAATCAGGTAATTCTCTTTCGAGCTTGTCAAGGACCAGCTCCTGCATATCGGTAAACTGGATGAGACCAAATTTGATCCTGAAAGCATCGTTCGGAACCGCTCCTTTTCCATCGACACAGTATTCAGGCTTCAGTCCCTTTACCATGTACATCTGAAGATCGCCCTTATATTTCACGGGCAGTTTGCCGAAATATTCGCAATCGAAAAACTCTTTAACAAGTTCGTAAGTCATCACTGAAATCAATACCATCCCGTTTTCAGAGACCGTTTCGATGCGGCTTGCTGTGTTTACCGTATCCCCCTTGATATCATAGTTTATTTTCTTCTTGCCGGACACAGCTGCGGTGACAGGTCCTGTGTGAATCCCGATCTTAAGCTCCCAGAACCTTTTCACATCTCCCCTTTTATTCAGCTCATAACCGGCAAGGAAATTTTTCATCTCCAGTGCCGCCATTACCACGTCGATCGGATTTGTAATATTTTTTACAGGGATGCCTCCGGCACACATGAATGTATCACCGATGGTCTTTATCTTTTCAATCTTATACCTGGCTACAATTGCTTCAAACTCATACATGATCTCATCAAGCTCATCCATTACGGATGAGGAATCGATGCCTTCCGCCAGGATTGAAATTCCGTTTATATCGGAAAAGAGTACCGTCGCCATATTGAATTTCAGCGACTTCTCCTTCCTGTCGCTTTCCGCGCTCTCCTTCACACCCATAGGAGAGATCTTTTCATAAAGAGCTTTTACCTCTTCATAATCCCTGACAAGTTTTACGTTCTGTTTTTCCAGCTTTTTTATATGCTCCTCAAGCTCCTGGTTCTGCTTCGCAAGCTTCGCGATCCTTTTTACAAGCTCCTCATTATTTTTGGCGACCATAAGTCAGTATCTTGAGAGGTAAATATAGTAATTTTGGCAGATTTCTATATAAACAGGAGGCTGGGCGTTAAGCGCAGGGAGGATTAAAAGCTATATCTTTGAATTATTCATGTGAAGGAATGATCGAGTCAACTAAAGCAATAGTGCTTCATCAGATCAAATATTCCGATACTGGTATTATCGTTCAGCTATACACCCGGAAATTTGGAAGACAATCGTGTATGATCAGGGGGATGAGGAACAAAAAAACAGGTAAACACAATGTATTTTTTCAGCCGATGACCATCCTCGAACTGGTCCTTTACCATAAAGAATCAAGGGGAATGCCGATGATGAAGGATTTCTCAGTATCGTATTCACCATCAGACATTTATTCGAATGTCAGGAAAAGCAGTGTGGCAATCTTCCTTGGCGAAGTGCTTACTTCAGTCCTCCGTGAGGAGAGCGCCAATGAAGCTCTTTTCGACTTCATAGCGGATTCGGTAGTATATTTCGACAGCTTCCGCAAGGGCTATGCGAATTTTCACCTGGCTTTTCTGGCCGGACTCAGCAGTTACCTGGGTTTTGAACCGCGTCCAAAAACCGGTCGTGAAGGAACTTACTTCGAT
>Ga0105094_10001541_pt1 | contig 12082 bp, 9 predicted proteins | sample PPLLak1March2015_2_FD_87023 | JGI IMG/M metagenome (GOLD analysis project Ga0105094, IMG submission 87023) | Freshwater sediment microbial communities from Prairie Pothole Lake near Jamestown, North Dakota, USA - PPLs Lake P8 Core (3) Depth... | ecosystem: Environmental > Aquatic > Freshwater >...
CAGCGACCGTATCGTCAAGGCCGCGACCCTGGGCGTTGCGGCGATCCTGCTTGCGCTGGTTTATCTGTGGTGGCAAAGCGCGGATGAGTCGCTGGACCAGGTTGCTCTGGCTCCAGAGGCGGCAGAGACGTTTGCGGATCATGGTTTGGGTCCGAATGTCACGGACGACACCGACACCGCTCTTGCGACCGCGCCGGCCGGTTTGCCTGGCAACGGTACCGACATGGAATCCGCGCTGCCGGCCGGTCCCGCTGTAGCCCCGACCCGGAGTGCCGCCACGCCGGCGCCATTGCCCAATGGTCAGCTGGCGGTGTCCGGCATGACGCTCAATGTGGCCCCGCCGGAAACGCCCAAGCTGGCCACTACGGCGCCGGTGCCGGTCGAGCGCGTCACGACACGCACGCGACAGGCAGCGGACATCCCTCCCGGCGTTCCGCGGGCGCGCATGGTGTTGCATGCCATTCAGGAGTCCTGGGCGGATATTCGTGATGCCCGCGACAACCGGCTGTTGTACGAAAACGTTCCGGCGGGACGACGTATCAGCATCGAAGGCGTGGCGCCGTTCAGCGTTTTTGTCGGCAATGCCGACGGGGTGCGGGTAGAATTCAACGGACAAGACTATGACGTCAGCCGGCACAAGCGCGGCCAGGTGGCGCGCTTTACGCTCGGCGAGGAAACGGCGGTGAACAACTGATGTTCAGTGAAAATCCCATCAAGCGGCGCCACAGCCGGCGCATCATGGTTGGCCGCGTCGCGGTCGGCGGCGATGCGCCGGTCAGCGTGCAGAGCATGACCAACACCGAGACCACCGATGTGGCCGCGACGGTGGCCCAGATCCAGGCGCTGGAAAACGCCGGCGCCGATATCGTGCGCGTGTCGATTCCGACGCTGGAGGCCGCCGAGGCCTTCGGCCGGATCAAACAGCAGGTTGCCATCCCGCTGGTGACAGACATCCACTTCGACTACAAGATCGCGCTGCGCGTGGCCGAACTGGGCGCCGACTGCCTGCGCATCAACCCCGGGAATATCGGACGCGAGGACCGCGTGCGCGCCGTGGTGGATGCGGCACGCGATCGCGGCATCCCGATCCGCATCGGCGTGAACGCCGGTTCGCTGGAAAAGGAGTTGCAGAAAAAATACGGCGAGCCCACGCCGGAGGCGCTGGTGGAATCGGCGTTGCGTCATATTGAAATGCTTAACAAACTCGACTTTCAGGATTTCAAGGTGAGCGTCAAGGCCTCGGACGTGTTCATGGCCGTGGCCGCCTACCGGCAACTGGCGACGCAGATCGAACAGCCGCTGCATCTCGGCATCACGGAGGCGGGCGGTTTCCGCTCCGGCGCGGTCAAGTCCGCCATCGGTCTCGGCATGCTGCTGGCGGAAGGCATTGGCGACACCATCCGCGTGTCGCTCGCGGCCGATCCGGTGGAAGAGGTGCGGGTGGGGTTCGATATCCTGAAGGCGCTGCACATCCGCAGCAAGGGCATCAATCTCATCGCCTGTCCTTCCTGCTCGCGCCAGGAGTTCGATGTCATCGCCACGGTGAATGCGCTGGAGCAACGCATCGAGGACATCAAGGAACCGCTCGACGTCGCCGTCATCGGTTGCTGCGTGAACGGGCCCGGCGAGGCCAAGGCGGCGCAGATCGGGCTGGCGGGCGGCAGCCCGAACCTGCTTTATATCAACGGCAAGCCCGATCACAAGCTCGGCAATGAACATCTGGTGGACGAGATCGAGCGCGTGATCCGCGCGGAATTGCAGCGGCGCCGCGACCAGGGCGAAACCGCGCCGGACAAGAAAGTTTTCCCCATCAAGCAGACCGGTTGAGGGCACCCCATTGAGCAAGGCCATACAGGCCGTACGGGGCATGAATGACCTGCTTCCCGACGCGGTGGAGCGCTGGCAGCAAATCGAGACCGCCGCGCGCGACGTGCTGCACGCCTACGGTTACCGCGAAATCCGCCTGCCCATCGTCGAGAAATCCGAGCTGTTCGCGCGCTCCATCGGCAGCCAGACCGACATCGTCGAGAAGGAGATGTACAGCTTCGAGGACCGCAATGGTGAGAACCTCACCCTGCGGCCCGAGGGTACGGCCGGCTGCGTGCGCGCCGGCATCGAGAACGGCTTCCTGCACAACCAGATCCAGCGCCTGTGGTACGCCGGCCCGATGTTCCGTCACGAACGGCCGCAGAAGGGCCGTTACCGGCAGTTTCATCAGATCGGCGTCGAGGCCTTCGGCATCGAGACGCCGGATCTCGACGCCGAGATCATATTGATGTGCGCGCGCCTGTGGCGCGCGCTCGGGCTCGAAGGCCTGACCCTGGAGCTCAATTCGTTGGGCACGCCGGAATCACGCTCCGCCTATCGCGATGCGCTGACGCGTTATCTGTCGGCACGGCGCGACCAGCTCGATGAGGACAGCCTGCGGCGGCTGGAAAAGAACCCGTTGCGCATACTCGACAGCAAGAATCCCGCGATGCGCGAGGTCATTGCCGGGGCGCCGAGCCTGCACGATCATCTGGATGAGGCATCGCGCGCCCATTTCGCGCATGTCGGCGAATATCTCCGCGACTCGGGCGTGAGCTACACCGTCAACCCGCGTCTGGTGCGCGGTCTCGACTATTACACTCGCACTGTGTTCGAATGGACCACCGACCGGCTCGGCGCGCAATCAGCCGTCTGCGCCGGCGGCCGCTATGACGGGCTGGTGGAGCAACTGGGCGGGAAGCCAACCCCGGCTGCCGGTTTTGCCATTGGCCTGGAACGGCTGGCCGAGTTGCTGGCCTTGCAGGGTGATGCGCCTCAGGTTGTCCGAACGCACGGCTATCTTGTTCTGCTTGGCGAGGAGTCGGAAACGCAGGGCATGCGGCTCGCCGAACGTCTGCGTAATGCGGGTCTGCGCATCGAATGCAATTGCGGCGGCGGCGGACTCAAGGCGCAGCTCAAACGCGCGGACCGCAGCGGGGCGCGCCATGCGCTGCTGCTCGGCGAGGAAGAGGTCCGTCAGGGATCGATCACGATCAAGGATTTGCGCGACGGCACCCAGCGCACGGTTACGCAGGACAAGTTGATCGATTTAATGAGTAATGAAAGATAATAATTTTTCCACAGAGATCACAGAGCACACAGAGATGGAAATAGAAATAGTTTTTACTCTGTGATCTCTGTGCACTCTGTGGCCGGTTTTTTAATTTAAGTTTTAAGGAATCTCGCGAGGGTAACGTCTTGGCTGCTTACGAAGAACAGGAGGATCTGGACCGGCTCAAAACCTGGTGGAAGAACTACGGCAATTCCGTGGTTTTCGGCATCGCGCTGGGCGCGGCGATACTGGTGGGTTTCCGCTACTGGACCCAGCACACGGAAGAGCAGCGGCACAACGCCGCCGCCCTGTATGACCGGATGTTCCAGAATTTTCACGCCAGAAAATCCGCGGATACGCAGCAGCTGGGCGAATCGCTGATGAACGAGTATTCATCCACGCCTTATGCCGGCATGGCCGGCCTGCTGCTCGCCCGCCTGGATTTCGAGGCCGGCGACGCGGCCAAGGCGCGGGAACGCCTGCAATGGGTGCTGAAAAACGCCGACGATGCCGCGGTACAGCATGCCGCACGGCTGCGCCTGGCGCGCATCCATCTGGACGGCGGCGACCGGGAGGCGGCCCTGGCGCTGCTCGCTGTCAAGGATCGCGCGGGCTTCGAGGCGGAATACGAGGAGTTGAAGGGCGATGTACATGTCTCGCTGGGCCAGAGCGAGGCCGCGCGTGCGGCGTATCGCGAGGCGCTCAAGCATCTCCCTCCCGGGTCACCCTATGCCCCCGTACTTAATGTGAAGCTCGACGATCTGGGGCCGGAGCCGGCCCCATGAAACAGCTCGTTGCGGCCTTGTGTGCCCTCACCATGCTGTCCGCTTGCGGCGGCGGCAAGTCGGTGCGCGAGGAGCCTGCCGAACTCCAGGAGTTTGCCGCCCAGCTGCGGGTGAAGGAAATATGGACGGCGGACAGCGGCGCGAGCGCGGCCAAGCTGGCGGTGACTCTGTCGCCCGCGCTCGATGGCGACGTAATTTATACCTCCGACCCGAAGGGGAGGGTGCGTGCGTTTGCCGCGGACAGCGGTCGCCGCCTGTGGCAGGCGCGCGTGAAGCAACTGGTGACGGGGGCGACGGCCGCCGGCGACGGTCTGGTGGTGGTCGCCACCAAGAAAGGCGAGGTCATTGCGCTCGACCGGGCGGATGGCCACCGGCTATGGGCCAGCGGCATATCGAGCCAGGCCCTGGCGCCGCCGGCGATCGGCGCCGGCGTCGTGGTGGTGCAGTCGGTGGATGGCAAGCTCACCGCATTGTCGGCGGCGGACGGCAAGCGCCTGTGGCGCTACGAGCGCACCGAGCCGCCGCTCAGCCTGCACGGCACGGCCCGCCCCGTGATTGTCGCCGACGCGGTGCTGACCGGTTTCGCCAGCGGCAAGGTGGCCGCGGTTCATCTCCGGAGCGGCAAGCTCCTGTGGGAATTGCCGGTGGCACAACCGCAGGGGCGTAACGAGATCGAGCGCCTGGTGGATGTCGATGTTTCGCCGGTGGTGGTGCGCAACGTGCTGTATGCCGCCAGCTATCAGGGCAAGATCATCGCGTTGGACGCGCAGACCGGGCGAATCCTCTGGTCGCGCGACGTGTCCACTTTTTCCGGCATGGACGCAGATGCGAGCAATATTTATCTCACCGACGATCGCGGCAACGTCATGGCCTTCGACCAGCGCACCGGTGCCAGCGTGTGGAAACAGGAACAGCTGCGCGCGCGCCAGCTGAACGCCCCGCGCTACCTGGACGGGCTGGTGGCGGTCGGCGATTTCGAGGGATATGTTCACTGGTTGTCGAGCGATGACGGCCGTTTCGTCGCGCGTCACCGGGTCGGCAGCAAGGCCGTCCGGTCCCAGGCGCTGGCGGGACACGACACACTCTACGTCAGCAACCAGGCCGGCAATCTCGCCGCGCTGCGGCTTGAGAAGAACTAGGTAAGTTTTGTTTTGTTATTTTTAGCCACAGAGGCCACAGAGGGCTCAGAGAAAAAAGAAAAACAATTATTCTCTGTGATCTCTGTGTTCCCTGTGGCCAGATTTCATATCACATGAAACCCGTCGTCGTTCTCATCGGCCGGCCCAATGTCGGCAAGTCCACACTGTTCAACCGGTTGACCCGCAGCCGCAGCGCGCTGGTGGCTGACGCGCCGGGGTTGACGCGTGACCGTCAGTACGGTGACGGTCGGATCGGCGATCGTCCCTATTTCGTCGTGGATACCGGCGGTGTCGTGACCGGCCTGGCCACGGCCAAGGATCGCGAGGACGTGACGTCCGGTGTCGCCACCCAGGTGCGTACCGCGCTGACGGAGGCCGACACCGTGATTTTTATCGTGGATGCGCTCGAGGGCATTCACCCGGTCGATCGCGTGCTGGCCGCGGATCTGCGCCGGCTGGGCAAGCCGGTGTGGCTCGCGGTGAACAAGACGGAAGGGCGCGACCCGGCCACGGTCACGGGGGAATTTTATGCCCTCGGATTTGGCGAACCGGCGGCCATCTCCGCCGCGCATGGCGAGGGAGTCGACGAACTGATCCGACGCGTGCTGGAAAAATTGCCGGTGGCGGAGGAAATCGAGCCGGACCAAAATGTCCCGCGCATCGCCGTGATCGGCAAACCCAACGTGGGCAAGTCCACGCTGGTGAACGCCCTGCTGGGCGAGCAACGCGTGGTGGTATGCGATGAACCGGGCACCACGCGCGACAGCATTCACGTACCGCTCGAGCGCGCCGGCCGGCGCTATGTGCTCATTGACACCGCCGGGGTGCGCCGGCGCGCGCGTATCGACGATGCGCTGGAAAAATTCTCGGTGCTCAAGACGCTCCAGGCGATTGACCAGGCCAACGTGGCCATTCTCGTGATCGATGCGCAGGTCGGCGTGGCCGAACAGGATGCCTCGCTGGCCGGCTATGCGCTGGAGGCCGGCCGGGCGCTGGTGGTGGCGGTGAACAAATGGGACGCCGTAGAATCGTCCGATCGGGACTGGGCCAAGCGCGAACTGGAGCGCAAATTGCCGTTTCTGGATTTTGCCCGGATGCATTTCATTTCGGCGCGCGACGGGACCGGCGTGGGCGGGCTGTTTCGCTCGGTGGACGAGGCGCATGCCTCGGCCCAACGGGCGCTGGCGACCCCCAAGCTGAACCGTGTCCTGCAGGCGGCGGTGACGGCCACGCCACCGCCCCTGGTACGGGGACGGCGCGCCCGCCCCAAGTACGCCCACCAGGGCGGCAAGAACCCGCCGCGGGTGGTGATTCACGGCAATCAGGTGGATTCACTGTCCAAATCCTACCGCCGTTATCTCGCCAACACCTTTCGCAAGGCATTTCACCTGATCGGCACGCCGGTGCTCATCGAGTGCCGCCAAGAGGAGAACCCGTATGAGGGCAAAAAGACCGGCGGAAACCGGGGCGGACGCCGCCCCAAGCGCCGCCGCCCGTGAAATTCACGTGATCTATACTAAAAACGTAACTGGAATACAGAGAAAACTACACACATGCCGTTGCAGAAGACGGGGTTCCTGAGTCACCGGCACGGCGGGATTGTCACGTGAGTGCGTTTCACAAGAGTTCCCTCCGGGCGGGTTTCCGGCTGGTGGAATACACGATTGAATCGGTTCTGGGCCATGGCGGCTTCGGAATCACTTACCTTGCGCATGACACGGCGCTGGGCGCGCAGGTGGCCATCAAGGAATACCTGCCACACGAGATCGCCAATCGCGACGGCAAAACCCAGGTGATGCCGAACCCCGATCGCAACGCCGTGCGCGATTACCAGACCGGCCTGAAAAACTTCGTCAAGGAAGCGCGGGCGCTGGCGAAATTCAAGCATCCCAACATTGTCCGCGTGCTGCGTTTTCTCGAGGCCAACGGCACCGCCTACGTGGTCATGGAGTACGAGGCAGGGCAGAGTCTCGCGGATTATCTCAAGCGTAGCGGCCAGCGCCTCGACGAGCAGATGTTGCTGCGTGTTTTCATCCCGATCCTGAACGGCCTGCACGCGGTGCACCAGGCCGAGATGCTGCATCTCGACATCAAGCCGGAAAACATTTACCTGCGCAAGGATGGCAGCCCGATGCTGATCGACTTCGGCTCGGCGCGCCAGGGCACGGCGCACATGCACAAGATCGCGCTGACCCACGGTTACGCCCCGATGGAGCAGTATCCGGACAAGGGTACGCCGGGACCGTGGACTGACGTCTATGCGATCGGCGCCTCCATGTACCGTTGCGTCACCGGCAAGAAACCGGACGAGGCGCTGGATCGTTATGAAGCGGTGTTGAAGTACCAGGTCGATCCGCTAGCGCCGGCAATAAAGGCCGGGGGCAATTCCTATCAGCGCAATATTCTGGAATGCATCGACTGGGCCATGCAGATCTATCCCCGCGACCGGCCGCAGTCGGCGCGCGAACTCCAGGATGCCCTCATGGGGAGAGGCGGCCGTTCGCGCTCCAACAGTGTCAGCCAGCCCGCGACATTCAAGCGGCCAACCTCTACCGCTGTCTACCGCCGACCGCCTGCCGTGGCGCGCCACTCCAAAAAGGATTCCAGTTCCGCCGCCGTCGGCTGGTTGGCGGCGGGCCTGATGGTTGCCAGCCTGACCGTGGCGGGCTTGGTGTACTGGTCGGATATCAAGGTTCAGCTGGATATGTTTGACGGCCAGCCGGCCAGGGCAACAAAAGCCCCCGGTGTCACGGATAGACCTGCCGCAAGCCCGGCGGCCCGCGAGATTCCTGCGCCGACAACCGTTACCCGTCCGGTATCGACGTCTGTCGCGGTTCCGGCGCTGAAACCGGTGGCCTATGCCATGACTTTCCCCTCGGTACCGGCAAAAACGATTACCGAACATCAGGACTGGGTGCAGTCCGTGGCGTTCGCGCCGGATGGGAAATGGTTTGCCTCGGCCGGTCTCGACAAGACCATCCGGCTCTGGGTGACGGCCACGGGCACGCCGCTGGGGACGTTGCGCCAGAGTTATGCCGTGAACGCCATCACCATTGCTTCCACCGGCAAGTGGCTGGCATCCGCCGGCGATGACAGTACCGTGAGGCTGTGGGAGGCAAAATCGGGGACGCCGCGCGGCGCGTTCAGCGGTCCCGGTTACGCGGTTTATGCCGTGGCGTTTTCCCCGGACGGGAAACTCCTGGCGGCCGCGGGCAAGGACCGGCTGGTGTTCGTGTGGGACGTGAATGACGGTCGGCGCGTGCAAACGCTGGAAGGGCACACGGGCGATATCTATTCTCTGGCCTTCTCGCCGGACGGCAAGTCGCTCGCCGCCGCCGGTGCGGACAAGACCATTCTCGTCTGGAACGTGACCAACGGCCTGGAATCGATGCGCATGGCCGGTCACAAGGACAAGATACTGGCGCTGGCCTGGTCGCCGAACGGAAAATGGCTGGCCTCCGGCGATGCCGGGCAGACGATACGTCTGTGGGATGCCGGCACCGGCACGTATTTAAGGACCATGACAAACAATCAGGCAGTTCTGGCGCTGGCCTTCTCGCCGGACAGCCGGTGGCTGGCAGCGGGCCTCGCGAGCAAAGCCATTCAGATGTTCGATGCCGGTGATGGCGCGGTGATGCAGACGCTGGTCGGGCACCAGGATCACGTCCAGTCCCTGGCATTTTCGCCGGATGGATCAATGCTGGTCTCCGGCAGCCGCGACAAGACGCTGCGGCTGTGGAAGGCCAAATAAGAGTTTTTTGCCACAGAGATCACAGAGAACACAGAGGCAAACAAAACAAAGGAGTTTTTACTCTGTGTCCTCTGTGATCTCTGTGGCAAAAATTTTAATTCTTGCTTGGATATCCTGAATTCTGCCCATTGCTGTTGTTCTGAAAGTCATCGGGCAGGAACAACGCCGGGTCGACGCGGCTGTTGTTGAGGCTCACGGTCCAGTGCAAATGCGGGCCGGTGACGCGCCCGGTCATGCCGATCTCGCCGATTTTCTCGCCTGTGTTTACGCGCGCGCCGGGCGTGACCGTGACGCGGCTCAGATGGTTGAACATGCTGATCAGCCCCTGCCCGTGGTCGATGAAAACGGTCTTGCCGTTGAAGAAATATTCGCCGGTGTTTGCCACGGTTCCCGCGAGCGGCGCTGTCACGGGCGCGCCGACGGGTCCGGCGATATCGATGCCGCTGTGCGGCTGGCGCGGCTGGTCGTTGAAGTAGCGCCGCAAGCCGAACACGCTGCTGAGGCGCCCGCGCGCCGGCGGCGCGAAGCGCAGCGATGTCAGCGGCCGCTCCGTCCAGGTGGCGAATACCTTGCGAATGATCTCCGTCTCGCGCGCGATGCGCGCCAGATCCTCGGCGGAAGGTTCGACCATGCGCCGTTCCTTGACGGTCAAACGCTGCTCGGCGTAATCCTTGGGTTGCACGGTGAAGCCAATGACACGCCGCTGGCCATCGGGATCGCCGACCTGCACCGCCTGCGTGCCGGGGCCGACGGACAGCGGCAGGCCGACCACGGCCTGCCACTTCCCGGCGTGCGGCATGACCAGCACGCGCTGGTTGTCGTAATACACCTCGGGAGCGGGTTCGGTCTCGGCCGCCACGGGCACGACGACGATGCCGCCGGGCACCGGGCTTTCGCGCGGTAGCGACCGCCCGGCTGTGGTGTTGTTGCGATTAATACTGATGAGTCGGGCGGTCTCTCCCTCACCCTCATTCCGACCGAAATGGAGATTCTCGCTGACTTCCCCTCTCCCTCCGGGAGAGGGCAAAGGGTGAGGGGGATAACCCCTCATCCCCATCCCTTCTCCCGCAAGGGGAGAAGGGAGCGAGCCGTGGCGTGCTGGCGCGCGCACCTCTTTATTTTTGGAGCCGTAGCGGCCTTCGGCCGCAGTTTCATTGATCGGCTGCGCCTGAACCGGTGCGCCGAGCAGCACGGCCAGCAGCGGCCAGACTCTAATCCTCATGGGATTTTTCCACCAGACAGTCCAGCCGGCCGCGTGCCAGCCGCGCCCGCACGCGCTCGCCTGGCCTGATTTTGCCGGCATCCGTCACGATAGCGCCGGTATCCGGGCGTTGCACGATGGCGTAGCCGCGTTCCAGCGTGGCCAGCGGACTCAGGGTATGCAGGTTTTGCATGAGTTGTTGCAGGCGTGATTCGGCCAGTTCCCGCCGGCGTTTCATGCCGCTGACGAGCCGCGAATACAAGTGACCGTTGTTCAGCATCAGCGCCTGTATTCGGGGTCGCGGCGAATGCTGGAGCAGGCGCGCCGTCAGGGCCTGCAACTCCGAACGCGCCTGGCGCTGGCTCGCGGTCTGTGCCAGGTATAGCCGCTGGACCAGCGACTTGAGGTTTTGCTGCAGCAGTGCAATCCGGTTGCGCGGGTGCACCAGGCGCGCACCCAGCCAGTCGAGATGCTGTTGCCGGCTGCGCAGGCGCCCCTGCATGGCCGTGGTCAGGCGCACCTCGAAGCGTGCAAACTGCGCCAGCCATTCCTGCTGGTCCGGGCTCAGCATTTCCGCGGCGGCCGTGGGCGTCGGCGCGCGCGCATCGGCAACCATGTCGGCGATGGTGAAATCGGTTTCGTGCCCGACGCCGCTGACGAGCGGAATCGGGCAGGCATGAATGGCGCGCGCCACGATTTCCTCGTTGAAGGCCCACAGGTCTTCGAGCGAGCCGCCGCCGCGCGCCAGGATCAGGGCGTCGCAATCGCCGCGCTTGCCAGCCAGCCGGATGGCACCGGCAATTTTTTCCGCCGCGCCTTCGCCCTGTACTGGCACCGGAAACACCAGTACGGCGATTCCCGGGAAGCGACGGCGCAAGGTCGTCAGGATGTCATGCAGCACCGCGCCCGAAGGGGAGGTGATGATGCCGAGACGCCGCGGGAGTTTGGGCAGGGGCTTCTTGTGCGCGACGTCGAACAGGCCTTCTTGCGACAGTCGCTGCTTGAGCGCATCGAAGGCACGTCGCAGGGCACCTTCGCCGGCCTCTTCCAGGTATTCGATAATGAGCTGATAGTCGCCGCGTCCCTCGTACAGGCTGACGCGGGCGCGCGCCAGCACATGCATTCCGTCCTTGAGCGCCAGGCCGAGCAGGCGTTGATGCTGGCGGAAGAAGGCGCACCGCACCTGTGCCTGGGTATCCTTGAGCGAGAAGTAGACATGGCCCGAGGCGGGACGGGAAAGATTGGAAATCTCGCCCTCGATCCAGATCGGTGGAAATGCCCCCTCCAGCACCGCCTTGGCCTCGCGGTTCAGGCGCGAGACCGTGTAGACATCGCGCAAGGGCGTGGTGGCGGGAGCAGGCTGTTCCATTCCCTGAAACATAACCTCATTCATGGAATATACAAAGCGCGGACGAAACCGGTCCGGATGGGGGAGGGCGCAAAAAAGCCGGGCAGGAGGCCCGGCTTTCGGTTACGGCGAATGGTTTGCTAGAAACGAACGCTGGGGTTGGCGTTGTCCTTCGCCTGCTGTTGCGCCATTTTGGCCTCGGACAGGGCTTTCTTCGCGAGCTTCATGGCCTTGTTGTACTCGCTTTCGCGCGTGGCCTTGTCCGTGGCGGCAGTGGCGGCGCCCATGGCTTCTTTGGATTCCGTCAGGAACTTCTCGGTATTGGTCCACAGGAAGCCGGTCTTGCTGGCCAGCTTGATTTCGTTTTCCGCCTCCGTGACCAGCTGCTTGTATTCATTCTGGTCGATGCCGCTGGCGCAGCCGACGATTGCCAGGGTTATTGCACACAAAATAAGCGTTTGTTTCATCCTTATTCCTCCTGTGTCTGACGGTGTCCAATGATTGCGGCGGCATGAATCAACGGCGTATTCGTGCCGGACTGGTGATAGACGCTGCCACGGTAAAATACATTCCCGGCAAGGTCAACAGGAACACCACCAGCGTAACAGGGGTTTTCGGCTGCCGGGAATAAGAGTGCGGCGCCTGTCGTCGCGCCAGTTTACGGGCACGGCGCAGATAACTATAATGCGCCATGCGAATTGCCCAGGAAGCCCTCACCTTTGACGATGTCCTGCTGCTTCCTGCCCATTCGAGCGTCCTGCCCAAGGACGTGGACCTGA
>Ga0105094_10001544_pt1 | contig 12073 bp, 9 predicted proteins | sample PPLLak1March2015_2_FD_87023 | JGI IMG/M metagenome (GOLD analysis project Ga0105094, IMG submission 87023) | Freshwater sediment microbial communities from Prairie Pothole Lake near Jamestown, North Dakota, USA - PPLs Lake P8 Core (3) Depth... | ecosystem: Environmental > Aquatic > Freshwater >...
CGTCGGCGGCGGTTCGAACGCCATGGGTCTGTTTTATCATTTCATCAACGAACCGAACGTCGCCCTGTACGGCGTCGAGGCGGCGGGCGAAGGGCTGGCCACCGGCCATCACGCCGCGCCGCTGTCGGCCGGGCGCGTCGGCGTGCTGCACGGCAACCGCACCTACCTGATGGAAGACGCCGATGGCCAGATCATCGAGACCCACTCGATCTCGGCCGGCCTCGATTATCCGGGCGTCGGCCCCGAGCATGCCTGGCTCAAGGATTCGGGGCGTGCGCAGTACGTCGCGATCACCGACGACGAGGCGCTCGCGGCGTTCCACACGCTTACGCGCATTGAAGGCATCATGCCGGCGCTCGAATCCAGCCATGCCATCGCCTACGCGCAGAAACTTGCACCAAAACTCGGCAAGGACAAGTGCATGGTCATCAATCTGTCCGGGCGCGGCGACAAGGACGTGCACACCATCGCGGCGCGCGAAGGGATGCAATTCTGATGTCGCGCCTCGCCGCCCGATTCGCGCAGTTGAAGCAGCAGGGCCGCGTGGCCCTTATTCCTTATATAACCGCCGGTGATCCGCAGCCCGCGGTCACGGTACCGCTGATGCACGCGCTGGTCGCGGCCGGCGCGGATGTGCTGGAACTGGGCGTGCCGTTCTCCGATCCGATGGCCGATGGCCCGGTGATTCAACAGGCCGCCGAGCGCGCCCTGAAGCATCATGTCAGTTTGCACCAGGTGCTCGACATGGTGCGTGAGTTCCGTGCCAGGGATTCCAGCACGCCGGTAGTGCTCATGGGCTACCTCAACCCGATCGAAGTGTTTGGCTATCCGGCATTTGCCAAAGCCGCCGCCGCTGCTGGTGTGGACGGCGCGCTCACCGTGGACCTGCCGCCGGAAGAGGCGGAAGACTTCGTCGCAACGCTGCGCGCGCACGACCTCGATCCGATTTTCCTGCTCGCGCCGACCAGCGATGCCGGACGCATTCAGCGCATCCTCAATGTGGCAAGCGGCTTTGTCTACTATGTCTCGCTGCGCGGCGTGACCGGCGCCGCGCACCTCGATCTGACCGAAGTGCGCAGCAAGGTGAACACCATCAAGCAACAGACGGCGCTGCCCGTGGGCGTCGGCTTCGGTATCGGTAGCCCGGAGGCCGCGGCGCAGGTCGCGGCGTTCGCGGACGCGGTCGTGGTGGGTAGCGCACTGGTGCAACGCGTGGCGGCACTTGCGGCCACGCCGGACAAAATTCCCGCGCAAGCCGCGGCGTTCATTGGCAGTCTGCGCGCAGCCATCGACCGTGTGCCGGCCGCCAGGATATCCGGAGGTTCACGATGAGCTGGTTCGATAAACTGATTCCGCCCAAGATCAAGATCAGCAAGGGCACCGAGAAGAAGGCGGTGCCGGAAGGTCTGTGGCACAAATGCCAGGGCTGCGGCGCGGTGCTGTATATGGCTGAGGTCGAGAGCAACGGCAACGTCTGCCCGAAGTGCGGCTATCACATGCGCATCGGCGCGCGCCGCCGCCTCGACTTGTTCCTCGACAAGGAGCCGCGCACCGAGATCGGCGCCAACCTGTCGCCAATCGATGCGCTCAAGTTCAAGGACACCAAGAAGTACAAGGACCGTCTGGTGGAAGCGCAACGCGTCACCGGCGAGAAGGATGCACTGGTGGTGATGCAAGGCGCGGTCGAAGGCGTGCCGCTGGTGGCCGTGGCTTTCGAGTTCGGCTTCATGGGCGGCTCGATGGGCTCGGTGGTCGGCGAGCGTTTTGTGCGCGGCGTGAACGCCTGCCTGGAACACAATCTGCCACTGGTGTGCTTCTCGGCCTCGGGCGGTGCACGCATGCAGGAGGCGCTGCTGTCGCTCATGCAGATGGCCAAGACCTCGGCGGCGCTCACCCATATGGGCGAGAAAGGGCTGCCGTTCGTTTCCGTGCTGACCGATCCGACCATGGGTGGCGTGTCGGCAAGCTTCGCCATGCTCGGCGACATCAACGTGGCCGAACCCAAGGCGCTGATCGGTTTTGCCGGCCCGCGCGTCATTGAGCAGACCGTGCGCGAAACCCTGCCGGAAGGCTTCCAGCGTTCCGAATTCCTGGTCGAACACGGCGCCATCGACCTGATCATCGACCGACGCCAGATGCGGCCGAAACTCGCGTCGCTGCTGGCCATGCTCATGAAGCGCCCGGTGCCGGCCGTGGCCTGAATAAAGGCGAAAAACATCCGCCGCAAAGACGCAAAGGGCGCAAAGAAAAGCTTGAATGGGTTTTGACCAAAAGAACTTTGCGTTCTTTGCGTCTTTGCGGCAGATGTTGTCATTCAGAGGTTCGATATAACTACGGACAAGCGCACACTCAACGACTGGCTGGCGTGGATGGAGACCCTCCATCCACGCGAGATCGAGCTCGGCCTTGTGCGCGTCAATGAAGTACGCGACCGCCTCGACCTCACGCAACCGGCGTTTGCCGTCGTCACCGTTACCGGCACGAACGGCAAGGGTTCGACGGTGGCAATGCTCGAGCACGTCCTGCATGCCGCCGGCTATCGCGTCGGTGCCTATACCTCGCCGCATCTTCTCGACTACAACGAGCGCGTACGCATTGCCACCGAAGCGCTGGACGATGCCGAACTGTGCGCGGCGTTCGAGCGCATCGAGGCGGCGCGCGCGGACACGCCGCTGACCTATTTCGAGTTCGGCACGCTCGCCGCCGTCGATCTGTTTCGCCAGCACAACGTGGATATCGCCATACTCGAGGTCGGGCTGGGCGGACGGCTGGACGCGGTGAACGCCTGGGACGCGGAGGTCGCCATCGTGACCAGCGTCGGCATCGATCACACCGAGTGGCTCGGGCCGGACCGCGAATCCATCGGGCGCGAGAAGGCCGGTATCTATCGCGCGCAGCGCTGCGCCATCTGCGGCGATCCGGATCCGCCGCGCAGTCTGATTGAGGTCGCCGAACAGGTCGGCGCACGACTGCTGCGCGTGCACAAGGATTTCGATTTCGAACGCCTGCCGGAAGGCTGGATCTGGCGCGCGCTCGACAAGATGCACGCCGGATTGCCCTACCCGGCGATGCGCGGCGACTACCAGCTGTACAATGCCGCGTGCGTGCTCATGGCGCTTGACTGCCTCGCCGAGCGTTTCCCGGTGACCATGGCGGACATCCGCGCCGGGTTGCTCAATGCTGTATTGCCCGGGCGCTTTCAGACACTGCCGGGCCGGCCGGTGCGCGTGCTGGATGTCGCGCACAATGCCCAGGCCGCCGAGGCGCTGGCGCGCACCTTGCGCGCGCAGGTGGTGCCAGGCCGGACGATCGCCGTGTGCGGCATGTTGCACGACAAGCCGATCGTCGATGTGCTGCGCATTCTGGCGCCTTTGATAGCGCGCTGGCATGTCGCGGGACTTCCTGGCGCGCGCGGTACGAGCACCGAGGACATGCGCGCCGCTCTGGCCGCGGCCGGTGTGAGCGAGGGCGTGGGTTTGCACGAGGACATCGAGCAGGCCTACGCCGCGGCGCTCGCCGAGGCGAACGAGAACGATCGCGTTGTGGTATTTGGCTCGTTCCATACCGTCGGTGCTATACTGCGCGAGCCTAAGAATCGAACCGGAGTCATGGCGGAGCGCAAAGAAGCCGAAGACACTTTCAACCCTCGGCACCGCATCGTGGGCGCAGTGGTTCTCGTGGCGCTCGCCGTCATTTTCCTGCCGATGTTGTTGAGTGACCGTCCGCCCGAAAAAGACAGCAGTGCCGTCCCTGGCGCCGCCGCTCCCGATCCCAAGATTGTCGTGATGCCGGTACCGCCGCCGGGTAATAAGACGGCCGGCGTTCCCGAACCAACCGGGTCCGAGATCGCATCGGAGAAGCCCGGCACCCAGAGTAAAACGGTTGTCGTTCCGGTCGAACCGGCCACGGAAACCCCGCCGGTGGTGAAAGCACCGTCCGTGTCGGGCGATTCGCGACCGGAAGCGAAACCCGCTCCCGAGTCCAAGCCTGTCCCAGAAACCAAAACCGCCACGGCACCGGCCAAGCCGGCGGCGTCGGCCCAGAAGGGCTGGCTGGTGCAGGTCGGTGCGTTCTCGCAGCCGGATAACGCCAGGCGCCTGTATGAGAAGCTCAGGCAGAAGGGCTACAGCGCGATACTCGATCCGCCGAATCCGCAGAAGGGCAAGACCGTGCGCGTCGAGGTCGGGCCGTACAAGGATGCGGACGCCGCCAAGGTCGCACAGGCGCGCATCCAGAGAGAGTTCGGTATCAAGGGCGTGGTGCGCAAACAGTAATCCGATCCGTGAGCATTTTCGACTTCATCATCCTGATTCTGCTCGTGCTGTTTACCGGCATCGGCGCACTGCGCGGCATGTTGCGCGAGTCCCTGTCTCTCGCTGTGTGGATACTGGCGATTGGCAGCGGCTGGCTGTATGCCGATGCCGTGAGCACGTGGTTCGAAGTGCTGCAAGACGCCGAACTGCGCCGTCTGCTCGCATTCCTGACGATTGTGCTGGCCATGCTGAGCGTGCTGTCTATTATGGCATTCGTGCTGCGTAAACTTTTGCCGCGGCCCGATCCCGGGCTCACCGACCGGGGCGTGGGCGCCGCCCTGGGCGCCGTGCGCGGCGCCGCGGTGGTCGTGGTCATGGTGCTGCTCGCCGGCCTCACGTCGTTACCTAAAAAGGATGACTGGCGCGACGCGCATCTCGTGGGGGTATTCCAACCGGCCGCGAGCAAGATTCTCGAGTGGCTGCCGCCTTTGGTTGCCCAGCAGTTCCGCTACAGCTAAAATCAGTTTTTAAGGCCGGAGGGTTTTCCCGACATGTGCGGCATTCTCGGCATCCTGGCGAAAGGCCCGGCAAACCAGCCCCTGTACGATGGTCTTCTGGTGCTCCAGCACCGCGGCCAGGACGCGGCCGGAATCCTCACCAGCGACGCGAACCGCATCTACCTGCGCAAGGACAATGGCCTGGTGCGCGATGTCTTCCAGCAGCACCACATGCTGGCGCTCAAGGGCAACATGGGTATCGGCCATGTGCGCTACCCGACCGCTGGCTGCGATTCCCCCGCCGAAGCCCAACCGTTTTATGTGAACTCGCCGTTCGGTCTGGCGCTCGCGCACAACGGCAATCTCACCAATGCCGCCCAGATCAAGGACGAACTGTTCCGCGAAGACCTGCGGCACATCAACACCGAGTCCGACTCTGAAATTCTGCTCAACGTGTTCGCGCACGAGCTGCAGGCGGTCGCCAAGCTGCGCCTCACGCCCGATCAGCTGTTCCGCGCGGTCTCGGCCGTGCACCGCCGCTGCCGCGGCGCGTATGCGGTCACCATGCTCATCGCCGGGGTCGGTATCCTCGCGTTCCGCGATCCGTACGGCATCCGCCCGCTGGTGTACGGCAAGCGCGAGACCGACCAGGGCACGGAACACATGTTCGCCTCCGAATCGGTGGCGCTCGACGTGCTCGGGTTCGAGCGGGTGCGTGACGTCGCCCCGGGTGAGGCGATGTTTGTGGACGTGAACGGCGAGCTGCACAGCCAGCAGTGCGCCGAGAAGCCAATGCTCGTGCCGTGCATCTTCGAGTTCGTGTACTTCGCGCGCCCGGACTCGATGATCGACGGCATCTACGTGCACAAGACGCGCCTGCGCATGGGCGAAAAACTCGCCAGCAAGATCAAGCGTGTCTGGGCGAATCACGACCTCGACGTGGTGATCCCGATCCCCGATACCTCGCGCACCGCGGCGCTGCAGATGGCCTATGCGCTCGACCTGCCGTACCGCGAGGGCTTCATCAAGAACCGCTATATCGGCCGCACCTTCATCATGCCCGGCCAGGCGGAGCGCAAGAAGTCGGTGCGCCAGAAGCTGAACGCCATCGATGTCGAGTTCCGCGGCAAGAACGTGCTGCTGGTGGACGACTCGATCGTGCGCGGCACCACCAGCAAACAGATTATCCAGATGGCGCGCGACGGCGGCGCCAAGAAAGTGTATTTCGCCTCGGCCGCGCCGCCGGTGCGCTTCCCGAACGTGTACGGCATCGACATGCCGAGCGTGCAGGAACTGATCGGCAACGGCCGCACGGAAGCCGAGATCGCCGCGGCGATCGGCGCCGACCAGCTCATCTACCAGGACCTGAACGATCTCATCGATGCGGCACGCGAAGGCAACCCGAAGATCCAGAAGTTCGATGCCTCCTGCTTCGATGGCCAGTACATCACCGGTGACATCAACAAGGATTACCTCGACCGCATCGAGCAGGCACGCTGCGACACCGTCAAGACCGGCCGCAGCATGGCGCAGAGCGGCAACGATCACGTCAGCGCCGAAGTTCTGACGTTTCCGCGCTAGCTGTTAGCGTAGCGCCGCTTGACGTCCAGTACACCGTTACTAGTCTACTTCTATAGTGGACATTTAACCGCAGGCTTGAATCACAAGCTTGATACTACCGGACCGTCACGCCCACAAAGTTGAAAATCTTGGGCAGTTCAAGTATTCAGGACCTCTCGTTAAAGGGAATTAACAGTGGTTACGACATCACCCAAGAGATCTAGCGGACAGATTGTCGTATCGAGCCAATGCCCGACGGCGCTTGCGATAGTCCTGTATGCAGGTTTTCTAGTTCATCTATCAGTCGCCGCAGCATCTTCTAACTCTAACGAGTATCCACCTCAATCCTGGCAAACGCCGAGTTATCTCGATTCTCAAGAAGGTGACGTGGAACCCACCCCGGCTCTCAATCCGGACATAGCGATAGATGGCAAGGGACGGGTTTTGGTTGTGTGGAACAGGAACGGACGTTCCCAAAAATATGTTCTTGCCAAACGATATGAGCCTGGTCGGGGCTGGAGCAATATCGTCCGGGTACATTCCACGAAAGTATCGGCACTGTCACCCAAGCTAGCGGTTAACGATTCCGGCTTAGCGTTGGCTGTTTGGTATCAATCAAAATCAGCTGGCGATTCCGAGCTATGGGCGAGCGAATTTCTCCCAGACAAAGGCTGGGGCAAGCCATATAACATCAAGAATGCAAACACGTCTGAGACCCGAGATGTAGATGTGGTCAGCGACAAAATGGGGAACGGATTGATCGTTTGGCTAGAAAAAGGAGAACCACATTGTCGGCTCTTCCATTTTGGATCTACGATTCCTGAGAAAAGTGATTGTCATGATCGATACGCAGATCATCTCACAGCGGCGATTAACAACGGCCATAGTGTAGTTTCCTGGAGAACAGCGGGCGATGAGGATTTCGTTGTTACTGTCCAGAGATATGTCTCCGGGATAGGTTGGATGGAGCAAGAACCGCTTGCAGCGGGCCCACTCGGGGAGAAGGGTTCGGGCGGCGAACCGATATCTGTTGTTGACCAAGACGGTAACGTTACCGTCTTGTGGGTAGGTGGACCATATCTATCGCACCTCTATGCGAGGCGCTATACCAAAACGGTAGGCGCGTGGACCAAGGCGACAATCATTAATAACCCAGAGCTGGGGGGTGTTTCCGGCGCAACAGCTATTGTCGATGATGATGGCACAGTGTTGGTGGCGTGGTCACAAAGCGCGAATGTCAGAAGCATCGGATCAACAATATGGTTAAGAAAATATTCACAAAAGGAGTGGAGTGTCCCTGTCGGCCTGCCGACAAATGGCGGACAAAGGTTATTTCCAGCGCTAGCCTCGGCAAGGCCTGGATCAGGCGTTATCACATGGGTTGAATTGTCCGGAAACAGTGCGAGCATATGGATGACTAGCTACGACAAGTTGGGATTATCGGTGGCACCCAAACAAATTGGGGGAACCACCCTCAACTATACACAGCCCAAGATTGTGGAAGATAAAGAAGGGGGCGCAGTGGCAATATGGGAAACTCGAGTAGAACCACAATATCACGAGAATATTCGCTTGTGCGTCAACGTTAAGAGTCGCCACATGCAAGAAGTCGACTCAAAATCAAAGAAGCAAGACATTTTCTGTCAGGACTCTTTGCAGCGCGGAGAGCGGTGATCCATGTCGAATGGCAACTTGGCAGTCGCTCTCATTGTGCTCTGCGTTTATTCAGGTGCTGCCGCCGGGTATTACAACAACAGCGAACTTAAAGAGGAGACAGTAAACGGGAAGATATTCCGGATAGGCAACTATGGGATCGCAATAGAGAATAACGGTAATAGCGTTTTTGTCGATCTACCACACACTACGAATGCAATGCTCAAGCACTATCGAGCAGATATAGACATGACATTTAACTATGTTGTAGACACAACCATCGGAGCAACGACAGTATCGGAAGATAAAATTTGGTTTGGCCTGAATTTCTATTCTGGAGAGGGGCACGAAGGCATAGGCGGTGTAGGTTACTTCGACCCCATTACGCAAAAGTTTGGTTTGTTGCGCCATCCAGCGATTCTCGACTGTGCAATACGATCGATTGAGGTGACAAAGGAATCCATTTCCGTCCTAACCTACAGTGCCTGGGAGTACGGGACAGGGGACTGCAAGGGTGTGATCGTTATTGATAGGAAAACGCTTAGTTACACGATGTACCGACGGAACAAGACAAAAATGAACGGGCATGCTTACGATTATGAAAACCCCGCATTGGCCAAGAAGCATATATTGGCATTGCGCGAAGGGCGAATCGGCCCTTTGCTGGGGCTTTGGGAGAAAATAGGTGAGCCTGTGCTGGATGAACGACTGGCACACTTAGTGAAAACGAAAGGTCTAGAGAAGGTGATGCTGGAACAGGTGGATTTTGAGCGATTATGGTTTCGGGGAGCAATAGAAGCGGGGAAGATGCAATTGACACAGCATTGTCAGCTGGATGAAGTGGATAAGAAACTATCGTTAAAGTGCGACATACAGAATGGCAGCGAGGTTGGCGTGAATGCGTTCGCTGGGACTACGCTTGGCGGATATCAATGTGAGCCGGGAGGATTCCTATGGACTTGGCTGTCAACGAACAAGACCATCTCCAATGGTGTTGATGTGCATGTCTTTCCGCTGGGCAGAACCTATTACGGAGGGATGACTGAAAAGCAGCAATATCCGATATCGATGGCAGGAATGGAGTGGAGTAAGTATGCATACGGAATCTTGCACACGCTCCACATAGATTCGGTTGATATAAAGTCAGTAGTTTGCAATCCGCCATTTGTCCGTTTCAGTGGACCTGGGATCTACTCAATGACGGTAACACTTACAGTTGTTGAACCGAGTCAGACGTACATCTTGCCAAGTGTTTTGCGAAAAACAAACGGGACAGCCAACCAGTTCAGAGGCACCCCAACGGAGGACTCGACCCCGGAAGCAAAGTAGGAAGATAATTCAAATCTGTCACCCGGGTTCTTGACTTTGATCTCAAGGGAAAAGCGGGCGAACGGCTATGGGATATGATCCGTGTTGATTATGCATGACATGCCTGCATGTGAAGCCCACAGAATGGAGGTGTCAAAAATGACCTCATTTTGTAGCGTTGACAGCGTTCGAATTGCAATATAGATTTCTCACTACGTGGCGCCGATTTGACTTCAGCTTGCGGGCGCTTGATAAATGCAGCTAAAGCGAGGCCAACCCGCCCCCGCTGCATGCGGGTATTTTTTTGCCCACAGTATGCCTGCAAGCTGGATCGCCGCGATCCGAGATCATAAAGAAGAAGGAGCTGCAGTTATGACCGACGACTTTGACGAATGGGGTTTCGATACGCGCGCGGTGCGTGCCGGCCAGCATCGGACCAACGAGGGCGAGCATTCCGAGCCGATTTTCCCAACCTCGAGCTATGTGTTCGCCAGCGCCGCCGATGCCGCGGCACGCTTCTCCGGCGAGAAACCCGGCAACATCTATTCACGCTTCACCAATCCGACGGTACGCACCTTCGAGGAGCGCCTGGCGGCGCTCGAAGGTGGCGAAAAATGCGTGGCGACCGCCTCGGGCATGGCGGCGATTTTGTCCACCTGTCTGGCGCTCCTTAAACGCGGTGACCATATCGTTGCCTCGCGCAATGTCTTTGGCCCCACGGTGTTGCTGTTCAACAACTACCTTGGGCGTTTCGGCGTGGAAACGAGTTATGTGTCGCTGACCGACTACGCAGCGTGGGAAAAGGCCATCAAGCCGAACACCAAGCTGCTCTATCTGGAGACGCCATCGAATCCGCTGACCGAAATTGCCGACATCGCGCGGTTGGCAAAACTTGCCCATGCCAAGGGCTGTCTGCTGGTGGTGGACAACTGTTTCTGCACGCCCGCGCTGCAACGGCCGCTCGCGCTCGGCGCGGATATCGTGATTCATTCGGCGACGAAATATCTCGACGGTCAGGGCCGCTGCATCGGCGGCGCCGTGGTTGGCAACGCCGAGCTGGTGGGTAAAGAGGTGTACGGGTTCATGCGCACGGCGGGGCCATCCCTGAGTCCGTTCAACGCCTGGGTGTTTCTCAAGGGTCTCGAAACCCTGAATCTGCGCATGAAGGCGCACAGCGCCAGCGCGCAGGCGCTTGCCGAGTGGCTGGAAAAACAGCCGCGCGTGCAGCGCGTGTACTTTCCGGGGCTGGCGTCGCACCCGCAACATTTGCTGGCGAAGCAGCAGCAGACCGGATTCGGTGGCATCGTGTCGTTTGAACTCAAGGGCGGAAAAGAGGCGGCGTGGCGGCTGGTTGATTCAACCCGGTTGATCTCGATCACCGCGAACCTGGGAGACACCAAGTCCACGATCACCCATCCAGCCACGACCACGCACGGGCGCCTTACGCCCGAGCAGCGCGCCGACGCCGGGATCAGCGATGGCCTGATCCGTATTTCGGTTGGGCTGGAGGATGTCGAGGATCTGAAGCGCGATCTGGAGCGTGGCTTGATTTGACGGGTCAGGCTCGGTTAGCAGGGTGTTGAAAAACATGGCTCGTCACACCGGCGAAAGCCGGTGTCCAGGAATTCAAATCAATGGTTTCATCGACATTCTGGATTCCGGCTTGCACTGGAAACTGCTCCTGCGTTTCCATTACTTCCGCCATCCATGGCGGTCGCGCCGGAATGACGAAGTTTGATGACTCGGTGCGTTTTTCAACACCTGTTGGGGAGCTCTGAACAAGTACATCTTCTCCGCGTTCGTCATGCCGGCTTCCGCCGGCATGACGGGTCTAAGGACTTGTTCAGAGTTTCCTTAGGCTGTGAGAGGGCGGCGACACAATGCGAGCAGGCTGGCGGCAAAGGCGAGTAGTCCGGTTGAGCAGGGCGCTTGAAGCGCGATCGAACCCGCGCTTTGCACTGTTCTTTATCATTTTTGTCTCCGGCGTTTCAGGTCTGCTCGCATCGATTTGGCTGTTGCACCTTGGGCTTACGCATATGGGTATGCGTTATCCTTTGGCGTTGCTGGCGGCCTATGGTGTTTTTCTGACGCTGCTTTGGCTATGGTTACGCACACGTGACGACCATTCGGATATTGTCGATCTACCATCACCCAACACCGGCGGCGGAAATCCTGCTTTGTCGGAATGCGAGCTTCCCGCTCTTCGCCCAGGCGGTGGAAACTTCGGCGCTGGCGGCGCCAGCGCAGAATTTGATGGCGGAGACATTGTCGAAGCGGCGGTGATCACCAAGACGGAAGTTGCCAAGGGTGCGGTGGAGTCGGCCGCCGTGGCGGCCGGTGAGGGTTGTGGCGTTGTTGTGCTTGTGTTGATCGGCGTCGTTGCCCTGGGCGCAGCGTTGGTCTGGGCGCTTTCCCTGGCACCGGTCTTCCTCGCTGAAATCGTGCTCGATGGCCTTCTCATCGCGGCGCTGTACAGAAGATTGCGTCTAGTGGACAACGCCTATTGGCTGCGCGCTATGGTTCGGCGCACGTGGGTTCCGTTCCTGGTGACGGCATTCATCGCTGGTATTGTCGGCACATCGCTTCACTGGTATGCGCCCGAGGCAGAGACGCTTGGATATTTTCTGCTGCGCTGACAGCACTACCTCGGGCATCAGTTCACGAGAGGTAACTCTCATAATGAGTGCGCCGGATGCCATCTGACCACCGTCAAGTACTGCTGAGTATCTTCCAGTCCGCGCTCGTGGCTGTGGATGGTCGCGAGCGCGTGTGCAGTTACCTCAAACAGCATCCGGTCTCTAC
>Ga0105094_10001545_pt1 | contig 12065 bp, 11 predicted proteins | sample PPLLak1March2015_2_FD_87023 | JGI IMG/M metagenome (GOLD analysis project Ga0105094, IMG submission 87023) | Freshwater sediment microbial communities from Prairie Pothole Lake near Jamestown, North Dakota, USA - PPLs Lake P8 Core (3) Depth... | ecosystem: Environmental > Aquatic > Freshwater >...
TCAGGATCGCCGCCGTGTAGGCGCCTACGGCGTAGAACGCGGCGTGGCCCAGGTTGAAAAGGCCTGCATGGCCCACGATGAGGTTCAGGCTCAGGGCCACAACGGCGTAGATGCCGATGCGGTTCAACACGGCGGCCAAATAAGGGTTCAGAAAAGCGGGAGGCAATGCCGCCAGCAGAACCAGACCACCGTAAACCCAAGCCGCTCGCCCCATCAGACCTTTTCCGCCACCCTTTCGCCCAAAAGTCCCGTCGGACGCACAATGAGAATCAGGATCAGCACGAGAAAAGCGATGGCGTCCTTCCAGGCGATGGAAATGTATGCAGCCCCCATGGCTTCAATGACCCCCAGAAGCAGCCCCCCCACCATGGCTCCCGGAATGTTGCCGATCCCCCCGAGAATCGCAGCCGTGAACGCCTTGAGGCCGTAGACCCAGCCCATGGTGAAGTTGATCTGCCCGTAATAGAGCCCCACCATCAGTCCCGCCGTACCGCCCAGAGCGGGGCCGATCATGAAGACCAGCAGGATCACGCGGTTGACATCGATTCCCATGAGCCGGGCCGCCCCCTGGTCGATGGCCGCGGCTCGAATGGCTGTCCCGACCTTCGTCTTCTGAATGAAGAGGTAAAGGAGGGTCATGAGCGTCAGGGAAGTCAGAAGTACCAGAATCCGAATCACCGGAATCTGGACCCCCAGCAGGTTGAGCGCCGTTTCGGGCAGGATGTTCTGTGGGTAAACCTGGAATCGGGCGCCGTAGACGAGCATGATGGCATTCTGGAGAAAGATGGATGCGCCCAGGGCGGAAACCACCGCCGAGAGCCTGGGGGACTCCCGGAGGGGACGGTATGCCGTACGGTCCAGGAGCGCCCCGACAAGGGCAATGAGCCCCATCACCATGGCGGCCAGGAGCAGAGTCCCCCACAGAGGCCCGAGCCGGTCGGTCAGGAGCAGTGATGAAAGGAGGGTCAGCCCGAGATAGGCACCCAGCGTGAACAGATCGCTGTGGGCGAAATTGATGAGCTTCAATACCCCGTACACCATCGTGTAGCCCAGGGCGATGAGCGCGTAAATGCCTCCAACGGCGAGGCCGTTAGTCAATTGCTGGAAAAACTGTTCCATGTGCCATAGCTGATGTCGTTATGAATCTGTTTATGAATGCAACAAAACACGTTCAGCGCGCGGAAGCCGGACCTCCGCGCGCTGAACGTCAACCCACGGTCAGACCGCTAGGGTTGAAGGATGAACTCTCCCTGGTCGTTGACCTTGTAGACCCGGTACACCTCACCCACACGGTCGCCCTTCTCGTTGAAGGAGATCTTTCCGGTCAATCCCGGGAAGTCTTTGAGCTGCTTCTGGAGATATTCAACCAGCTTGGCGCTGTCGGTGGAAGCCGACTTCTCCATGGCATGGACCGCAACCCGGAATCCGTCGCCGGCGAGCACGGCATAGATGGAGTTGGGAGGATTGCCGTATTTCTTGTTGAAAGCGGCCAGGAACGACTTGGCCTCTTCATTGGGCAGATCCTTGGGCAGCGGTGCGCTCAGGAAGTAGAAGCCAGCCGCGGCCTCCTTCCCGGCGGTCTTGACCAGGTCGGGGTTGTTGGTGGCGTCCCCGCCCATGAATTTGACACCCCAGTTCATCTGCCTGCTCTGCTTCAGGAGCAGACCGGCTTCACCGTAGTAGCCCGTGAAGAAAACCATCTCCGGCTGAGCCCCCTTCATTTTGGTCAGAATGGTCGTGTAATCCTGTTCCTTGGGAGTCAGTGCATCGAAGAAGACCACATCTACTCCCTTGAGGAGTCCCTTGGTCTCGTCGGCGAGCCCCTTGGCGTAGGTGCTGTTGTCATGCAGGATGGCCAGCTTCTTCACGCCCAGCTTCTGGATGGTTTGAGCAGCCACCTGAGCCTGTTCATCGTCGCGCGGGCACGTCCGGAAAAAGGTCTTGATTCCCTTTTCGCTCAGTCGAATGGCCGTGGACCCATTGGCGATCTGGATGATTTTGGCCTCACTGTAGATGTTCTGGGTGGCTTCGGTCACCGCCGAGCCATAGGTTCCGATGACGGCCACCACACCCTGGGTCGCCAAACGCTGTGCAGCGAGAGCCGCCGTCCTGGGATCCCCGCCGTCATCCTCCGTCACGACTTCGACCTTCTTGCCGGCAATGCCACCTTTGGCATTCAGCTCCTCGGCCAGCAGATCCAAAACCTGCTTCATCTCCTGGCCTTCACTGGCCCAGGACCCCGTCATGGGTCCCATGAGACCGATCTTCACCGTATCAGCCCCGTGGGCCGTACCGAACATCACGCACAACAAAAGAGCCAAAACACCCAGTTTCTTCATAAACCCCTCCTTGTCGTCAGGAATTTTTATGGTTGTTTTCGATGGAAACAGGCGGTCGGAAGGACCCCTCGAAGAGTGGGCGGACAATAGCAGGCAATTGATTTCGTGTCAACTTTAAGGTATCCGTATGAATGGACTGCCGGATTCCTCTCTCTGCCCGGGAACGCAACCATTCCATCGGGAGGACGCCATGACCTCCGCACTCGAACAAGCCATCCGAAGGACAGGGCTCTGGCTTTACCAGCTGCTGGAAGAGGAATCCCCATCCGTTTTCCGGAAGGACTACTGGCTGGGCAAGGTCCTCGACTGGTGCATGCGGGACGAATCCTTCAAAATCCAGATGTTCCGCTTCGTGGATGTCTTTCCCAATTTGAGCCGCCCTGAATCCGTGGCTCGTCACTTCCAGGAGTATTTCGGCCGTGCGGATGCTCCCCTCCCCGCTGCTCTGCAGTGGTCCATCCGGCTTCTGCCGCCGGGCTCCTTCGCTGCAAAACTGGCTGTCAACAGCATAGCCGGCAACCTGACAGAAATGGCGACCCATTTCCTCGCGGGGGCCTCCCCTGAGGGCGCCCTTCCCGTGCTCAGAGGCCTGCGTTCCGACGGGCTGGCGTTCACCGTCGCCCACCTCGGGGAGGCTGTTGTCTCCGAAGCGGAAGCTCTGGAGTACCAGGCCCGATATCTGGACCTGCTGGACGTTCTCCATCGGGTGCAGGCACACTGGCCCACCATTCTCGGCCAGCCTGAGGGGCCCGACTGGGGCCACTCCCCCAGGGTGAACGTGTCCATCAAAACAACAGCCATGTACTCGCAAATGAGCCCCCTGGCCTTCGACCGTTCCATTGCCGTGGCCAAGGAGCGGCTCCTGCTCATATTCCGCAGAGCCATGGAAACGGGTGCCTTCGTGTCCCTGGATATGGAGCAGTACAGCCTGAAGAACGTGACGCTGGCGCTTTATCGCTCCCTCATGGAAGAACCCGCGATCCGGGACTACCCCCACACGGGCATCGTCATCCAGGCTTATCTCCGGGACAGTGAGCAGGACCTCAATGCCGTTCTCCACTGGGCCAAGAGACACAGGAAGCGTTTCACGATCCGATTGGTGAAGGGGGCTTACTGGGACTCGGAGCTCATCTGGGCCGGCCAGAACAACTGGCGCATTCCCGTCTACACCAACAAGCTGCAAACCGACGCCAACTTCGAACGACTGGCCCGGATCATTCTCGAGCACCATGAATGGGTCCAGCTCGCCTGTGCATCGCACAATATCCGCTCCATCGCCTGCGTGATGGAAACGGCGAGCTCACTGCGGGTTCCCGACCACCGGGTGGAATACCAGATTCTCTATGGCATGGGTGAGCCCGTCCGCAACGCATTGAGGAAAGCGGGGCTTCCCCTTCGGATCTACACGCCGATCGGAGAAATGATCCAGGGCATGGCTTACCTGGTGCGTCGACTCCTCGAGAATACGGCCAACGAATCTTTTCTGCGCAAGAGTTTTGCCGAGGGGCTCCCCAAGGAGGAACTGCTGCGGAATCCTGCAGAGGACCTCCGGAAAGCCGAAATGCAGGAAGCTGATGATGAGCGATCTGAGATTCATGACGAAGCCGGGATTTGCCCTCCGGCCGAAGCTCAATCCGCAGCGCCGGCCGAGAAAGCCTTCGAGAATGAACCGGCCTGGGACTGGTCCCACGCCGCAAACCGGGAATCCTTCAAAGACGCCCTGACGCGCGTGAGAAGCCGCCTTCCCCTTCGCGTTCACCCGGTCATCGGCGGCAGGAGAATCAAAACGGGGAGCTCTTTCACATCCAGCAACCCCAACAATGTTCACGAGATCGTTGGAGAGGTTTTCGCTGGCGGAGTGGCGGACGCTCGGCGTGCCGTGGAGGCGGCCTCCGCCGCATTTCCTCTCTGGAGGGACACGCCGCCCAACGACCGGGCGGAGATCCTTTTCAAAGCTGCCGCCGCAGCCAGGAAGCTGCGGCACGACCTCGCGGCGCTCCAGGTCTTTGAAGTCGGCAAGAACTGGAGCGAAGCCGATGCGGATGTCTGCGAAGCCATCGACTTCCTCGAATACTACGGCCGTGAAATGATCCGGCTTGGTGCCTATCGCCCCATGGGGAAAGCGCCCGGCGAGTCGAGCCGCCTCTTTTATGAGCCGCGCGGCGTGGCCGTAGTCATCGCCCCCTGGAACTTCCCGCTGGCCATCTCCATGGGCATGGTCTCGGCCGCCATCGTGGCGGGAAACACGGTGGTGTATAAACCGGCTTCCCAATCGCCGGTCGTCGGCTCGATGCTGGTCAGAATCTTCGATGAAGCCAGACTTCCGGCGGGCGTTCTGAACTTCCTTCCCGGCCCCGGAGGCGAGATCGGTGATGCCCTTGTCACCCACCCGGACGTGGCGCTCATCGCATTCACGGGCAGCAGGGACGTGGGGCTGCGCATCAACGAGCTGGCGGCCCGAGCCGCGGAGGGCAGCCGCGGCGTGAAAAACGTCATTGCGGAGATGGGTGGAAAGAACGCCATCATTGTGGATGCCGACGCAGATCTGGATGAAGCCATTCCTCAGATTCTCCACTCGGCCTTCGGCTACCAGGGCCAGAAGTGCTCCGCCTGCTCCCGGCTCATCGTGCTCGAGGAAAACTACGAGCGATTGGTGACCCGTCTCAAGGCGGCGGCTGAGAGCCTGCGTCTCGGGCCCACCGAGGATCCGGCGAGCTTCATGGGTGCCGTGATCGATGCCTCAGCCAAAGAGAAGGTCCTGCACTACATCGAAATTGGAAAAGAGGAAGGACAGATCCTGCTCGAACGGCACTTCGGTGATGCTGCCGGGCATTATGTCCCGCTCGCCATTTTCGCGGATATTCACCCCGAGCACCGACTGGCCCAGGAAGAGATCTTCGGGCCGGTGCTTGCCGTCATGAAGGTGCGGGACATCGAGGAAGCCCTCCGGGTGGCCAACGGGACACCCTATGCCCTGACAGGAGGGCTCTTTTCAAGGAGCCCCGCTACCATCGAAAGAGTCAGCCGTGAGTTCCGGGTGGGCAATCTCTACATCAACCGGGGGTGTACAGGCGCCATCGTCGGGCGCCATCCCTTCGGCGGCTTCAAGTTTTCAGGCGTGGGCTCCAAGGCCGGCGGCCCCGACTATCTCCAGCAGTTCATGGTGCCGCGCAACGTGGCGGAAAACACCATGCGACGGGGTTTCGCCCCCATGGAGACTCCAAAAAGCGGGCGGGCCGGAAAACACAGGCATTAGCACGACAACGAGATTTCTTCTGCCCCTAAAAGTCGGAAGCTTCATGAACAGGAACCCTGGAAGAGGCTGGCCGGACGCGCGGACGCTCTTCAAGTACGCGCTGGCCCAGATTCCGGACATCGTGATCTTCGTTGTGGTCGTGCTCGTCCTGCAGCGATGGCTGGATCTTTCGACGCTGCTCGTGACGCTGCTCATCGCCGTCTGGGTGTTGAAGGATATCCTGCTCTTTCCATGGCTGCGGCGCTCTTTCGAAGAGGGACGCCCGGAGGATGCGCAGCCGATGATCGGTGCGCGGGGCGTGGCGAAGGATCCGCTCGACCCGGACGGATACGTCTGGATAGGGGGAGAGCTGTGGCGTGCTGAACTGGTGGAAGGGCATCCGCCCATCGAGGCCGGTGAGTCTCTCAAAGTCGAAGACGTCCGGGGGCTGACCCTGCTGGTGGCTCGCGACGCCGAGACCCGCGAGTCATGACATCCTTTCAGCCAATGGGGCAGCCGCTTTGCGGAAGATCACCTCAGGATCCCTGTCAGCGCCCGGACCAGCACGGCACACTGGTCGTCCGTCCCCACCGTGATGCGAAGGTACTGATCGATGCGCGGCAGGCGGAAATGGCGCACAATGATGGACTGCTCGCGCAGCTGCTGAGCCAGCTCCAAGGCATCCCTCTGGCGGTGTCGTGCGAAGACGAAATTCGCCGCAGAGGAGAGCACCTCGAACCCAAGCCCGCTCAAATCCTGAACCAGCTTTTCACGCGTGCAAATGATGGCATTGCGGGTCCGTTCAAAATAGTCCCGGTCTTCGATGGCGGCCACGGCCCCGGCGATGGCAAAACGGTCCAGGGGATAGGAATTGAAGCTGTTCTTCACCCGCTCGAGCGCTTCCACAAGGTCCGCATGCCCCATGGCGAAGCCCACCCGCAACCCTGCGAGAGAACGCGATTTGGATAGGGTCTGGATCACCAGAAGGTTCGGGTAGCGGTTCACGAGAGGCACCACGGATTCCCCCCCAAAGTCGATGTAAGCTTCGTCGATGACCACCACCGACTGGTCGTTTCGGCTGAGCAGTTCTTCGATCGCGCCTCGAAACACCGCCCTTCCCGTGGGAGCGTTGGGATTGGGGAAGATGATGCCGCCGTTGGGACGCAGATAGTCCTCCGGCCGGATCTCCAAATCCTCGCTCAATGCCACCGTTTCGTAAGGCACGTCGTAGAGCTTGCAGTACACCGGGTAGAAACTGTACGTGATGTCCGGAAAGAGCAAAGGTGCGGCATGCTTGAGCAGCGCCAGGAAGGTGTGGGCCAGCACCTCGTCCGATCCGTTTCCCACAAAGACCTGATTGGGCATCAATTCGAAGTGCCTGGCGACGGCCTCCTTGACGAGGTCGGCATTGGGGTCGGGATACAGTCGCAAGGCATCGTCGGCCTCGCGCTTCAGGGCTTCGATCACCCTCGGGGAGGGACCATATGGGTTTTCGTTCGTGTTGAGCTTCACGAGGTCCGGGAGCTTGGGCTGCTCGCCGGGCACGTAAGGGGTGAGCTCATGAACGACCGAGCTCCAGTAAATGCTCATCTCACTGCTCCTGGCGAGTTTTTTCATCCCGTTCGATTTCGGCCTCGATGGGCTGAAAGAAATGCGTGATGCGACCCTGGTTCAGGGCATCGTCATAAGTGAGGAGGGTGCTCACCTTGCCGGAGGCCCAGAAGAATTTGCGGTCGGATTCGTCGGGACGGAAGGGGTTGCCATATTCCCTGGCGAGCTGTTCCCGCACCTTGGTGAAGCTCTGCATGGAACTGAAGTAGATCATGACGCTGTAGAAGCGACCCTTGTAGAAGCCATAGACCACTTTGTCCATGACGATCCCGTGCAGCTCCACGGTCTCGCCCTCTCGCGTGTAGAACTTCTGATCCTTCTCCTCGCCGATGAGCTTCATGTCGGGCAGGTCGCGGATATTGGCGGCCCAGGCAATCCCCCGGAACCCTTCGGTTTGCTGATCCGGCGGGGCGGCAAGGTAGCCGAACATGGCCCAGCAGATGAAAAGAAGACCAGTCGCCAGGACAACAATGGCAGCCATTTTGGCTTTGTTGAGATCACTCATTCCTCGTCTTCTTCCTCACCCCCGAGTACCAGGTGTCGTTCCAGAAAATCAAGGAGCTTCCGGCCATCGGGCGTGGGCACCCAACCGAGCCCCCCGCATTCGTCGCACTCCATCATGTCTCCATGGTTTTCGGAGGCCAGTACTCCCTCTCCCCAGCACTTCCAGCACCGGACTTCAAGCTCCGCAAGCCCCATGATTTTCTGCCTCCTTTTCCTTCAACCCCACGCAGCTCGGATGCCTGAACTTACTACAGGGCAACACAACAAAGTGTCCAACATTTGAGTCGTCATTCCGGCAGTTTTCAAGCCGGAATCCACAGAAAAAACTGGATGCCGGCTATAGGACCGCCGGCATGACGAGGCGAAAATGGACACCTTCCTGCGTGACGCTGTGCGGAGCTTGCCCATGCGAGCTCATTCGGTCACGGGCAAGCTTCGCTTGGCCCGTGCCACCCCTTAATTCAACAGCATTGTCCTCCCCCCTCAGAGAACCGCAGGCAGAGCTTCTCCTGCGGTCAAACCCTGCTCCGCACATCATGGACGCCAAGTCCGCCCGTGGAGAACTGCTCGACGATGATCTCGTAGAACTTCCTCTGCTGGGAGGGGGAGAGCATCTCCCGCTCCACAAGGATGTGCTCGATCACCTCGTTTTCCAGGTCCGATTGATGCTTCAGGATCTGCCTGGCCAGGGCATGAATACGATCTCTGTCGGGTGGATCGGCAAAAAGCAGCTGTGCGAGCTCAGATCGCTCGCGGCGCAGGTTCTCCCGGATCTGGGCGACCCTGGGCAGGAAGGTGCGGCGGATTTCCTGGACCAGGGCTCGCTGTTCCTCCGTCAAATCCGGAATGAGATCAAGATAACCTTTGATTGCCGCCTTGTTGTTCCGCGAGCGCTTCAGGTGAAAGTAAATCGCAGTCAGTGAGACCGCTGCGAAGACGAGAGCCGAGATGAAACCCAGAAGAAAATCCCACAGAGCCATTTCGTAACCTCATATGCATATCGGTCCAGGGCTGAATGGGCGAGTCGGTTTGACGTGGGAATCGCGTATCCTGCATGATGGCTTTGCGATTCCCCCATTCACCGACCGGCCGATTCCGACTCTTCTACAGCTTGAGCCATCCCCTCCTGAGGGAGTTGTCGAGAATCACCCCCACGAGAAAAGCCACACCCATGTTCCACATGGCAAAGGCAGCCACGATGAGCATCACGTAAAAATCGGCCTTTTTGTCTCCAATGTCTTTGACGACCATGGCAAGCTCCGAGCCGGCGAAGAACAGGATGACGCCCAGAATCGAATTGGGAAAGATCTTGAAGAGGATGGAGACGGAATCGCTGAAGAACAGCGCAATGAGGATGAGCATGCTTCCCAGAATAACGAGAGCCCCTCCCGTCCTGGCTCCAAAGCGAACATGCCCGGCCATCCCGCCTGCTCCATGACACATGGGGATACCGCCGAAAAGAGGCGAAACCAGGTTCATGATCCCTTGAGATACGGCGATCTTCTCCTCGGTGACCTTTCTGTCGGGGAAAAGCTCGTTATTCTCCGCAACGATGGCAATCACCGCGTTGCCCAGGGTGAGCGGTATCTGGGGGATGGTGAAAAGCAACGTCCCAGTAATGAGATCGTTCCAGGAAATCATGGGGATGCTGAATACGGGAAGTTTGAAGCCGATATGGATCTTGGCCAGTTCAGTCATGAATTCCGGATTCATGACCACGGCAGAGACAAGCCCGATGATGAGGAGCACGAACATGGCCGGGATCCTGGGGTTCGTGAGAAGGATGTAGGTGATGACCAGGGCGCAGCCCGCAAGGACGGGGGCCGACTTCATCCGGTTGATTCCATCGACCATGAAGGTGAAACCCAGGCCCAGCATGATGCCGCGCACGACCGGCTTGGTCGCAAGCTTGGCTATCGGCCTGATGATGCCCGTGAGACCCGCGAGAAGCCAGAAGAGCCCCGTGGTGAGACCGGCGCCATAAACGGCCGCCGGACTGATGCCGCCGGCGATGGCCGCTGCGCCGATGGCTTTCATGGGCTGGATGGGAAGGGGCGTCCTGTAGTAGAGCCCCGATGCCATGAGAGCCATGCCGAACATGAAGAGAAGGCCCAGAGGGGGCATTTTCACGATGCTGATGTAGGCAACGACGAAAGGGATCAGAGTGCCCACATCTCCGAATGCCCCGGCCCATTCCATCCGGTTGTACAGATTCTTTGTCTTCAACTCAGCAGCTCCCTCGGCAGCCTTTTCAGGGTTCGCGTTCGTTTTCATGAGGCAGCCTCCTTCTCAACAGGCACTTTCCACGATCTGCATGACAAGATCGATGTCCCTCCAAAACCATTCCACGAGACATCCATCGACACTCGACGGACCTGGAGGGACCATGGCTACCCCCGCCGTGCGGGCAGGTCCATCAGCTTGAAATAAACGTGTCCCATGGAGAGAGGGGGGAAATCCCTGAATTCATCGAGGGTACCCGTGGAGGGGCACTGCGCCGAGTCGACCAGCGCCACAAAATCCTCGGCAATTCGAGTCATCCGCTCGAGCAGAGATAACCCGGAATGACGTTTGATCTCGCCGGTCGCTGCAGGCTCCCTCACCCGGGTGACGACTTGGGCCGGGAAATCAGGACCCGGCTCGATCCGGGGCAAGCCATGCACCGCGGCGTCGATCTCCTTAAAATCGCTGAGCACTTCGCGGCACGCTGCACACTGTTGGATATGAGACTCTACCTCACGAGAGGAGGTGGCATCCAGTTCGTGATCCAGGTAGGCTGAGATTCTTGCTCGTGCCTGGGGGCAGTTCATTGATCACTCCCGATCGCTTCATTGGATGCGTCCGCCGGTTGTTGGGCAGGCGCTGCAGGTCCATTGTCTTCAGAAGGTTCCGCGGGGTTTGTCATGGGCCCGGCCCGCGCTGCCGCGGAATCACTCCGGTTGAATCTGCCATGAGCTGCTTCAAACGGCTGCGTGCTCTGAAGAGCAGGGATTCGACACTCGCGACTGAAACACCCAGGACCGTGCTGATCTCCAGGTAAGAAAGCCCCTCGTTGATCTTGAGGAGCAAGGCGGCCCGCTGGTTCTCTGGAAGCCGGCTCACAGCGGCCATCAACTGCTCCTCCAATTCCCTGTTTTCCACCGCCGCATCGCCCGGAGGCGAGGATGCCGGAAAGTGCCGGCCTTCGGCCGACATTCGGGCGTTCAGGCCATCCATGCGCTTGCGACGCTTGAGCTCGTTGGCAGCAAGGTTGTAGGCAATCTTGAAGATCCAGCTCGACACCCTGGCCCTGGGTCTGAACGTCGGCGCCGCCTGAAACACCCGCAGGAACACCTCCTGCGCAAGGTCCTGGGCCAAATGGAAATCGCCGACATACCTGAAGAGGAAACTGATCACCGGATTCTGATATCGCCCGATGAGTGTCTCGAAAGCCTTCTCGTCCCGGTCGGCGATCGCTCTGATGAGAAGAAGCTCGGATTCTTCCATGGAAAGCTCAAGAGCCACAGTACAGGTCAGTGTCCGAGGCTTGTCCGTTCATGGTTCACCACCGTTCATGCAGAAGTCTTGCGCACACTTCACCTGGTCCTCCCGTACTGCTCGCGGTTGCTCCTGAAAGATCCGAAACCGGGCAGGGCGTGGCAGGGGGTTGCACACGGTTCTCCAGGCCGCAGCCCATTTCTGTCTCTCGCACACTGTTGAACAACTGAAAAGCCAAAAACTTGCGGTCGGAGGTCAGAGAATTTTGGCTTCCTGAAGGGTTGAGTCAGGGAGCTCAGGTCTGGAACAGCAACGGCAGAGATGTTGCCGTCCGTTCTCCAGCATGAGCTTGAAAGGTTTGCAGGTGAAGCGGCTTTTCATTCATTCCTGCACTCTCCCGGTCGGCCTCGTTCGAACGATCTCATGCAGGGCGACCTCGTTCACTCCTTTCAGGAAAAAAGGCCAACCAGCCTCACGAGGTATTCGTATTCGGAGAGGATCCCGTCAGCTCTGCCGTCTCTTGCGCACGAGAGGAGGCATCGCCCCTCAGTCCCATCCTTTAAAATTTGAGATTGCCATGCTAAATTCCAAAGTAATCTGAGCAAAGGGTCAATGAACCGGGGGAGGCGGCATGAAGAAAGAGAGAACAGAATACAGCTCAGCTGTGGATGCTCTGGTGGCGGTCGCCAAACGTCTCAGCTCCTACGAGAGCCGGCATGCAATGGCCTCGGAAGACTTCTACGACAAGTACCTCCCTAACAGGATGATCCACATTGCAGATGGGTGCAGATCTTTTGGAACAACGTCCCCAATGGGCTGCGAATCATGGACCAATGTGGATTTCCACGCGAGGAGCATCTGCTGGAATCCCATCGGGAGCGCGGTTTCATCATCCCGGA
>Ga0105094_10001549_pt1 | contig 12020 bp, 8 predicted proteins | sample PPLLak1March2015_2_FD_87023 | JGI IMG/M metagenome (GOLD analysis project Ga0105094, IMG submission 87023) | Freshwater sediment microbial communities from Prairie Pothole Lake near Jamestown, North Dakota, USA - PPLs Lake P8 Core (3) Depth... | ecosystem: Environmental > Aquatic > Freshwater >...
AGTATTTTTTTCACTGTATAATCCCTCTCGTTACTTATACAATTTTATATTATATAAATCTATTTTAATTCCCCTCTTCAGTTACCTTATCTCGTTATCAATAAAAATTTCTTATAACAAAAACGAAATGATACAAATGAATATTAAAAAATGGAGAGATAATTACTCTTTTTTTTCTTCATCCATAGGTACCTTACCTTTTTTCTTCTTTTATTTCTTCTCTATCGTAATGGGGTTTGGTCCGAGTTTTTTGATCTCTGCAACAAACTCTGTTACGATGGTTGCAAACTTCTGTCCTTCTGAAGCAGAGACATACTCAAAGCGCACCCGTTGCGGATCAATCCCGAGTTCCTCTAATAATTTTTTGAGTAATTTAATTCTTCGGTTCGTCTTATAGTTCCCTGATTGGTAATGGCAGTCACCAGGATGACATCCCGCAATGAGAACTCCATCGACTCCTTTTCTCAATGCTTCAAGGACGAATGATGGGTCGACTCGTCCAGAGCACATGACCCGGATTGATTTCAGGTTCGATGGATATTTCATCCGACTGGTCCCAGCAAGATCTGCCCCTGCGTAACTGCACCAGTTGCAGAGAAATCCAAGGATATTTGGTTCAAATTCTTTTGACATGTTTTTCCTCTAGGTATTATTAAGCTCCTCAAGAACCAGGCTGACTGCGGTGGGTATCGCAGAGGAAACCTCGTTGCTGAGATGTTCACCAAACTCATAGGTATTCTTCACGGTAATACCGATCAGGATGATCTGTAATGGAAGGTGTTTTTCCCCGAGTTGTGCTGCTAAATGTAACGCCTCTGACAGCGAGACGTCATGGGGATTACAGGAATGAACCGAATGAAAATCAGATAATAAAAAGCGTTTCACTTCACCAGGTTTGCTATTATTTTGTTTCACGGCATCGATAAGGATGACTTTCTCATACCCACGTATCATGTCTAGTAGGTTCATTCCACCAGTGGATGCAGTCTCAACCGTGACGAGTGGATTTGTCAGTCGCTGGCGAAGCGCTTCGATGACATGGAGTCCCACACCATCATCCTGCAGGATCGGATTTCCAACACCAAGCACGATCGTTTTCATCTTATACTCCTAAGGTTGTGAAAATGTTTGGTATAATTTCTTCTTAGAATCGTAGATATTCACCGTCATCGGAAGCCCACCAGGAAGGGTATGTGTCGCACATCCAAAACAAGGGTCATACGCACGGAACGCCATCTCCACCTTGTTTAACAACCCGTCATTCACCTGGCCTTTGTGTATGACACCTTTGGCAGCATCCCGCACTGACATGGTGATCGCTCCTGCGTTGTTCGTGGTCGCAACAATCATGTTTGCTTTCTCAATCAATCCATTCTTGTCAACATGATAATGATGAATCAAGGTGCCTCGTGCAGCTTCGACAACACCAATCCCCTCCCCTGGTGTTCCCACAGGATTTCGAATATGGGTTGAGGTGATGTCTGCATCCTCGATGAGTTCTTTTGCTCGCTCGGTTGCATACAAAAGCTCAATGAGTCGCGCCCAGTGGAACGCAAGGGTTGAGTTCACTGGTTTTCCCCCCAGGGTGTCGAACATGCGTTTGTATTCCTTCTCCGCCTGTGGAGTTGCCATGCCATCTGTAGCATTCAATCGTCCTAAGGGACCAACGCGATAGATCCCGCTTTTCTTCCCGTCTGTAAGTCCCTGCCATCCGATGGTTTTCAGGTACGGGTATTTCATGTAGCTCCATTCTTCGACACGCTCAGCGATGTGTTTCGTATAGTCTTTCGCATCAAATTTCTCTAGTTGGTTCCCCTCTTGGTCTGTGACCCTGATTAATCCTTCATAAAAATTAACCTTGTTATGCTTGTCTACCAGACCCATGTTATATGTTTTTAATGTGTACGGGTCTGAGCGTATCAGATCGACATACGCTTTGTTTTTCAGAACGATATCATCAAAAAGATTCAAGGTGAATTTCGCAAACGTGTTACATGATGCGACCATGTCTTTGATTTCCTTGGCTTCATCTTTGGTAAGCCCCTTGGAAACACCACCGGGGAGCCCGCAGACCGGATGGGTCGCTTTACCTCCGAGAATCGCGGTGATTCTCTGACCGTACGCCCGGTGTTTTATCACATCTTTTGCAACGTCGACTCCTGCTTTTTCAATGACACCAAGGATGTTCCTTTTTGCAGCTGGTGCTTCCGGGCCGACCACAAAATCAGGACCCCCCAGGAAATAGAAATGGAGGATATGGTCATAGATGATATACCCACAATACAACAGTTCTCTGAGTTTTTTTGCAGCAGCTGGTGGATCGACATGGAACGCTGCATCTAACGCTTTTGTGGCTGCAAAATGATGAGCGACAGGGCAGACACCGCAGATACGAGAGGTGATCTGAGGCATATCCTCAGCCCGTCGCCCTTCTGAGAATTTTTCAAATCCTCTCAATTCAGGAATCTGGAGGTATGCATTCTCCACATCCCCTTGATCATTGAGGAAGATGGTGATTTTCCCATGACCTTCCAACCTAGTGATCGGGTCAATGGTTATGGTTTTCATTTCATCACCTTCCGGTTGAGTAATGATGCCGCTAAGGTGTACTTGTAGAAGGTGCCGACGACATCCGGGATTTTTTCGATGAGGGCGTCCACCTCTTTATCACTCATACTTTGTTCGGTCTCAACACCAAGGATGGACGCAAGAGCGGAAATCATACTAGCACCCTGATCAAGTGCGTTGGGGAGAATTCCTTGACAACCAGTGCACGGCATATTCCCCTCCATGCACCGCCCATGACATCCAGCACGAGTCGCTGGACCCATGCACACGACGCTTTGCTCAAGGAAACATTTCTCCTCCATTTTTTCAAGCTCATAGATGCGCTTTACCGTCTGAATTTTCTTTTCAGATAATTTGAAACGACATTCATCGCAGACTGCTTTTAGTGGAGCGAGCACCGATCCTTTCGCAGGGAGCTTCCCTTCGACGATAGCATTGAACGCATCGAGGATTAGCCATGGCGGTGGCGGGCATCCAGGAATAAAGTAATCGATTTCAACCACCTTGTGGAGCGGGAGGAGCGTGTCATAAAACTCAGGGATGGTTAATTCTCCTTCTTTTACCTTGACAGAGGTTTTAGGGGTGAGTTTTTGAGGGTTCTCCGTCGAAGGATTCTGCAGATAAGCGGTTTTGAAAATCTCCTCGCGGTTCGACATGTTTGCTAAACCAGGGACTCCCCCGCTCACTGCACAGGCGCCAAAAGAAACAAGTACCTTTGATTTTTTCCGTAACAGTTTCGCAAGATGCTCTTGCTCCGAGTTCCGGATTCCCCCATTGAAAAAACACACATCAATACTACGGTCCTCAAGTGCCTCCACATCTTTGTATTTTGTGTCAACAGCAACAGGCCAAAATACGATATCGGCAGCAGCGGTGAGATCCAGGATTTTCTCGTCAATATCAAGCATCCCGATTTCACAGCCGCCACAGCTAGCAGCCCAGTATAATGCGATTTGGAGTTTCTTGCTTGATTCTTTTTTCTTATCTGTTGACATTCTCATCACCAAGATGGTTGAAGTATGAATATGCCATTCTACTCGAGGTAGACGTTGATATCGTTGAAGAGCTCCCCCACAAGAGAGGCAACGAGGTGTTTGATGTAAATACTGAACAGATATATGTGTTTAACTATACCTACTGAGACGTAAAAGAGAACCTTTTTACATCTCATGCGGTTTCCCTATCGTTTAGTATGAAACAAGCAATCGTCTATCATGAGGATTATAACAAATACGATCTTGGCACAGACCATCCACTCATCGGCGATAAACCAAGGAAGATCATGTCGTACCTTAAAGAAAAGAACTTGCTATCAGATTTCCAGGTTTTCACCCCGAAAAAAGCAACAGAGGCAGATTTACTCAAAGTACATGCTCCCACTTATGTGGAGCATATTAAAAAACTCAGTCAAACCGGTGGATGGCTCTCTGAGGACACGCCTGCTCCAAAGGGTATTTTTGAGGTCGCAAGCCTTGCGACTGGCGGGAGCATGTGCGCAGGTGAAAAACTTTTTGAAGGTTTCCAGGTCGCAATCAACCCCTTGGGCGGTTTTCATCATGCAAGCAAAGGGCATTCCTCAGGGTTCTGTTTCTTCAACGATATCGCAGTCACCATTGAATACCTCCGAAAAAACCATCATCTGAAACGGTTCATGATCATTGATGTGGATGTCCATCATGGGAATGGCACTCAAGATATCTATATTGATGATCGTACGGTGCTGAACCTCTCGTTTCATCAGGATGGTCGGACGCTCTATCCTGGGACGGGGGGCGTAGAAATCCTTGGCAGGGATGATGCAGCTGGATATACGATTAATCTCCCGTTTCCTCCAGGCACCGGTGGTACGAGTTATTTCAACGCATTTAAAGAAATAGTCCCCCCAGTCACCAGACAATTCAAACCAGATATCATCCTGTACCAATCTGGTGTTGATACACATCATGTCGACCCCCTCGCGGATCTCAATCTCACCTATCAGTCTTATTATCATCTCGCAAAACAGGTTGCAGAACTATCAAAGGAAACCTGTGAGAAACTGCTCGTTTTGCTCGGTGGTGGGTATAATAGTAGCGCATGTATTAAATCGTATTATAATGTCTTCTGTGGTCTTTTAGGAAAAAAAGAGTATCTGGACGAAGAGGACATCCCTGACACTGATCCCGCGGCGGTACAACACGTTGTTACCCAACTAAAACAGTCTTTGAGCGAGTATTGGGCACTGTAATCTTTCTCCTGGTAACCAAATCTTTATCTAGCGACCCCGGATACCGATAAGTTGGTCTATAAAGACCTTTGTAGAAAACAGATGAGATTTACTTCTCATGAGGTGTTTTTCATGACCAAACAACAAACCATGATGGAAACAAAAAATCATACGAAAAAAACAACAATGAAAAGTGTAGATGGAAATACCGCTGCTGCACATATCGCATACGCCTTTAGCGATGTTGCCGCTATCTACCCTATCACACCTTCATCACCGATGGGTGAAGAGGTTGATGCGTGGGCTGCCCACGGGCGGAAAAACATTTTCGACCAAATTCTGAAAGTCTCAGAGATGCAGTCAGAGGGTGGAGCCGCTGGAGCGGTGCATGGGGCTCTCTCCGCTGGTGCATGTGCGACGACCTTTACCGCCTCGCAAGGTTTACTGCTTATGATCCCGAACATGTATAAAATCTCCGGGGAACTGATGCCCTGTGTTTTTCATGTTACCGGGCGTGCTATCGCAGGACAAGCTTTGTCGATCTTTGGTGATCATCAGGATGTCATGGCGACACGAGCAACCGGGTTTGCGATTCTTTCATCAAACTCCGTACAGGAGGTCATGGACCTTGCTTTAATTGCACATCTTTCAACGTTACAATCGAGTGTGCCGTTTCTCCATTTCTTCGATGGGTTCCGTACCTCACATGAAATCCAGAAGATTGAAATGATCGACTATGAGGATATCAAGAAGATTGTGAACTGGGATGCAATCAAACAACACCGACAACGAGCATTGAACCCTGAACATCCACATCAGCGAGGAACAGCACAGAACCCAGATATCTATTTCCAGGTGACGGAAGCGGCAAACACCTTCTATCAGAAAATCCCTCAAATCGTTGAAGAGGAAATGAAAAAGGTAGCCGCTCTGACCGGTCGGACCTACCATCTGTTTGATTATGTTGGCGCACCTGATGCAGATCGTGTCGTGATAATGATGGGGTCAGGTTCTGAGATCGTCGAAGAGACCGTCGGGTACCTCAATAAAAAAGGTGAGAACGTCGGATTGATAAAAGTCAGATTGTATCGCCCGTTCTCTGTTGATCATTTCATAAAGGTGTTACCAAAGACCGTGAAGAAAATAGCGGTCCTTGACCGTACAAAAGAAACTGCTGCATTCGGAGAACCCTTGTACCTTGATGTCTGTAGTGTGCTTCATGATAAAAATCTCCATCCACTCGTGGTTGGAGGCCGGTATGGACTTGGCTCAAAGGATTTCACCCCAACGATGGCAAAAGCAGTGTTCGATAATTTGAAGGGTCCTTCACCAAAGAATCATTTCACAGTTGGAATCGTTGATGATGTCACTTACACGTCTCTACCCTTGGGGGAACAAATCGATACTGCCCCTGAAGGAATGATTCGCTGTAAATTCTGGGGTATTGGAGGAGATGGAACTGTTGGTGCGAACAAAGATGCGATCAAGATCATCGGAGATAACACCCCTATGTATGTCCAAGGGTATTTCGCCTATGATTCGAAGAAATCAGGTGGAGTCACGATGTCGCATCTCCGTTTCGGGAAATCACCTATTCATTCCTCCTATCTCATTGACAAAGCTGACTACATCGCATGTCACCAACCATCATACGTAGACAAATACGATCTTCTTGAAGGAATTCGTAAAGGTGGCACGTTTGTCCTTAATTCACCCTGGAATTTGGAGGAAATGGAGATATGTCTGCCGAACAGCTTGAAAAAGACGATTGCGGAGAAACAGTTGAAGTTCTACACGATTGATGCAGTGAAGATTGCTGAGGATATCGGTCTTGGCGGCCGTATCAACATGGTTATGCAAACCGTGTTTTTCAAACTCTCAAATGTCCTACCAATCGACGAGGCGATACAATACCTGAAAGACGCGATTGCGAAAACCTACGGGAAGAAAGGACAAGAAGTCATTGAAATGAATTGGAAAGCAGTCGATGCAACTATACAAGGATTACAAGAGGTACATTACCCCGCTTCCTGGAAAACGGTACAACCTGAAAAACCAGAAAAGAAAAATCAACCTGAGTTCATCACAAAAGTCATGTGCCCGATGCTTGCTCAACAGGGAGATAAACTCCCGGTTAGTGTATTTACCCCGGCGGGGATTTTCCCTCCTGGGACTACAAAATATGAGAAACGCGGTGTTGCGATCAACGTCCCTGAATGGCTTATCGACAAATGCATCCAATGTAACCAATGTGCAATGGTATGTCCACATGCCGCAATTCGACCTGTGCTGTTGACCCCGGAGGAGCTACAGAAGGCACCGAAAGGATTTACCGCAAAGAAAGCAGTTGGAAAAGAAGCAGAAGGTCTCTCATTCCGGATTCAGGTGTACACCGAGGATTGTATGGGCTGCGGGAATTGTGCTGATATCTGCCCTGCGAAAGAGAAAGCCTTGATGATGAAACCCATTGTGACGCAGCTGGGTGCACAAGTCCCCTATCAGCAATACGCAGAGACGATTCCAACTCGGTTTGGCGGTTTTGATCCTTATACTGTAAAAGGCTCACAGTTCCAACGGCCGCTCCTTGAGTTTTCAGGGGCGTGTTCTGGATGTGGGGAAACACCGTATTTGAAGACGATTACCCAGTTGTTTGGTGACCGGATGATTGTTGCGAATGCGACCGGATGCTCCTCTATTTGGGGAGGCTCCGCACCATCCGTTCCCTTTACGACAAATGAAAAAGGTTTTGGTCCTGCATGGGCAAACTCCCTGTTTGAGGATAACGCCGAGTATGGGTTTGGGATGATGCTTGCGACCACACAACGACGCGCGAAGCTTGCAGACCTCATCACTCAAGCTGTTCTGAACTCCCAGGGGGCGTTAAAGGATGCCTTTTCTGGTTGGCTGCAGAACATGCATGATGCGGAGAAATCCAAGCAATACAGTGAGACAATAAATTTATTACGTGAAAGAGACCACCGTGACGAGACCCTCGGTCAGATCTGGGACTCCCGGGATATGCTGACGAAGAAATCCATCTGGTCTGTTGGTGGCGACGGCTGGGCGTATGATATCGGCTATGGCGGTCTTGACCATGTGATCGCGATGAATGAGGACATCAACATCCTTGTCTTTGATACCGAGATGTATTCCAACACCGGAGGACAATCGTCGAAAGCAACCCCAATCGGGTCGATTGCGAAGTTCGCAGAGTCCGGGAAGAAAACCAAGAAGAAAGACCTTGGATTGATAGCAATGAGCTACGGGTATGTGTATGTCGCCTCTGTTTCAATGGGTGCGAACAAGAACCAGTTCATCAAAGCAATCAGAGAAGCAGAATCGTATCATGGTCCGTCATTGATTATCGCGTACGCACCCTGCATCAACCATGGAATCAAGGCAGGTATGGGAAAAACTCAGGAAGAGGAGAAACGAGCAGTCGAATCAGGATATTGGCCGTTATATCGGTATGACCCGCGTCTTGCTGTTGAGGGGAAAAACCCGTTCCAGCTTGATTATCAGCAGCCGAATGGTTCGATCCATGATTTCCTCATGGGTGAGGTCCGGTACGCTGCGTTAGTCAAATCATTCCCTGAGGAAGCAAACAGGCTCCATAAACAGCTTGAGGAAAGCGCGTTAACTCGATATCAAGCGTACAAGAACATGAATGAGCAGAAGTCCTAAATTCTGAAAGGATTTTTCCTTTTTTTTTTCTTTTCCTTGTTATAAAAGAATAAAAAATGACGATATCCTTATATAATCAATGTTGTTTTCGTGGCTTCGGTGCTCTACAGCCTAAGATATGGAGGGAAGCACAATGAATGGTACAACACTTGATAAGATTTTCAAACCAAAAAGTATCGCGGTTATTGGTGCGAGTGAAACTATCGGAACTGCGGGGTATCGTATTTTTCGGAATCTGATTGGATCTGGGTATGAAGGCGTTGTTTTCCCGGTGAATACAAAACGGGAAAGTGTGCAAGGCGTACAAGCCTATCCTACTATTAATGAGGTTCCAAAAATCGTTGATCTTGCGATTATTGTTACGCCAGCATCCGTCGTTTGTGATATTGTTGATCAATGTGCGGTACGAGGGATCAAAGGGATTTTGATTATTTCAGCGGGATTTAAGGAAATCGGACCTGAGGGTGTTGCTCGAGAGCAACGGCTCCTTGAGCTGAAGAAAAAATATGGGTTGCGTATCATCGGTCCGAACTGTGTTGGGTTCATTATGCCGTTTCTGAATTTGAATGCGACCTTTGCTGGCTCCATGCCGGAGCGAGGGTCGATTGCGTTGCTGTCGCAGAGTGGTGCGGTCTGTGGAGCGATCCTGGACTGGGCTGCGGCTGCGAAAGTCGGGTTCAGCTCGTTTGTTTCTGTCGGTTCGATGCTCGATATCGACTTTGGTGATCTGATAGATTACTTTGGGATGGATATTCACACCCGCAGTATTGTGCTCTATGTCGAGTCGATTACCGATGCACGGAAGTTCATGAGTGCGACGAAAGCGTTCGCGCGTGCAAAACCGATTATTGTGATTAAATCCGGGCGGTACAAGGAAGGAGCAAAGGCAGCGGCGTCTCATACCGGGGCACTTGCTGGTGAGGACGTGATTTATGATGCTGCGTTCCGCAGGTCTGGTGTCGTCCGGGTCATGGATATCATGGATTTATTCAACTGCTCCTCCATTTTGGCAAAACAACCACGTCCGATGGGGCCGAACATCGCGATTGTGACCAATGCAGGAGGACCTGGTGTCCTTGCCACAGATTCAATCATCGAGAAAGGCGGGAAGCTTGCGAACTTATCCCCTGAGACGATGGAGAAGCTCAATAAAGTGTTGCCGACACATTGGAGTCATGCCAACCCCGTTGATATCATCGGGGATGGTGACGAGGAACGGTATCAGAAAGCTATTGAGATTTGTCTAGAAGATAAGAATATCGATGGGTTGCTAATCCTCTGTGTACCTCAGGTCATGGCGGATCCGAAGAAACTTGCGGATCGGCTCGTGGATATCGCACGAAAATCAACCAAACCAATTCTCACGTCGCTCATTGGTGAGGCAAGCGTGTATCACGCACGAGAAATCCTTAACCAGAACAATATCCCAACCTATGCATCGCCTGATGAAGCAGTTGAATCCTACATGTATCTCTATCATTATGAACGTCATTTAGCCCAATTATATGAGACTCCAGAGGAATTGAACATAAAAACCCCGGCTCATACGGAGATCATAAAAAAGATATTAGATCTCGCAGCGAAGGAGAAAAGGACTCTGTTAAATGAGAGTGAAGCGAAAACGTTTTTGGAATTATATGGAATCAATACCACCACACCGATGATTGCAGAAAACGAAGAAAAAGCAGTGAAAGCTGCTGAAAAACTAGGATATCCGATAGTGATGAAGATCCTCTCCCCAGAAATTACCCATAAAAGCGATGTCGGTGGCGTCGTCCTTGACTTGCGATGCGGAGATGATGTGAAGACCGCGTTCCGAACGATGGTAAAAAAAGCAAAAGAAAAAGTTCCAACAGCAACAATCCAAGGAGTCACCATTCAGAAACAGGTGAAGAACCATGGATATGAGTTGATCCTTGGGTCGAAAAAAGACCCTGTATTTGGTTCTGTGATCCTATTTGGGTTAGGTGGGATTTACACGGAGTTGTTTAAGGACCGTGCAATCGGTTTTCCGCCTCTGAATCAGACCTTGGCACAGCGTATCATCGAGAAAACCAAGGCGTATGAGCTGTTGAAAGGATTCAGGAACGTCCCTCCGGTCGATATGAAGAAAGTCGAAGAAACCATGATTAAATTTTCACAGATGATTATTGATCACCCTGAGATAAAAGAAGTGGATATCAACCCCTTGATTCCACAAGACAACGATCTTATTGCGGTGGATGCTCGGATTATCCTAGACCCAGAACCCGAGAAACATCCGCATCTCATTATCACCCCGTATCCAACCAAATATATGAAGCCTATCACACTAAAGGATGGAACAAAGGTATTACTCCGACCGATTAAACCTGAAGATGAAAACATGTGGTTGGAGATGTTTAAAAAATTCTCTGAGGAAACCGTGCGTTTCCGGTTTTTCAGGATCATCAAAGACACGCCCCATGAGGTCCGAACGAGGTACTGTAACATAGATTATGATAGAGAAATGGGGATTGTCGCAGAGGTAGAAAAAGACGGAAAAAAACAACTCCTAGGTGTTGCTCGACTTATTCAAGAGCCTGCAAGACCGGAAGAAGCCGAGTTCGCCGTCGTAGTTTCTGATGAATGCCAGCGGCAGGGACTTGGTTCTGAATTCCTCGATTTTCTGATAGAATTTGCAGAAGAAAAGAGACTGTCAAAGATCAACGGTGTCGTCCTGAAGGATAATTACCCGATGATCGCGTTATGCCGGGAGAAAGGATTCCGGTTCTCCGAAGGCGACCCTGGTGAATACAAGATAGAATATGATCTTCTCCTTGATGAAGAGCTCTCTGATGGGACTCTTGAGAGTGGGAAAAAGATCAGCGATTCCGATGAGAAAGACACTGGGAAAACAACAAAAAAAAACCCTAAAAAATCGATTCCTATAGAAAAATCATAGCGAGGGAATCGTCTTATTCCCCGTCTACGATGTTAACCCAGACGATAGGAATATCGTTTGGGACGTTCTTTTTATTTTTTGTTTTTTTCTCCATGTTTTTACACCTCTCGGAGGCGTAAGGCAAGGACGCGTGCGCGGTTTGCGACTACAAAGGATTTTGCGATGAATTCCACTTCGTTTGCTTCTTCCGGGCTTGAGACTTGACCAACGATCATCATTTTTTATCACTCCTCACTTCCTATTGTGTGTGTTTGCTTTAAAGCGTCTTGTTGTACACGAAATACCCTGGTCCTGTACAGTTCTTATCCAAAACGAAAAGTAACTATTTTTCCATGTTTTGATAGAATCTGATTGTCGCTTTCTTTCATCTGAATAGAATGAAAATTTATTCTCAGCAAAAAATTTATATTAAATTAACTCTTATGTACGGATATATGAACGATGGAACGCCTAAAAGGCAGACCTTACGAATCATAACAATAGTTGTAGGTTTTCTTCTATTTCTTGTTGGATTAAGCAGTGGTGGTTGTACTGCAATGTTTGTCATAGGTCCATATCCTCAACAGTCACATTTCGACTCTATTATCATTTCTTGGAAGACAGCAACACCTACTACACAAAACGAGGTTCATTGGGGCC
>Ga0105094_10001553_pt1 | contig 12014 bp, 10 predicted proteins | sample PPLLak1March2015_2_FD_87023 | JGI IMG/M metagenome (GOLD analysis project Ga0105094, IMG submission 87023) | Freshwater sediment microbial communities from Prairie Pothole Lake near Jamestown, North Dakota, USA - PPLs Lake P8 Core (3) Depth... | ecosystem: Environmental > Aquatic > Freshwater >...
ACTGGGTAGTTGAGGGCGTCAACCCATACGATCCTCAGGTCAGCCTGGCGGCCCAGCAGTGGATCTATGGCCGCCCGGCGGACGCCGCGAGCGGGGAGGACATCGCACATTTCGTCTACCCGCTCCCGGCTATGCTGTTCTTCGCACCATTCGCACTGCTCCCCTACACGATCGCCCGGGCGGCTTGGATGACCGTTCTCGAAGTCGGCCTGGCGGCGCTGGCGCTGATCGGGGTGCGCCTGACCACCTGGCCGCTTGGCCAGCGCCTGTTGGTTCCGCTGACGCTGTTTTCCCTGCTCTGGTATCACGGCGCGCGCAGCATTATCGTCGGGCAGTTTGCCGTCATCGAGGCTGTGCTGCTGTGCGGCGCGCTGTTGGCGATCGATCGAGGCCGGGACCGGCTGGCCGGCCTCCTGCTCTCACTGGCCATCGCCAAGCCGCAGATGGCGGTGCTCCTGATTCCTCTGGTGATCTTGTGGGGCATCTCGGCCCGCCGTTGGACCCTGGTCGGATGGACCGCGGGGGGGATCCTGGCGTTGGTCGGCGCGTCGTACCTCCTGCTCCCCGGCTGGCCGTCCGACTGGCTGCGCCAGATGGCCGACTATCCAGGCTACACGGCGCTGGGGTCGCCCGTCTCGATCCTGGGCGGGTTCCTGGGCCGAGCCGATTCGGCCGTCACCCTCGGCTTGAGCGCCGTTCTGGCAATCTCTCTGTTGTGGGAATGGCGGCAGGCCTGGGCCCGGCCGCGGCATTGGTTTCAGTGGACGGCGGCGCTCACGATCGTGATCACCAACTTGATCATCCTGCGGACGGCGACCACCAACTACGTCGTCCTGCTCCCGCCGATATGCCTGGTGCTGGCGGCCTGGACCAGCGCGGGCATTCGGCGCGGGCCGGCGATCGTCCTCGCGACGCTGGCCGTGTCTTGGATCGGATTGTGGGGGCTGTTCCTCGCCACTGTGCAGGGCAATACCGAAAGCCCGTGGATGTACCTTCCCGTGCCGTTCCTGACGCTCGTCGGCCTCCTGGCTGTGCGAGGCAGCGCTCTTCGCCCACCCGCCGGACAGTCGTAACCCATCCGCCCGGCACAATGAGCACCCGCCAGACCCTACTGGTGGACGTCCCGTCGTTGGAAGACGAGCAGCGCGGCGACGACGGTGGCTGCTCCGAACAACAGCAGTCGACCGACCGCCAGGCTTTCGGGTAGAACGGTGCCGGAAGGGAGGATCACGGTGAATGTGCCCCCCAGGAGCGCGAGCAGGTTCGTGACCGGCAGCCATTCGCCGAGCGGGATCCGCGTCCGAAGTGTCGATAGAAGGAAGTCACCGAGAAAGAGGACCAGGCCGGCCAGCATGCCTGCGGCAGACGAGCGGCCCAGGATCGCCCCAAGCAGGGTGACGCCTACATAGGCCAGCGAGCCCAGGGGAACGAGCGCCAGTGTGCGGGTGACAACCTGCGCAGCCTGCGACGCGTCCGGCTCCAATCCGGCCAGCCATGCCTCGGCGACTCCAACGAGTGCAGCCAATAGCGCGGCTGCGGTCGTTGATAGGAGCGCCGTGATGAGCTTGGCCAGCAGGAGGTCGAAGCGCGATACACCTCGCAACAGCTGCGCCCGGGCCGTGCCCCAATCGAACTCCCGGCCGAGGATCGCCGAGGCAAGCACCACACTGCCGAACGCGGCCAGGATCACCACGCTCCCCAGGACCACTTCCATCGGAGAGACAACGATGTCCGAGATGTCGCTGGACACAAGACGCAGAACGAGGATCATCACGCCCGGACCGATCAGAAGGGATAGGACGACCGCCCGGAAGACGACCTGGCGTCGGAGTTTCGCGAACTCGGCGGCCAAGAGGCCAGGCCAATGCCTCATGCGGTGATGTCCCTTCGGCGCAGCGACCAGCCGGCCCAGGCGATCCACAACACTGTCCAGGCCAGGAGAATGAGCAGCGCGGTGAGTGGGCTGTCGAAGAAGGGCCAGGGCAGGGAGTAGCGCACCGGAGAGGATGGGATGGGTGAGAGCGGCTGGGCCCAGGACGGGTTGCCCCAGGCCCGGATGACCTTGCCGCTCCAATCAAAGGACAGCGCATGCAGGGGGGCCCAGACCGCGTACAGCGCATGGGTCGCCGAGGATTCCATCATTTCCATCCCGACCAGGACCGCGCCGGCGACGGTCGACCCAAGCTCCACGAAACGCCCTCCCAGCCCGAGCGCCAGCGCCGGTCCGGCGCCGCGGGCCAGCGTCGCCGCCCACACGCTGAAGGCCAGATAAGGGATCGTCGCCAGCCACGAGCGCGCCAGCTGGCCCAAGTGCGCGGCCCACACATGGCCGTCGAGCGCGCCCAGTCCGCCGCCGCTTCCGGCTTGTGCCTCTGTCCATAGGCCGATGGGCAAGATGGTGAGGGCCAGCACGCTCCAGAATCCAGCGGCTGCGGCGGCCAGCGCACACAGTTTGGCCAGCGGCCAGGTGCCTCGCCGGACCCCTCTCAGGAGCAGCCTCCGGCCGGTTCCCAGTTCGGATTCCTCACCGGATTGCAGGGCGGCCAGGATGATCAGCGCGAACACCCCCCAGAAGTCGGTGATGACCCACACCTCGTCCAGCACGTCCGGGAACGTCATGCGCCGTGCCAGATCGGCCGCGGTCGCCCGGGCGACCTCCGGGGCGATCGCCTGGCCGAAGCGCCCCACGCCGCTCTGCATGGCCTGGCGGTAGTCGAGCAGCTCCGTCCGCAAGTTGCGCCCATGCAGCGCGTTGGCGGCCACGAGGGCTGCGAGCAGGACCCAGGTGATCTTGCGGCGGCCGACCTTGAGCAACTCTGCGGCCACCAGGCCAAGCCACTCACGCATGGTCATTGTCCCTGGTGAGGGTCAGGAACAGATCCTCTAGAGTGGCCGATACGCGCAGCAGTTGGCTGGGGTAGATCGAGGCGGCGGCCAGCACCTCGGCCACCTGCCGTGAGCGCTCCGCTGGCGCCGACACATGGATCCTGGTCCCTTCGCGGCGAACTGCCCGCACCCAGTCCAGGCCGCGCAGGATCGCCTCGGCTTTTCCGGCTTCCGCCTCGGTCAGTTCAACCTGAATGGCTTCCTGCTGGCGCAGGAGTTCGTCGACTCGCCCCTGCGCGATGACTTGTCCTCGGTCGATGATGACAACGCGATCGCAGACCTGCTGGACTTCGTGCAGCAAGTGACTCGACAGGAACACACTCTTGCCCTGCTCATCGACCATTTGGCGCAGCATCTTGCGCGTCTCCTGAATGCCGGCCGGGTCGAGGCCGTTGGTCGGCTCATCCAGGATGAGGAATTCCGGATCGTTCAACAACGCCGCCGCCAGCGCCAGGCGCTGCTTCATGCCCATGGAGTAGACCTTGAACGGGTCGCCGGCGCGTTCTGTCAGCCCGACCCGTTCCAGGACCTGATCGATCCGCCGGGCGCCGGGACCGCCGTCGCTGAGGGCCATCACGCGCAGGTTGTCCCTGCCGGACAGGTAGGGATAGAAGGCCGGGCTCTCGATGGTCGCCCCGGTGCGCCGCAGAGCGGGGCCCAGGTTCTTGCGGATGTCGCAGCCGAGCACCTCGGCCCCGCCCGCTGTGGGGTGAACCAGGCCCAGCAACATGGCAATCGTTGTCGTCTTGCCGGCGCCATTGGGTCCCAGGAAGCCGAAGACCTCGCCGCGCGGCACTTCCATCGTCAGCCCGTCGACGGCCGTCGTCTTGCCGTAGCGCTTGGTCAGCTCCCAGGTGCGGATCACCGCCTCGCCGCCCATGCAGTCTCCTTCTGGCAAACACCCGATATGGTCGAGAGTCTAATCCCGCGGACCATCGGGCGGAAATGAGAAACCCGGGCCACGCGGCCCGGGTCTGAGGCGGTCGGAACTGGAGAACTCAGGAGGAAAGCGGCCGGACGGTGTGGGCGATTTCGGCCAGCAGGGCCAGGTCACCCGAGCCGCTCAGGACCAGGTAGTCATCGCCGATGGTGGTGAAGAAGAAGTACGCCTGAGCGCCGTCGGCACCGCTGACGACAAAGGCGCGCGCCGGGCGGGAATCGCTCAGCGCCCAAGACTCCTCCGCAGCGATGGCGATCCCGGACGCCTCCCAGGCCAGCATGCGCTGGTTGATGAACGCCGGCAGGTCGCCCTTCGGATCCCAGAGCTGGACGGTCACATCCATGCGTGTTTCCCCGCTGGGGGTTTCACCGGGCAGGACGTCGGTCGGGCGCTCCCAGGAAGTGAAGGCGGTGATGCCTCCGCGCGAGTACTGCTCGATCGGGCCGACGTACCAGCCCGCCGGGTGGTCGAATTCGAAGCCCGCCGTTTCATCTCGATAGGTAACCGCTTCGAAGGACGGCATCGCCTGGATTGTGGCGGTCGGCTCAGGCGGGAGGTCGGCTGTCGGCGCGGTCGTAGCCGGCGGCTCGGTCGGCGCTGGCTGCGTTGCGGAGGCGGCCTGGCCCGTGCAGCCCGAGAGCATCCCGGCGGCAAGGAGAATCAGAAAGGCGAGAGTCTTGGTGCGTGACAACATCTCACAACCTCCACGATGGTGCGGCGAACCCGCCGCTCGATAATGGCCCGTTGCGGCCGGGCGGGCCGCCTGAATGCCTGAATCGACGATGAAGCCGCCGTGCGGGTTCCTGCCGATGGCCGGCGCAAGTGAAACCGGTCCCCCGTCGGGTCGGCCGCCGGCCAGTCGCGTTCAGGTCAGGGCATATAGCTTGCGATGAACGTCGCTGAGCGCACGGACCTGCTGCTCGGCATGGTAGGACGAGCGCACCAGCGGTCCGCTCTCGACCCAGCGGAATCCGATCTCTTCGCCGAAGCGTTTGAGATCGGCGAACTCGGCGGGGGTGTAGTAGCGCTCGATCGGCAGGTGCCTCTTCGACGGCTGCAGGTACTGACCGAGGGTGAGGATATCGACGCCCCAGCTTCGCAGATCGCGCATGACGGCCCTGACCTCATCCAGGGTCTCGCCCAGGCCGAGCATGATCCCCGACTTGGTCAGCACCTCGCCGTCCAGTTGCTTGGCATTGGAAAGGGTCGCCTGGGCCCACTCGTAGCGATCCTGCGGCTGCACCTTCTTGAACAGGCGCGGCACGGTCTCGACGTTGTGGTTGAGGATCTCCGGCTGCGCGTGCATGACCGTCCGCAGCGCCTCGATCGATCCTTTGAAGTCGGGGATGAGCACTTCGACCGAGCATCCCGGCTGGAGCTCGCGGATGCGGCGGATGACCATGGCGAAGATGGGCGCCCCGCCGTCGGGGCGCTCGTCGCGATTGACACTGGTGATCACGGCGTGGCGCAGGCGCATGGCCTGGACGGCGCGCGCCACCCGCTCCGGCTCGAGCCAATCCAAGGCTACCGGGCGGCCGGTCTTGACGTCACAGAAGCCGCACGAGCGGGTGCAGGTGTCGCCCATCATCAAGAATGTGGCGGTGCCCGAGCCCCAGCACTCGCCCAAATTCGGGCACATCGCCTCTTCGCAGACGGTGTGGAGCGACTTGGAGCGCATCAGATCGCGCAGCCACTCGACCGTTTCGCCCGACGGCGCCCGCACTCGAATCCAATCCGGCCGCCGCTGCGGTGCGGCCGCGACTGGCTCGGAACCCGTTCGAAGGCGATCTCGGGTCGGCATGCGGGCCATTCTACCGCGTTTCGGTCCGCTTTCGGCTCACGGCCGGGATTCCACGGGAAGTACAATGAGTCTCCTCCAACTTCCGAAATTGCAGCAATTTCGGAAGTTGGAGGAGGATTTCGGAAGTCGGAGCAGGGAGGTTCTATGTCGCACGCCAAGCCTGTCGTCTACCCCATCATCCCCAACTCGATACCGGCCGTGAAGGCGGAGATGCTGCGCCAGGTCGGCGCCGACAGCACCGAGACGTTCTACGCCGACATTCCCCAAGGGCTGCGCTTGCGGCGCCGCCTGGATCTGCCCGAGCCGTTCCTCTCCGAGTATGCCCTGCGGCGTCATGTCGAAGGCCTCCTGAAGAGGAATCGCTCCTGCGAGGAGATGCTCAGCTTCCTCGGCGCAGGCTGCTACCGGCACTACGTGCCCGCCGTGTGCGACGAAATCAACGGGCGCAGCGAGTTCCTGACCGCCTATGCCGGCGAGCCGTACGAGGACCACGGCCGCTTCCAGGCACTGTTCGAGTACGCCAGCATGATGGGCGAACTGCTGGAGATGGACGTCGTCAGCGTGCCAACCTATGACGGCTTCCAGGCCTCGGCCACGGCGCTGCGCATGGCCTGCCGCATGAACGGGCGCCGGCAGGTGCTCCTGGCCGGGTCCATCGGGCGCGACCGTCTTTCGAAGATCTGCGACTACTGCAAGCCGGAGATCGACGTTCAGCTGCTGCCTTTCGACCGCCGCAGCGGCGCGCTGGATCTGGCGGCGCTTGAGGCGCGCCTGTCGTCGGCCTGCGCGGCCGTGTACTTCGAGAACCCGGCCTACCTGGGTACCCTGGAAGATCAGGCGGCCGAGATCGCCGCGCTGGCCCACCGGGCCGGCGCCGAGTGCGTTGTCTGCGTGGATCCGATCTCGCTCGGCGTACTGGCCCCGCCGGGCACCTACGGCGCCGACATCGTCTGCGGCGACCTGCAGCCGTTGGGTATGCACATGCAGTTCGGGGGCGGCCAGGCCGGCTTCCTCGCCTCGCGCGATGAGCAACGCTACGTCCAGCAGTTCCCCTCGCGCTTGTTCGGGGTTGCCCCGACTTCCGTCCCCGGAGAGTTCGGTTTCGGCGATGTCGCCTACGAACGCACCTCTTTCGCCGTGCGCGAACAGGGCAATGAGTGGGTCGGCACGGCCGCGGCGCTGTGGGGAATCACCGCCGGGGTGTATCTGGCCTTGATGGGACCACAGGGGATGGCGGAGATCGGCATCGGCATCCTGCAGCGGACGCGCTATGCTGCCCGGTGTCTGGCGCAGATCGACGGCGTGCGTGCGCCGGCCCTGGAGTCGCCCTTCTTCCAGGAGTTCGTCGTCAATCTGGACGGGACCCACAAGCGCGTGGCCGAGGTCAACGCCGGCCTGCTCGAGCGAGGCATTTTCGGCGGGAAGGACCTGAGCGCCGAGTTCCCCGAGTTGGGCCAGAGCACGCTGCTGTGTTTCAGCGAGATGCACACTCAGGCAGACATCGACCGTCTGGCAGGGGCGCTGCAGGAGGTGCTGCGATGACCGCCGACATCCTGCAGGCTCGCCGAACCTCAGGTCGACCCTCCCTGCGCCGCTTTCATCAGGCCCGTTGGGATGAGCCGGTCATCTTCGATCTGACCACGCCGGGGGCGCGCGGCATCCTGGTCCCGGAAGTTGAGCCGGGGCTGGCAGACAGCGCCGGCGACGTCCTGGCGACCATCCCCGTCGCGTTGCGGCGGCAGCGGGCGCCGCAATTGCCGGAGATGTCCCAGGTCCACGTCCTGCGCCACTACCTGCGCCTGTCCCAGGAGGTCCTGGGCGCCGACCTGAACATCGACGTCGGCCAGGGCACCTGCACGATGAAGCACAATCCCAAGGTCAACGACCAGCTCGCCCGCCGGCCGGAGATGGCCGAGCTTCATCCGTTGCAGGACGAGTCGACGCTGCAGGGGGTTCTCGAGATCTACTACCGTCTGGAGCAGATCTTCAAGGAGATTTCCGGCCTGCAGCGTTTCACCTTCCAGCCCGGCGCCGGATCGCAGGCGATCTACACCAATGCCTCGATCATGCGCGCCTATCACGCCTCGCTCGGCCCGGCCGCTGCCCGCGACGAGATCATCACCACCATCTTCTCGCACCCTTCCGATGCCGCCTGCCCGAAGGTGGCCGGATTCAAGATCATCACCCTGTATCCGGACGAATCCGGCTACCCGCCGGTGGAGGCGCTGCAGGCGGCGCTCACGGCGCGTACGGCCGGGCTGATGATCACCAACCCGGAAGACACCGGCATCTTCAATCCGCATATCGCTGAGTTCGTCCGCCTCGTTCACGCGGCCGGAGGCGTATGCGCCTACGACCAGGCCAACGCCAACGGACTCCTGGGGATCACGCGCGCGGCCGAGGCCGGTTTCGATCTGTGCCACTTCAACCTGCACAAGACCTTCGGCACCCCGCACGGGTGCGGGGGCCCGGCCGTCGGGGCGACCGGCACGACCGCCTCGCTGGCGCGCTTCCTGCCCGTACCCCAGGTTGAGTTCGACGGTCAGCGCTACCACCTGAATTGGGATATGCCCGAAAGCATCGGCGTCGTACGGCAGTTCCTGGGAGTCGCCCCAGCTGTGCTCAAGGCTTATGCCTGGATCATGAGCCTGGGCGCCGACGGGCTGCGCCAGGCGGCCGAAACGGCGGTGCTCAACAACAACTACCTGCTCAAGAAGGTCCTTGAGATTCCGGGGGTCTCGGCGCCATACGCCGAGGGCAGGCGGCGCATCGAGCAGGTGCGCTACAGCTGGGAGGAATTGAGCCAGGAGACCGGGGTGACCAGCGACGACCTCGGACTGCGAGCGGGCGACTTCGGGGTCCACTACTGGACCAGCCACCACCCGTTCATCGTCCCCGAGCCGATGACGCTCGAGCCGACCGAGTCCTACTCGCAGGCCGATCTGGACGAGTACGCCGCCATCCTGCGCCAGGTCGCCGAGGAGGCCCGCCGCCAACCCGAGCGGGTCAAGTCCGCGCCGCACAACGGACCGGTCCACCGGGTGACCGACACACGTTACTTCGAGGATCCGGCAATGTGGGCGATCACCTGGCGTGCCTACCGGCGGAAGCACGGCGGGGAGGGGTGAGGCATGCGCGGATTGCGGGGCAAGAGCGTGTTGGTTACAGGCGGGGCGGGGGGAATCGGCCAGGCCGCTGCGCGCCGCCTCATTGAAGAAGGTGCGCGCGTGGCGATCCTCGATCGGGACGAGGCCGCCTGCCGTCGCGCACAGGATAGCCTGGACGGCCTGACGGCCGTGGTCAGCGCGGACGTCTCCGACGCGCACCAGGTCGTGCGGGCCTTCGAGAACCTCGACCGGGACCTCGGGCCGCTGGACATCCTGATCAACAACGCCGGCATCAGCGTTCGAAGTCCGTTCCTGGATATCACTCCCGAGCAGTGGCGAGCCGTGCTGGCCACGAACCTGGAGGGCGTCTTCCTGGTCGCGCAACAGGCAGCCCGGCGCATGCTGGCCGGCCGCGGCGGCGTGATCGTCAACATGGGCTCGACCAACGGCCTGACCGGCTATCACTACTATGCCGACTACAACGCCTCCAAGGCGGGCGTGATCGAGCTGACGCGCAGCCTGGCGCTGGAGCTGGCGCCCACGGTGCGTGTCAACGCCGTGTGCCCCGGCTTCATCCTCACACCGATGCAGGAAGCGGAGTACACCTCCGAGATGCAGCGCGCCTTCGCCGACAAGATCCCGCTCAGACGGCTGGGACGCCCCGAAGAGGTCGCCGCGCTGTTCGCCTTCTTGGCCAGCGACGAGTCGGCATACATCACCGGGCAGTGCTTTGTCATCGACGGCGGCGAGATCGCCGGCGGCCTGGCCAGCCAGGCCTGAATGCGGAGGCGGCCGTGGGCACACTCGATCACAAGCGGGCACTGATCACCGGCGCCGCCTCGGGCATCGGCGCCGCGGCGGCGCAACTGTTCGCGGCCGAAGGCGCCGCTCTGGCGCTGCTCGACCGCGACGTCGCCGGCGGACGCGGCGTGGCCGACCGAATCGAGCGCGACGGCGGCCGTGCCGCGTTCATCGCCTGCGACGTGACCCGCGCCGCGGACTGCGCCGCCGCCGTCACCCAGGCTGTCGAGCGCCTCGGTGGTCTCGATATCGTCCTGCACTGTGCCGGGATCATCGTCCGCCGCTCGGTCGTCGATCTGGACGAAGCCGACTGGGATCGCGTGCTGGACGTCAATGTCAAGTCGGTGTACCTGATCTCCAGGCTGACGATCCCGGTGCTTCGCTCGGGCGGAGGCGGCAGCATCATCACCGTCGCTTCGGGCTGGGGGCTGGTCGGCGGGCCGCAGGCGGCCGCCTACTGCGCCAGCAAGGGGGCGGTGGTGCTGCTGAGCAAAGCCATGGCCATCGACTGCGGCCCCGACCGCATCCGGGTCAACTGCCTGTGCCCCGGCGATACGGATACCCCGCTCCTGCGCGGCGAAGCGCAGCAGCTGGGCATCGCCGAAGAATCGTTCCTGGCCGCCTCGGCCCGCCGTCCCCTCGGCCGCGTGGGCACGCCGCGGGAGATCGCGCAGGCAGCGCTCTTCCTGGCCGGCGAGGCCTCCAGCTACGTCACCGGCTCGACGCTCCTGGTCGACGGCGGCGGACTGGCCGGCGGATGACCCACAGGCTGGGATTGATCGTCAACCCGGTCGCCGGCCTGGGCGGCCGGGTCGGCTTGAAAGGCAGCGACGGCACCGAGGTGCAGGCGCTGGCCCGCCGGATGGGCGCCGAGCCGCTCGCCCATGCACGCGCGATCGAGGCACTGCAACGCCTCGAGCCGCTGCGCGACAGGCTGGCGATCCTGACCTATCCCGGGGAGATGGGCGAGCGGGCGGCGCGTGAGTGCGGCTTCACGCCGGAGGTCTTCGGCGCGATCGAGGCGGGTGCGAGCACGCCGGAGGACACCGTTGCGGCGGCGGTCGAGATGCGCCAACGGGCGGTCGACCTGATCCTGTTCGCCGGAGGGGACGGGACCGCCCGCGACCTGGTCAGCGCCGTAGGCGCGACGGTCGCGGTCCTGGGCATCCCGGCCGGCGTCAAGATCCTCTCGGCCGCATTCGCCACCAACCCACGCTCGGCCGGCGATCTGGCCTGCAGCTACCTTGCCGCTGGCGCGAGACGCCTGCGCGAGGCGGAGGTGCTCGATCTGGATGAGGACGCCTACCGATCCGGCCGGGTATCGCCGCGCCTGTTTGGCAGCCTGCGCGTCCCCGACTCGCGCACCCAGCTGCAGGGCCGCAAGTCACCCAGCGCCGCGGGCCTGCAGGCACAGCTTCAGTCGATCGCGCAGGATGTGATCGACCAGATGCGTGACGACGTCGCCACCATCGTCGGCCCAGGCACGACGACTCGCCCGATCCTGACCCGTCTGGGGCTGGAGAAGACTCTGGTCGGCGTGGACGTCCTCCTCGGCCGAGCCCTGCTGGTAGCGGACGCCAACGAAACCGACCTGCTGGCCGTCGTCCGGGGACACCCGAGCCGCATCGTAGTCACCCCGATCGGCGGTCAGGGGTTCATCTTCGGGCGCGGCAACGCACCGATCAGCCCGGCGGTGCTGCGGACCGTCGGGCGGGAGCATGTCCTGATCGTCAGCGCCGCGGAGAAGTTGCACGCCCTGCGCGGCCGCCCGCTGCTGGTGGACACCGGCGATCCCGAGGTCGACCGCAGCCTGTGCGGATACGCGCGCGTAATCACCGGGTACAATGAGCGCGCCGTCTACCGGGTTGCCGTCTGACCCGATCTGCCTGCGATCCTCGTGATGGACAACTACCCTCCTCCGCCACGCACCATCGCCGCGCCCGACGGCCGCCAGAGATGGATCGGCACCGGGCTCCTGGCGGTCTCCGGCGCCGGGTTCGCCACGCTGTCGATCCTGGCCAAGCTGGCTTATGGGCAGGGCATGCGCCTGCTGGAGATCCTCGATCTGCGCTTCGGCGGTGCGGCGCTCATCCTGATGGCGTTCCTGCTGCTCCGACGCACGCGCGTCTACCTCGGTTTCGTCCGCACTCTTCCACTGATCCTGCTGGGACTGGTCGGCTACGCGACGCAGGCCAGCCTGTACGTCGGCGCGCTCCAGCGCATCCCGGCTTCGGTGTGCGCGCTGCTGCTGTACAGCTACCCGGCCTTCGTTGCCCTATTGGATTGGGCGATCAACCGCCGACGACCGACGCGGATGGAATGGCTGGCCCTGGGGCTGGCGTTGGCGGGAGTGGTCTTGACCAGCGGACGCATTGGGGATGTCTCCACGCTGGATACGCTCGGGATCGCGTTGGTGCTGGTGTCGGCGATCTGGTACGCCGGGTTCATTCTCGTCAGCAGCCGCCTCATCCCCGGGGCC
>Ga0105094_10001555_pt1 | contig 12011 bp, 10 predicted proteins | sample PPLLak1March2015_2_FD_87023 | JGI IMG/M metagenome (GOLD analysis project Ga0105094, IMG submission 87023) | Freshwater sediment microbial communities from Prairie Pothole Lake near Jamestown, North Dakota, USA - PPLs Lake P8 Core (3) Depth... | ecosystem: Environmental > Aquatic > Freshwater >...
AAACCCGCCAGAATAGTGCTCGCGCAGTTTGTCCATCAAGTCAATGGACACGGATTCGATGCGCAGTGAGGGCAGGGAGATGGTCAGCTTCTGGCCTTTGAAGCGCTCACTGATGGCATTGGTCAACTCGACGATTCGCGTAAAGTCGGACGATGACAGCGACATGAGCGCCAGTTCTTCGAAACCGGTATCTTCCACGGCGCGCACAGCCGCTTCGATGATTTCGTCCACGCTTCTTTCGCGGACGGGACGCGTGATCATGCCCGCATGACAGAAGCGGCACCCGCGCGTGCATCCGCGCATGATTTCCACGGAGGCGCGATTATGCACCACGTCGATGTTCGGCACGATGAATTTGGTTGGTGGAGGCGGCAGCTTGGCCACCACGCGTTTGACGACCGGGTTGGCAATGTCATCCAGCAGGGCTTCGATGTGCGAGAGCGTGCCATCCTCGAGGTAATGCGGTTTGTAGAACTTGGGGACATACACGCCGGGGATGTGGGCTAATGCTCTTAGGATGTCATTGCGAGGAACGGAGTGATGAAGCAATCTACCGTTGGGCGAGGGGATTGCTTCGCTCCCGGAGCCTGCCCTGAGCGAAGGCGAAGGAGTCGCTCGCAACCCCGCCGAAGTATGGCGGGGCAATGACATGATAACGTCAATAATATCGTGAATGACTTCCTCGCCCTCGCCAATCACGAAAGCGTCGATGAAGGCGTGCATGGGTTCGGGGTTGAGCGTGGAGTGTCCGCCTGCGATGATAATGGGGTGCGAGTCGTCGCGCTCCGCTGACCTGACCGGTATATCGGCCAGGTCAAGGATGTTGAGCGTGTTGGTGTAGAGCGTCTCGTAGGGCAAGGAAAAACCGATAATATCGAAACAGGCCAGAGGCTGTTTCGATTCGAGCGCATATATCGGAATCCCGTTTTCGCGCATCTGGGCTTCCATGTCCACCCATGGTGCGTAAGCGCGTTCGGCCAGCGCGTCATCCCGCTGGTTGATCTGGTCGTACAGGATCTTCAATCCCACATTGGAAACACCGAGGTCATAAATGTCGGGGAAAACCAGGGCAACTTTGGTTTTGATTTTGTCCCAATTCTTAATAGTGATATTCAATTCGCTACCAACGTAGCGTCCGGGCTTTTGTACCTTTAAAAGTATGCGGTCGAGTTTTGACTCGATCTGTTCGGGAGTTAACATGTGCGAAATTATACCTGATAAGGTTTGTCTGATTGAGGAGAGTCGTTTTAAAGAGAGAGGTTTGGGTTCCGGCACCTAACAAAAATGTAAAGAAAATATGGGGAAAATTAACCCAAATGGGCAATAGATAAGATTACAAGACAACCTTAAAATCTTTAAACAAAAGGAGAATCTCATGAAAAAAGTTATTGTTTTATCGCTGATCTTTGCAGTAACGCTTGCGGCGTGTGATGCTTTGTATTCCCCGACCCAGGCGCCCGTTGTGGAACCAACTGCAGTCCCGCCGACCGCAGAAGTGGTTGTTGTGACCGTGGAAGTGCCTGTACTTCCCAGCGAAGCCCCTCCGACGCCTATTCCGTCTGTTACGCCACTCCCTCCGCCGACAGATGCCCCGACCCAGGAAGCAGCAGCTTCGACTGAACCCCCAGCTCCTGCTGTGCAATCCGCTTCTGGACCGATCAATGTGGATGCATCCATGAGTGGCGGTGTCTTCGAAAACATAAGTGCATCTGGCGACAAGTTTTCGTTGCGTTGCAGTCCCAAAGAAATTACTTTCGATGTGACCAGCACAGATGTTTATATCACCCAGGTAGATTTGTATTATCGCATCCGTGACAAGCACTCAAACTTTATCCCTTCATGGGCGTATGCCGCTACTCTGGAAACGGATGGAGGCAATCATTTCTGGCTTACTTACTCTGGTGAAAGTGTGAAGCCAGATAATCGTAAGGAACAGGGTTGGTTCGACTTCCAATTCGTTGGTATAAACAGATATGGTGATGTGGTTGGTCGCACCGAACATATTGAAGGCCTGGTCACATATATGATCGATTGCCCTTAACGAGCACTCGTTAAATGCAAAGAAGGACAGGTATCCACACCTGTCCTTCTTTTGTTATAGGCTTTGGTTAGCCCGCCGGTTGTTTGCTGAGACGCTCGCGCCCCCACAGCCAGAGCGCTCCCAGGCCGAAGAGCACCACGGCGAAGTTAAGCAGCCAGCCGAAGAATCCCAGCGGCAGCAACGGGAACTTGAACAGTCCGACCACTACTGCAACGATAACCACACCGACGATCATCGGCCAGAATTTATGTTCAGCCAGGGCGGGATTGAACTTGTTGAAGATCCACTTCCCAAGCGCCGTGCCGACTACGATCTTGGAGACGTAGGCAGTTGCCAACACGAAGGTGACGATCAACGCGAACATGGACAGGATACCCAACCAGATGATCGTGCCGCTGACGCCACCCAAGGTCAGAACACCAAAGATAATGCCGCCGGCGATCATGATGATGACGATCAATAGCAGGGCAAAGAAGAACGCAGCCCAGGCAATCGCGCCCCAACCCAGGCTCGGCCAGGCCTGTGATTGTATCTTTCCTGATGTCGTGTTGAGGAATATTGGCGTTAGCCAGCCCAGCAGCAGCCCGAACAGGATCAGGGTCAGAGTGGTGCGTAGCAAGTCCAGCGCCCATTTACCCGTCTTTTGTAATGGGGTTGGGGGAACATACACTTCGCCTTGGCTGACCTTTGGTTCCACCCGGTTTACATCTCCACCCACCGAACCGCCGGGGAAGGTCAGGTCATAGGTGCTGCTGTATTCCAGGTCGCCGGCGATCTGGGCGCTCTCGGCCACTGTCAGGCCCGGTGCAACGCTGGGCAGCGTGAGCGGGATATTCTGTTGCATGTATACATTTGGGGATGGCCCGCTAGCCGTTTCCTCGGTTTGATCTACATAGGCTTTTACATCCCGGCCAAAGTTGCCGCGTAACTCCAGTGCGCCTGCACCGGCCAGAACATCACGACCTACGTCACCGGCCAGTAGCGCCTGGCCTGCGGCGACCAGCAGATCATTCCCGACTGTGCTGCCGGATTGGGTTTCCAGGCTGGCTCCGGCGGCTAACAGGTCGCCGCCTATCTGAGCGGCATCGCCTACTTGCAAGCCAGCGCCTGCGATGCGGGCGTCATCCATCACCACGCCGTTGATGATGATCGCTTGCCCGGCTGCCCACAGGTCGCCTTCCACGGTACCGTTGATGGTGATGATCGAGCCGCCCACGATCAGGTCACCCTTGACGGTGCCATCCAGTACGAATTCATTTGCGCCGACATACAAATCGTCATCGATGACTTCATCCGCACCAATGACCACTTTATCTCCCTCGCGGCCCTCGAAGGCAAGCACGGGAGTGGCGAAGGTCAACACCATCAAAGCTAGTAAGGTGAAGACCGATATAAGTTTATGAACTTTATTCATTCTTAACTCCTTTCAAGGTTAAAAAAAGAAACTTCTGACTGATATACGGCAGGATCAATAAGAAGTCGCAATACAACAGAGTATTCTTTGTGGATTATTGAAAGCTCCGCCTTTTGCGGAAGCGAGTGTGATCCCTTCTTTGATTAAATTTGCAATCTTATTATGACTTGATGAAGGGGTGATGTCAAGCGTTGTTTGCCAGTCTCGCTCGTGGCTTCCAGATTCGCGCCGCCGAAGACTAAGATGCGAGCGATCTCTGCATCACCACATTGCGCCGCAATGTGGAGGGAATCTATCCGCCTCTCTCGCGGACATTTGGGTTTGCAGCTTAATTTGACGGCTTTATTACGGCCTTGAATGAATCTTTACTCTCCAATGATTTTCACCAGCACACGCTTACGCCGCCGTCCATCGAACTCGCCGTAGAAGATCTGTTCCCAGGGTCCAAAATCAAGTTTCCCATTTGTCACAGCGACAACGACTTCGCGTCCCATCACCTGGCGCTTGAGATGTGCATCGGCATTGTCTTCGCCAGTGTCGTTATGGCGATACTGGCGGATGGGTTCATGCGGGGCCAGTTTTTCAAGCCAGACTTCGTAATCATGGTGCAGGCCGCTTTCGTTGTCGTTGATGAAGACCGAGGCGGTGATGTGCATAGCGTTCACCAGGCATAAACCTTCTTGTATCCCGCTTTCTCGTAGGCATTCTTCCACTTCTCGGGTGATGTTGATGAATTCGCGCCGGGTGGGGATATTGAACCAGAGTTCTTTGCGGTAGGATTTCATGTTTCCTCCTGATGTGGACTGAACTGTGAATCAGCGCTTCAAGCTTACTGCTTGCTTCGCATGAACTGGTATAACGGTTTCAAGCGCTCGTACATTTTCTTGTAAACCCCGTGATACAAATCATCATAGCGCCTGTGTGCGTTTGCGTCCGGTTCAAAGGTTTCGCGGACATGCGTCATCTCGCGGATGGCGGTCGGGAAATCGGGGTGGATACCCGCGCCGACAGCCGCGTCGATGGCGGCGCCCAGACCGGAGGCCTCGTAAACATGCGGACGCGAGGCAGGCAGGCCGAAGACATCCGCGGTCAGTTGCAAGGCTGCATCCGATTGACTGCCGCCGCCTGCAACGCGCAACTCGGTGACAGGGATGCCGCTGCGTTTGGCTGTCCGCTCTGCGCCTTCGCGCATGGCATACGCCAGGCCTTCAAGGATAGCGCGGTAAATATGAGCGCGCGTGTGAACGTCACTAAAGCCAATGATGGCGCCCCGCGCTTCGGGGCCGGGGAAACGCAACCCAGGGGACCAATAGGGTTGCAACACCAGTCCATCCGAACCGGGTGGGACCGAATGCACCAACTCGTCGAACAAGTCTTCGGGTTCGATACCGCGTTCGTCAGCGAGTTTTTGTTCGCGCAAGCCAAATTCATGTTTGAACCAGGTCACCATCCAATAGCCGCGTTGGACCTGGATCTCGAAACTATATTGACCGGGCACCGCGGCGGGATAGGGCGGCAGGAGCGGGATGACTTCGATGTATTTTTTATGGGTGGTGTTGATCGTGACGGTCGTGCCGTAACTCAAACAACCGATGTGCGGTTCGAGACAACCCGCGCCAAGGACTTCGGTCGCTTTGTCGGCGGCAGCGGCAATCAGTGGGAGCCCCTGCGGAAGGCCGGTGGCAGAAGCAGCCTCAGCGGAGATCACGCCCAACGGCGAGGCGGCAGGCACGAGGTCCGGCAAGATGCGTTTTTCCAACGGCACGGCTTGCCATTTCCAGTCCCAGGATTTGGCCCACGCTTGCGCTTTGTAATCGAAGGTGACGTATCCAACCTGACAGGCGACAGAATCCACGAACTGGCCGACGAGGCGGTAGGTGAGATATCCTGAGAGGAAAAGGTATTTGTGCGTCTCTTTCCAGACCTCGGGCTGGTGCGTGCGGATCCAGTTGGCCTCCGCCTCGGCCTGGAGATAAGCTACTGTCTCGGACGCGCCTGTGACTGCAAACGCCGCGCCCCACAAGCCTCCGACGGGTTTGAGCCCTTCGGTGCGACGCTGGTCGAGCCAGATGATGGCCGGGCGGAGCGGCTTGCAGTTTTTGTCCACATTGATAACGGTGCTGCGTTGCGTGGTGAGCGCGACCGCCGCAAGGGATGATTTGTCCACGCCCTGCGCCCACAGGCTTTGACATGCCTCGCAAACCGCGCGCCAGAAGATTTCGGGGTCTTGCTCGGCGAGGCCAGGCGCGGTGGAATAGTACGGCTCGATCGGGACGCGCTGTTTGGCGAGCAGGTTCCCGCGCGGGTCGAAGACGAGTGCGCGGGCGGATTGCGTGCCGTTATCGATGGCAAGCAGGTTTTCGGGCATAGATGCTCCTTTTCAGTATGTCATTCTGAGCGACAGTAGGAAGCGAAGAATCTCCATTTACAATGGATTGCTCTGTAATCTGAGATTCTTCGTCGCTGCTTTGCGGCTCCTCAGAATGACATACCAAAAATTCTTAACTTAGTCTATAAGCGCGATTCCACAATTCAGTATAATCGCGGGCTTCTTTCTCCCAGCGCGCGTCATCCCAGCCAAGTTCGGGTTGGACGATGGTGCGGATGCGCGGGAGCAAGTCCAGGCCGCCGTTCGGAGCGAGTAGACCCAGCCTGACGCGGCGCAGGAGCAGGTTATCGAGGTGGACGACGCCCTCGGCGTGCGCTGCCTGTTGCAGTTCAGCCCAGAGATAAGGCGTGTTGGGAATTATCTCATGGGAAGCGGCGGCCAGGAGGGGAGGCGCAGCTTGAACTCCGTAGCGCGCCAGCAAGCGTAGTTGTTGCACGGGGGAGAGTTTCGTCTCTGCAAACGCCGATTCTGCTTCGGGCGAGATGGAGTCAAGCACGGGCGTATCCGGGTCGAAGGGGACGTGCCCAAGCCGCTTGCGGACCGCTTTGAGCGCGTCGCGCGCCATGATGCGGAAGGTGGTCAGTTTGCCGCCACTGACGGTGAGCAGGCTGTCCTCGTCCCAGATGGCGTGTTCGCGCGATTCCTTCGAGGGATTCGCTTTCCCCGTGTTGACCACCGGGCGCAAACCCGAGTAGGTGGAGATGACATCCTCGAAAGTCAGTTCCTGCCCAGGGAACACGGACTGCAAGCCCGCCAGCAAATACTCCGCTTCTGCCGGACTGATGGACGGGTCGGTTTGCAAGCCCGGTCCGTGGTCCACATCGGTGGTGCCGAAGATGACCGCGCCCTCCCACGGCAGCGCAAAGACAGGGCGTCCGTCGCGCGGGTGCAGGAAGGAGATAGAGCGCGTCAGTGGCAGACGCTGAATGGGCAGAACAAGGTGACTGCCGCGCAGCGGCCGCAAGCGCGGCTTTCGGTCGATTTCGCCGCGCAGTTCATCCGCCCATGCCCCCGTGGCATTGATGACAACCTTTGCTGACACCTCGGCTTCGCGTCCCGTTTCACCCGAGGTATCGCGCAGAACCACACCGCGCATCTGCCCGTCCTGCGTTCGCAAAAGCGAGTTGACGCGCGCATAATTCAGGGCCAGCGCGCCGTACCCCTTCGGGGCGCTCTCCGCCACGGATTCGCGCAGCAGCCGCAGGACGAGGCGGGCATCGTCGGTGTTTGCGTCGAAGTAGCGATAGCCGCCGCGCAGCTTGGAGGTGGTCAACGGCGGGCATAATTCGCGCATGTCCTCCGCATCGTACGAACGGTGCGACCATTGCCCTGCCATGATGTCATAGATCGTAAGTCCCGCGCCAAACATCCAGCCTGGCATGGGATCGCCTTCGAGGCAGGCGTAGAGGAAACCGAGCCGGTTGATCAATCCGCGGCCTTGCTTTATAAGATAATCACGCTCGCTTACCGATTCCAACGTAATCTTGAATTGGGCGTTCTTCAGATAGCGCAAGCCGCCGTGTACCAGCTTGGATGAACGGCTTGACGTGCCCGAAGCGAAATCATCCGCCTCAACAAGCAGGGCACGTAGTTTTGCGCGCGCAGCCTGGCGCAAGATCCCGGCGCCCGTGATCCCCCCGCCGATGATAAGCAAATCCCAGGGCTGATCGAGTTCGCTCCAGACTTGATCTCGCCAGCCTTTTGTCCATTCCATACGGTACTCCATCCAGAAATCTTCACCACGGAGACACTGAGTCACGGAGTTTTATTTATTGACTCTCTGTGTCTCCGCCCGCCCCGGCGCTGCCGGTCGGGCCGGGGTGTCTCTGTGGTTAATTTTCCAGCAACTTCCCGGGGTTCATCATCCCGTCAGGATCAAACGACTGGCACACTGCCCGCAACGCGTCCATACCGAGCGCGCCTTTTTCGGCAGGGAGATAGGGCGCGTGATCTGTGCCGACGCCGTGCTGGTGCGAGATCGTCCCGCCGAATTTTTGCAGGATCAAGCTGGCCTCCTGTTTCATATCCTGCCAGCGTGCCAGTAATTCGTCGGGGTCAGCCGTCCGACGGAAAAGATAAGTAGTGTACACACTCGCGCCGTCACGATACACGTGCGAAAGATGCGTGAACGCCAGTACCTGCTCATTGTGTTTTTCCATTGCTTCCACAACGGCCTGCGGGATGGCAAGCGAGGCCGCGTGCACCTGAGACCACGGCAGGGCGGTCTCCAAAGTATCAATTGCAACGCCGTGCTCCCAAAGCGTGTTGCGCAAATACGGCGCCAGGAAACGGTTCTTCTCCCACGCGTGACCCACCACCGTGCCCACGTAAAGTCCGCCAAACTTGCGACACAACGCGGCGGCTTCCTGTCGTGTTTGCCCGAACAGGCGTCTCGAGCCCGTCACCCCGAACACGAGCAGGCAGCGCGTATCGCCGTAGCCAATCGTCCGCAGGCCGCGGTCTGCCATGCCGATCCAACTCTTGCCTGAAAGGATAAGCGTGGTTTCTGTCTCGAGCGGATTGCTCAAGCGCAGCATCGAAACCGGGATTTCATTTTGGACGATTTCCCGTACCGCGTCTGATCCTTGCTCCCAGGAGGGGAAAAAGACCCCAAAAAAGGCCTCCGCCTCGGGCACGCGTCGCACCCGGACCTGGGCCTGCGTGATGACCCCCAGCCTGCCCTCCGACCCAAGTACCATCTCGCGTACATCCGGCCCCGCAGCCGAAGCCGGGACGGATTTCATCTCCAGCCGTCCGCGCGGCGTTTCCATGCTGCCGCCCGCAAAGAGCTGCTCGATGCGCCCGTAGTGATAGGATTGCTGCCCGCTTGAACGGGTGGCAATCCAGCCACCTAACGTGGAATACTCGAACGATTGCGGGAAATGGCCGAGCGTGTACCCGTGCGTTTTCAATTGCGCTTCGAGTTGCGGACCGGCGATGCCCGCCTGGAACGTTGCCAGGCGGCTGGTCTCATCCAGGTCGAGCAGGCGCGTCATTTTTTCGAGAGAGAGAGTGAGCACAGGCGCATCGGATGAACAGGGCGTAATGTGACCCACCACGCTCGTCCCACCGCCATAGGGGATGAGGTGCGCGCCTACATTGCGGGCATACTTCAGCAGGTCACGCACATCTTCGTCAGTTTCGGGGAATGCCACGCCGTCGGGGAAGGTGTCCACGCGGCCGTGGTGTAAGTCAACCCAATCGTGCATGGATTGTCCGCGGGCGTGGGTCAGACGAGTTTCAATGGATGTATCTACCAGCGGGTGTGTGGGGAGGCGGGATTCGGGCACAGTGGCAAGGATGGTTTCTTTGGCGGTATCAGGCTTCGGGGAGAGAGAACCGAGGACCCTCGTCAAATACTCAAGAGCAGAAGGCGGCACGGGGTAGTCCGTGTCCACATTTCCCCACCCATTCCAGCGTTTCATGTTGACTCCAATTCTCTCCCTCATCCCCAGTTCTTCCCCCAGAGGGGGGAAGGGAGTCTCCTCTTCCACAGGGAGAGGGTTAGGGTGAGGGCGCGTGTTAAGATGTTTTTTTCCAAAGCGCGAGGCTTTCTTCCATCACCTCGCGGGTAAGCGTTTCAGCCTCGATACATGCGCCTTTCTTCGCACAGGCCAGTAGCTTGGCGTAAAAGGCGCGTGAACGGTTTCGGTTTTCGGGGGAGGCGAAATAATGCTCGCCCATGACCTGATACAGGCTTTGAAAACTGTTGAGCAGGAGGCAAAAGATAGGATTTGCGGCGCGGAGTGTGAGCAGGTGATGCAAGTCCCAATCGGCGCGGGCAAATGCAGCGGGGCTATCTTCGATTTCCGCATAATTGGCAAGAAGCGTCACGATCTCGGATGAAGTCCGTTCCATGGCCTGGCGTGTGTAGGCGGGGGCAAGCAGAACGCGGATTTCAAGCAGGTGTGCCACGAAATCCGGCGTCTGTTGAGCGGGCATTTGTGCCAGAACCGACAGCACGCCCATATTTCCTTCCTGCCAGTAATCACGGACGCGTGTGGGTTTGCCGTGCTGAATGTCGAGCCAGCCGTCGCGGGCAAGTCGTTGCAGGGCCTCGCGCAGGGTGGGGCGGGTGACGCCGATCTGTGTAGCCAGGTCGCGCTCGCCAGGGAGGGTACTGTTAGTAGCAAAACGCCCGCTCAAGATCGCTTCGAGCAATCTCTGCTCGGCGACCTCAGCGGGCCTCTGGATTCGATTCCATTGATTCACGTCGCTCCTGGCTGGTAAGTGGTCTGACCAGTTAGATTATACAATAAATTCCCCCCATTCGCTATGTTTTATGTTGGACAATAGCCGTTTGTGGTTGTGAGTGATCCAGCCCTGATATTTATCTCCGACATCCGTGAGGCGAGGATAGTGATCCGGTCCGTGCGCCTGGCGGAGGGATTACAGCACCAGCCTAAATTGAAACTGGTTCAATAGTTTGTTTCCCATTTATGCTTTGTCTGCAGTTAATTGCTCTACGCACCACATCGCTTTTTCCTTTAAGTCTTCATCTGCTGACTTATCTCCCGAAGCAAATGCTTGAACGCGTGACAACGCAGGTAACATTGCATCCTTTTCTACCTGCGCGACCCGGCCGATTGCCTGTAGCGTCCCGGCCCGGAATCGTGGGGCGTCCTCTTCCTCCAGGTCCAACAGAGAAACCAGCATCGGGAAAAACTGACTGTACTGAGGGCAGTAATGAAGGATTTCCCCGATGAGTTCCGGCGCCCGCCAGCCGATGCCTCCCGACTCGTCGTTGACCAGCCAGAACAGGCGTAGCAGGTAATTACGGACGTATTCCGGATCGCGCCCGGCTATGACACGGGCTGCGAGTCCTGCGGCTTCAATCGCGTGGTCGCTTAATTTTATATCTTCATCATAGGTAGACGCTGTCAACAGGCTGAGGATGCCGTTTTTATTTTTAGCAATCTCTAGAATTGGCGCGTAGTTGGCATCCAAAAGCCACTGGCGTAAAATTGTCAGGTCTGGTGAAGTAGCACGCATGGTACAGGGTTTTCATTTCGATTATACTTGAGTCGCATATGCTTCACGGTGTGGGCATTTATCACATTATCGGGAGTGCGTCATGGCTAAAAAATCAACATCAAAAAACAAAAAACCACCAACAAAGGAAAAGTCTTCGCCCGGGAAAAATGTTTTTCTATCGCTCACCTTGGTACCTCTGGTCATCGGGGTGATCTTGATCGGCGCCTGGGTTCTGGACCTGGAGGTTTTAGGCGATCCCTCATCGCAGTTGACAGTTGGTATATTTTTCTTCCTGGTGAGTTTTGCCACCTCGAATGCTTTGCAAAAACGTTGGAGGCTCGCAGCCGGCTGGGGATTATTGGCAGTTGCAGATATCGTCACTTTAGCCTGGCTGAATGTAGTAGCCCAGGTTGTCGCTTTGAGCGTGGGTTTGATTGGGGTGATTATGCTTGGGCTCGAATTTTATAAGCAATACCAGCAGAACAGGGTAGATAAAGCCAAAAAGTAACACCGGCCGGCTTAAGACTTTTCTTAGTTGGCTTAAGATATGTCTTAGATAACTAGCGCTATAAAATCTCTATAATGGAATTGAAATAGGCTGTCATTATGACAGTCTATTTTTCTGCCCGTGCACTTTTATTTTTTGCGCAATCCAGTTATGGAAGGAGGTGCAAATCACAGAAAGCCTGCCTGTGAAAAACTCGCAGCATGTGTTAACCGACAGGCCAAGTTGTATGTCCACCCTACGCTAGTTCGTGCACTCTGTATCCTACTCAAATGCGAATTTTAAGGAGAGAAACGATGAAAGTCAAAATTAATGAGGACTGGCTAGCCACAATCATTGCCTTTGTGCTGCTTTTCCTGGCCATGCTCAATATTATCCATCCCGACTGGATGAAATTCTAGGAGGAGCCAAGATGACTACTACAGCTGTTAAACAAGAAAAAACTGCCGGCTCGGGAACCGTCAACTTCCTGGTTGGCCTTGTGATCGTTGTGGCGCTGGCCTTCCTGGCGCGCTGGCTCAAAGGCCAGGTCTATGGCGTTGAGGATCTGTTCGGTTGGGGCGTCCCCGGCAAGGTCTTGGAATTCCCGCTCTGGGCTGCGCTGTTGGGCTTGATCTTCAACCCGATCCTGAAGGGGCTCAAGGTCTTTGATTTCGCAAAGCCAGGCTTCCGCACTGAGCTGTTCCTT
>Ga0105094_10001559_pt1 | contig 11997 bp, 7 predicted proteins | sample PPLLak1March2015_2_FD_87023 | JGI IMG/M metagenome (GOLD analysis project Ga0105094, IMG submission 87023) | Freshwater sediment microbial communities from Prairie Pothole Lake near Jamestown, North Dakota, USA - PPLs Lake P8 Core (3) Depth... | ecosystem: Environmental > Aquatic > Freshwater >...
CCAATGCCTGGGGTATTAAGGACAAGGCATATTATGTCAGTTCGGGCAAAAAAACCATACTCCTTACGGATATCCAAAATGCATCTTCTATAACGCTTTCAGGCGGGGAGTCGCTGCTGGAAAACCTGACTGTCGGCACCGTCACCGGAGGAACTGCACCCCTTACCTTCACGCTGAAGAATGATGTTACGGGTTTGGATACCCTGTCCCTGACTTTTGACGGAGGATTGGAAACCACCAACACTATTTCATTCACTGTCAGGCTGAATGGCAACAGTCCCCCAACCCTTGATTTTATTCCCGATCAGGAAATGACAACAGGGGAGAGCCGGACCCTGAAGCTTACCGGAATTACGGACGGTGACCCCGATGCTGAACAGACTGTCAGTGTTACCGCTATACCCGGCGGAGCCAATATAGAATTTGAGGAACCTGAATATGCAGGCGGAACCTATGCCGGTCTTTCTATAAAGGCTATAAATCCCGACACGCTTCAGAACATGGTGCTGGTATCTGATGGCATTGTCAATGATACGGTGTACTTTAATACTTTTGTTTATCAGTCGCTTAACCTGCGTCCGGTTATGGATCCTGTGGGCAATGTAACCTCTTTCTTTGGTTCCGGGGAAAAAACAGTCTCCCTTACAGGGATTTCGGATGGGGATGGCACTTCTCAATCATTATCCCTTGAGGCAGTGAGTTCCGATGAGACCATCGTCTCTAATCCAATAAATGTGAGTTATACCGGTGGATCCACAGCTACCCTTACCTTTACGCCAAACCAGGCAGTGGCAGGCAAAACCATCATAACCATTACCCTGGCGGATGAAGGCGGATCTTCAGAAAATAACGGGGACAAATCGTCGGTTTATACCTTTACGGTTGAGACGCGTCCCGATCCGATGACAGGATATGTTGTCCCTATGACAGACTGGATTGCCGACAGCACATCAAACATCTGGGGTCCAGAGGGATGGGGAATTCAATTGAACCTTGCCTATGTGGATTCCGGTTCATTTCAGTCAATGAGAATTGATATGTTTGATAAATGGGACTTTGGGGGAATCTGGATGGAGCTGCCGGCTGAACTTGATCTCACGGATCATCCCTATATTTCATATGAGGTTTATTCGGTTGATACTACTACTTTTCATTGGAATTACTTCTATGATGAAGGAACAGACGGTGGATCCGACCGAAACATTCAGAATTCCGGGGAACATATGTACAGCGCTCTTGAGGGTCAGTGGACACTTTTGTCATTTGATTACAGCGATGAGGGTGATCTGAACAACAGCTCGGGAGTGCCCATCGATATTTCCCGTATCAATGCGGTATTGCTGAATCTTCATAACCGGGCGGGATCATGGCCGTTTACGAATTATACCGGTACCGTTTACTACCGGAATATCCGGATAGGGGATAAAGCCATCATTCCACAAAAAACATATTCATGCACGATTGATGGAATATCGGATATGTCCATTTTTATTAATGCAGGCAATATTCAGATACCCCTGACCGGAATTTCTGACGGGCAGGATTCCACATCAAACATAACCCTTACTGCAGGCAGCAATAACCTCAGCGTGGTGCCGGCACCTGTGTTGTCTTCAATCGATGCAGACGGGAATGCCGTACTTTCATTTACTGCAGGTTCTAAAGCCGGCGTCAGCACCTTGACGATTGGCGTCAGTGCACCGGGATCTGTTGATAAAACTATTACGTTCAGGGTTGCCATGACCAGTGACCAGTTTGACAAAGCAGCTACGGTTACTGTCGATCTCAGCCAGACCTTCCAAACCATCCAGGGTATGGGTACTTTTGAAACCAGCCCGCTGGTCGCAGATGAATTCATCGATATGGGAGGCAGTGCCATGCGACTTGGGGTGATCGGAAACCAATTGGAATGGGAGAATGACAACGATGACCCGTTTGTATTGAATATGGAGGCACTGGATCGTTCGGCATGGGATTTTGATTACCTGCGGTACCTGAAAGCCAACGGAGTGGAGAAATTTATCCTTACACTCTGGAGCGCCCCTGCCTGGATGAAACGAAACCTGAGCCTCAATCTGACAGAACAGTCAATTGCATGGGAAAATACGGATAATAAGGTGGAGCCCTATTATTATGACGAATATGCGGAAAACATTATTGCAACCATCAGGTTGCTGAAAAACGAAGGGATCGATGTGTATGCTGTTTGTCCGCAGAATGAACCTGCATTCAATGAGTACTATGAGTCCGGTATTCTGGGTCCGGAACAATTCCGCGATTTCATTAAAATCCTGGGACCACGGCTTGATGCTGAAGGACTGGATACCCGCATTTATATGCCCGAACAGGTCTTTGGCCAAACGTTCTATTCGATGAACCAATATATTACCACCGTCAAAGCCGATGCGGTTGCCGATGCGAATACGGATATTATCGCCGTGCATGGATACGCGAATGACGGGATAACACCCGGCACACCCGACTATAGCCAGTGGAACGGCCTCTGGACGAGTGCCAGTACCGGCAATCATCCCAAAGAACTCTGGATGACGGAGACCTTTATTGAATATACCAACTTTCTCGATGCAATGAGTCTGGCAGGGGCTATTCACGGAGGGTTGAAATACGGTAATATAAGCTGGTGGACAAACTGGGCATTTGAAGGAATGCAACTGACCAAGATGAAACCAACCTCTTCCCTCTATGCCAGTAAAAATTTCTTCAAATTTATTCGTCCTGGCGCAATACGGATTGGTTCATCTTCTGATCATATTGACCTGCTTGAAACCGCATTCTATCATCCGCAGAACAAAATCTATACAATTGTGATGATCAATAAGGGTTCAATAGGAATACCAGTCAACCTGAAGGGAAGTAACATACCTTCGCAATACCAGGCTTTCAGAACTTCCCAATTTCTGAACTGCATACAGGTTGACTCCGTAAAGGATGAAATTTTTCTGCTTCCCCCGAACAGCATTACAACTTTGTATGCAACAATTAACAGTGCATTGACCATGGACGCAATACAGGATATTTTTCTGTATGTAAACGCTCCCCTGCAAACAGTAAATGTAACCGGAATCAGCAATGGTTCGGGAAGCATCAGTGGCCTTTCCTTAAGTGTTCAGACCGATAATGCAGGCTTGATCCCTGATCTGGCAGTAGGAGCAATTGGTGCCGGAGGAACTGCAAAGGTGACTTTCACGCCCGCTGCTAACACAACGGGAACCGCAAAGGTAACCCTTATCCTTTCGGATGGCACAAACCCGGATAGAGAAGTTTCATTCTATATAGTGATGGGAACAACAGGTTTACCTGAGACAACAGCATATGAAATAATGGTATACCCAAATCCGGCCCATGATAAGTTGTTCATAGAACTTCCCGAAAAAAGATTTGAAGTCCTTATCGTAACTGACATTTCAGGAAAGGTTATCGAATCAATACTTGTTGATGAATCAACCATTATCTTAAAAACGCATAATTACCAAAGGGGTATTTATATAATACGCGTAACAGGTAAGAATGAAACGATGGTTACACGTTTTGTTATCCATTAACATTGAGGGTTTATAGTGTCGTTTAAAGCAGGCTGACCGTTGATACCAGCCTGCTTTTTTTTGTTTGAAAACTGATAGGGTCAGATGGCATTCCCATTTTATCGTTGAGAGACAATCTCCCCTTCACAGGGAAACACTAATTATCTATTCCCCTTTATCAGATTGGAGAGTTCAGTATCCGTCTTTCCTGTGAGTTGTTCTGCTTGTGCAAGATCATGCAGAGCTTCTGGCTGATTCCCGGCATAATAATTAACATAAGCCCGGAAGGCGTATATTTTCCCATTTTCCGGTGAAGCTTTTAGTCCCTCATTAAGTGCAGAAATAGCGAGTTCATATTCCTTCCCCTGGGCATAAATCCTGGCTTTCTGCATATAATAATCAGGGATACCGGGATTTAATCCGATCAGGCTGTCTGTCTTTGCAATTGAATGCAGAAACGCCTTAAAATCCAGCCACGTTCTCTTAGGAACAATATTCTTCTCATGGATACAATTCTCCAGTTGGCGCATGGAAGTTATCGACTCCTGGTTTTTCATTTTTCGCATTTCCATTACCGCAACCGAAAACAACGCGTCCGTAAAACAAGAATCAAGCGCAAGGGATTTCTTTAACTCCCATGTTCCTGCGCTTTCCTCATCGATGACTATAAAACAATTGCCTCGTATTGCGTACAGACTCGGATCATAAGGCGAGTCCGCAATCTTTTCATCAAGAAACCGGATGGTCTCTAATTCTCTCATATAATAAACCTGACTTGTTGCAGGAGTATAAGATTTTGAATAACCTGGAATAATCATACATGCCAATTCAGCGTTCACAACTTTTGCCTGTAGTTCTTTATCATCAGGATGTTTTAACATTTCGTCCCGGTAAATATTTAATCCCGATGAGGCATAGCCTGCTGATAAGAGCAATTGTGCATAATCTGGCCAAAGGGTCGTGTCCTTTGTCTCCTGAAGTGCCTTTGTGCCTAATTCAGCCAACAACAGGGTACGCTGTTCAGCTGACAGAGTGGAATCATTTATTTGATTGATAAGGGCTTCGGTATTTCTTTTCCCGCCGGAGGAACATCCTGAAAATAAAAAAGCGAATAATATCAGGCCAGGGATTGCTGCCATTATCATAAAATGCAATTTCATGGAAACATATATTTTAAAAGGTATTGGGCTACTTTTGAATGTCCCTGTTCCGACCAGTGATTATCATGGGGAATGTAGTATTTCTTTATGGCTGCTTCAGGATTTTCTCCATTGATAAAGACCGGAAACAGGTTTATAAAATCAATATTTTGCGATTTACAGAAGTCAGCCCACCGGCGTACATAATAATCACCTGTGTCTTGCTTCATTACCTGTATTTGCCAGGGATGAACACACAGTGTAAGATTTATCTTTCTCTGCCTGCACAAGCTATCCAGCAGACGTATATTTTCCATACCCAGATTCAATCCCTTATCTGCCAATTGGATAAATGAGGAATCGTAATACCATTGTCCCACACCGTGAAATTCAGGATTCTGAAGCAGTTCTTTGTCATTGAAATCGTGGAAAAAAACCCGATACAGCTCGATGGTGTTATTCCTGTATTCTCTTCCTCTTTGCTGATCGAACTCAGACATGGCCGCTGTAAATCGGGCGTAATTCCTCGAATCACAGATGAATTCAATTCGGTTTACCGTAAAAGAATTTGCTTTGAGGAACCTGAATAGCTTGTCTTTGGCTTTTATAAATACATTCTTGTCATGGGGAACGAAGGTCTCATAAGCAATTTCATTCTGAAGGTCTGATAAATCAAGAAAAACCCATATTTCATCCATATCTAATTTAAGCTTTTCGAGATAATACTTTGCTTTCAGATAATGGATTTTCGGACTATAGCTAACCACAGCACCGTTCAATACTTCAATTCCCTGCTGCTTTCCTGCTTTTTTCAAGATTCCGTAAAAACTATCCTCAGCATAAATCCCGACAGCTTCTGTGTGGGAATCTCCCAGCAGGAGAATCCGTTTATTCCGGGTTGTCAGGGGAACATGAACTATGCCTGTGTCCCTCATGCCCAGGGAATTGGTATAAAAAGGATAGGCAATCGGTCCCCAGGTGGCAATTGCTTTTTTAACCGGCAACAAGCCATGGTGGTAATAGGGGTGTAATGACCTGAAAAGGGTAATATCCGGAGGAATCAGAAATAAGCCCAACAAGAAGTCTGTTAACGTTATGATAAAGAACAGGAAGATCAGGAGGGTAAGGAATGGGGTTCTCTCAAACCACCATTTCTTCAATGAGGCAGAAGAATCCACTACTATTTTTGTATTTTCTTTCATCCGGGATTAATATCAGCCAGATGGTTTATTGAATACGAGAAAGTATAAAGATACATAAATACCCAGGAGATTGTGATATCATCCAATAACAAAGTCTTTCGTGTTTTGAAGCCTGATTTTGGCGGTAATTGAAAAGTAAGGTATTGGTGGACCTCAACAAGCTAATCTCCATTGAACGGAATTCTGAGAGAATTAGCATGTAATTATGTAACTTTAAGTTTTGTACCAGACACAAAGTGGAATGGCTCCGATACGTTGCATTAAGTCAAGAACTATAATAATAAAAACATATGTCATTGGATTATTCCAGTAATAATTGGTCCCTTTTGACAAAGTACCCATAAGCCAATATAATTAGTGATCCTATGAAACGAATCTATCTGCCCATTCTGGTTTTTGCCCTTATTCATTTGATCCTTTATGGTGGTGACTGTTTTGCTTATAAATCAGCGAAAGAGATTGCATTATACCAAAACGTACAGGATACTCAAAGAGTAGAGAGACCTGTGAATATTACCGGGGGGACCTATGACTATGATGCTGAATCAGTGTTAATTATGCCATTTAAAGGTAAAGCAAGTATTAAAATTGAATATTGAAAATATGAAAATAAAGTCTATTGGTTTTTGTTTAGCTGCTTTGGCAGTGAGCTCTTTATTAAGCAAACAAAGTTGTAATGCATTCTCTGCAGATACTTCACAATCAATTCATTATCAAGTTAAGGCGAATGGAAAGATGCTTTATGTGTATGATGCCCCATCGGCAGCATATACTTTTGCTGAAGTCAACGGAAAAACGCAAATTGAGGTTTGTGCTGACCGCGATGTTAAATGGGTGGACATTCGTCCCTTCAGGCTAGGTATCAAAGCCCGATGGAAAGACAGCACCATATGGTTTTCTATAGATCAGCCCTGCCATTTAAGTATTGAACTTAACGGCAATCCTCTTACATTTCCTTTATTCTTTTTTGCAGATGCTTCTGAAAAAAATTCTCCTGAATCTTCCGGACCCGGAGTAATTTACTTCGAAGGTGGAAGAGTCCATAAAGCCGGCATTATAAGGCCCGTTTCAAATCAAACCATTTACATAGCCCGTGGAGCAATTGTGGAAGGATCAATTGATGCAAAAAATGTTGAAAACGTAAAGATTTGTGGCAGTGGAATTCTATCCGGAACAGGCAATGATAAATCGGACAACTGGAATCACTATCGCATGATCCGCTTTGCTGATAGTAAAAATATCACCATTCAGGGCATCACTTTAGTAGATAGTCATACCTGGCAAATTGTGCCTGAAAACTGTGAAAATGTATTTATCAGTGGTATCAGAATTATTTCAGATAATCCCAGCGATGATGGCATTGATATTGTCCGGAGCCGGCATGTGAAAATTCTGAATTGTTTTATCCGTACCAAAGATGATTGCATAGCCATAAAAGGCCATCTCAATTATCCAGATACTGTGATTACCGATGATATCCATATTTCTGGCTGCACATTCTGGAATGCTGCCTGGGGCAATGGCATCGACATTGGCTTTGAGCTTCAATGCAACGAAGTCAAAAATATTACAGTGAAAAACTGCGACTTTATTCATGTGGATAAGGGGGCAGTCATTAGTATACATAACGGTGACAAAGCCAGGGTTTCTAATGTTTTGTTTGAAGATATCCGGATTGAAGATTGTAACCAGAAACTCTTCGATCTGTCAATATTCTACAATCGTTATGGTGTGGACCGCCCTAATACACAAGAAGAAAGCGATCGCAGGTACCTAAACGGAGCCTGGGATGGGGTTCTTTATCTCAGCCCGGCTGAGAAAAAAGAACATGCCATTTACCGGGGATACATCGAGAACATCAATTTCAGGAACATATACATCACAGACGGTATTTTTCCATTCTCCCTTTTCTGCGGTTATGATGCAAATCATATGGTTAAAAATATTACGATTGAAAACCTTCAGGTCAAAGGCAAGAAAATTACCTCCAGGGAAGATGCACACATCTATTGTGAATTTGCTGAAGGGATAAAAGTGTTATGACAAAGGTTTATCACCACAAGTTGAGGCTGGAATTATTAGGAACCAGCAAGCTCAGGAGAGAAGCCTGAAACTCATTTCATTCGGTCGTGTTATGCTATTTATGATCGTAAGTATTAAAAACAGATGCTTATTTCTCTTCCAATATGATGTATCTGCAATATACCTCCTACTGGCAAGACCTTCCAGTTGAATCCTTCTGAATTTACATCGGCTGTCTCATTCATCTCTGTTCCATCACAGGTAATTTTTTCCGGTTTTTTAGTTAACCTTAGGATATCGGATGCTGAGCCATAAGTAGAATAGTTGATAGTTTCCGCTTTATAATTTATGAATGTAACAAGGGAACTTGTGCTCAGGAACCTGTTTTTATTTGAAGGAGCCAGTTCAGGCACGGCCGCCATCGCCCTGAGATAATGACGGACATAATCCCCGTAACCATCAGTAAGCCAGATATCATCACGGATATACCGGTTACGGCCGTCATCGGCCACAGTATATGTCGCCCAGTTTAAGGTACGGACGGCATTGGATTTATATGATGTATCTCCTGACAGCAGGGTATATAGCAATTCCACTGATGCCTGTCGCGATGAATGACTGTTTCCCGGGACTCTGTATACGGTTTGTTCATTCATCACCCTGACATTGTATTTCCGGAATTCGTCATTCCCCAGTTCTCTGTAGGTCCATTCAATAATCCCTTTAACCTCGTTCCTCCAGTCGGGAAAGAGGTCAGGATGATTCAATATGAACTTGGCAAAGGTAATGGCATTGGTTTGTGTATCGCTCCACCCGGGGATATCCTCGAAAAAAGGCCCCCATTTGTTGGTTTTTAGCGGAAAGGCTTTCATCCAGTCAAGAATGGTATTAAATGCCTGATGATAAGCTGTCATATTTGCCTGATTAACTTTCCCCAACTCACTGAATAGCAGAAGTGTCCCTGTCCAGTCAGCGGTATATAATGCCTGATTTACCGTATTTCCTGATCCATTGTTGTCAAAGAAAAATCCGGGCTTACCTGTTTTGGCATTTACACGAAAGGGCATTGGTGATCGTTCATTATCCCCCGGTTCAACTTTCGACATCAAGGTATTTGCGATTTGTTTGGCCGCCAGGAGGTATCGCTTTTCTCCGGTTATTTTATATAAATTCACCAATTCATAGCCGAAATTTCCGGCCTTGTCGGGTTGCAAATAGCCCTTCCCGTTACGCATATCTCCATCGTATTTACCCGAGTGAATAACCGTATTATACGGATAGGGCAGCCATGGCCAGATATCGGTTGAATCTGATAATGAGCGCTCCAGGTATGTATCGGCAAGGTATTTCATGTTTTCAATAATAGCCTGATCACCTGTGTATGCATAAAGCAATGTCCACGATGACAAGGCCATGCTGATCTGATCGCCCCCCAATCCCCGCATGTCATGTTCGGGTTTCCAGACCTGGTGATTCATGTAGTACTTCAGGCCGTTTGAATCGGTTTCCATATGCTTCCAAAAATCCCATACCAGCATCAGCACTGTATCATAGGAAGCTCCGGGGTCGGAAGAAAACCAGGGAAGAATGGATGAATCGGCCTTATTGATGCGGACAGCATGATACATTATGGTATCACTTATCATTATCGTATCGTTGACCTGTTGAGAAGCATATGAATCCTTTGGGCAGGAAGAAACACTAAACAACAAAAGCAATAAGATGAAGAGAAAATGCACTTTTTTCATAGATTGGTTTCATACCCGTTAAGATAAGAATCTATAATGGCATAGAAAAAGTATGCCTCAAAAGCTCTGTTGTCATCACTTCGAAATATCCCCGGAATTTCAGGGTATAAATGTCAATGACATACAACAAATAAGCTTTTGGGGCATACTGTTGATTAATTACTGCTACCGGATGACGATTTTATAAGACCGACTTTGATTGCCGATCTTTACAAAGTAAAATCCCTGATTGAGTCCTGATAAATCCAGCTCGCTCACGTTTTCAGCCGAGCATACATGCTGACCCAGCAATGAGTATACCGCTAAATCGGAACGGTCAATTCCTTTCAGATGCAATACATTCCCGGTAAGGTATACACCGGTATCGTTACCGGCCTGATTAACCTCATGAATACCGGTAGATCCCCATATCTCGGTACCAAAGATCAGGTAGCCATTGTAATAGATAGCTTCAAATGCGTCGTTTACATCACTGTTCCACCAGTACTCGATCTCCGATCCCGTTACATTGCTCGAATTATTCTTGACTTCCCATGAGATAGTGTCTTTGTCGACAGGATTAAAAGCTGTCCGGTTAGACGGCTCATCGGCTGCAAATTCATCGGTAAGGTAATACATGTGATCGGCAAAGCTATAACGGACTATGGCCCATACCGTATTGTCCCCATCTATTTCCCAGATGAAGAATTCATTAAGCGGATCTCCCAGGGATGTCAGCACAACAGCATTATTTTCCCAGGTACCGGCTATTCCATTGCTGCTGTTGAATTCATCAAGGGTGGCTCCCGATGAGGTAGCCACCAACCGGGTTTTTCCTCCTCCCAACTGAGTATACCGGGCATATTGCTTATTCTTCCCCTCAATGCTTTGAGCCTTTTGCCAGCCTGGTTCATACCGGTCTCGGTATTTGGTCTGAAAACATATTTCAAATCCCTTATTTTCATTAGGGACTTGCTGGTTGACGTCAACATATTTTAAACCAACGTATAAGAATTCGTTGTCGTAAAAGGCTTTCCAGGTGGTACCGAAAACGTCTTTCTGGTAAAGATCGCCACCCTCCGAGCGGGTATTATTCTTTATTTCATTCTCATTTCCCAATTTGTCCCATATTTCGCTAAGGACAAAAGTGCCCGCATCGAATGTCCAATCGACAGGGGCTTTTTTGATAGTAACTGCCTTTTTTTCAAACTTTTCAACACTCCAGTCAACATCACTGGGATAGGTTATCCAGCCAATAGGTTTAAGGGTATCCTGGCCAAACAGATGAGTCGTATAGGCCATTATTACTAGTAATACTAGCAGTGTAAAAAGCTTTTTCATAGATTAAATAGTTTAAGTTTATAATAAATTTACAACTTTACAGCTGATCTTCCAACAGTAAAACAATCTGCAGGACCCATTTGAGAAAATGGTTAACCTTTTTTCTTCTTTGTCGAAGTGAAAAATAAAATCAATCCTTGAACTTTAACATAAAGTTATTAAAAACGCTAAAATCAAACAACCATGAAACACCAATCCATAACAATCATTATTTTTCTGGCGCTGCTTTTTAGCATGTGCAGGCAGACAAAACACCCTGCCGGACTGGTGTTGCTCGACAACTGGAGATTTAAAACAGGTGACAGTCTTGCTTATGCGAAATCGGATTATAATGATGGTGACTGGAGGTCTATTAATCCGGCCATTTATTGGGAACAACAGGGTTTTCCAGAATATGACGGATATGCCTGGTACAGGGTAGCATTTAACCTTCCCAATTCACTTAAGAAAAACTCATATTTTAAAGACAGTGTTTTAATTACAATAGGAAAGATTGATGATACCGAACAGACTTTTTTGAATGGTGAACTAATCGGCGAGAATGCCAGATTGATTCCTGCCGGACAAAAACCAGACAGTTTTGAGGGTGACAATCAAGCGTACAGCCTTTTCAGAAGGTATCTTTTAGCAGTCAGCGATCCACGGCTAAAATGGAACAAACAAAATATCCTTTCGATCAGGGTACACGATCATGGCGGAATGGGTGGATTATATGAACTTGATCAGCAAACAGTTTCCATGCTCGACGTGAAAGATTTTGTAAAACTGGATTATGCTGCTAGTCCTTTTCTAAAATCCGTTGCTGATTCATGTGAGAAAACGTTGCTAGTGCGCAATTTGTCGGCAGGCTATTCATTCTCGGGATTATTATCTGCAGAAATTACAAAGGAGGAAACCGGGGAGGTTATATTCTCCAGGGCTGAAAAAATAAGCATAAAACCCGGTGAATCCTTTCGGCTAGCAATGAGATTCAAGGCTGATATCACCAGCATTCATGTTGCCTCTTATCGGTTTGAACAACAGG
>Ga0105094_10001561_pt1 | contig 11991 bp, 10 predicted proteins | sample PPLLak1March2015_2_FD_87023 | JGI IMG/M metagenome (GOLD analysis project Ga0105094, IMG submission 87023) | Freshwater sediment microbial communities from Prairie Pothole Lake near Jamestown, North Dakota, USA - PPLs Lake P8 Core (3) Depth... | ecosystem: Environmental > Aquatic > Freshwater >...
CGGGGCGAGGCCTGCCGGCGCGGGCCTGCAGGAACGTGCAGGCGGCGTCTCCGGCCGGGTTGTAAGGTGACGCGGGGTGGGGGAAGGAAGTCCGCCGCAGGATGCGCTCGTGGCGAGGGTCCTGCCCCTGGCCGCTGGCACTGCGCCGTCCAGGCCAGTCCGACGAACCGCCGGCGGAGGTCCCTAGATGCAAGAGATCATGCCGCCGATGGCAGGGCCCAGCACGGCCAAGATGACGATGGCAGCCACGCCCGCCCGCACCGGGATCAGAGCACATCCGACCGGACCCTGCCCGGCCGTTCGCTTCCGGCCGGCTTCCACCTCACCTCCTTCCTGGGCGCCAGTCCACGGCCCTGGAGCCGCACCTCCCGGCTGCTGCCAAGCCTGCGTCGACGATCCGCCCGCAACAACCCTACCCGTCACCATTCGACCCGCAAGCGCTGCTCCCTGAGCTGACCGCAACTCAGGACCCTTCGCTCGGACTTGCCGGGCTGGTACAATCTGCCGCCACTCGCTTCTCGCCAAGGGAGCCAGCATGCGCAATCCTGTTCCCCTCGCCCTGGCGGCGGCATTGTGGGTCGCCGCGGGTTGCACCCCCTCGCCGGCCGCCTCGCCGTCGGCCCTCCCGTCCGCCACGCCCGCAGTCGACGCCGCGCTCACCCCGACGCCCAGCCCCACCCCCGAGCCCAGCGCCACGCCCGAACCGACTCCTACGTCGTCGCCGACGCCAGCGCCTGCCCCGGGGACGCTGCCGATCACGGCCGAGACGATGGGGCAGATCCGCACCCTGTGGACTCAGGACTATGTGGTCGAGCAGGCCGATGAGAGCTGCTACCTGATGGACTGCTTCGCGCCCTCCCAGGTCTTTGGCGTCGCATTCAGCCCGGATGGCAGCCGATTGGCGCTCGGCTACTGCGAGGCGCCTCGCGAGAACCGCTCGAACCCGCGGCACTATCGCTTCTACTGCGACAGCACCCCCTTGATCCTTCTGCTGGATGCCGCTACCGGGAGTGAGATTGCCCGGCTCGAGACAGGTGACATCCCACTGTCGGTCGCCTTCCACCCCGAGCGGCCGGTAGCTGCCTTCGGCCTTGCCAACCGCGACATCGAGGTGTGGGATCTGGAAGAGATGACGGAGGTACGTACGCTCTCGCATTCCTCCAAACGCACCGGCGTCGAGAGGCTTGCCTTCAGCCCCGACGGCACCTGGCTGATGAGCCTGGGGGACAATCAGCTTCAGGTATGGAACTGGGAGAATCCCCCCTTCTTGCAGGGCACCGTCGAAAACATCTGGCGGGCGGCCTTCAGCCCCGACGGGCAGAGGCTGGCGACGATCTGGCTCGGGGAGCAGCTCGTGCGAGGACGAGTGTATGACCTGCCTTTCACCGGCGAGTTCTCAGAAGTTGCGACCGGTGGCGCGTCTACGATTGCCTTTTCTCCGGACGGGAACCTTCTGATCGCGGCGCGATCCGATGGCACCTCGGTCTTCGATGCCACCACCGGCGAGCCCATCCAGGAATACGCGTACGACGCGCTCGGTCCGGAGGCCTCACTCACGCAGACCGGATTGTTCGCCGCGGACGGTTCGCTCCTCTGGCAGGTGTTTGAGTCTGGTGCCGCCGACGCGGACGAGATACACTGCGGGCCGATGCTGTGGGATCCGCGCAGCGGGCACGGGATGTACGCGCGCCTGCTGGATGACGCCTGTTTTGACTGGGATTTCAGCTTCGCCTATGCCGTTTCCCAGTTGGAGCGCAGCCTCAGTCCCGACCAGCAGCTGCTGCTGATCCTCAATGATGGGAGACTTCAGGTCTGGGGCGTCGATCCGGCCCAGCCGCCCGTCGAACCCATCTGCCTGGGCGCTTGCGGCGAGGGCTAGCCACGGTTGGCGTGTGCCGCACAGCCGTTGGCCTCACCGCTGGATGACGCGATCAACGCGAACCTGCCGCCGGATTGCGCCGACATCGCTCGCAGGCGGCCTCCAGATTGGATCAAGGCCGACACCCTATCGTGCGGAAGAATGAGCAGGTGATGGAGCTTGGCGCATTCTCGATCAGTCTGGCCGTGAAGGACCTCGGGGCATCTCAGGAGTTCTACCAGAAGCTCGGTTTTTCGGTGTTCCATGAGAACATCCTCACCTTCAATCCCGGCTGGGACAGCAGCGCCCGTCCGATCGCCAATTACTCCGATGTGCGGGAGATCCAGCGTCGGCTGCGGGCGGAGGGGGTTCAGTTGCTCAGCGAAGCCGACGAAGCCAGCACCGGGCCTGCCAGCTGCATGGTGATGGATCCCGACGCCGGGAACGCCATCTTGATCGATCAGCACGTGTAGTCGATCCCAATGCCACATGACGCCTCCCTGCAACCTACAGGGCAACGGCCCACACCCCATTCCCTGCCCGCAACGGCATCGGGCGCCTCGAGGCCTAGCGAGCGGTCACGCCATGGGATGGGTCGGGCAGCATTGGCGGATGCAGCCGAGAGTGGTGCCGAAGGATGATGACGCGAGCAGGCCGGCCCAATGGGCCGGCCTGCATTGACGGGCTCGCGTTGTCTCCCACCGTCGAGGCGCTTACGCCTCGCGGAATTCGCCTTCGACAACATCTTCGCCGGCCGCCCCGCCTTGCCCAGCGTCCGGCGCTTCCGGTTGCGGCGGCTGCTGGGCGTACATCTGCTGGCTGAGCGCATACGACGCCTGCTGCAACTGCTCGGTCAGGCTCTTGATACGCCCCTGGTCATCGCCCTTCAAGGCCTCGCGCAGCTCGACGATCGTTTGCTCGATGCGCTGTCGATCGCTGGCAGGCACTTTGTCGCCCAGATCCGCCAGGGACTTCTCCGCCTGATAGGCCAGGCTGTCGCCCTGGTTGCGCGCCTCAGCCAGCTCTCGGAACTTGCGGTCGGAGGCCTCGTTGCGCTTGGCTTCCTGCACCATGCGCTCGACGTCATCCTTGCTCAGGTTGGTCGAGGCGGTGATCGTCACTTTCTGCTCGCGCCCGGTGGCGCGGTCCTTGGCCGTGACATTGATGATGCCATTGGCGTCGATGTCGAACGTGACTTCGACCTGCGGCACGCCGCGCGGCGCCGGGGGGATCCCTTCCAGACGGAACCGACCAAGCGTCATGTTGTCCGTCGCCATCGGTCGTTCGCCCTGAAGCACATGGATATCCACCGCGGTCTGGTTGCTCTCGGCCGTCGAGAACACCTCGGATTTCTTCACCGGGATGGTGGTGTTGCGCTCGATCAGCCGGGTCATCACGTTGCCCAGCGTCTCCACGCCCAGCGAGAGCGGGGTCACATCCAGCAGCAGCACGTCCTTGACATCGCCGGCCAGCACGCCGCCCTGAATGGCCGCGCCGATTGCCACCACCTCATCCGGATTGACCCCCTTGTGCGGTTCCTTGCCGGTCAGCGAGCGCACCAGCTCCTGAACCATCGGCATACGTGTGGCGCCGCCAACCAGCACCACCTCGTGGATCTGGCCGGTCTGCACGCCGCCATCGCGCAGCACGGCGTCGAACGGGCCGCGCACCCGCTGCAGCAGGCCTTCGGTCAGTTGCTCGAACTTGGCCCGGGTAAGCTTCATCTGCAGGTGCTTCGGCCCGCTGGCATCGGCGGTGACGAACGGCAGATTCAGCTCGGTCTCCGAGACGGTGGACAGCTCGATCTTGGCCTTCTCGGCCGCCTCGCGCAGCCGCTGCAATGCCTGGCGGTCGGCGCGCAGGTCGATGCCCTGCTCGCGCTTGAACTCGTCCGCCACCCAGGCCAGGATCGCCTGATCCCAGTCGTCGCCGCCCAGGTGGGTGTCACCGTGGGTCGCCTTGACCTCGACCACGCCATCGCCGACCTCGAGCAGGCTGACATCGAAGGTGCCGCCGCCCAGGTCGAACACCAGGATGGTCTCGTTCTCCTTCTTATCCAGCCCGTAGGCCAGCGCCGCTGCCGTCGGCTCGTTGATGATGCGCATCACTTCCAGGCCAGCGATCTTGCCGGCATCCTTGGTCGCCTGGCGCTGTGAGTCGTTGAAGTAGGCCGGGACGGTGATCACCGCCTTGGTCACCGGCTCGCCCAGGTGGGCCTCGGCGTCAGCCTTGAGCTTGCCCAGCACCATGGCCGAGATCTCCTGGGGGCTGTACTGTTTGCCATTGATCGGGATATCGACGCGGGCGTCGCCGCTCGGGCCGGCCACCACCTCGAAGGACACCATGCCGCGCTCCTGCTCGACCTCGTCGTGGCGCCGGCCCATGAAGCGCTTGATCGAATACACCGTGTTCTCCGAGTTGACCACCGCCTGGCGCTTGGCCGTCTGGCCAACCAGCCGCTCCCCGTTCTTGGTGAACGCCACGACCGACGGGCACAGCCGCCCGCCTTCGGCCGTCGTGATCACCGTCGGCTCGCCGCCCTCCATCACCGCCACGACGCTGTTGGTCGTCCCCAGGTCAATGCCAATAATCTTCGACATGCAGCACCTCACACACAGTCTTGGTTCATGATAATCCCCCGCCGCTAGAGCAAGGTTAACGTCCAGTTAGATGCAGGTCAGCGCGGCGATCGGCGAGTCGGCTACGGTATACTCCCCTAGGTTCGTGGAAGAAGAGCGCACTGCGGGGGGAAACTCCCACCCTGGCGTGTGGTTTGGGTCCCAGCGAGGCCACGGGATGTGGAAGTTGTCTTCACCCGGGCGCTTCTTCGCGACCGGCAAGAATACGGAGGGGCGGTGACAGGGAAGCTGGTGCTGATTGGCTCGGGTGAAGTCGCTCCGGGCATGGTCGGCCTGCATCGCCGATTGTTGAAGGACCTGGGCCCCAAGCCACGGGCGGCCTTCCTCGACACACCGGCAGGCTTCGAGCTCGGCCTGGGCGCAATCCACGCGCGCTTCTCCGACTACTTCCTGCAGCGGCTGGACGTGGAGTTCGGCCTGGCCTCCTATCGCAGCGCCGACGAGCCGGCGGCCTCCATCGGCGCCGCACTCGAGGTGATCCGCCGCGCCGACTACCTGATCGCCGGCCCGGGGAGCCCCTCCTACGCCATCCGCCACTGGCGCGGCTCCGCGGTCTTCGCCGCGCTGGTCGAGCGCTGGCGCGCCGGCGCCACGCTCGTCTTCGCCTCCTCGGCTGCCGTCGCCATTGGCCGACTTGCCCTCCCGGTCTATGAGATCTACAAGGTGGGTGAGCCGCTGCACTGGATCCCCGGCCTCGACTTACTCGGCGGCTTCGGCTTGGATCTGGCGATCGTCCCGCACTGGGACAATGCCGAGGGCGGGAGTCACGACACCCAGGCATGCTTCATGGGGATGGAGCGCTTCGTCCAACTGCGTCGCCTGCTCCCGGCCGGCACGACGGTACTCGGCGTGGACGAGCACACAGCCTGTATCCTCGATCTCGATACTGGCCTGGCCGAAGTGCTCGGCCGCGGCGGCGTCACGCTTCTCCAGGGGGAGGCCACGACGGTGCACCGCGCTGGAAGCAGTTTCTCCACGCGCGGCCTGACCGGCCTCGCGGCCGGTCAATCCGACGACCCCTCGCCCCCGGAGCTTCGGGCAGACTCGGGGCAACCCCCGGCTGACGTGCAGGCGGCCTCCCAGGTCGCCTCCGGGGACCTGGCCGCCGGACTGCGCACACTGGCCGAGGCCAGCCCTCCCGACCAAGCCTCGGTCCTGCGCATGGCGGCCGAACAGGCCGAGCGCATGGTCACCCCGACCGAAGATCCGGCCAAGTTGATCGACCTGCTGGTCTCGGCCCGGCAACTGCTGCGGCAGGCCAAGCAGTGGTCAGCTTCGGACCGTGTACGGGATGACCTGGCCGATCTGGGCATCGAGGTGCGCGATACACCCGAGGGGCCCGTCTGGGAACGGCGAGCCTGACTCGATCGACTGACGTTCTCTCCGCGCGCAAGCCACCTGATCCTCCAATCGTTAGGCCCCGCTCTACACCCCATTGGTCGTCCGAATGTGCGCGGAGTGAGAGAACCCTCGCTGCGCCTCACGGGCAACGCAACCACCTGATAGGCCCGCGATAGATCCTGAGAGTTCCCACCGGAGACGATGGGCGCAACCCCCGCGGCTCCAGGCCGCTGCGGCAGGAGGCGATGTGATCCCATTCCGACGATGGCTGCTTGTCACGCTCTTCGCCCTGGCCATGGCCTGGGTGGAGGCGGCCGCAGTGATGTACCTGCGCCTCCCCGCCGATCGTGTCCAGCCGTATCAAGCCGATCCCCTGCCGACCCTGCCGTCGCTCGGCCCGATCGAGCTGGTGCGCGAGGTCGCTACGCTGTTGATGCTGGCTGCGGTGGCCAGCCTTGCGGGCAGGGGCCGGCAATCGCAGTTCGGGTTCTTTCTGATCGCCTTCGGCCTGTGGGATCTCAGCTACTACCTGTTCCTGCACTGGATGGGCGGCTGGCCCGCGTCCCTGCTCGATTGGGACATCTTGTTCCTGATCCCTCTCCCATGGTGGGGGCCAGTGCTGGCGCCGGCGCTCATCTCGCTGCTGATGATCACGCTGGGCACGCTGCTTACACATGCCCGCTTCGCCAGCGGTGGGAGCAAGGTCCCGCGAGCGGCCTGGGTTGCCGCCGCTTGCGGGGCGTTGTTCGCTATCGGCGTGTTCACCTGGGATGCGGCACAGGCGGTGTGGCGCGGGACTCCGGCCGTGCTGAGCGTGCTGCCGGAGCGGTTTCTTTGGCCGCAGTTCCTGGCGGCGCTGGGCCTGATGGCCCTGCCGCTAGCCGCGCTGGGCTGGCGGCTTGTCCGACCCGCGTTCCAGACGGCGCCGTCCAGCCCAGACCGGAGCCGCCGGGCCGGCGCAGGAGGAGAGCGATGACTCACGCCACGTCCGGCGGCCCCCCGCACCCGGCGTCATCGCCGGAGCGAACGGCCAGGCATGTCGGGATCATCATGGACGGCAACGGCCGCTGGGCGCTTGCCCGCGGCCTGCCGCGCGCGGCAGGCCACCGCGCCGGAGTCGAAAACGTGCGTACGGTGGTCGAGGCCGGCGTCGAGGCCGGCATCCGCTACCTGACGCTGTATGCCTTCTCGACCGAGAACTGGAACCGCCCTCCGGCGGAAGTCCGCGGGCTGCTTGGACTGATCGATCTCTACCTCGAACGCGAGCTGAATGCGCTGGACCGAAACGGGGTGCGACTGCGGCATCTGGGCAGCCTCGAAGGGCTGGCGCCGGCAACCCGCCGGAGGGTTCAGCAGGCCGTCCGGCGCACGGCGCGCAACGACCGCCTGCACCTGAACATCGCCTTCAACTATGGCGGGCGGGCAGAGATCGTACGGGCCGCCCGCCAGCTGTTGAGCACGAATCCTGCGCCGGAGCAGATCACCGAGGCCCGCCTGGCGGCGTGCCTGGACACTGCCGGCCAGCCCGATCTCGATCTGGTGATCCGGACCGGCGGAGAGATGCGCCTGTCGAACTTCCTGCTGTGGCAGGCTGCTTACGCCGAGATCTATGTCTCGCAGGTCTACTGGCCGGATTTCGACCGCGCCGAGTTCATGTCGGCGCTCGAGTCCTACAGCGCACGCCAGCGCCGGTTCGGACGGGTCGCCACAACGACACGGGCCTCCGCGGCCTGAGACCCTGGCTTCGGCCCATCTGAGGCCAACCCGCATTCACCGCGGGCGTGCTTCCAACAAGCGCCGGGCGTGAGCCACCTGCGGCTGGGGGGCACGCAGAAGACTCAGGCGGCCCTTCGCAGGCCACGCAGTTCCTGCTATGCTTTCCCCCGGAGGCCGTTGTGAGTCCATTGGATGAGTTCCGCCGCGAGAAGGATGAGCACTTCCGCCGCAGCCCGGACAGCCCGCTGACCGCCGATCAGAAGCGATCGTTCCAGGGTCTGCGCTACTTCCCGGAAGACCCGGCATGGGTGTTCGAGCTGCCCCTCGAGCGGTACCCCGACCCGGAGGTCGTCCAGATGCAGACCACCACGGGCGACGCGCAGGCGTACGAACGGTACGGCCGCATTCGCTTCGAGATCGATGGGCAAGCGGCATCATTGACGGTCTACCGCAACGAATACGGCTACTTCTTGCCGTTCGCCGATAGCCTGGCGGGGGGCGAGACCTACGGCGCTGGTCGTTACCTGGAGCCCGAGGAGCTGGGTGACAGCCGGCTGCGAGTCGACTTCAACCTGGCCTACAACCCGTACTGCGCCTACAACGAGCGCTGGTCCTGCCCGATCACACCCCCCGAGAACCGGTTGGGGATCCCGATCCGGGCCGGCGAGAGGGTTTTCCACACCGAGTAGCCCTCAGCCCCTCCCGGCGCAGGGCATGCCTCGATACCGTCAACTGGGCACCGACGCCTGCCTGCCGTCATTCTGGCGACAAGCACAGCCCACCGGCTGCGCCGCGCAGCACATCGGATGCAGGCGCCCGACCGCCTGCACCCGGACTGGGTTCACCTGCTCTGGGCGCGGGGCGCGCGAGGCGCGCTCGCGGCTGACCCGGGCTCCCTGTCGCCACTCGCTCGACCATCCCACGAACGGGCTTCGTGTCCTTCCGCGATAGACGGAGCGGCACCGGGCCAGCCTGGGTCAATGGTGTGGGGACTGCTCCCCAGAGTGGCTCACCGGCAGCAACGGAGAGCCGCCCTGCTCTCCCCCTCGGCCTTGCCTCCCGGTCCGCCGACGGGACTAGACCCCGGCGCCGGCGCGGGACGGACGCCGCGGCATGCGCAGGAGCATCGCCGCCAGGACGCCGATGTACGCCAGATAGGCCAGCGCCTCGCTCAACGAAGGGTCGGCGTTGTAGCCGAAGAGCGCCTTGGAGACGAGCCCTAGGTAGGAGTTCTCGTCCAGCACATGATTGATGTCCCACAGCGGGGCAACGATGGCCGGGATCAGACCGACCTCGTTGAGTTCGTGGACGGCATGCGCCACCAGCCCGGCTGCGAAGAGCATCAGCAGCACCCCGGTGACCTGAAAGAACCGCCGCAGGTTGAGGCGCAGCGTGCTGGCATACAGGGCGTAGCCCAGTGCCACCGCGGCCGCCAGCCCCAGCAGTGCCCCGACCAGGACGTTCGCCGCACGGGCGGTCATGGATGCGGCGGACAGGAACAGAGCAGTCTCAATACCTTCGCGCAGCACAGCCGTGAAGGCGATCAGGAAGATAGGCCATGATTGCTTCCGTTGGGCGGCGTCTTGAACATCCGCTTCGAGTGCCATCTGCGTCCGGCGTCCCTGGCGCTGCATCCAGAGGATCATCCAGGTCAACACGCCGGCCGCCAGCAGCATGGTCACCGCCTCGAAGATCTCCTCGGCTCGGCCCGAGAGTGTTGCGCCGATCGCCTGCAGACCGGCCGCTGCCACCAGGCTGAGCAGCGCCGCCGCGGTCACGCCGAACCATATGTATCGCCGCAGCTCTGGCTGGCGCATGCGCTGCAGCACGCCGAGCGTGATCCCAACCAGCAGGGCTGCTTCCAGGCCCTCCCGAAGCGTGAGGAGAAAGCCCACCGCCATTGCATCTCCCTCCAGGGATCGCTGGGGTCAACTAATGGGGATGTTTTTACTCTGATTTCAGGCCGTCCGGTCGCCGCTCGCAGGCCTGCGCACCAGCCGTCGGCCAGGGAAACGCTGCCTGCGGACGTACTCGAAGCTGGCGCGGGCTTGAGGGTCAGACTAGCCGGGCATCATCGGCTCGTCGCCGGGCAGGTCGGTCAACAAGATGCCCGGGCCGCCGAGGAAGCGCTGCTGGTACCGGTAACCCCCGAGCAGCAGGAGCAACTCAAGCGTCGCCGGCAGGATTGTCGAGAATTGATCGTAGAAGAAGACGAACAGATTCACCACCATCAGCGCCAGGATCAATCCATAGTTGGCGATGCGCAGCGCCAGGCGCTCCCGTCCGAGAAGTAGTGCAACGACTGCCGCCACAAGCAGCGCACCGACCGCCGCCTGCAGCATGGCGTTCCAGGGCTCAACATCGGCACGGCGCAGCACGACGGGAAGCTGGACCCATACGCCCGAGAGCTCGGTGCCGATCAAACTGCGCAGGTCGTCTACGGCCGAGAAGATCATGAAGACCGCCAGGCAGAGCCAGCCCACTCCAAGAAGCAGGCGCAGGCGGCCTCTCGTCAGCCACCGGCGCTCAAGTTGCTCCAGGCGAGCATCGATCCGTTCCAGCAGGTCCGGCGACTCCTCGGCCTCAACCAGCAGGCCGGCATGCAAGAAACGCAGCAATGCGCTGGCCAGGCTGGCCACCTCGGGACGATCGGGGTCATTGGCGATTGCGCTCAGGCGAGCCTCGAGCGCGCGTCGCTCCCCCGGGTCAAGGTCCCGGTCGAGCACTTCCTCCAGCTCGTCCAGTGCGGCGTACAGCTCGGTGCGGCTATCCTTGCGGCCCGGGCGCCGAATCTGCAGATACAACAGCACGGTCAGCAGGAAGAAGACGTATACGATGGGCGCCGCAGCCGGGTAGAAATAGTCATTGGTGCGGGTGATGAACTTGCCAACTTCGTCAATGAACAAGCCGACGCCGATCCCGGCCAGCAGCGCTCCGGCGGTGTACACCCAGCGGTTGGCGAGGACCAGCGGCAGCAAGGAGGCGGCAAAGAGCAACAGGCCACCCCACAGTACGTGTGCAATGTGCAGCTCGCCGGCCGACAACTGAGGATAGCCACTGAGCTGGAGCACCAGCCGGGTCAGGGCCACCGAGATGGCGAAGGCGAGCAGGGTCAGCAGCAGATAGGCCTGGGCACCTTCCCGGCGCACTGGCGTGCGAACTCGCGGCAGAAGCGGCTTGCGCATACCGTTAGGCGATCCTCATCCTGGCATCGGCTGCAAGCCTAGCGCGCCGGAGGTTTGTGCCAGCGCAGGGGTTTGGACGGCTCGCGCACGATCTTGCGCTTGGCCTCCAGATCGAGCTGTACACACTTCACCCACCAGCCCGCCTTGGCACCGCCCGGGAATTGGTCCACCGGTAGGTGCGGCACAACCGCCGAGAACATCTCGGCCTGGGTCAGCCCAGGCGCCTTCGCCGGGAGCACCTTGAGCACCGCCTTCTTCATGGCGTTGTACATCGCTGCGTCGACGCTCGAGGTGTACCCCGGGACATTCACGTTCTCGACAGTAACCCGGCCAGCCGCGGCGGGCTTACGTGCTTGAGCGTCTCGGGGCTTGCTTGGGGTTGCCTTGGCCGATGACTTGGTCACGGGATTCCACTCCTCACTCACCCTGCCGGTCCTCCAAGGCCACGGCGTGTTCGGAGTCTAGGGGAGTCCACCTAAACCCGCGCCCCTCGGAGCCTGGATGGGAATCGTCTCGGAAGGTTACCGTACTTCCAGGCGCTGGGCGTGTCAAGCTCTTCCCAGGCAGCCGCACTTGGCTGCCACAGAATCACAGAGATGCCACTGCGGAACCGATGCGCTGAATCTCACTCACGGCTGAGCGAGCCTGGATTGGCCTGATCCGCAGACCCGAGCTGCCCGGCAGCATCCCTCGGCCGCAAATCCTGGAGCCCCAAGAGCACGCAGGCCACCCCGGCCATCCCGGCGCCGAAGAGGAAAGGCGCCGATGGACCCAGTCCCGGCCAGGCACCCACGCCTTGCCAAAGGACACCTGCCAACAGGCTCGCCGGGAGGGCGAACAGCCCGATGACCCCCGCCAGCAGTCCATAGGCCACGCCTCGCTGCTCGGGATGCACGAGGTCGGCCACGACCGCCTTGCCCACCCCCTCGGTCAGGGCATAGTACAGCCCATAGAGCGCCATCCACAGCCAGGCTTGCCAGGCGGCGCTCATCCGGGCGAAGCCCAGATACACGACCCCATACAGCAACCATCCGCCCAGCAGCATCCGTTTACGGCCAAACCGGTCGGAAGCGGCCCCGGCAGGCATGGCAACGGCGGCGTACACGAGGTTGAAAACCATCATCATGCCCAGCTCGCCGGCCACCGTCAGGCCAACGTTGCTGGCGCGCAGGATCAGGAAGGCAGCTGAGGAATTGCCCTGGGTGAACAACCCCATCGTGGCAAGGTATAGCAGGAAGGGGCGGCCGAGCTC
>Ga0105094_10001562_pt1 | contig 11988 bp, 10 predicted proteins | sample PPLLak1March2015_2_FD_87023 | JGI IMG/M metagenome (GOLD analysis project Ga0105094, IMG submission 87023) | Freshwater sediment microbial communities from Prairie Pothole Lake near Jamestown, North Dakota, USA - PPLs Lake P8 Core (3) Depth... | ecosystem: Environmental > Aquatic > Freshwater >...
CCGCGGCGATCGGCCAGCTCCTCGCGCGGCGCGTGTTCGAGCTCGACCTGCCGCCGTCGCTCGCGCTGTGGATCGCCGGGCCGCTCGCCGGCCTCGCGCTGCTCTCGCTCAACGCCTGGCTCTCCTCGCGCAAGGTGCTGCGCGCCTCGCCGGCGATCACGCTGCGCGAGTCCGCCTAGCCCGCCGCTGTCGCCGCGCGCCGACGCTTTTCGCGCGGCGCCTTGAGCAAGGTCAACTCGCGGTCACATTGCGCGGCGATGATGCGGCATGGCCGACGTGATCGAGACAGGAGCCAAGCTGCGCGAGCCGAGCGCCGCGCAGCTGCGCTCGCTCATCGAGCTGGCCCCCGACGGCATCTTCGTCGCCGACGCGGACGGCCGCTACACTTTCGTCAACGAGGCGGGATGCCGCATGCTCGGCTTCTCGCGCGAGGAGATCGTCGGCAGGACGATCCTCGACCTGATCCCGCCGCACGATGCCGCGCGGCTCGAGCGCTCGCGCCAGGAGATGCTGCGCGGCGGCAGCCATACCGACGAGTGGTCCCTGCGCCGCAAGGACGGCACCTGGGTGCCGGTGGAGGTGAGCGCGAAGATCCTTCCCGACGGCCAGTGGCAGGGCTTCGTGCGCGACATCTCCGAGCGCAAGGCGCACGAGGCGGAGCGCGAGGCGCTGTTCCGCGAGGTCGATGCCGAGCGGCGCTGGCTGCGCGCCGTGCTCGACACGCTGCCTTTGGGGGTGATCCTCTACCAGCCCGGCCGCACGCTGTCCTTCAACGCCGCGGCGGAGAAGATCCTCGGCACGAAGCTCTCGCCCGCCGGCGGTAGCGCCCAGTACGCGGCGCGCGTGTTCTACCCGGACGGCACGCCGGTGCCGCCGGAGCGGCTGCCGTCGGCGCGCGCGCTCGAGAAGGGCGAGACGCTGGTCGGCGCCGAGTTCGTGCTGCACCACGACGACGGCAAGCGCGTTCGGGTGCTGAACAGCGCGGCGCCGATCCGCGACGCCGGCGGCGCGGTGTCGGGCGGCGTGTGCCTGCTGCAGGACATCGGCGAGCGCGTCGAGGCCGAGGCGCGCATCCGCGACAAGCAGCGCCTGCTGCAGGGCATCTTCGACATCCTGCCCGTCGGCGTGTGGATCGCCGACGCGAGCGGCCGCATCAGCGCCAACAACCCGGCCGCCGAGCGCATCTGGCGCGGCGCCCGCTACGTCCCGGTCGCGGAGTTCGGCCAGTACAAGGGCTGGTGGGTGGACACCGGCAAGCCGATCGCCGCCGAGGAATGGGCGCTCGCCAGGGCGCTCACCAGCGGCGAGACCTCCACCGGGGAGCTGGTGCGCATCCAGTGCTTCGACGGCTCCTTCAAGACCATCATCAACTCCGCCGCGCCGCTGCGCGACGAGAGCGGGCGCGTCACCGGCGCCATCGTCGTCAACGAGGACATCACCGCGCTGCACGAGGCCCAGGAGAAGCAGCGCGCGAGCGAGCAGCTGCTGCGCACCGTGATCGAGCTCTTGCCGGTCGGCCTGTGGGTCGCCGACCGCGAAGGGCGCGTCACCATGGCCAATCCCGCCGGCGAGCGCATCTGGCAGGGCACGCGCCTGGTCGGCCCCGAGCAGTTCCACGAGTACAAGGCCTGGTGGGTCGAGACCGGCAAGCCGATCGCGCCCGAAGAATGGGGCCTCACGCGCGCCGTGCGCCATGGCGAGACCTCGCGCGGCGAGCTGATCCGCATCCAGTGCTTCGACGGCTCGTTCAAGACGGTGATCAACTGGGCGGCGCCGATCCGCTCCGACGCCGGCGAGATCGTCGGCGCGGTGGCGGTGAACGAGGACATCACCTCGCTGCAGCACACGCAGGAACAGCTGCGCGCCGCGGTGCGCGACCGCGAGGAGATCCTCGCCACCGTGGCGCACGACCTGCGCAACCCGCTCTCCGGCATCATGATGGGCGCCGCCGTGGCGGAGCGCTCGGCGCGCGCGCTCGCGGGCGGCGAGCCGGTGCGCCAGCTCGCCGCCTCGCTGGTCGACATGTCGCGGCGCATGTCGGGCATGGTCGACGATCTCCTCGCGGTCGCGGTCGCCACCGTCGGCGGCGCCTCGCTGCTGAAGCTCGCGCAGGTCCCGGCATCGGCCCTGGTCGCGCGGGCCGCCGACGCCGCGCGGCCGCTGCTCGCGCGCGAGCGGCTGGAGCTGCGCGTGGACGTGGCGGGGGAGCTGCCGAGCGTCAGCGCGGACGCCGACCGCATCCTGCGCGTGTTCGCGAACCTGCTCGACAACGCCCTGAAGTTCACCTCGCCGCCCGGGCGCATCACGCTCGCCGCGGAAAGGACCGTCGGCGGCGTGCGCTTCTCGGTGGCGAACAGCGGCGAGCCGCTGCCGCCCGGGGAGCTCGGCGCGATGTTCAAGCCGTTCTGGCAGGCGGGGCGCGACCGCCGCGGCGCGGGGCTGGGGCTTTCCATCTGCCGCTCCGTCGTCGAGGGCCACGGCGGCAGCATCTGGGCCGAGCCCGCCGCCGGGCAGCGCGTGCGCGTGTGCTTCGTGCTGCCGCGCCAGCCCGGGCTCGAGGGCCCGCGCGAGCGCGCGCTATAGCTTTTTCCCGGCCTTCTGGTCCTCGACCAGCTTGGCCGCGCACATCTCGGCCACGGCCAGGTTCGGCTCCCGGCGGTCGGGCATGGTGGCCCAGCCGCTCGCCGCGATGATCTTGTCGCGCGTGTACCACTCGGCGTTCTTCAGGTCGGCGAGGCGCGTGCGCGCGTCCTTGGCCGCCATGAACTCCTCGACGCAGATCGCCGCGGCGAGCTGGTGGCGCGCGCCCTGCGCGGCCTCCGTGACCATCTTCTGCGCGGTGCCGCCGGTGACCCAGCCGCCGAAGCCGAAGCCGAGCACCAGCGTCGCCGCCACGCACCCGGCAGCGGTCCAGAACGCCTCGGTCTTGCTCGGCCGGTACTCTTCCCATCGCCTGCGCAAAGTCGGCATGGCAATCTCCCCCATCAAAAATCCCATTGTCGGCGCGCGATTCTTAAGCAGCGCTTAAGGCCGGTCTACAATCGCGCGATGATCGAAGCGCTGCTCGTGCTCACGCTCATCGCCGCCTGCGCGTCGGCGGGATTCGTGGCGCTGCTCCTGCTGCGCGAGCGCGGCGCGCGCGAGGAGCTGACGCGCGGGCTGATGGGCTTCAGCCAGATGCACTCGAGCCAGATCGAGCAGGTGCGCAAGAGCATCGACGACAACCTCGGGCGCATCCGCGACACCCTCGAGCAGCGCCTCGACCGGATGAGCCAGGACAACGCGGCGAAGCTCGAGCAGATGCGCCAGACCGTGGACGAGAAGCTGCACGCGACGCTCGAGCAGCGCCTGTCGGAATCCTTCCGGCAGGTCTCCGAGCGCCTGGAGCTGGTGCACAAGGGCCTGGGCGAGATGCAGAGCCTCGCCACGGGCGTTGGCGATCTCAAGCGCGTCCTCACCAACGTCAAGACGCGCGGCACGTGGGGCGAGGTGCAGCTCGGCGCGCTGCTCGAGCAGATGCTGGTGCCCGACCAGTACGCGGCCAACGTCGCCACGCGCCCGGGCTCGCGCGAGCGCGTCGAGTACGCGATCCGGCTCCCCGGGCGCGAGGGGCAGGGACAGGTGTGGCTGCCGATCGATTCCAAGTTCCCGAGCGAGGACTACGAGCGGCTGCTGGCGGCGCAGGAGCGCGCCGATCCGGCCGGCGTGGAGGAGGCCGGGCGCGCCCTCGAGACGCGCGTGAAGCTCGAGGCGAAGACGATCCGCGAGAAGTACGTCGAGCCGCCGGCGACCACCGATTTCGCGATCATGTTCGTGCCCACCGAAGGCCTCTACGCGGAGATCGTGCGCCGGCCCGGCCTCGCGGCGCTGGTGCAGGGCGAGCACCGCATCACCATCGCCGGGCCGATGAACCTCTCCATGATCATCAACAGCCTGCAGATGGGCTTCCGCACGCTGGCGGTCGAGCAGCGGGCGAGCGAGGTGTGGCTGCTGCTCTCGGCGGTGAAGAACGAGTTCGGCAAGTTCGGCGAGGTGCTCGCGCGCACCAAGGCGCAGCTCGAGTCGGTCGCCAACTCCATCGATGCCGCGGAGTCGCGCACCCGCCAGATGGCGAAGAAGCTGAAGAAGGTGGAGGCGATGCCCGACGCCCAGACCCGCAGCCTCCTGGGCGCGGAGGAGGACGAGCGTCTTCTGTAGTTGTAGTTGGAAAACGACAGACTGGCGATGGGGGGCGGCGTAATATTTGCTAAGAAGATCACGGCCATAGGAGCCGGATGCCGCTTTCGCTGCGTTTTGTCGTGCCCCTCGCCCTCGCGCTCGCCGCCATCGCCTACGCGGTGGTGCCGCTCGTCGACCGGTTCACCTTCCAGTGGTTCGTGCGCGACCTCGACGCGAGGGGCGCGCTCATCGCGCAGACCGCGCAGGAGCCCCTCGCCGAGCTGATGCGCGAGCCGCGCGGCGCGCGCACGCGGGTGCTGCGCTACTTCCAGCGCATCATGGAGGGCGAGCGGATCTACGCGCTGGGCTACTGCGACCGCGCCGGCAAGCTCCTCTATGCGAGCGCCGCCTTCCCGGGCGCGGTGCGCTGCACGCCCGCGGAGAAGCCAGATAGCCGCAACTGGGTGCTGCAGCTCGCCGACGGGCCGCTGCACGTCTCGGCCAACCCGGTCTCCTACGAGGGGGTGCTGCTCGGCCAGCTGATGATCGTGCACGACATGAGCTTCGTGCAGCGGCGCAGCGAGGACACCAAGAAGTACGTGTTGTGGCTCTTCGCCGCCATCGCTACGGTGGTGGCGCTCATCACGGTCGTCATCGCCGAGATCAGCTGGCGCGGCTGGGTGGCGGGGATGAAGGCGCTGCTCTCCGGGGAGACGCTGCTGCGCTCGCCGGCGGCTTTCAAGGGCACGGCGCCCGAGCTGCGGCCGATCGCGCGCGACCTGCAGACGCTGCTGCTCGACATGGAGTCGGAACGCCGCTCGCGCGACGAGAGCCAGACCACCTGGGGCCCCGACGCGCTGCGGCGCATCCTGCGCCAGGACCTGAAGGGCGACGAGGTGCTGATCGTCTCCAACCGCGAGCCCTACATCCACGTGCGGCGCAAGGACAACGTCATCGACATCCAGCGCCCGGCGAGCGGCCTGGTCACCGCGCTCGAGCCGATCGTGCGCGCCTGCTCGGGCACCTGGATCGCGCACGGCGCGGGCAACGCCGACCGCGACACGGTCGACAAGAACGACCACGTGATGGTCCCGCCCGAGCACCCGAGCTACCGCATCCGCCGCGTCTGGCTCTCGAAGGAGGAGGAGCAGGGCTACTACTTCGGCTTCGCCAACGAGGGGCTGTGGCCGCTCTGCCACATCGCGCACACGCGGCCGGTGTTCCGCGCCCCCGACTGGGAGCACTACCAGAACGTCAACCGGCGCTTCGCCGAGGTGGTGGCCGACGAGGCGCGCACCGAGGACCCGATCATCCTGGTGCAGGACTACCACTTCGCGCTGCTGCCGCGCCTGGTGCGCGAGCGCCTGCCCAACGCCACCATCATCACCTTTTGGCACATCCCCTGGCCCAACCCCGAGGCCTTCGGCATCCTGCCCTGGCGCGAGGAGATCCTCGACGGCCTGCTCGGCTCGTCGATCCTCGGCTTCCACACGCAGTTCCACTGCAACAACTTCTTCGACACCGTCGACCGCTTCCTCGAGGCGCGCGTCGACCGCGAGACCTTCACCATCTCCTACGGCGGCCAGCCCACGGAAGTGCGCCGCTACCCGATCTCGATCGAGTGGCCCCCCGCGGCGCTGCAGGTGCAGCCGCCGGTGCCGGAGTGCCGCTCGCGCGTGCGCCAGCGCATGGGCCTCGCCCCGGACGTGAAGCTCGGCGTCGGCGTCGACCGCCTCGACTACACCAAGGGGATCCTCGAGCGCTTCAGCGCCATCGAGCGCCTGCTCGAGCTCGAGCCGCGCTGGATCGGCCAGTTCTCCTTCGTCCAGGTGGCGGCGCCTTCGCGCACCTCGATCGAGGAGTACCAGAACCTCGAGGCGAAGGTGCGCGCGCTCGCGGCGAAGATCAACGAGCGCTTCGGGCGGCCGGGCTACACGCCGATCGTGCTGAAGATCGAGCACCACGACGCCGCCGAGGTCTATGAGATTTACCGCGCCGCGGAGGTGTGCATCGTCTCGAGCCTGCACGACGGCATGAACCTGGTGGCGAAGGAGTTCGTCGCCGCGCGCGACGACGAGCAGGGCGTGCTCATCCTGTCGCAGTTCACCGGCGCCGCGCGCGAGCTCGCCGAGGCGCTCACCATCAACCCCTACGACATCGAGCAGAGCGCCGCGGCGCTGCACGTCGCGCTCAGCATGTCGCCCGACGAGCAGCGCGCGCGCATGCGCTCGATGCGCCACCTCGTGCAGGAGTTCAACGTCTACCGCTGGGCCGGCCGCATGCTCATCGACGGGGCGCGCATGCGCCACCGCCGGCGCGTGCTGCTGCGTGCGGGCGCCGCGCGGCGCAAGGCGGACGCCGCGTAGGGATGCCGCCCGCTTCACCCCCGCCTCTGCGCCCCGAGTGGGCGTTCTTCCTCGACCTGGACGGCACGCTCTTCGACATCCGCGCCACGCCGCAGGCGGTGCGCCGCGCGCCCGAGGAAGTCGAGCTGGTGCGGCGCCTGCAGGAAGCAGCGGGCGGGGCAGTGGCCCTCATCAGCGGCCGCGCCATCGGCAAGATCGACGAGCTGTTCGCGCCGCTCGAGCTCGCCGCCGCCGGACAGCACGGCGCGGAAAGGCGCGATGCCCGCGGGGTTGTCACAAAAGCCGATCTTCCACTTCGGGAATTCAATCTTGCGGAAAAGGCAATTCGCGCCTTTGCCGCGCGCTACGAGGGGCTGCTCTTCGAGCACAAGGGCCTGTCCATGGCGCTGCACTACCGGCTCGCGCCGCATCTTGCCGAGGCGGCGCGCGGCGCGGTGCGCGAGGCGGCCGCGGCGCTCGGCGCCGCGGTCGAGGTGCAGCACGGCAAGATGGTCGCCGAGATCAAGCCTGCCGGCTACGACAAGGGCAGCGCCATCGGCGAGTTCATGCGCGAGCCGCCCTTCGCCGGGCGCGTGCCGCTCTTCATCGGCGATGACGCCACCGACGAGCACGGCTTCGAGGTCGTCAACCGGCTCGGCGGGCACTCGGTGAAGGTGGGCGAGGGCCCGAGCGCGGCGCGCTGGCGCCTCGCGGCGCCCGCCGCGGTGCGGGCTTGGCTGAACGAGGGCCTCGCGCATGCGGCTGGGCGTTGACATCGGCGGCACCAAGATCGCGCTCGCCGTCCTCGATGCCGGCGGCCGCGAGCTCCTGCGCCACCGCATCCCCACGCCGCACGGCGATTACGCCAGCGCGCGGCAGGCCCTGGCAGACGTGATTCTTGAAACGGAAAACCGGGTGCAGCAACGCTGCACCGTCGGGATCGGCATGCCTGGGCTGGTCGCCCGCGACACGGGCATCGTCGCCAACGCCTACAACACGCCCTACAACGGCCAGCCGCTCAAGCCCGATCTCGAGAAAATGCTGAAGAGGGAGCTGCGCTTCGCGAACGACGCGCGCTGCTTCGCGCTCTCCGAGGCGGTCGACGGCGCGGCGCGCGACGCGCGCGTGGTGTTCGGCGCCATCCTCGGCACCGGCGTCGGCGGCGGCATCGTCGTCGAGCGCCGCGTGGTCGAAGGCCGGCACCAGATCGCCGGCGAATGGGGGCACACGCCGCTGCCCTGGATGACCGCGGAGGAGCACCCCGGGCCCGAATGCAACTGCGGGCGGCGCGGCTGCATCGAGCAGTTCTGCTCCGGCCCGGCGAAGAACCGCGACCGCGACGCGCTGGGCGAGGATCAGGCGATGGCGCTCTTCACCGACCGGCTCGCGCGCGCCTTCTCGCTCGTCATCAACTTCCTCGACCCGGACGTGATCGTCGTGGGCGGCGGCATGTCCAAGCACGACGAGATCTACACCGCCGTGCCGCCGCTCCTGCGCAAGTACGTCTACCACCACGATCCGCGCACCCCCATCGTGCGCGCCGTGCACGGCGATGCCAGCGGCGTCCGCGGCGCGGCCATGCTCTGGCCGCCTTCATGACCGAGCCTTAGAATCGCCGGCTTGAAAAAGATTGCAGTCCTGACGAGCGGCGGCGACGCCCCGGGCATGAATGCCGCGGTGCGGGCGGTGACGCGCGGCGCGCTGGCCAAGGGCTGGCAGGTGATGGGGGTGCGGAACGGCTATGCCGGGCTGCTCGCCGATCACTTCGATCCCCTGCAGGCGCGCGACGTCGGCGGCATCGTGCAATCCGGCGGCACGGTCCTCGGCAGCGCCCGCTGCCCCGAGTTCGCCGAGCCCGCAGGCCGTGCCAAAGCAATATCCAATCTGGGGAGGAAGGGCATCGATGCGCTTGTCGTCATCGGCGGCAACGGCAGCCAGTCGGGCTCGGCGAGCCTGGCGCGCGAAGGCTTCCCCGTCGTCGGCGTGCCTTCCACGATCGACAACGACCTCTACGGCAACGACGTCAGCATCGGCTGCGACACCGCGATCAACATCACGCTCGAGGCGATCGACCGGCTGCGCACCACCGCCTCCTCGCACCAGCGCGCCTTCGCGGTGGAGACTATGGGCCGCAACTGCGGCTACATCGCCATCATGTCCGGCATCGCCGGCGGCGCCGAGGTGATCGCGCTGCCCGAGCAAGAGATTTCCCCCGCCGATGTCGCCGAGCGCCTGCGCGCCGCCTATCAGCGCGGCAAGACGCACGCGCTGGCGGTCATCGCCGAAGGCGCCAAGTGCGGCGTGCACGAGCTGATGGAGTACTACGGCGCGCACCGCAAGTCGATCGGCTTCGACCTGCGCGTCACGCGCCTGGGCCACGTCGTGCGCGGCGGCATCCCGAGCGCCGCCGACCGCGTGCTGGCGACGCGGCTCGGCGCCGCGGCGGTGGACACCCTCGCCGCCGGCAAGCGCGGCGTGCTCGCCGGTATCGTCAAGGGCGACGTGCTCGTCACGCCTCTCGAGGAAATCACCGGCCGCACGCGCCCCGCCGACGCGAGCCTGCTCGAGCTCGCGCGCGTGATGGCGATGTAGCGCCGATGTTCGAGAAGCAGTGGCTGCACGCCCTGGGGCTGGGGTTGCTTCTCCTCGCGCTCTTTCTCATCCAGGACATGCCCCCTGTGCAAAGCGGCGAGGGCACGACCTTCTGGCTCTGGACGGCGGTGCTCATCGCCGTGGCGCACCAGGTGTACGTCTGGTTCTGCTGGCGCGCGCAATTGCATGCGGGATTGATCACCCGCGTCCTGGGAAAGAAAGGCTTCGGCGTGTATGCGGCGGGCTTTGCGACGCTCGGCATCTCGCGCGTGCTCGCGGTCTTCGCGCTCGCCATCGCCAACCGCGACACCGTGCCCCTCGATCCCATGCTCCTCAAGGGCGCCGCCATCGTCGCGCTCGTCCCGGCGCTCTACCTCTTCTATTCGGTGAAGCGCTACTTCACCTTCACGCGCGCCCTGGGCATCGACCACTTCGATCCCGCCTGGCGCTCGGCGCCGTTCGTGCGGCGGGGCATCTTCCGCTTCACGCGCAACGGCATGTACGTGTACGGCTTCCTGCTGATGTGGGTGCCGGGCCTGTGGTGGGGGTCGGCGGCGGCGCTCGCCGTCGCGCTCTTCAACCACCTGTACATCTGGGTGCACTACTACGCCACCGAGCTGCCCGACATGGCGCGCATCTACGGCGCGGCCAGGGCTACGGGTAGATCCGGTTGATCCCGGTGGTGAGGTTCTCGGGCGCCACCCCGTAGAGGTGCAGCGAGACGACCGGGCGCGCCGAGCGGTTCGACACGCGGTGGATCAGCGTGCCGTCGAGGTCCCGATCCGCCAGCTGCCCGGGTTCATAGGTTTTCGTCTTCACGTCCTGAAGGGACGGATTGAACTGCTCCTCCGTAAGCGTGCCTTCGGCGATGCCGTAGAGGCACCACACCTGGTGCCCGTGCACCGGGCTCACCTGCCCGGGAAGCCAGGTGATGGCGGTGATGACGAAGCGGTCGGCGGCATCGACGTAGAGGATGTGCCGCATGTAGCGCGCCGGGTCGCCGATGCGATGCTCGGGCCGCAGCCACGCCGGCTTCGCCAGCGCCACCGCGAGCGTCTCTTCCAGCTCGCCGAAGTCGCCGCGCTGCGCGGCGCGCGCGAGCGGCAGCAGCGCGGGGTGGATCGGATTCAAGCCAGGCCTTCCATGAGCTGCACCTGCACCGGGTCCCCCGCGGCGACGCTGCCCCGCTCGTGCTCGAGCACGATGAAGCAGTTCGCCTCCGACATCGAGCGCAGCACGCCCGAGCCCTGCTGGCCGGTGGTGCGCACCTTCCACTCGCCGCCTTCGCGGTAGAGGATGCCGCGCTGGTATTCCGTTCTTCCCGCCACTTTCCGGATCTTCTCGGTGGATATGGCTTTCAGAAGAGGAATGGCATAGTCGTCCGTCCTGCCCGAGAGGTGCAGCAGCGCATCGCGCACGAACTGGTAGAACGTGACCATCACCGCTACGGGATTGCCAGGCAAGCCGAACAAATAGGAATTCCTAATTTTTCCAAATGCCATGGGTCGCCCGGGGCGCATGGCGATCTTCCAGAACAGCACCTCGCCGAGCTTCGCCATGAGCTGCTTGATGAAGTCGGCCTCGCCCACGGAGACGCCGCCGGTGGTGATGACGACATCCGCGGTACCCGCCGCCTTGAGAAATGCTTTCTCGAGAAGATCGGGATTGTCCCGCACGACGCCAAGGTCGATGATCTCGACGCCCAGGCGCGAAAGCATGCCGTGCAGCGTGTAGCGGTTGGAGTCGTAGATCTCACCTTCCTTGAGCCGGGTGCCGATCGAGGCGAGCTCGTCGCCGGTGGCGAAGAAGGCGACGCGGAGCCTGCGCTTCACCTTCACCTCGCCGATGCCGAGCGAGGCGATGAGGCCGATCTCGGCGGGTCTCAAATGCTTTCCGCTCTTCAGGACCGGGATGCCGATCTTGAGGTCCTCCCCGGCATAGCGCACGTTCTGGCCTTTCTTCTGCCCCGGCGGCACCACCACGCGCTTGCCGTCGCGCTTCACGACTTCCTGGATCACCACGGCATCCGTGCCCTGCGGCATTACCGCGCCGGTCATCACGCGCGCGCACTCGCCCGCGCCGACGGCGCCGTGGAAGGGCTTGCCGGCGAGGGCGGCGCCGATCTCGCTTAGAACAGCTTCAGAATTTCCGAGGTCTGAAAAACGCACCGCGTAACCATCCATCGCCGAGTTGTCGTGCGCCGGGACGTTGATGTCGGGCACGATGTCCTGGGCGAGGATGCGGCCCAGCGCTTTTCGAATTTCAACAACTTCAACTTCTTGAACGGGAGAAAGGCAGACCTTGATCGCCTCAATGGCCTTGTCGACGCGCAGCGCATCGGGGTCGTAGCCGTCGAGGCAGCTGACGATCTGGACGATGCCGCTCATGCGCCCTTCAGCTCCTCGCGGGTGTTGATGTTGCGGAAGGCGTCGGCCTCGTCGTCGAAGCTCACCTCGACGACTTTCAGCGACGCGTACCAGGCGTCGATCTTGCGCCCGCCCTGCGCGAGGAAGGCCTCGAGGCTCTCCAGGCAATGGCGCCGCACCAGCGCGAATACGGGATGCGGCTGCTCGCCGGTCTTGGCGACGGCGATGTCATGGCCATCCAGGGATCGGCTCAATCTTTCAATGAGGTCGGAAGGCAGGAAAGGCGAATCGCACGGCACGGTGGCCACCAGCGGGTGCGCGGCGGCCTTCATGCCCGCGTGCAGGCCGGCGAGGGGCCCGGCGAAGCCGGCGATGTCGTCGGGGACGACCCGGTGGCCGAGCGCGGCGTAGGTTTCCAGGTTCTGGTTGGCGTTGATCAGCACTTCGTCGACCTGCGGGCGCAGGCGCTCGAGCACCCACTGCACCATCGGCCTGCCGCGCAGCGGCTGCAGGCCCTTGTCGACGCC
>Ga0105094_10001565_pt1 | contig 11983 bp, 8 predicted proteins | sample PPLLak1March2015_2_FD_87023 | JGI IMG/M metagenome (GOLD analysis project Ga0105094, IMG submission 87023) | Freshwater sediment microbial communities from Prairie Pothole Lake near Jamestown, North Dakota, USA - PPLs Lake P8 Core (3) Depth... | ecosystem: Environmental > Aquatic > Freshwater >...
GCGCAGGTTGGCGCACGCCCGCCATCAACAAGCCCAGCTGCTCCTTGGTGGCGGCCGACCCCGGCATGATGTCCAGGATCTCGCCGCCGAACATCACCGCGATGCGGTCCGACAGGCTGAGGATCTCGTCCAGCTCCGACGAGACCAACAGCACCGCCGCCCCCTCGTCGCGCTTCTCGACCAGGCGGCCGTGGATGTACTCGATCGAGCCGACGTCCAGACCGCGCGTCGGCTGTGAGGCGATGACCAACCGCGTCGGGCGTGAGAACTCGCGCGCCACGATCACCTTCTGCTGGTTTCCTCCGGAAAGGTTGGAGACAGGCTCGTAAATGGACGGCGTGCGCACATCGTATCTCTCAACCTGCTCAGTGGCCGATTCGGCAATCGCCTTCTCCTGAAGGAGCGCCCCCTTGGCATACGGCGGCGCATAGTATGTATTCAGAACCAGGTTCTCGACCACCGGGAAAGGCAGCACCAGACCATCACGCTGACGATCCTCGGGGACGTGCGAGGTGCCGATGGCCTCAACCTGCCGCGGCGAAGCACGCGTCATGTCCTGCCCGGTGATCAGGATGCGGCCGCTCTCGACGCGGCGCAGCCCGGTCAGCGCCTCGACCAACTGCGTCTGCCCGTTGCCCTGCACCCCGGCCACGCCCAGGATCTCCCCGGCGCGTACCTGGAAAGTGATGCCGCGCACCGCCGGGTGCCCGTGGTCATCCTTCACCTGCAGGTCGGCCACATCCAGCACGGCCTCTCCGGGTTTTGCCGGCTTGCGCTCGACAGTCAGTAAGACATCGAGCCCGACCATCATCTTCGCCAGGGATTGCTCGGTCGCCTGCTCGACCGGCACCGAACCGACCACCTTCCCGCCACGCAGGACGACAATGCGGTCGGCAATCGCCAGCACCTCTTTGAGTTTGTGGGAGATAAAGATCACCGATTTGCCCTGCGCCACCAGCGAGCGGATCACCTTGAAGAGCTCATCGGCCTCTTGCGGGGTGAGGACCGACGTGGGCTCATCCAGGATGAGCACCTCGGCCTCGCGATAGAGAAGTTTGATGATTTCGACGCGCTGCTGCAGCCCGACCGGCAGGTCTTCGACCATCGCCTCGGGATCGACCTCCAGGCCGAACCGGCCGGAGATCTCGCGGATGCGCTCGGCGGCCGCTTGCCGGTCGAGGAAGACGCCGGCACGCATCGACTCGACGCCGAGCATCACATTCTCTGTGACCGTAAAGACCGGCACGAGCATGAAGTGCTGATGGACCATCCCGATCCCGCGCCGGATGGCGTCATTCGGATCGCGGATCTCGGCCTTCTCGCCGCGCACCAGGATCTCGCCTTCGTCCGGTGCGTACAGCCCGTACAGGACATTCATCAAGGTGGTCTTGCCGGCGCCGTTCTCGCCGAGCAGAGCCAGGATCTCACCCTGAGCGAGTGTCAGGTCGATGTGGTCGTTGGCCAGGACGCCGGGGAAGGCCTTGGTCATCCCCCGCAGTTCGAGGATAGGGGGCATCGGCACACTCCTGGGGGACGGCGGCCGCAGGTGCATTGCCGCAGCGGCTCCGCCGAAGGCGGTGCCAGGTCAGCCCTGGCACCGCCCACGTATCGGACGTACAAGCGGGTGCAGCCGGAGACTAGTACAGACCGCCGGGGCACCAATCCGGGTAGGAGATGCAACCGGTGTCGGTGATCACGCCATTGATGATGTCCAGGCGCAGCTGTTCGACCTCGGCCGCCAACTCGGCCGGCACGGCGCCCTCGAGATCATGGAACGAGGCGATACCCACGCCGCCGTTGGCCAGGTCGCCGACATACACGCCGCAGCCGTCGAAGGCGCCTTCCATAGAGCCCTGGATGACGTCGAAGACCGAGTTGTCCATGTTCTTCATGACACTGGTCAGCAGGACGTCGCGCGCTTCCGGCAGCAGGTTGTAGCCGTCAACGTCGACCCAGATGCCGTAGCCGCCGCGCTCGCGGGCCACATCGAAGCCGGGCGAGCCGATCAGGCCGCCGACGCCCATGAAGATGTCGACGCCCTCGTCGAACAGCGACTCGGTCGACTCAAGGCCCTTGGTCAGGTCGCTGAAGTCGCCCGTGAACAGGCCTTCACCAGTGGCGCTGTCCCAGCCGATCAGCTCAACCGTCGTCCCGTGCACCTGGTTGTAGTACTCCATACCGGCCTGGAACCCGACGCCGAAGATGGTCACGGTCGGGATCTTGGCCCCGCCGAAGTAGCCCAGCGCGGGACCTTCCGGATCGAGCTGAATGGCCATGCCGGCAGCAACATAGCCGGCCAGGAAGGCGGCCTGGTCAGTCTTATAGACCTGGCCCTGGACGTTGGGGACGCACTCGGCGTTGCCGATCACGCCCTCCGGAACACCGAACGGATCCGGGTAGGAGTAGTCAACGATCGAGAACATCGTGTCCGGATACTGCGCGGCCACGTTCGCCAGCGCGCCGCCGAGGAAGAAGCCGGAGGCGATCACCAGGTCATAACCCTGGCTGGCGAACTCGGTCAGGTTGGGCTCGTACTGCGTGGCCTCATCCGACTGAATGAACTGCGCCTCGATGCCCAGCTCATCCACCGCCCGCAGCACGCCGTTCCACTGCGTGGTGTTGAAGCTGCGGTCATCGATGCCGCCCGTGTCGGTCACGAACCCGACCCGGAACGGCTCCGCGGGCGGCTCTACCGGCGGCGCCTCGGTCTCAACCGGCGCCTCGGTCGCCACCGGCTCTTCCGGCGGAACCTCTTCCGTGGCGGCGCCGCCGCAGGCACCCAGCATCAGCGCCAGGAGCACCAGCAGCGACAGGGCGGCGTACATCTTCTTCTGCATTTTCTCTCCTCCGAGTGTGGGGAAACGCCATTGTCCCTATGGACAGGTAGTGCGAAGTGGTCAGAGACTGAAACGAGCCGCGATCACCCCTTTCGTTAGCGGCCAGACAGGCCGTTAGATTCCGATGTCTCAATGCTTAAGGGACATTTCTGAAATGATAGCACGAGTCAGGGAGCGACGCAATTGCGGCCGACGCGCTTGCGGCTAGCAACCGGACAACCGCACTCCCGATATCCCTCCGCCCGCGCCGGCGCCCTCCAACGTGTGACCGCCGTCACGGCCTGTCCGGCGCCGCCCCGTTCGGCGGCCACCTATGATTCGGCGCCGGTGAGCGGATCGACGCCGATCTGCAACTCTCCCGAGGCCAAACCTTCCCAGGCTTGCTGCAAGCGCAGCTCGCGCCCGGGGCTGAGCGCCTCGCTATTCAGGCTCCCGACGGCGATGCTCCGCGATTCAACGGAGTACGGCCACGCCGTTCCCGGCTGGCCATCCAACAAGGCCGTCAACGCCGGGGCCGCCAGCGCCTCGGGAAGCATGCGAATCTCTCCCGCCAGGCGCGTTTCCGGCAGCGGAGCGGGCTCGCTCCCACTCCAGACCACCCACAGCCCGGCCTCCGCCAGCGGGACGAGCGCCGCAGCCGCCGCCGGACCCGGGACCGCAAAGGCTGCATCAGCCCCCTCGCCCGCGACGGCCTGTGCCGACGCCTGGGCGGCGGCGAGGCGGATCAGTGCGCAGCGCGGGCAACCGTAGCGCAGTCCGTGATCGAAGGCTGCCTGGTAGATCGACTCGTGTGCGCCGCCGGTCTCGGTCAGCAATGCCACGCGCTCCGTCCGGCTGACCAGCCCGGCCAGAACGCCCGCCAGGAAACCGACCTGATCATGGCGCGCCCCCGGCTCCCCCACCACACTCAGCCGCGGGCCGATCGTCGCATCCGGCGCGTCGACAACGATCAGCGGCCCGGAGAACGCACTCTGCAGGCCCGCGGACCAACCCAGACCGACGACTGCCTGCAGGCCCGGCTGGGTCAACCCCGCCTCCAGGCCCGCCTGACCGGCCTCGAAGGCATCCGTCAGCCAGCCGCGTTGCCCCGCCCAGTCCACCAGCGAGGCTCCCAGCGCCGAACCAGCGGGCACGCCCAACAGGAGCAGTCGGGGCGTGGGCACGGGCGTGGGGGTTGGCGTGGCAGCGAGCGTGGGAGTTGGGCCGGCCGGCGCCGGGAGGAGGCCGCAGCCCACCATGGCCGCCGCCAATCCCGCCAACGCTGCCAGCCTCCTCACCCGGCCGCGGGCCGCCTGAGCTGGGCTACTCATCCACATCCGCAGCGCTGCCGATATCCAGTTCGCCGTAGTCGAGGACCTCGCGCGCCTGCGAACCTTGCTGCCCCGGCCCGACGATGCCCTCCTCCTCGAGTTCATCCACCAGGCGGGCGGCACGCGTGTAGCCGATGCGCAGGCGCCGCTGAAGCAGGGAAATCGAGGCGCGCCGCATTTCACGCACGATTCTGACCGCTTCGCTGAACAGCTCGTCGCCGTGCTCGGCCTCTTCCTGACCGGCCTCCTCCCACAGCGGTGCCTGCTTCATGGGAATGCTGGCCGGGATCGGCGCGAATTGCGAGACCGCCGCGCCCTCGTCCGGCTGCTGGCCGGAAGCGGCCTCCTTCCAGAATTGAATCAACTGCGTCAACTCGCGCTCCGAGACATAGGCGCCCTGCATCCGCACCGGCGAGGCCGAGTCGGGCGATTGAAAGAGCATGTCGCCCCGCCCGAGCAGCCTCTCCGCTCCGGGCTGGTCGAGGATCACCCGGCTGTCCACCGAAGAGGCCACCGCGAAAGCGATGCGCGCCGGGAAGTTGGCCTTGATCAGGCCGGTGACCACGTCCACCGAAGGACGCTGCGTGGCGATAACCAGATGGATCCCGGTCGCGCGCGCCAGCTGGGCCAGGCGCGTGATCACGCGCTCGGTCTCATCCGGCGCCAACATCATCAGGTCGGCCAACTCGTCGATGACCACCACCAGATACGGCAGCCGGCGCTGTTCGGACTGCTCCATGCGTTGGTTGTAGTCGGCGATGTTGCGCGTGCCCTCTTTGGCGAAGCGCCGGTAGCGCTCATCCATCTCGCGCGAAACCCACTGCAGCGCCGGGACGACGCGCTCCAACTCGACGACCACCGGGGCAAGCAGGTGAGGGATGCCGTTGAAGTAGGTCAGCTCGACCCGCTTTGGGTCGACCATGACGAACTTCAGGTCGTCGGGCGTGTTCTGCAGCAGCAAGCAGGCGATGATGGCGTTGACGCACACGGACTTGCCTGAGCCGGTCGTCCCGGCGATGAGCAGGTGCGGCATGGCCCCCAGATCAGCGGCCACGGCGCGGCCGGAGACATCCTGTCCCAACCCCAACCTCAGCCGTGTGCGATGCTTCTTGAACTGTTCGGCTGCCATGACGTCGCGCAGCGAGACCAACGAGATCTCCGGGTTGGGGACCTCGATGCCGACGTAGCCCTTCCCGGGTACCGGGGCTTCGACGCGGATAGAGGGCGCCGCCAGCGCCAGGGCCAGGTCATCGGCCAACGCGGAGATCTTGCTGACCTTGACTTTGATGCGCTTGCCGGCGCGGCCCTCCATGAAGTCCGGCTCGACGCCGAACTGGGTGATCGTCGGGCCGCGGTTGATCTCGACCACCTTGGCCGGCGCCCCGAAAGCCGAGAGGGTTTCCTCAATCAGGCGGCCGCGCCGCTGGTCGAAGTCGTCGTCGGCCTTGCCCACCGCACCCAGTTCGAGGATCTCTTCCATCGCCGGGAGCGTCCACACCGGGCGGGGGGGCAGCTGGGCATGCGCCGCGACGGGGATGGCGGCCCCTGCAGGCAGCGCCGCTGACGCCGCCGCGGTCGAGGCCTGCCCGGGTCCCACCGCCGCGACGATCGGCCGTCGGCCCGTCGGGCGAGGCCGGCGCGGGGGCGACTTGGCCGGGAGGAAGCGTCGCCGCAGCGCCCCCAATCCGCGCCCGACCAACCCGATCAGGTCGGGGAGCGAGATGCCGGCCGTGAACACCAGCCCGGCCAACACCCAGGCCGCCAGCGCGACTCCTGTTCCGATGCCGCCCAGCCCGTTCATGAGCAACCGGTAGATCGCCCCGCCCACCAGGCCTCCGGCCCGGCCGAGCCGCGACAGGACCACGGCTTCTTCCCAGCTCTCCGGGCCCAGGATCGCGTCCAGGATTGTGAGCAATGCGAAGTAGAGGAGGATCAGGCCGACGATGCGCTCCGGCTCGAGGCGCGGCAGCCGGTCGCCAAATCGCCGCAGCACCAGCCAGGTGCCGCCCAGGATGGCGCTCAGCGGCAGCACGAACATGCCCCACCCGAAGCCGCCGCGTAGCAGGCGCAGCCAGGCCGTGGTCACCATGCCCTGGCCGGTCGTGAACATGCTCACCAGCGTGAACAGCCCGACCGCGGCGAAGAAGACGCCCAGAATGTCCAGCTTTTGATCCGGGGAGAGATTGAAGGACGCGGCCGGGCCGGCGCGCGCGCCGCGCGTCGCCGAAGAGCGGCGAGTCGGGCCGGCCGCGCTCTTGCGCGTGCTGCGCGTCGAGCTCGCCCGGCGGCGACGCGCGGTCTGATGCTCGTTCTGCTTCGCCACGAACGCTGGTCTCCCGGTGCCGCGGGATTATAGCATGTGGGTCGCGCCCCGCTCGCGGGTGCGACACGTGCCGGCGTGCTAGAATCGGTTGTATGAGCGACGCCGTGCTGCTGACCATCCTGCGCCGGTCGCAATTCCTGCGCGACGTGTCGGACGAGGAGCTCGAATCCCTGGCCGGCTCGCTCACGCGCCGAGAATTCGCCCCCGGTGAAACCTTCCTGCGGCAGGGGGCTGCGGCCGACGCCCTGTACCTGATCGGCAGTGGGACGGTCGAGATCCTGCGCCAGGAGCCGGGCAAGGACGCCGGCCGGCTGGCGCAGTTGGTCGCCGGCGACACGCTGGCCGACTACGAGCTTCTCACGCATCAACCGCTGTACACCTCGGCCCGGGCAGTCAGCCCGGCTGTCATCTACCGCTGGGACCGCAACACGCTCGGGGCATTCCTGCACGCCCATCCCTCCGCTCTGGCGAGTCTGCGGTTCGCCGCCCAGAGCCGGCGGCTTGCCCAGCGGCAGCGCTTCCGCTGGCTCGAGCCGGACGAGGTCGTTTACGCCCTCGCCCGGCGCCATCCCCTCAAGCTGGCGCAGGGCCTCGTGCTCCCGGCGGTCCTGCTGGCCGCGGCGATCGCCATGCTTCTGAGCGAGCGCCTCGGCCTGCGCTGGCTGGGCGGGGGACTGGGCCTTGTCGCCCTCGCCTTCGCCGCCTGGCAGTGGATCGACTGGACCAATGACTACTACATGGTCACCAATCGGCGCGCCGTGTGGCTGGAGAAGGTCATCGGACTGTACGACAGCCGCCAGGAAGCGCCGCTGCGCATGGTGCTGTCGGTCAGCGTGGCGACCGAGGTTGTCGGACGCCTGATCGACTACGGCGACGTCACCATCAGGACCTACACCGGCAAGATCGTGTTCCGCTCGGTCAGCAACCCGGCGGCGATGGCGGCGATGGTCGAAGAGCACTGGCGGCGCATGCAGACTCAGGAGCAACAGGCCGACCGCCAGGCTATCGAGCAGGCGCTCCAGCAGAGGCTGGAGGCGCCGCCGGAGAGCACGCCCATGACCCGCCCGCCGTCCGCGGTCGCCCCGGCGCCGACGCGCACAGCCGGACTCGATCGCTGGACCTTCCAGGTCCGTTTCGAGGATCAGGGCGTGATTACCTATCGCAAGCACTGGGCGGTGCTGCTGCGCGCCACCTTCGCCCCGTCGGTGCTGATCCTGCTCACGGCCGGCTATCTGGGTGCCAGCCTGAGCGGGCTGCTGGGCACCTCGCCCAGCGGCGCCGCCCTGGCCGCCGGGGTGCTGCTCCTGATCCCGCAGTGCCTGTGGTGGTTGTATCAATACGTCGACTGGATCAACGATATCTACCAGCTGACCGCCGACCAGATCCTGGATATCTACAAGAAGCCGCTGGCGCGTGAAGAGCGCAAGGTCGCCCCGCTGGAGAACATCCTGGGAACGGAGGTCGAGCGCAAGGGCCTGGCCGGCCTGCTGCTGAATTACGGGAACGTCATCGCCTCCGTCGGGACGACTGAGTTCGTGTTCGAGGGCGTCTTCGATCCATCCGGCGTCCAGCAGGATATCGTCCGTTATCAGGAGGCGCTTTTCGAGCGCAAGAAGACCGGCGATCGTCAGCGTCGTCAGCAAGAGATGGTAGAATGGCTGAGCGCTTATCATCGGGAAGTTGGGCAGCGTCAAGAGGGCAGGCGCGCCAATCGTAGCGGTAGAGAGTAGCATGGCGGTCCGAGAGATCATCACCCCGGCCAACGCGGCCCTGCGACAACGGGCCCGCAAGGTCCGGTCCATCACCCCCGAAGTCCAGACGCTGATCGACGACATGATCGAGACCATGCGCGCCGCCCCGGGCGTGGGCCTGGCGGCGCCGCAGATTGCAGTCGGACAGCGCGTGATCGTCATCGAGTACGCCGATCCGCCTGAGGATCCGGAAGCTCCCGCCCCGCCCGCCCGGCTGTACGCGCTGGTCAATCCCGAGATCGTGCGCCGCTCGCCCGAGACCGTCGTGGCCAATGAGGCCTGCCTGTCCGTGCCCGGCTACTTCGGCGAGGTCGAGCGCGCCCAAACCGTCAGCGTCCGCGCCCTCGACCGCAAGGGCCAGGCCGTACGCATCAAGGCCGAGGGCTGGCTGGCGCGCATCTTCCAGCACGAAATCGATCATCTGGACGGCGTTCTGTACACCGACCGGGCCACGCGCATGTGGCGCGTCGAGGACGCCCAGGGCGAGCAGGTCCCCCCGGCCGACTGACGTCAGCCCTCCCGGCTGAGGCGGCGGCGCGTGTGCTACAATCGCCGCGAATGCGCCTGGCCCACCTCTCCCTGACGAACTTTCGCAATTTCATCCGCCTGGACACGGACATTCCGGCCGGCCCGGTGCTGGTCGTGGGCGCAAACGCCCAGGGCAAGACCAGCCTGCTGGAAGCGATCTACTATCTGGCCGGGGCCTCCTCCCCGCACACCGCCACCGACCGCCAACTGATCAACTTCCTGGCGCTGCGCGAGCCGGCGCCGTTCGCCCGCCTGATCGGCGAGATCGTGCGCGGCGGCCGACCGCATCGCATCGAGATCCGCCTGGTGCTCGAGCCGCCCGCCCCGGCCGAGGAACCGCGCCTGCAAAAGGAGATCCTGCTCAACGGCATTCGGCGCCGGTCGCGCGACCTGGGCAGCGGACTGAACGCGGTGCTGTTCCTGCCACAGGACCTGCGCGTGATCGAGGGCTCGCCCGGCGATCGGCGCCGCTATCTGGACGCGACCGTGTGTCAGGCCGATCTGCACTACGCCGAGGCCCTGGCCGAATACGCCCGCATCCTAGCGCAGCGCAATGCATTGCTCAAACAGCTCCACGAGCGCGGCAGCGGCGCTCCGGCCAACCATGCGTCGCCGCAGCTCACCTTCTGGGACGAGAGACTGGCCGAGACCGGCGCACGGCTGATCCGCGGCCGCTCCTTGGCGCTCAGCGAGCTCGACCGCCTGGCTTCTCCCCTCCACGCCCAACTGACCAACGACCTGGAGAGGCTGCGCCTCGACTATCAGCCCGCCTTCGATCCGCTGCCCCGTCCCGCCGGTCAGCTCGGCCTTCCGCTGGCCGCGCCGCTGGACCGGACCGGCATCGCTGAGGCGGATATCCGCGACGGCCTGCGCCGGGCCCTCGAGGAGACGCGCGCCGAAGAGATCGCCCGCGGTGTGACCCTCCTCGGTCCGCACCGTGACGACTTCCGGGTGTGGTCGAACGGCGTCGATCTGGGGACGTACGGCTCGCGCGGCCAGAACCGCACGGCCATGCTCAGCCTCAAGCTGGCCGAAGTTGAATGGATGCACGCTCGCAGCGGGGAGTGGCCGGCGCTCCTCCTGGACGAAGTCCTGGCGGAGCTGGATATCCCCCGCCGTCAGGCGCTCCTGCAGCGACTCTCCGGGGCCGAGCAGGCCATCCTGACGTGCGCCGACGTGGACATGTTCACCGGCACCTTCCGCCAGCAGTCGACCATCTGGCACGTCGAGGCCGGGAGTCTGCGCCGCAAGTAGCTCCCCGCCATGCTCCCGCCGTGACCGGGCCGGCCGGGCGACGGACGGCCACTCGATTCCCAACGGATACTCATCACCCGCTAAGGTGGAAATCCATTCCGCGCCCCCCTGGCGTATGGTAGGATGCGCCCTTCGCCAAAGGAGGCAGGAATGAACGTCTCAGTCCCTCGATTCACTCTCGTCGCCCTGGCCGCCGCCGCGCTGTTGACAGCCTGTGCCGGCCAGACCTCCACGCCTATCGCCGCCAGCCCGGCGACGTCCACCCTCGCGCCAGCTGAACCGGATCCGACGGACGTCCCCACATCGCCAGCAGCCGCGCAGCCCGAAGTGGTCTTCCACATCCTGGCCGAGGAGAGCGAGGCGCGCTTCTTCATCGATGAGATCCTGCGAGGCTCCCCCAATACCGTCGTCGGTGTCACCAACGCGGTCAGCGGCGAGATCCGCATCCAGACGGCCAGCCCGACGCAGAGCACGCTCGGGCCGATCGAGATCGAGGCCGCCACGCTTTCCACCGACAACGGTTTCCGCAACGGCGCCATCAACAACTTCATCCTGCAGACCGGCGAGTTTCCGACCATCACCTTCGCACCGACCTCGATCGGCGGACTGCCGGCGGCCGTGTCACCGGGGGACAGCCTGTCCTTCACAGTCAGCGGGGATCTGACCGTCCGTGACGTAACGGTCCCGGTGACGTTCAACATCGACCTGGCCGCCGAGTCGCCCACACGCCTGACCGGCCTGGCCCGGGCGACCATCCTGCGCTCGGACTTCGGGCTGACGATTCCCTCCGTACCCTCGGTCGCCGACGTCTCAGACGAGGTCATCCTGGAGTTCGAGTTCGTTGCACAGGCCTCCTGACCACGCAGTGCGAGGATTCCTTGAATCGGAGCCGGCCGCGCCGATCGGCGCGGCCGGCTCCGATTCTCGCTGCGGGCGGCGCCCAGGACCTCGGTTCCCTTGCCAGCTCAAGCGCCGCCTTCTAGAATGCGCGCGGCCGAGAGAGATGACGTGAACCAGCGGGGCGAAGGCTCTGTCAAGCGAGTTCGCCGGGGACCGAGCCTGGCAGTCTGGCTGGCTGGCATGGTTCTCAGCGCCTGTTCTCCGTCCGGCGCGCTGGCCGGGCTCTTCGCCTCACCCACGCCGACACCGACCGAGACGCCGACCGCCACCATCACACCCAGCGCCACACCGACGCCTACCCACACCTCCACCCCCACCCGAACACCGACCGCCAGCCTGACACCGACAGCGACGGAGACCCCGACGATCACCCTCACGCCCACGCGCACGTCCACGCCGACGCGCACGCCGACGATCACGCTCACCCCGACAATCAACTACCCGCGCGGCGTGGTGCAGGTCATGTCCAACTGCCGCTTCGGCCCTGGCGCCGTCTACCTGCACGAATGGACCCTCTATCCACGCGAGCGCGTGCGCATCCTCCACCGCAACGAGACCGGAACGTGGGTGTACGTCGACCCGAACTCGTACATGGACTACTGCTGGGTGAATGCCTCCCTGCTGGAGATCACGGGCGACATCATCGCGCTTGACGTTTACGAATCCCCGCTGCCCTACTCGCGTCTCTACCAGCCGCCGCGGGGTGTGCATGCCGAACGCGAGGGCGATGAGGTTGTGGTTTCCTGGCAGCCGGTATGGATGAGCGAGGATGACTACCGGGGGTACCTGATCGAGGCCTGGGTGTGCCAGGCCGGTGAGCTGGTCTTCTATCCTACTCGCTGGGATCAGACGCTCGCCTTCATACCTGACGAGCCGGGCTGCTCAGAACCTTCACACGGACGCATCTACACCGTCGAGAAGCATGGCTACACGCGCTGGGTGGCAATCCCCTGGCCGGAGCCAGCTGCCAGCGCGCCCCCGGATTGAGGCCTCGGCCGGGCGTCCGCCTGCACATCGCCCCTAGCCGAGCGGACGTTTGGCCGGGAGCCCGGCCCGGCGTGGATACTCCGGCGGCGTAGC
>Ga0105094_10001566_pt1 | contig 11977 bp, 9 predicted proteins | sample PPLLak1March2015_2_FD_87023 | JGI IMG/M metagenome (GOLD analysis project Ga0105094, IMG submission 87023) | Freshwater sediment microbial communities from Prairie Pothole Lake near Jamestown, North Dakota, USA - PPLs Lake P8 Core (3) Depth... | ecosystem: Environmental > Aquatic > Freshwater >...
AGTTAATCAATGTGGGCCCGATCGGAATGTAAACACTTGCTGCAGCAGGTGTGGCGGAGAGAGATGGATTCGAACCCTCGGTACACCTTTTGGGCAGACACACGATTTCCAGTCGTGCTCCTTCAGCCAGCTCGGACATCTCTCCGCATGAAAACGAGTTTTCCCTTACTTCTATCCCCACAAGCCTTCAATTCTTTGGCGGAGAGGGTGGGATTCGAACCCACGTGCCCTGCTCTTCACAGGACAAGTCGATTTCGAGTCGACCCCGTTACGGCCACTTCGGTACCTCTCCCCATTATCGTGATCAGACTGTCTTTCGCCGTGACCGGAAGAAATCCTCGAGCAATCGAGCGCATGCCTGCTCCTCCACGCCGCCGACAACCTGCATATAATGATTGAAAGACGGCACCTTTGTCAAGTCCACAACGCTGCCCGCGGCACCCGATTTAGGATCGTACGCTCCGAAGACGAGCAGTTGGACCCGAGCGTGGAGCATCGCCCCCACGCACATGGCACACGGTTCGAGAGTGGCGTAAAGAATGGTGCCAGGCAGCCGGTAATTGCCCAATCGAAGTGCACCCTTTCTCAGGACAAGAATCTCCGCGTGGGCCGTCGGGTCGCACTGGCTGATGGGAGCGTTGTGCGCCCGTGCAATCAGATCGCCGTCACTGCCCACAAGGACTGCCCCCACAGGAACCTCCAGCCGCTCAGCCGCTCGGACCGCCTCTTCGAGCGCAAACCTCATATAAGTATCGTGGGACTCCAGTCTGATCCTCCCCAATGCCTGGCCACCTTCGTTGGCGAAAGCGATGGCCCATAAGCCTCCCGACACAGTCTTTCTCTCAATAATCGGCGAGGATTTCTCAAAAGTCCCCTTGCGCCTCACCCTCCCATGGGCTAATGTATCTTAGAAGAATAACCAGTGATCACGGTCAGGTTGAGGAGGCTGAGAGCCCCTTCGCCCATACATGGTTCAACAGTGCGGGCACGAATGGCCGATTGCATTCCCGCCGAAGGAGGCAGGAGGCCTGCGTGCAGTGCGCCCCGCAAAAGATCTGCGGGTAGGTTCATCAAGATTACCTTGCTTTGTGGCGAATTGACAGCGGTCTGGTTATGAATTTTGCATTTACCGATCGAAAGAAGGCTCAGTCCTTTGAAGGTTGGTCCGAATAATGCTGGCATCGAGCAATGCCTTCACAAGCGAATTTTTTGATGGGATGAATACAAAGCCTCCTTGGAATGATTGGCGCGGGGAGGGGTGTCACATGGAATCTCAAGATACTCGATATCCTGATCGCTTTCGGCCGGTGGCCGGTTTCAGGATGGTTTTCGACCCGGCCTGCAGTCAGTCAGGGGTCCCCAAAAAGCACAAGTGCTCGGATTGTCATTTTTGTCAGGGCTGTTCCGAATCCAGATGCCAGGCCTGCCGAGGGGGCAAAGACGGCTGCCGGGGATCTTCGGCTCGGAAGTTGAGTGTTCGCGAGCAGATCTGTTTATATGAAGCCATCAACAGAGGTGTGAAGCAGGATGATTGAGGAAAGAGTTGCTATGGAAGTGTCGCAGCGCGCATCTGCCGTCGAGACTCGAGCTGCAGCGGATTGCTCATGGTGGGTATTGGCTCTGGCTATCCTGTTCGTCTCTTGCGCAAACAGCAACGCACAATCATTGGCGGTGGTCAAAGAGACGCCCCAGGCGAGGCCCGACATCGTGGTGAGCGACCGCCCTGTGAGTCCCACGGAGGCCAGCTCTCCCTTGTGGCGTGCGTTCATCTGGGAAGCGATGCCTTCGGAATGGCTGACGGATGTTGCCAGGCAACCGATTCTTGACGCCTATCAGCAAAACGACTGGAAACCGTTTTTCATCAACGGTCGCTTCGAGCTCAACGAGCGCGCCTCGCACCTCATCGCCAGGCTGAAACTCTCTGAGGAGCACGCTCTCGACCCCAGGAGCTTTAAGCTGGATAAACTGAACGGACAGATCCAGCGCCTGGATCAGTGTCGGATCGCCCTGCAGGCTCTGGAGCCCAACGCCCTCGATCGATCGGTGCAGATGCCGGAAGCCGGTACCTTCACCTATGAGGAAGAGGCGAACAATCCCGTGCTTCCCGTGCAGGACTCGCGGAACAGCGCCAAACCGACTGCCCAGACTCAGGCCGGCGCCGGAGAGGCCGACCGTAGAATTCGAGATGTTTTTGGTGCAGCAAGCCTGGTGGATATCCAGCTGACCCAGTGCTTCCTGCTCTACAGCAATGAAATGAACCCCTTCGCCAAGGACGAGCAGCTCCAAGCTCTCAACGGTCAGCGGTCGATGCAGGACTACCTCCTGAGCCTGCCCCCTCGGTCCCCTCACTACAGAACCCTTCAGGCGGCCCTCCAGAAATACCGCAAGCTCGCTCAGGAGCCTCCGCATCAGCTTAAACTCGGCTCGGTGACCGCCCGCCCCGGCGAATCGGGCAACCAGGTCCGCGAGCTGCAGGCCCGACTCCAACAGGAGGGCTTCTATCAGGGAAAAGTCAACGGATCTTACGACTCCGAGACCCAGCGAGCCGTGCAGGCTTTCCAGGCGTCTCACATGCTGGGTTCGGACGGCGTCGTGGGCAAATCCACCATTGACTGGCTCAATGTTTCCTATGAGCAGAAAGCCAGGATGATCGCAGCGAGCATGAGGTCGCTTTGCGAGAGCCAAACGCGCCAGTACGAGAAATACGTGCGCATCAACATTCCTCAATTCAGCCTCGAATACATCAAAGACGGCCAGGTCAAGGACGTCCACCGCGTCATCGTGGGCAAGGCGTCCGGCAGGAAGGTGAAGCTGCACGGCCGGGTGATGGGGGAGAATCAGACACCGCCGCTCTCGAGCTCCATTCAGCAGGTGGTGGTCAACCCGCGATGGTACGTCACGGATCGCATTTATCGAGAGCTTGCGGGAGACGCTTTGGAGGACCCGTCCTACTTCTCGCGCCACGGCTATGTTCAAATGTCTTCGGTCTATTCTTCCGGCGCCCCCCGAGTCTTCCAGGAACCTGGACCATCCAACCCCCTGGGGCAGGTCAAGTTTGAGTTTCCCAATGCCTATGCCGTTTTCCTTCATGACACTCCCAAGAAGCATCTCTTTGCCCGCCCGCGACGCGATTTCTCCCATGGATGCATCCGCGTCGAGGATGCCAAGAGACTGGCTCAAACGCTCCTCGCCGACGATGCGCATCCGGCATCCGGCAAATTTGAGGACCTTTTCAAGGGGAGACGCCCCAAGCATCTCAAACTGAACGAACCGGTTCCGATTGTTGTTGAATACGTGCCCGTTTCAACGAGTGACGGAAGCCGCGTCATTTTCTGCAACGACGTTTACGGGCTCTTCAAGGATGGTGCGCAGTCCAAAGGTTGAGGACAAGGACGGCGAAGCTCGACAGCGTTGGAGTGCACCGCAAATAAAAATTTTGCCTATAATAATTCTTATAAGTTTAAGAACTATTTGTAATCCTTATTTAATGCAATATCATATCATCAAGTTGCCACCATGCTGCACGAATCGATTTGCTGTAACACATCGTTTACCTTGGCAGAATCTAGCATTGATGGAATTTGAAGGACCACTTTAGAACCTTTTTTCTTTATTTATAAATGGTTGTAAAGAGTCTTAGAAATGTTCTCCACCCGTTCCGGGAAAAAAGCTTTTGACACCAGCTTCCTTTTGAGCTAGTGAAACTTAGCCCATGAGGCCCCCGGTCGCTTTACATCGGGGGATCATTCGTTTCCCTGACAACTGGAGGAGAACCATGAGGCAGATTTTACGTTGGCCGACCCCAACAATGGTAATAATCACCTCACTCACCCTTCTCAGTATCCCCCTCACACCAATCCCCAGCCAAGCACTCACCGCCTCTTTCGGACAACCCTATCACGGCCGCCTCGTGAACGGCATTCCCTTTCCGAGGCAATTCAGTGGGTATCAGTTGCGGGAGGAAAGCAGGACCTATACGACACCCGAAGTGATCGGTGCCATGCTGGACGCCGTAGATACGGTACAGAAGCAGTTCCCCGGGAGTCCGGAAATTTATGTTGGTGATTTTTCCTTGCCCGGCGGCGGTTCTATCGGCGGCCATCGATCGCATCAGAATGGGCGCGATGTGGACGTGGGGATGTATGCCCAGGGCAATCGCACCCTGAATACCTTTGCCCCCATGAACGAAGAGAATCTTGATGTACCCAGAACCTGGGCCTTCATCGAAAGCCTGCTCTGCAGCCAGCGTGTCCAGTATCTCTTAGTGGATCAAAGGATCCAGAATCTCCTGTACGATTACGCCCGGAGCCGCGGGGTTGATCCAGGCTATCTCGACCGTCTTTTTGCCAACAACCGTGGAGCCGTCATCCAGCATGTCCGCAACCACGTCGATCATATGCACATTCGATTCTACACACCCTGGTCCACCATGGCAGCCCAGGTCAGCAACCTCGACGAACAAAAACGCTCGGCCATTGAAATGGCTCAGCAGTCCTACATGCCTAAGAAGGTATATTATTACGCCAAGGGCAATGAAAAGAGCCTCGACGCGCTGGCTCAGAGCTTCGGAGTCCACCGGAACGATCTGTGTCGGTGGAATGAAATTCGTGGCGGCGAAATCCTGGGTCCCGGAAAATGCCTGGTGTTTTACAAGCGTGGATTCGAGCTCGAGCCTGTTCACCTGGCACAGTCGCTCCAGCCCGACTCCGTTCCGGAAACTCCTTCCTACCAGTATGCAGCCCTCCGACCCTCCGCATCCTACGCTTCAGATGCAAGCCCGAGCACTCGTGAGCGAGCCCATCAGCCGCAACAGAAGAAATCCTCCGATGCCGTGACCTTCACATACAAGGCAAGGCGTGGGGATACCATCGAGAAGGTCGCGCGACGCAACGGCATCGACGCCAAAGTTCTGGCACAAGCCAACGGATTGAAGCCCGGGAGCAAATTGAAACCGGGTCAGAAGATCAGCCTGGCGGGTCTCACGATTCCTTCGGGCCCCAGCTCCTGTGAGGTGACTGGCGGCAAGAAAGCGGGCAAAGGCAAATCAGGCACCGTCATGGCGAGTGTGAAATCGAAGTCCAATGTTCGGACCGATGCCACAGCGATTTCATCCAGAAAGGATTCAGCTCCGAGCAAGGGCAAGGATTCACCTGTCAAAGGCGGCACAAAGAGCGTGACTCGAATCATTCCTGAAGAATCAACCGCCAAAACCTCAAGCGCCTCGAAGGCCAAAGCTGGCGGTCCGTCGAAATCTTCACCCGTCAAGCCCGCTCTGGATAAATCGAAGCAGGCTCCTGTGAGTACCAATGTGAAAGCAAAGGCCGCCAAGGTCTCTCCGGCCCAGCCCTCCACCTCAAAAGAAGCCTCTGTCAAGCCAGTTTCCCCTGCTCGCACCTCATCTGTTAAAGCCGCGCCGGCCGCCGGCATAGCCAAGAACAGCAAGACATCGAGCAAAAAGATCAATTGAGGGTCGAGAATAGGCTTTTCTTCGGCTGAAGCTTTTGTTAGAAGGGTTTTCTGTGACGGGCACCCCACGGTGTGCCCGTTTTCGTTTTTTTTCAGACCATGACAGCGGGAAGTGGTCTGACGCTCCCTGTTTTGAATCGTTTTCGATCTTGCCAAGAGCTTTCTCGCGCGTAAGGAAAGACGACTCATCACCGAATCTTTGCAATTTCGAGACGAAAACGTCATGAAATGTTGAGAGGATGCACACCTTGTCGGCCGCAGCCGCCACATCCGGAGGCTACCCTTTTGCTTTCTGTAGATAGGAGATTTTGAGGGAACATGACTGCCAATCATCAGTTGAAGCTCAGAAACATTGGAATCAGTGCTCATATTGACTCGGGCAAGACGACACTCACCGAGCGGATTCTTTTCTACACTCAAAGAATCCACGCCATCCACGACGTCAAGGGCAAGGATGGGGTGGGTGCGACGATGGATTTCATGGAGCTTGAAAAGGAGCGTGGCATCACCATCCAGTCCGCTGCCACGACCTGTGATTGGAACGATCACGCCATCAACATCATCGATACTCCGGGGCATGTCGACTTCACCATCGAAGTGGAACGGGCGCTCCGGGTTCTCGATGGGGCCATCCTTGTTCTCTGCCCGGTGGGAGGGGTCCAGTCGCAGTCCGTGACCGTCGATCGCCAGATGACGCGGTACAAGGTTCCGCGGATCGCCTTCATCAACAAATGCGACCGGACGGGCGCCGACCCGTTCAGGGTTATTCGTCAACTGAGAGAGCGATTGAATCAGAATGCGGTGGCTCTGCAGATTCCCATTGGGCTCGAATCAGAGCACGAGGGGGTCGTGGACCTCGTCACGATGCGCGCGATTCACTTTGAGGGAGCCCATGGCGACGAGATCAAGGAAGGTCCCATACCCGAGGCGATGATCGAGACGGCCCGGCAGAAACGCGAGGAGATGCTCGACGCCATCTCCCTCTTCTCTGATGACCTGACTGAGGCCATCCTTGAAGATGCCGTCACCGAGGATCTCATTCACGACGCCATCCGGGCCGGCACCCTTTCCCTCCAGCTCACCCCCGTCCTCATGGGATCCGCCTACAAGAACAAGGGGGTTCAGCCGCTCCTGGACTCGGTATGCCGATACCTTCCCAATCCTTTGGAAATCCAGAGTGAAGCCCTGGACCTGGACCACGATGAAGCCCCGGTGGTCTTGGACAACGACCTCGGCAAACCTCTGGTGATGCTCGCTTTCAAACTGGAAGTCAGCCGCTACGGGCAGCTCACCTATGTCCGGGTCTACCAGGGGACTCTCAGGAAGGGGGACACCATCATCAACATCCGCTCGGGGAAAAAGAGCAAGGTCGGGCGCTTGATCCGGATGCACGCCAACGAGATGCAGGACATCGAACAGGCCGCAGCCGGAGACATCGTGGCACTTTTCGGCATCGATTGCGCCTCGGGTGATACGTTCACCGACGGACAGGTCAATTTTGCCATGACGTCCATGCACGTTCCGGCACCCGTCATCTCTCTGGCACTGAAGCCCAAGGACAAGAAAGCGGAGATGAACGTGGGCAAAGCCCTGGCGCGCTTCACCCGCGAAGACCCGACATTCAGGACCTATCTGGATGAGGAGACCGGCGAGACGATCGTCTGCGGCATGGGCGAACTGCATCTTGATGTCTATGTCGAGCGGATGCGACGCGAATACCAGGCTGAGGTCGAAATCGGCATGCCCAAGGTGGCCTACCGGGAAACCATCAAGCGAATGGCGGAGTTCAACTACACCCACAAGAAGCAGACGGGTGGATCCGGTCAGTATGGCCGCGTTGCCGGATTTGTCGAGCCCAATCCCGAAGGTGAGTACGAGTTCGTCAACCAGATCAGCGGCGGTGTGATCCCGACGGAGTTCATCCCATCCTGCGACAAGGGATTCCGGGCTTGCCTCCAGAAGGGCTCGCTCGCGGGATTTCCCATTGTCGGGGTCAGGGTCACCATCAACGACGGAGCGGCCCACTCGGTGGATTCTTCCGACATGGCCTTTCAGCAGGCGGCCATCGGGGCGTTTCGGGAGGCCTACGATAAGGCCGACCCCATCCTGCTCGAGCCCCTCATGCGCGTGGCCGTGGAAACGCCTTCGGAGTTTCAGGGGGCGGTTCTGGGGACCTTGAACCAGAGACGGGGGATCATCGTTAGCACCTCCGAGGACGGAGCCTTTTCCGTTGTGGAATCCGAAGTTCCTCTTGCCGAGATGTTTGGGTATTCCACGGTAATCAGGTCATCGACCCAGGGAAAAGCCGAATTCACCATGGAGTTCTCGCGTTACAATCCCGTGCCGCGGAGCATTGCCGATGAGGTGGTCAAGCAGCAGAAGGAAGAGCAGAAGGCCTCCAAGAAGTAACGCTCGGAAACGCATTACGTTTTTCATGTTATCCGACTTCGTGTATATTGATTCATGAGAGCGTCCTGCTGTTGCGAATTCAATCGGGATGCCGTTTGAAGGAGAAAAACATATGGGTAATGATATCTCGCCTGACGATCTCGCAAAGATCGAGATGATCCAGCGCACCCTCGGCGCTCCGCTCCCCCCGGGAAAACTCGGAGCACTCATGGCCCGAACCGGTGTGGGGAAAACGGGATGCCTGACTCACATCGCCCTCGAGCAGATTCTCAAGGGGGCTACGGTGCTCCACGTGTGCATCGATGACCCTCCTGACAAGGTCAAGGCCTGGTATCACGAGTTTTTCAAGCACATGTTCACGAGGATGACCGGTGACGAACTGACGGATCTTCAATACCGTATCGAGCCTCACCGTTTCATACTGGCCTTCCTCAACAAGTCGTTCCATCCCGAGAAGCTGGATCAAAGCCTTGCCAACCTCAGGGAACAGACGGGGTTCAACCCGACCCTGGTCATTGTGGACGGCCTTGATTTCGACGCCGAGCCCGGCAGGTTCGTGGAAGCTCTGGCCGCGCTCGCACAGAAGTACGGAGTGGCCATGTGGCTGTCTGCCAGGACCCACAATCACATCCCCACGGTCAACGAGCGAGGGATTCCCTATCCCTGCCACGAACTGGACCACCTGTTTCACGCCATTCTGCTCCTTGAGCCGGCACCCAAGGTGGTGCACGTCAAAGCCCTCAAGAACAACGAGGACTATCATCCAGAGCATGCACCGGTCACCCTGGACCTCCAGAGTCTGCTGATCCTGAAGGAGTGACGCCTCCCCCGGAATCCGGCTTCGGAAACGAAGGGATTGTGAATGGAAGACGACCTGATCTGCAGTCTGACGCGCCAGGTAAAAGAAGAGGTCATCGAGAATTACCTCACCGAAAGATGCATTGTTGGATTCCAGATCGAGGACATTCAGAAGCAGGCCGACGACCTGAAAGTGCTGGCGTCCAAAACGGGAGTGCGGCTGAGTCGTCTGGTCTACCTCATGATCCATCCCGACATGACCCAGAAGCTGCTGCGCCTCCTGAAGATTCCGCCCGACTCCCCCTGGATGCCCTTCGCCGACCGGGAATTCAACCGGGGTGCTCGATTCATCCGGGTCCGAGCCTTCACGGACAAAGGAAAGTTCAAGAAGCTGGTCTGGGAGGCCTACGAGCGTTTTCACACCTGGATGGGAGATTATCGGAAGGCTCATGCCAACCTCATGGAGGAGTGCAAGGCGGTCAACTCGAACATTTCCAAGTTTCAAAAGAATTTTGACCTCCTGACCATTCTCAATTTCCTCAAGAGCATGGACACGAGCGAACTGGAACGAAAGCAGTATCTGGGCGGGAATTTCACGGCCGACGAAATGGCCTCCATCGACCAGAAGCTCTACCTGCCACCCATCATGTTCGAGCGATTTGGAATCCCGGAGCCACTTTCCCTCCCCCTCCCGGAAGCGATTGAGAGTGCCCTGGGAGATCTGGCCGGGGAAGTTTTTCGAAAATACGAGGCTTACGTCAGAAACCTTCTGGCATGAACGTGACTCTGAAGCATTTCTCTCCCCGCGGGCTGCCTCCAGGATTTTGAAGCACAGGGTTGCACGGGCCCGGCCAAGCCTGCCGCAGAAGGGATTGGCCCTGCGGCCCACATCCACGAGCAGCACGGGCAAGCTTCGCCCGGCTCTGGCACCCAATCCGATACAAGTCGAGGAGATTGGAACAAAACCACGCTGATGGCTCCCGTTCAGCGCGGCCCGCTCGCGGCCCGAACGAAAAAGCGCGACGACACATCCCCCCACCCGGCAAAACCCAACTCCACATCGACATACCAGGCCGACACGTACGACCGTCTGTCGCAGCTCCAGACGCAGGTCTTCGTTCGATCAAAACGAGGTTCCGTACAACGGGATGCGTTGAGAAGAGGGGGATCGAGGCTCGAAAAGAGCTCGTCCACCGTGGGCAGGCGCCATGTTTCGATGCCGGCGAAGCATTCCGAGTTCAGGCGTCTCACGGTGGCCCCCGCCTCATGCCAGGTCATGGGATCGGTGGAGCCACTGCTCTGCCAGGTGAGGCCGGTGACCTTGTCGTGGATAGCTCCGGAGGCTTTCTGTTCAAAGGGTTGGGAATCGGGAAATCGGCACGGCCTCCAGAGGCTGTCACAGGCGAAAACCTCGGGGGCCTTCCCCGGCGCAACCTTGACGGGGAAGCTCCTCAGACGCCACGATCCATCCCGGAATCCCGGTTCATGCGGTTCATCCCCAATACGGAACTGCTCGCAAAAGCGGTCCGTCTTGTCCTTCCAGGCACCCGCCAGCCCATCCAGAGCACCGAGCATCTCTTCCGCCCCTGAGAATCGTCCACCCGGTTCCCTGCTCAAGGCCCTCGAGAGAAAAGCGTCCCAGGCAGGCTCCGCATCGGGGTGCAGGTGACTCGGGCTCCCCGACAGGTCTTCGGGAAACCGACCCGTGATCATGCGATGAATGACCACGCCCGCCGAATAGAGATCGGCCCTGAAATCCACGGCTTCGGCATCTGTGACCTGTTCGGGCGCAGCATAGAAGGGAGAGCCTACGACAAGCTGGGGCGGCATTCCTTCGGAAATCTCGCCCCTCAGCTTGGATAGGCCGAGGTCGCTGATTTTGAGGCGTCCCGAGTCATCGATGAGAAGGTTGTGGGGTTTGATGTCGCGGTGGACCAGGCCCGCCCGGTGAAGCCGCCCCAAACCCATGAGGAGCTCGCGTCCATAGCGGATGGCGTGGTCCACGGGCAGGATGCGGCACTCCGCCTCCGTCCGGAGCCCCTCTCCCAGAAGCTCTCCCACACTCCTCGGGTGATACTCCATCGTGAAGAAGGGGCGTCCCTTTGCGAAGTCGAAATCGAGGATTTCCACCACGTGAGGATGCCGCATGGATCCCATGACGGCCGCCTCCGCCGTGAACCGTTTGCGGATGGGCTCCTCGCCCAAAAGCTCGAGCAGCGTGGGATGGGGGCTCATGGCCTTGAGCGCCACGACCTTACCGACTACAGGCAGCAAAGCCTTGTAGACGATGCTCATCCCACCGCGCCCCAGAAGTCCCCGGATGATGTATTTGCCGAAGGTTCTCATCGTGTCGTCAATGCCCCGCCTGTCACAAGAGCCGACGGGCGTTGATCTGAGGGAATCCGAGATCGAGGATCTTCTTCACGGTCTTCTCCACATCGTAGACGAGGCAGCGGATATCGAGGAGACCCTCCGCTTCGTCCCAGATGACATACTTGGCGCGCCGGTCCCCATCCCGGGGCTGCCCCACACTCCCCGCATTGATCACATAGCGGTGTTTGGCATCCAGGCGGTGGATGCCGCAACTGAGGGGACGCTGCCTCACTCCCGCTTCGTCCAGTTCAACCATCGCCAGCTCATGCGTGTGCCCAACAAAACAGATCCGCTGCTCGATTCTCGAAAAGAGACGAGCCCACTCTGAGTCATGGACCTCGAAAAGGTAGCGTGTGAACGAATCAGGGGGGCATCCATGAACAAACAGGGCAGAGCCGAGAATCAATCTCCGCTCAAAGGTCCGGATCATGTCCATGCCCTCCCGGGTCAGCAGCCTCCTGGTGATGGCCAGGGATTTGCGTGCTGATGGGTTGAACCACGAGAGGAACGAGACATCCACCAGTCCCATTTCATGGTTTCCCAGTACCGAGGGGACCTTCAGCCCGCCCAGCGTCTCCAGCACACCCTGAGGGTCCGGGCCGTAGCCGACATTGTCACCGAGCGACACCAAGCGATCCGCTCCCGACCCGTCTATGTCCTCGAGGACTGCCTGCAGCGCCTCGCAGTTTCCGTGGATGTCGGATAGAATGGCAATGCGCATCGAAGGTCTCCAGGTCGGGTGGTCACGGCAGCTTGAGCCTATCCTAACCCTCCTTCCGCCTTACCGCAACCCGACCACAAGGAAGAGGAGGCCCACCCGCGTCATCGGAGAATGAACGGAGAGCGAAAGCCAGGGCGCATTTCACCGCGGAGAGGAATGTGAAGACATTCCCGCGCTTGGGACATGCCGCTGAATCAATCCTTCAAGAAA
>Ga0105094_10001568_pt1 | contig 11972 bp, 9 predicted proteins | sample PPLLak1March2015_2_FD_87023 | JGI IMG/M metagenome (GOLD analysis project Ga0105094, IMG submission 87023) | Freshwater sediment microbial communities from Prairie Pothole Lake near Jamestown, North Dakota, USA - PPLs Lake P8 Core (3) Depth... | ecosystem: Environmental > Aquatic > Freshwater >...
AATCCTGCATTTACATTTCTTTTCCATTAACATCGTGAACGATTGCTTTGCTTTTGCAGTTTTCCAGGGATTATAATCCGTAGGCGCAAAATAATGATCGGTCAAAGGATTTGCGCCATTCATAAAAATAAGAAAACTTTTGGCCCTGCAGCACTGTAAACCATATTGATTATCTATCATAAACGAACAGTTCTAATGAACATAAAAACAAAGGGGCATATTTCCTGGCAGGCATTTTCACATTTTATTCAGATAGTCCTGATCCTGCCGTTGATATTTGTCCTTTCACCCTGCCTGGTTTATATCATCCTGAAATTAAACCGAGTTTCAGCGTTTCCTGCTCTCATTAAAGTTCAAAAAGCCGGCCCTGTATCAAAACCAATGGTCGAATACAGATTTCATCCAGAATTAACTGCAAAAAGCAAGATACTGCAAATCATTAATAAAATACTTGAAAAATACAGCTTGCTCACAGCCTTCTGATTTGAGCTGATCAGAGTCTCCAAAGCTCCACGAGTCTGTAAACCAGCCTGCTAATGAACAATGAACAATGAAAGGTACTGTCTTTTTTCTTGATTCTTGATTCTTGGTTCTTGCCTGCCGGCAGGCAGGATTCCTGGTTCCTAGTTCTTCTATGCTGTACCACATCCTTCCTGTTAACAATCATCGCTGCAATTTTTCGACATTTTTTGACCCATTTTTTTATCTTTGGTTTGTACTTTTTTTGTTCTCCATAAATATGTATGCCATAGTTGATATTGAAACCACAGGGGGAAGCCCGCAAAGGGAAAAAATAACGGAAATTGCCATTTTACTGTATGACGGGCAAAATATAGTGCATGAATTTGCCACATTGATTAATCCCGAAAAAGAGATCCCTTATTATATTACAGCCCTTACCGGTATCACCAATGAAATGGTGGCCACAGCACCTAAATTTTATGAAGTTGCCAGGGATATTGTTGAATTGACTGAAAATAACATTTTTGTTGCGCATAATTCAAGTTTTGACTATAGTTTTCTCAGAAACGAATTTAAGCAACTGGGATATGAATTTAAAAGGGATCAGCTTTGTACTGTCAGACTTAGCAGAAAGCTGATTCCCGGACTTAAATCCTACAGCCTGGGCAACCTGTGTTATGATCTCAACATCCGCATTAAGGACCGTCACAGGGCAACCGGCGATGCCCTGGCCACGGCAAGGTTGCTTGATTATCTGATCAAACTGGAAAAGAGCGGGCAGTTGTTTGAAAACAATGAAGACTCCTTATTGCGTGGCCTGCATCCTGATTTCAACAAAAAACAACTTATGTCTATTCCCGAAGATACAGGAGTGTACTATTTTATGAACGAACATAACGAAGTAATTTACATTGGGAAAAGCACCAATCTGCACAAAAGAGTACTGAGCCACTTAAGCAATAATTCCAGCAGAAGATCATTGCAGATGAAGGAAAGTATCGTCACTATCAGTGCTGAAACGACCGGCAGCGAACTAATCGCTTTACTTAAAGAATCAGATGAAATAAAGCGCCGTAAACCATTATATAACAGAGCTCAGCGATGGTCTTCATTTACCTATGGTCTGTATTCCTTTTCCGACATCAATGGGTATACCTGCTTTAAAATTGATAAAAATACTGAAACATCGGGATTGCCTGTTGCCTGTTTCAGGAGCCTCAGGGAAGCAAAGCAGGAAATGCACCGGCAGGTGCAAATCAATCAACTCTGCCAGAAGCTTTCAGGCCTGTATGATTCAGCAGGGGCTTGCTTTTATTATCCGATGAATGATTGTAAGGGTGCCTGTATTCAAGAAGAAAGTGCGGAAGAATATAATAAACGTGCACAGCGTGTTTTGTCTGCCTTCTCTTATGGCAGGGAGAATTTTTATATCATTGATAAGGGACGGAATTATGAAGAGAAATCTGTCATCAAAATAGAGAATGGAAGATTTGTAGGGTTTGGATTTTTCCCTGTATATACGGATATGCAAACGTTATCCGGGCTTGATGAATACATCAGGCATTACAATGATAACCGGGATGTTCAGCGCATAATTGTCTATTACCTGAGACATAAAAAAGTGGAGAAGATCATTAAGTTTTAGCAGCTTGTAGCCAGTAGACAGTAGTTAACAGGAAATTCATAATATACCATCTATTCATTGTTCATTGTTCATTGTTCATTGTTCATTGTTCACTGTTTTATTTCCTGTTATTTCCTACCTTTGTACTGGCCTGACTCAGGATTGTAACATAAGTAATATCAGGAAAATTATGATTTTATTTTTCAGGAAAGAACAAAAGCTTGTATTTGCAGTAAAGATTCAAAAACCCCTTCCCGATAAGGATATTGAAAAACTCTCCTGGTTGTTAAACAATGCTGTCCTATGTCCGGAGGAATCAATATCCGGAGTATTTACAGGCCCTCGTAAAGAGATGATTACTCCCTGGAGCACCAATGCTGTTGAGATGACTCAAAACATGGGTACAGAAGGGATTGAAAGGATTGAACAGTTTCTGTTATCCCCTGGCGACACAATCCATTTTGACCCCATGCTTCAGGCAGTATATAACGGACTGGACCAACAGGTTTTTACCATCAACAAAACACCGGAGTCTATTATTCCTATTGTCAATATCCATGCTTATAACGATAAGGAGGGATTGGCCCTAAGTCCTGAAGAAATCAGGTATCTTGAAGAACTTAGTCAGAAACTGGGGAGACCCTTGACCGACAGTGAGATATTTGGATTCTCACAGGTCAATTCCGAACATTGCAGGCATAAGATTTTTAACGGCTCTTTTATTATCAATGGAATTAAGAAAGATGTTTCACTCTTTCATTTGATCAAGGAGACAACCCATAAACACCGGAATCGTGTAATTTCAGCCTATAAGGACAATTGTGCCTTCCTGGAGGGACCTGAAATACTACTTTTTGCTCCTGCAACGCAGGATAAACCCGACTTTTTCATCCTGCGGAAGATTCACGCTATTTTGTCCCTGAAAGCAGAAACCCATAATTTTCCAACCACAGTTGAGCCTTTCAATGGAGCAGCCACGGGTACTGGTGGTGAGATCCGTGACCGGATCGCCGGAGGGAGGGGGGCTTTCCCTTTGGCCGGTACTGCTGTGTACATGACGTCTTATCCCAGGCTCACGGGCGGCCGGAATTGGGAAAAAAGCATTCCTGCCCGAAAATGGCTATACCAGTCGCCTGAACAAATCCTCATTAAAGCTTCCAATGGGGCCAGCGATTTCGGTAATAAATTCGGACAACCTTTGATTTGTGGGAGCGTCCTGACCTTTGAGAACAACAATAATCATCCGCTTTATGCGTACGATAAAGTTGTAATGCTTGCCGGGGGTATCGGATTTGGAGATACCGTATACACCCAAAAAAAAGTACCGGAGAAAGGAGACTGCATCGTTTTACTGGGAGGTGATAATTACCGTATTGGCATGGGAGGCGGTGCTGTTTCTTCTGTTGCTACAGGAGAATATGGCAATCAGATTGAGCTCAATGCCGTTCAGCGTTCCAATCCTGAAATGCAGAAGAGGGCCTATAATGCTATTCGCGCGTTGGCGGAATCGGATAATAATCCTATTATATCCATCCATGATCATGGTGCCGGAGGCCATCTTAATTGCCTTTCCGAACTGGTGGAGGATGTGGGCGGCATGGTTGAGATCGGACAGCTTCCGGTGGGCGATCCTACTTTGTCGGCCAAGGAAATTATCGGAAATGAGTCCCAGGAGCGCATGGGTTTGGTAATGAAAGAAAATGATTTGCCTTTGCTTAAGCGAATTGCCCGGCGCGAAAGAGCTCCGATGTATGTCATCGGCAAAGTCACCGGAGATCATCAGTTCACTTTTGTGGATAAGGATGGTTCAAAACCCATTGACCTGCAACTTAAGGATATGTTCGGAAATCCACCGAAAACGATATTGCGTGATGAAACAAGGGTACTGGTTTTTCCTGAACCGCAATATACATTAGATCATTTCGGGGAATATCTTGAAAACCTGCTTCAGCTTGAAAGTATTGCCTGCAAGGATTGGCTGACCAACAAGGTTGATCGTTGCGTAACCGGAAGGATCGCAAAACAACAGACATGTGGCATGTATCAGTTGCCACTCAACAATCTGGCTATTGCGGCCCTTGATTTTTCATCCCACAGAGGCATAGCTACCGCACTGGGGCATGCTCCAGCCGCTGGTCTGGTGAGCCCGGAAAACGGATCTGTTCTCTCTATTGCCGAGGCCCTCACCAATATTATCTGGGCACCGATCGAAAATGGAATTGAAGGCATCTCACTGAGCGCAAACTGGGCATGGCCTTGCAAAAACCCGGGTGAGGATGCACGTCTTTATGCTGCCGTTAAGGCAGCCAGCGACTTTTCTATGGCCCTGGGGATAAACATACCCACTGGCAAGGATTCTCTTTCAATGACACAGAAATATCCTGACGGCGAGGTGGTGTATTCACTCGGTACCGTTATAGTTACTGCCGCAGGAGAGGTCACCGATTTCCGTAAAGCAGTCGAGCCAGTTCTGCAGGATTGCCCGGGCTCCAGCCTTATTTATATCGATATGTCCGGCAATGGATTCTCCCTCGGCGGAAGCAGTTTCGCGCAGATCATGAATGCTTTGGGCACCACTACCCCAACCATCACTGATCCTCTCTATTTTAAAACCATCTTCAATACGGTTCAGGGACTGATCACTTCGGGCCACATACTGGCCGGTCATGATATCTCAGCAGGAGGATTGATCGTCGCACTGCTCGAAATGACGTTCTCATGCGAACAGATCGGACTTGAAATCGATCTGTCGGCCTTGCCGGAACCGGACGTAATGAAGATCCTTTTCAGTGAAAATCCTGGCATTCTTATCCAGGTTGATAAAGCCTCTCCGGCCATTGAAATATTGAATGACAGGGGTATCCAATATTATGTTCTGGGAAAACCAGTCAAATCAGATTCCATTACCCTGGAAAAGAAGGATTGGAAAACATCAATGAACATAAAAAAATACAGGGATCTATGGTATAAAACTTCTTATTTGCTTGACCGTAATCAATGCGGTCCCGAACTTGCAGAAAAGCGATATAATCATTACAAAAAACAGCCGGTATGGTTTCGTTTTCCGGACGGATTTAAAGGAAAAGCTGATGCACTTGGCATTAACCTGACAAGAATGGCCCCTACCGGAATCAAGGCTGCCATTATTCGCGAAAAGGGAGTCAATGGCGATCGTGAAATGGCCTATATCATGCATCTTGCAGGCTTTGACGTTAAAGATGTGCACATGACCGACCTGATTGCCGGAAGAGAATCCCTCGAAGATATAAGCTTCATTGTTTTCGTAGGCGGATTCTCCAATTCTGATGTTCTTGGTAGTGCCAAAGGCTGGGCAGGCGCATTCCTGTACAACGAAAAAGCCCGCATTACGCTGGAGAATTTTTTCAGTCGTACCGATACACTAAGCCTGGGCGTGTGCAATGGATGCCAATTAATGGTTGAGCTGGGATTGATTACAAGTCATGGAAAGAATACGCCTGCGATGCTGCATAATCAATCGGAGAAATTTGAATCTTCATTTCTGAATGTTGATGTAAGCGAAAGCAATGCGATCATGTTCCATTCTCTTGCCGGATCCCGTTTAGGCATCTGGGTAGCCCACGGAGAAGGCCGTTTTTTTCTTCCCGGAAAAGAAACGGACTATAATATTGCTTTGCGCTATAGCTATAACGAATATCCTGGAAATCCAAATGGTTCTGATTTCTCTGTCGCCGGCATTTGTTCAGTCGATGGTCGTCACCTGGCCATTATGCCGCACCTTGAAAGGGCCATCTTCCCGTGGAACTGGGCTCTTTATCCGAAATTCAGGCAGCACGACGAAATATCACCCTGGGTTGAAGCATTTGTAAATGCGAGAAACTGGATTGAAAAAGGAAAAGACCATTAATCCTATCGGGTCAAACTGTGAATTCATTGCCTGTCACCTGGTTTTCAGAAGCTATCCTTTACCATATCTTCATTGACCGTTTTGCCGGCTATGATCCGGAGAAAAACTGGGAAAAGCCTTTATTCATGGGAGGCAACCTGAGAGGTATTATTGCCAGGGCCGATTACTTATCAGATCTTGGGATCAATGCACTGTGGATATCCCCGGTTTTCAAAACCGACGCCTATCACGGTTATCAAATTACAGACTTCTATCAGCCTGAGCCTCATTTTGGTACCCTGAAAGATGTCCGGGATCTGCTGGAGATTTTTCACCGAAAGAATATAAGGATAATGCTGGACTTTGTTCCCAATCATTGTTCGGTTAACCATCCTTTTTTTCAGGCGGCCCTGAAAGATCGTAAAAGCAAATACCGCAACTGGTTTTATTTTAATTCCCTGACCGGGAGATATTCGACTTTTCTTCACTACAGGGAGCTTCCGAAGCTTAATCTTAACCATCCCCAGACACGCCATCACATCATCGATGCAGCAAAATACTGGCTTTTGCTGGGATTTGACGGTTTCAGGCTGGATCATGCTGTTGGCCCCTCCCTTGATTTCTGGAAAGTCTTTTCCGCTGAAGTGAAACGAACCAACAGAGAAGCCGTATTGATCGGTGAAGCATGGATGGAAGGTATTAGCTTAAGGCAGCTCAAAACATCAGGCGTTCGACACAAATATCTCCGCTGGATCAGTGGCACCCATCCGTGGGATATCCAGCTTGATTACAGGAGTGTTTTCGACGGAGTCCTCGACTTTTTCTTTCGTCACCGCATCACAGAGTTTATAGCCTGGAAGAATATTCCTGAAATCCATTTGGAATCATTGCAGGATTCTATGAATGCTCATTATGCCAGGTTTCCGGCTGGATATTATTTACCTTCCTTTGTGGATAATCATGACATGAACCGGTTTATGTTTGATGCCGGACAAGACAAGGAAAAACTCAGGAAAGCCCTGGCATTTCAATTCACCCTCCCCCAGCCTCCCATTCTTTATTATGGCACGGAAACCGGATTATCCCATACGGAAGCTGTTGACGGGAGACTGCCTTATGCTGATCTGCAGGTAAGGAAGCCAATGCCCTGGCAGAAAATGGATTATGAATTAATTGATTTTGTGAAGGAGCAGATAATCATGCGGAAAAAAAGGCGCAAATAAAAGAGATCATTGCTCATGCTTGTCTTCTATATCACTCAGATGCAGATTCAGGGCATGAACGGATATAAGGATTTCTTTTATGGAAAGCCCAAGGGATATGATCAGCAATAACAGGGCGATGCCAAAAACAATTTCAGCAATTCGCGGTGTTTGGATATAGATCAGGAACATACTCAAAACACACAGCAAAAGGCTTGATATCCCATAGATCTGCATATTCCGTATCAGCACGAGCCTCCTTCGAAGATTACGGATCTGTCCATAAAGCAATTCATTTGGCTTTTCCTTGTATTGCGCATGAAGTGACCGGACAAGATTGGCGAGGGCCAGGAAGCGGTTCGTAAAGGCCAGCATTAATAAGGAAATGGCTGAGAACAATAAGGCAGGTGTTGCCAGCGTAATACTCATATATATTTGGAAATCGTTGTTAAAAGCAGGTCACGGTGGATAGGCTTGGCCAGGTAATCGACGCAGCCAACCTGAAAGTATAGCTTTCTGTCGTCTTCCATAGCGTAAGCAGTCTGTGCGATTATTTTCATTTTCTGATTGAAGGACTTAATCTCTATGGTTGCTTCAACGCCATTCATTTCGGGCATTTTTATATCCATAAGGATGAGGTCTATTTTATCGATGTCCTTTACAACGGCAACGGCCTCTTTTCCTGTTTTAGCACGTAATATCTTTGCACCGGTCCGCGATAAGGCAGCCTTCAGATAAAGGAAATTGGTTTCCTCATCTTCAGCAATAAGAATGGTTTTGTCTTCCCAATTATAGGTTTTCCTGGCATTCCCCTCTTCTTCCCTAACGAAGTTTATGTTCCTGTCATTAGCAGACAGGCAATATGGCAGATTCGTTGAAAAAGCTTCCGGGCAAATGGTCCCTCCCAGCAGATCAAAAAAAACATCAAAGATCTCCAGACCATGTTTATGCCCCGTCAGCAAGCCATTACTGATCCTTCTCGTATCAATGATAAGATTATCGATAAGCTCCTGATCGTCCGTTTCAAATTTAATTCTTTCCTCATCAGCAAAAAACCTATTCATGACGCCCATTGTTTTTCAGTTACTTAATTTACTTAAATTTACGCAATTTTCATCAATATGTTGTCCTGATTTTTCCAACTTGCCGCATTTTTTTATGAACGGCTCGCTGAATTCCACTAACCGTTTAAAAAACGTCGAATGACGGCTCAGGGATTACAGGTCACAGATACAGATGATGCAGGGCTGCAGTCTATGCTATTCGCAGATCATCACGCAATAGCCGTGATATCATAAGGAGTCTGCTGGTAAACATAGTAATTCAGCCAGTTGTAATACAACAGGTTTGCATGACTTTTCCAACGAACAACGGGAGGTTTCGAAGGGTCATCCTGTTGAAAATAATTCCTGGGAATATCAATGGGCAATCCCTTTTGCATATCCCTCAGGTATTCATCCCTCAGGGTATAGGGATCATACTCGGAATGTCCGGTAACAAATATGCTTCTTCCGTCTTTGGTCATGACAATATACACTCCGGCTTCCCGGGACTCAGAAACGATAATCAGATCTTTGATGTGCCTGATATCGCTGCCTCTGATTTCGGTATGCCGGGAATGAGGTGCCAGAAATTCATCATCAAATCCTCTGATAAGCGGAATCCTGGGATTGCTGACAGTATGGGTAAATACGCCGAACATTTTTCTGCTGAGTTTATACTTGGGTACTCCATAATAATGAAATAAACCGGCCTGCGCTCCCCAGCAAATAAACAGGGTAGACATAACATTGTGCCGCACCCAGTCCATTATTTCCTTAAGTTCATTCCAGTAATTGACCTCTTCAAATTCGAGATGCTCTATAGGTGCACCGGTGATAATCATCCCATCAAACTTTTGATGGCTAACATCACTGAATGTTTTGTAAAATGACTGCAGGTGCTCGGGCGGTGTGTTCCTGGGCCGGTGATCACGGGTATACAGCAGAACGATCTCAACCTGCAAAGGAGTGTTTGAAAGCATTCTCAGTATTTGTGTCTCTGTGGTGATCTTTACCGGCATTAAATTGAGGATAGCAATTCTCAGAGGCCTGATGTCCTGGTGGATTGCCTTGGTTTCGCGCATAACGAAAATATTCTCTTCCTGCAGTATATCAACCGCAGGCAATTGATCAGGTATATTCAGTGGCATAGCATGCTGTTTTGATCTGTAAAAATACAAAATTAATACTTTTCCGGTCTACTAAACCATTATTGACTTTTTGGCAGGAAATTTACATGGCTTATGTTGCATGTTGAAACTGTGTTAAATTTGATAATTTTGCAGCCATCCTATTATTGCAGTCATGGGATTATTAATATCGCACACATGAGTCCTGTTAATCTATTCGGATATACATTCCCGGAACTGAAAGCCATAGCAGCAGCACTGAATTTGCCTGGTTATACCAGCCATCAGTTAAGCGACTGGTTGTACAGGAAGAATGCAGCTTCGTTTGATCAGATGTCAAATCTTTCCAAAGAAACACGCAAAAAACTATCCGATAATTATATCCTGAACAAACCCCTGCCGATAAAAGTGCAGGTGTCGGGAGACGGGACAAAGAAATACCTCTTTCCGGCCCGCATGGATAAAACCATTGAATCGGTTTACATTCCTGAGAAGAACCGTAATACACTCTGTATATCCGCTCAGGTGGGATGTACCCTGGATTGTGTCTTCTGTATGACAGGGAAACAAGGTTTTCAGGGAAATCTGACTGCCGGAGAAATCATCAATCAGATAGCATCCCTGCCCGAGAGGGATCTGTTATCCAATATTGTATTTATGGGAATGGGAGAGCCGCTGGCCAATACCGATAATGTCATCAAAAGCATCGATATTATGACCTCAACCTATGGTTTTGGATGGAGTCCCACCCGTATCACACTATCAACCGTTGGCATGCTGCCCGGACTTGAAAAAGTGATTCAGGAAACCCATTGTCACCTCGCGGTAAGTCTTCACAGCCCATTTGACGAGGAAAGACGCAGCCTGATGCCGGTTGAAAAGATTTATCCCATAAAAGAAGTTGTTGCATTGCTTAAGAAAAGTCAGCTTAAGCGACAGCGAAGAATTTCCTTCGAATACATCATGTTCAGGGACCTGAATGACAGCATGCGCCATGTTAATGGTCTTACCCGACTGCTGAACGGATTAAAATGCCAGATTAACCTGATCCGTTTTCATGAGATCCCGGATACCCCGTTGCGTTCTTCTTCAGATGAAACCATACTCAGTTTTAAAAACCGGCTGAACGAAAAAGGAATGCTGACCACCATAAGGGCATCCCGGGGGCAGGATATTTTTGCAGCATGCGGGATGTTATCTACAACCCATAACCGGCAGGAACAATAAACTTTTTCAATGTCTTACTGAAATGCTGCCTGTTCATCGAGGATCTTAAGGGCATCCTGGGTGGATATATGCTTACCGCCTTCATAGGCAACTACAAAAGCCTTTTTAATATTGCATTCCCGGCGGGTGGCCTCAGCTTCATCAAAAGTGAAATAGCGCCCGATAGAGTATTTATACCAATCATCCTCAAATATCATATCAATTTTCAGATCACCTTTGTATAAAGTTTCCAGGTATTCAATTGATAACGGTATGGTATGAGCGGCAATCTGCACCTTAAAAATGATTTCCTTTAATAACATGGAATCAACTTTTGCCTCCTTGTCCACGGTGGCAAAGATATCTTGCGGGGGTTCATTTAACGCAGGATCCCTCATGAGGGCCACAATCTCCTCCAGGGTTTTGTCATCATCCCAACCGTAATTGTATTCAACAGGGTAATCCTGACAAATCTGTACTGCCCTCCCCTCATCCCTGATGGAAAGTATTTCAAGGCTGATCGCGTCCTTCATGATGATCAATCCGTATTCAAAACGATCTGTTTCAAGCACCTGTTCTCTTCGGATAAGGCTTCTGTTATGTATTTTCAGTGCTTTGCCTTCATAGTAATGCGCTTTATCCATTCCTGCCGCATGGTGGTTGACCCTCGACATCTTTTTCCAGAATAGTTCAGCCTTCGCCTGATAAACGGAAAAGATAATGGTATGAGCTTCCCTGTATTTTTCTGAGGCTTCAAACAAAGATTTTAATGCCTTCAGATATTCATCCGTGATCCTTTCCTTCTTTTCAAGCGTGTTCAGCTGGTCATAGCGTTGATTGGCTTTTTCAAATTCAGCATCAGCCTGGTCAAGCAGACTTATGGCACGATCCAGTTTTTTGCTTTCCAGCAGGTCAAACTTTAAATTCAATCCTTCGGTATATTGCTTCATACTGTTTTGTGCCTTCAGGTCAGTCACCTGAATAACAGGCAGCATGAATATTGCCGCAATGCATAATCTTTTCAGAAATACCATCATGCTTTTCTTTTTATAGGAAATCATAGATCTTACCAAGACAAATGTTGTGCCATCAAAATTATGAAATTCATTCAAGAAGAAACACCAGGTTAACATGCAATAGACAATTAGTATAAAAAAAGGCCGGATTTCACCGGCCTTATGCATTGTTGACATGCAAAAATCTCACGCATCCCTTGCTTCAGGTGCTGTAAATACCAGATATAACAATACCAGCAGGGAAGCGACAGGAAGCAGAATTAGTAAAATTGTACTCATTGGATGAGATATAAGGGATTATTATTAGGGTTCGTCACAAATATAATATGTTTCGTCAATTATTTTTACGTATTTGTCAAAATTTTGTTTCAAAAGGCCACATGCTAATGATAATATAAATAAAATGCTGATTAATAATTAGTTAATC
>Ga0105094_10001571_pt1 | contig 11959 bp, 10 predicted proteins | sample PPLLak1March2015_2_FD_87023 | JGI IMG/M metagenome (GOLD analysis project Ga0105094, IMG submission 87023) | Freshwater sediment microbial communities from Prairie Pothole Lake near Jamestown, North Dakota, USA - PPLs Lake P8 Core (3) Depth... | ecosystem: Environmental > Aquatic > Freshwater >...
ATCGACCCACTCAGGGCACCATTCTTCGAAGCTGGCGATGAAACCGTCTTCGTCGATCTCAAAATTTTTTCCCTTGAATTCAACCTGTGCCATAGAAAATTCCTCCTTCTAAAGACCTCACGAATATCCAGAAAATACCGACGCCCTTCCACCCGGATCGGCTCGGCGATCCAACGCAACATGATGCCGATCCCGGCGATATGCCAGAGCGGCTCCGATCATCGCGTTTGCCCAGCGCCCATTCCCTACCGCGTGGATATGGGAATAGCAAGCCAGGGCGCGCTTATAGCACATTCCATCCCACCCTGCAATGATTCCGTGCCCCTTGGCGAGTCTAAAGACGAATGGCCCAGCCTTTTCCCCATCCACCAACCTCGAATAGTGGAACTCATGGCCCTTGAACGTCTCTCCTTTGGCGAAAAACGGGTTCTCGCCGACACACTCGAAAACAGTGTATCCGTGCCCCTGGGGTTTCACTTCCATCACAATGTCGTGTGGGAAAACTCCAGCCATGGGGTAGCGTCCCTCCCGACTGGAAATGGAACGACAAAGAAACATCAATCCACCGCATTCGGCATAAACCGGCAACCCCTTCTCGACCTCAGCCTTGAGCGATTCCCTGAACAGTCGGTTCATGGCCAGGGTCTCCAGGTGGGTCTCCGGAAATCCACCCCCGATGTAGAGTCCGTCGAGGTCCGGAAGAGCCCTCTGCTCGAAGCTCGATATTTCCACCACCTGTGCACCCATCTCTTTCAGCACTTCGATGTTTTCGGGGTAGTAGAACTGAAAGGCGGCATCGCGAACGACGCCGATCAAGGGTCGTGATGCGCCCTCGAAGACGGGGATCTGCTCAAACGCACTGGCTGGCAAACCCAGGGGAGAGGCCTTGGAAGCCACCTCCCAAAGCTGCTCCAGATTGACGCAGTCTGCCATTCTTCTTGCGGCGAATTCCATGGATGCCATTGCATCCTGCGACTCCTGAGGTGGGACAAGGCCCAAATGCCGCTCAGGGAAAAAACTGTGCACCTCCTTGGGGATCACCCCCAGGACAGGCACCTTGCAGTAAGCCTCAATCGCACCACGCAGCACCTGTTCGTGCCGCTTGCCGGCCACCTGATTCAAAATCACACCGGAAATGTCCACTTCAGGATCCATCTGCTGGCAGCCCATGACCATTGCAGCTGCTGTGCGGGTCACCTTCGTGGCGTCGAGAATCAGAATGACCGGTGCGCCAAGGAGTTTGGCAAGCTCGGCTGTGGAGAAACTGCCTTGAACGTCCACGCCGTCATAAAGGCCTCTGTTCCCTTCGATCAGGCTCACATCCCCCGGTTCGGAGCGCCTGATGAAGGAGGCCAGGATATCATCGGGCTTCATGAGAAATGGATCCAGATTATAACAGGGGTGCTGAGCGGCAGCGGAAAGCCAGCTCGCATCGATATAATCCGGTCCTTTCTTGAAGGGAACCACCCGCAGGCCGTGATTCATGCGCCACGCCGCCATGAGCCCCAGGGAGATCACCGTCTTCCCCGAGCCGCCTCGCAGCGCAGCAACCATCAGCCGCGGTTTGTCAAACACCATCGAAAACCACTCTCTGAGGGGAATGTGGCCGGCGGCGGAAGCGTCGGCACACATCCCCCATCGAAGGTCAAAGGGACTAGAATTTGAACTGGGTCGTGGTTCTCCAGGTGGTCATGGCCAACCGATAGTCATCAATGTGCTCATGGCCGAACTCAAGACCGGTCTTCTCGAAGAAACGCTCCCAGCCGATCCGATTGATCCACTCGCCCATACGTTCATAGCGGCGGCCGCCGGACGCGTAGGCCTCGACCATCTTGCGGATGGTCTTGACCGTGGTGGGCCAACGGGGCGGTTCATTGGGAATGAAGGGGACTGCCAGCTTGGAGAACATGGGGGCGGAGGTGACATTGGACACCTTGCCGCCGACCCACAGGGCGATGCCGTCGCCCTCGCTGTTGGCGAGCGGCAGAGCCGGACACATGGTGTAGCAGTTGCCGCAGAACATGCAGCGGGCATTGTTGATTTCGATGCTCTTCCTGTCATCCACCTTCTTGGGCTTGATGGCTGCCGTGGGGCAGGCGGCGATGACGAGAGGAATCTCGCAGACATTCTGCACGCGGTCATGCTCGATGAAGGGCGGTTTCCGGTGCACGCCGAGGATGGCGATATCCGAGCAGTGGACCGCCCCGCACATGTTGAGGCAGCAGGCCAGGGCGATGCGCACCTGAGCCGGCAGCTTGTGGGAGCCGAAATACTCGAACAGATCGTCCATGACGGCCTTCACCACGCCCGATGCATCGATGGCGGGGGTGTGGCAGTGGGCCCAGCCCTGGGTGTGGACGATGTTGGTGATGCTGTTTCCGGTCCCGCCGATGGGGAACCAGTTGCCGCGGCTTCTCAGGTCGTCCAGCAAAGGCTGCAGCTTGGACTTGTCACTGACCAGGAATTCCACGTTGTTGCGGGTGGTCCAGCGCAGGTAGCCGCCGCAGTACTTGTCGGCGATGTCGCACATGTCGCGGATGAGATCCACCGTGATCAAGCGAGCGGCGCCGACTCGAACGGAAAACAGCTCGGCGCCCGTTTCGGAAACGTGCATCAAAACGCCAGGCTCGAGGATCTCATGATACTTCCACTTGCCATAGTTGTCTTTGACGATAGGGGGCCAAAAGGAATCGTACTTGGGAGGCCCGATATCGGTAATGCGATCTGCCATAAGATTGTTGGGATCGAAAGGCATGTTTACTCCTCCTAGGCCTGATGTCGTTCGCGATATCCCTTGGCGTCGTGCTCCCAGCCACCGGGGACTTCCGCTGGATCGTAGAAAATGTAGGGGTTGAATCGCGGGGTATTGATCATGCGAGGATCCGGAGTCAGCTCGCAAGCCTTCAGGAATTCGCGCAGACCCAGGCGCTGAATGAGCTCGCCCAGACGCTCACGGTTTTTCCCGTTTTCCATCCACCAATCCCACATCTTCTCCACGAAGGAATGGAATTCCTCGTAGGGCGGCTCCATTTTGATGAACGGAATCACCACGCTGGAAAGCTGAGCACCTTCGAGGATCGGGGCCTTGGCGCCCACCAGGATCGTTGCGCCGACGTCTTTTCCGGGCTTCAGTGCTCGAGGCATGACGCGGATGCAATGCATGCAGCGGGTGCAGTCCTCATCCCAGATCTTGAGATTCTTGCCATCCCACTCCATACAACGGGTGGGGCAGCGTTCCAGAACCTCTGTGGTCATGTCGAGGGCCCGCTTGCCTTCTGCGCCGGCGCCGCCATGGACTGCAAACTCGCCGGCCACGTAGGCGCGAACGGCTTCCTGGTCGATCTGGATATTGTCACGCCACGTCCCGATGATGGAGCAGTCGGCGCGGGCGATGGCGGCCACACAGTCGCATGCGCAACCGGAGCATTTGAACTTGAACTTATAGGGAAACATGGGGCGGTGGAGGGCATCCTGATACTGCATCGTGCAATCGTAGATGATGTCCTGCGTATCGAGGCAGGACCATTCACAACGAGCCTTTCCCAAGCAGCCTTCGGGAGTTCTCAGGTTGGAGCCGGAGCCGCCCAGGTCCATTCCCAAATCATGCGTCAACTCATAGAATGTTGGCTCCAATTGGTCCGTCGTGCATCCCAGGAGAATGATGTCTCCCGTGGAACCGTGCATATTGGTGACGCCGCTTCCCTTTTCCTCCCAAAGATCACAGATCCTTCGGAGAATTTCGGTGTTGTAGAACTTGCTCGCCGGCTGATTGACGCGCATCGTGTGGAAGTGGGCCACGTTGGGGAAGAGGTCGGGACGGTCGCAGTAACGACCGATGACACCGCCTCCATACCCGAAAACGCCCACGATACCACCGTGCTTCCAGTGACCTTCCTTATCATGGTATGACATCTCCATGAGTCCCAGCCAGTCTTCACACATGGGCTTTCTGGCCGCAATGCGCTTCATATCCGTTACGAAGCTCGGCCATGGCCCTTTTTCCAACTCATCGAGCATAGGAGTTGCATGCTTAAGCGCCATTCCATTAACCTCCATAAACCAGTTGCTCATCAATTATGCAGCTATCGCTTCTCTGCCCCAATGACCGAAAGATTTGATTCCCCCTTCACCTCCTTCCGCATGGATGTCATGTATCACCCGGGATCATGACCCACAGGTCACATTTGACGTATTCAGGCATTGCCACTACTGGAATCCAGTATACTATGCTCCCAGCCGCCGCGACGAGCTCGCTGCCCATGCCCCCACGACTGCAGCCAGGGCTTCCCGCCCGGCCGAGCCCCCACAGCAAGCCAGGGAGGGAGCACACAGCCGGATTGCCGGGATCTGTTACTCGTTCATTCCCTTTTCTTCCTTGTCCACATCACCTTCGCTGGGGAGCATGTACATGGTGGTGCTGCCACTGGACCAATATTTGAGCTTTCCCTCGTTCACCAGTTCGTTGATTACCTTCTTCGCCGCCATCATCTTGATTTCAGGAACGGCCTTGCAAAGGTCGTTGAAATAGTGCTTGGTTTTCTTCTGCTGTTTGACCCACTCGATGATCTTGTCCTTTTCTTCCTGGCTCATGATATCCTCCTTAAAGGGAAAGCCAAAATCACTTAAAATTTCACAGGAATCCGGTTCCTGTCCACCCTCTGGAGCTGAAAACGTGAAACCATTCACTTTGCTGCATAGCGCGCTCTCCAGCCTTTGTCAATAAAAAAGTCCCTGAGAAATCAGCACTAAAGCCCGCTCCAAGCCTCGCTTTCCGGCCTTCTCGACCTCCCTTGACAGTGCCCTCAACCTGCTGTTACAACTCCCCACCACTTGAGGAACCCCATGGTCTGGATTCGAGAACCAGACTCCACCGAAATGGAGTGTATTCACATGATGCCACAGCTGGACAAAGATACCGCCGCCAAGCTCAACCTTCACATCAAGTTCCTGAAAGAGAGTCTGTTCTTCGAGCCCCAGTCGGCCACTCTTCACTATAACCTCGGCGTCGCCTACGCCCAGAAAGGACAGATCGAGGAGGCCCTCTCCGAGCTCAAGCAGGCCGTCGAATGCGACCCGCGTCTCACGCAGGCACACATCAACCTGGGCTGGCTATACCTGCGCCAGGGGAATCTCGACGCATGCATTGAGGCCAACCTCAAAGCTGTCGAGCTCGACCCCAGCCTGCACATGGCTCACAGCAACCTCGGCGTCGCCTACCTGCAACAGGGCGATTACGAGAAAGCCATTGCCAGCAGCAGCCGCGCCATGGAGCTCATGCCCGGCTCCGCACAGGCCTACAACACCCTTTCAGCCGCTTATCTCCACACGGGCAACGCCCGGGGCTGCATCGAATCCTCCCGGGCGGTCCTCGAGCTCAATGCCAACTATGCCCCGGCTCACCACAACATGGCCGTAGCTCTCCGAATGGAGGGCCTTATCCAGGAAGCCCTCTCCCATTTCGACCAGGCCGTGACGCTCGGGTATCCCGTGGATCCTGAAACTGCAGAGGACTGGAAGAGCCTGCCAGTGGAAGAATCCAAATGAAAATTACTCCCAACGCCTTCGTCATCGTTGAATACTCAGTCCGCCTCGCAGACGGGAGCTTTGTGAAGGGCGAGAACGCACCGGCATCCCTCAACTTCATCACCGGGTACAGCCAGGTTCTTCCCGCCCTGGAGCACAGGCTGCTCGGGAAGAGCGCCGGCGATGCGGGCGATTTTGTTATTCCGGCATCCCATGCATTCGGCGAGCGCGATCCCAAGCAGGTTCACCGTCGCACCTTTTCGGACTTTCCGGAAGGAAGGGATCTCGAAGTGGGCAAGTGGGTCATTGCCCGGAATGAGGCCACCCAGGCACAATACAGCTACCGGGTGCTGGCCAAAACCGATGAGTGGGTGGATCTGGATTTCAATCATCCGCTGGCAGGGCAGGACCTCCACTACCATGTCACGGTGAAGCATGTGCGCGCCGCCACCCAGGAAGAGCTTGCTTATCTGCGTCCATGCGAAGTCGGATCAGAAGACGAGCCCGCGCCCCGGGATTGAGGTTTCCTGCTCAGTTCCTATGAACGCCGGTGAAAGCGTCACCCCCGCATGCATGAGGCGGGTGTTCAACACCTCCGCACATAACCTGCATTCCCGCCAGGAACATGCGGGAATGACGCTGCTCTGCTGTCATTGTTCGCTGTGCCTGCCCGGGACTGCACACAGGCGCGAAGGTGCTGGAAGAATCTTAGGTGGGGGGGGGCAGCCCCTTTCCCTTCAGCCAAACGCTGAACTCGAAAAGGGCCTTGGCCCGGGCCTCTCCCATGAGCAGGCCCCGGCACAAATCAAAGAGCTCCTTGTGCAGCGAGACCGATTCCCTGCTCAACCCCGCGGCCTTATAGAACTCGTCAACCAGCGCCGTCGATCGCTGAGAGATGGGACTGAAAATGCGCTCTCGAGGGTCCTTGGGCTCCTGAAACGGCTCCCAGTTTTCATACCCCACTTTGAGGATCCGCTCCTGCCCCCGCTTGGACATCGTGTCGAAAATGGCCTTCTTTCGGATCTCATATTCCTTGGGATCGTCCGTCATGTCTCCCCTTGCACGCCTCAAGGCGGGATGAAGAACAATGCCGGCAAGTCTAGCTCCAGAAGAGCTTCAGCCGGATTTTCTTGAATTCCCTCGTGCTGAACAATATGCGGTAATCCATGAGCCCCACCGCTTCTCCCAACCTGCGGGCGACAGACTCGCAGTCTTCCCGAGCTCTTCCGTGGACCATGGCATAGAGGTTGTAAGGCCACTCGGGATAGGCCGGCCGGTGATAGCAGTGGCTGACTTCCTGATGAGAGGCCAGAATGGGGCCAAGCTCATCCACCCGTTCTGAGGGGCATGACCAGACCACCATGCCGTTGCCGGCAAAACCCACCTGCCGATGGTCGAGCACCGCCGCAAAGCGACGCATGAACCCGCGAGCCATCCAATCCGCCAGGAGATCCAGAAGCGACGCCTCCGTCATCCCCAAGTCACCAGCCCACTCCTGAAACGGCCGAATCGCCAGGGGCAGATCCTCCTGAACACATCTCACGATTCGAATGTTCTCCGGGTTCGGATCGAAACGCGTCGTGGCCTCCAGAGCAGGGAGCCTGGTCCGCTCGTCACCGGCCTCTGCATCTCCCTCCTCCAAAAGATCCAGGACCACCGCCAGCTTAAACTTTTTCAAGGCCGGCAGAACGAGGGCGCTCCAACCGCCTGCCTCACGCGCCAGCTCCCGCACCTTCTCCTCCAGGGAATCCCCGGGGGGCACCGCGATCGTATACCACATGTTGTAGGAGGCTTCCCTGAGATAATTGTGGCTCACACCCGGATAGGCATTGATGATGGCGGCCGTCCTCTCGAGATGCTCTTCGGGAACGGCCATGGCGACCAGACTGCTTCGGTATCCCAGGGCACCCGTATTGAAAATGCCACTGACTTGCCGGACAATTCGGTCTCGCTTGAGTTGGGCGATGCGGGCCCGCACATCCCCCTCCGTGAGGGAAAGCCCTTCCGACAAGGCAAGGTAAGGTTGCGGCACCAGAGGGAAGGTGCGTTGTATCCGATCGAGCAGCATCCGGTCGATGGAATCCAAGTCTTGGGCTCCTGCATGTGGCGTGGCTTGATTCAGGCTTTGCTTTCACCATCAATTGTTTCTTGACTGTGCCGTTGGGGCAGTGCACCTTACCGATATGCAGCGTTAATGTAAATACCGCATCATGACGGATTGGACCATGGAGCTATTCATCAGCACCCCCAAAGGAAGCGTATCCCTGGCGGACCCTGTCGCCGGCCTTCCATTGCCACAGGGCCCCGATGGAGACGCACCTCTCCTTCACTACGGCCCATACCTCCAGGCTCTCTCCCGGTTCTTCCTCGAAGATCGGCGGCGCCGCCTGCTGCAGGTCCTGAAAGCCTTCACGGGGAAAACGATCCTGCCGGACGAAATCCGGAGAGCTTTCCTGGTCAGCGAAAAGCATGGCGCGCTTTACCAGGTGGCTCGCCTCGGCGTGGAGTTGAACGGCTGCAGGTGCTCTTTCGCCGTGAACGTCGCCACCACCGACGATCAGAAAGCTTTTCTCCAGGCCGAGCTCGCCTTGCTCAAGAATCTGCATTCGCAGTTCAGCCTGCCTTACCTTCCCCGGCCTTTTCTGCGGGGAGTGGCCCGGTATGCATCCCCTTCCGGGGAGTCCCGGATGCTGGAGCTCTTTTTGACCGAGTGGTTCGAGGGGTTCTGTGAGTTTCACCTCTCCCGGCATCCGCTGGAATCCAGCGGGCTCCGCATCGTTGTCTGGGACCATGACGGCGGCGAGCCCTTTCTTTCAGCCGAGCAGGAAACGACCCTCTACCGACGGACAGCCGCGATCCTCACGGCCTATTTCGACACGCGGTCCTTCGCCCAGATCTACCCCTGGCATCACGCTGCGGGAGATTTCATCGTCAATCGCCGGTCCGGCGACCTCGAGGTCCGCCTCATCACCGCCCGCGGCTATCGCCCCCTGGGCGATTCTCCGGAATCAGACGGTGCGGTGGTCATCGCAGCCCTGCATTTCTTCCTCAACATGAGTCTTCGCCTGCGCCTCGATCGTCTGGACGGTACGGGAGAGCTTGCCTGGGCGGGTTCAAGATGTTTGACAGGGATCGTCGATGGGTTCGCTGATGCGTGGGAGACCAAACGGTGCGACGAACCAACCCTTCCCTCGGCCGATCATCTTCTCGACCTGCTGGGCCAGTTCTCAGGGGACGACTGGATGTCTTTCGGGCAACTGGTCCTTGAGGACGGTATGGTGGAGCGAGACGAGACCGAGTACCTGGCTCGTCACCTTCCCAGCCATTTGGAGGAGCTGTCAGGACTCCTCCGGAGCTTGTCAAAATGACATGGCCGGCATTTGCAGACACTCATCTACAGAAAAATACTATTAAATTCAAAAAGTTCAGAAAAATATAATAAATAAAGCCCTTTCGCTCTCAGGCGCCTTATAATGATAGGTGGGAGATTGATTGTCCAGTTGAGGGATTCCGTCACCATATGGACCCTTCTCCTGGAGAGGGTCGGGTTCCCCCCTCCTTCCCCGGCCCTCTTCTCCCCAAACCGCACAACTCCTGCAGATCCGCAATTGACAGAAACGGTTAACTTATATAATACAAATTTTGATGACTGCTCACTCTGGGATGATTCCGAGTTCTCATCTGCTGATCTGCATCCACACGGTCTTTTCGAGATCCATCAGACACCACTCAAGGGGAGGTTGAAATGAGTAAGCTCCTTTGGAAACCCACTGAGGAACGCATCCGGAATACGAACATGCACCAGTACATGCAGTATGTGAATCAGCACTATTCCAAGGACTTTAAAAGTTATGACGACCTTTACCAGTGGTCGACGACGGAGATCCCGAGCTTCTGGGAATCCATATGGAAATACGGCGAAGTGATCGCCAGCACGCCCTACACCCAGGTGGTGGATGACGCCACCCGTATGCCTGGAGCCAAGTGGTTTGAGGGAGCCCGGATGAACTTCGCCCAGAACCTCCTGCGCTACCGGGACGACCGCGTGGCACTCAGCTTCAAGGGTGAATCGGAACCTTCCACCGTGAGCATCACTTACGCCGAACTGTACGACAAGGTGGCGCGCCTCGCCAGGTCCCTCCGAGCGATGGGCATCCAACCGGGCGACCGCATCGCCGGGTTCATGCCCAACATGATCGAGACGGTCATTGGGATGCTGGCCGCGACCAGCATCGGGGCCATCTGGTCCTCCTGCTCGCCGGATTTCGGCATCAAAGGCGTCCTGGATCGATTCGGCCAGATTGAGCCGCGCGTGCTCTTCACCGCCAATGGTTACAGCTACAGCGGCAAGAAATTCGATTCGCTGGGCCAGATCGCCGAGGTCGTCAAACAGATCCCGAGCATCGAAAAGGTCATCGTCGTCCCTTACACCGAGACCGCCCCTGATCCGTCACGCGTTCCCAACGGCGTCCTGCTGGACGATTTCATGTCCAAAGAAAAGGGCCTGGATATCGCGTTTGAACAACTGCCGGCCAACCACCCCCTCTATATCATGTACTCGTCGGGCACCACCGGCGTTCCCAAGTGCATCGTTCACGGGGCGGTGGGCACCCTGCTGCAGCACATCAAGGAGCTCAAGCTGCACACGGACCTCAAGCGTGAGGATACCATCTTCTATTACACCACCTGCGGCTGGATGATGTGGAACTGGCTGGTGAGCTCCCTCACCCAGGGAGCGCGGCTCCTTCTTTTCGACGGCTCTCCGTTCTTCCCGCGCCCCGATGTGCTCTGGCAGCTCGCCCAGGACGAAGCAGTCTCCGTTTTCGGCACCAGCGCCAAGTACCTGGCAGCCGTTGAGAAGGCCGACGTCAAGCCCGGGAAGACCTTCGATCTCACTCCCCTCAAAGCGGTTCTCTCCACCGGGTCCCCGCTCTCCATCGAGAGCTTCGAGTACGTCTACCGCGAGATCAAGGAGGACCTGGTGCTGTCGTCCATTTCCGGCGGCACCGACATCATCTCCTGCTTCGCCCTGGGGAATCCTATCGGGCCGGTTTACGCCGGAGAGCTTCAATGCAGGGGACTGGGGATGAAGGTCGAAGCCTTCGACGACAACGGCAAATCGGTGCTGCGTGAAAAGGGCGAGCTCGTCTGCACGGCTTCCGCCCCTTCCATGCCCATTTACTTCTGGAACGATCCCGACGGGAAGAAATACCGCGGCGCCTACTTCGAGCTGCACGAGGGCATCTGGGCTCACGGCGATTACATCGAGATCACCGAAAACGGCGGCGTCATCATCTACGGGCGCTCCGATGCGACCCTGAATCCGGGCGGCGTGCGCATCGGAACCGCCGAGATCTACCGCCAGGTGGAAAACATCCCCGAGGTGCTGGACAGCCTGGTGGTCGGGCAGGATTGGGACAACGACGTTCGGGTGGTTCTCTTCGTCAAGCTTCGCGAGGGTGTCCAACTGGACGATCAACTGCTCAAGCGGATCAAGACCATGATCCGCCAGAACACCACGCCGCGCCATGTTCCCGGCAGGATCATTGCCGTCCAGGACATCCCTTACACCATCAGCGGGAAGAAGGTCGAGCTGGCCGTCCGGAAGGTCATTCACAAACAGGAAGTGAAAAACAAGGATGCGCTGGCCAACCCCGGGGCCCTGGACTACTTCAAGGACCTCCCGGAGCTGCAGTCTTAGGTACAGGGTCACGCAGGAAGGTGTCCATTTTCGCCTCGTCATGCCGGCGGTCCTCTAGCCGGCATCCAGGCTTTTCTGTGGATTCCGGCTTGAAAACTGCCGGAATGACGACTCAACTGTTGGACTCTTTATTGTGTTGCCCTGTACGAAGCTTCCATCTCGCAAAGGGATGTGCGGAAGCCCCCTTGAAGATGGAAAACCCGGCACCGTGAAGCGGCAGAGCATCGCTGCTTCCGGCGCCGGGGTCGGCAATCGACGGATTCCTGCGCATTGGTTCAGACACGTTCCGACATGAGGTGATCGTAGAGCTCTTCCAGCTCCCTCACGGTGCGCTCCCAGGGAAAACCCTCGGCCCGCACCCGTGCCTCCCGCCCCATCCTCCGCCTCTCTTCCCACGCCCCCAGGGCTTCCAGGCACTCTGCGATGCGGCTCGTTTGCTCGGGATACTCGAGGATGAAGCCCTCCCGGCCAGGCACGATGATCTCGGAGGCCCCGCACTGCGCCGTGGTGATCACCGGAAGCCCGGATGCCATGGCCTCCAGGATCACACTCGGGAACGGGTCGTAGAGCGTGGGCAGGAGAAAGACATCGGCCGCTGCGTAGAATGGGGCCGTGTCCTGCCGGGGTCCCCAGAACTCGACTCGAGGCTCCAGACCCAGCCTGCGGCAAAGTTCCCTGTATTGATTGATCAAGCCCACGGCGACCACCCAGAGCCTTGCAGGCACGGCGGACTCA
>Ga0105094_10001573_pt1 | contig 11952 bp, 9 predicted proteins | sample PPLLak1March2015_2_FD_87023 | JGI IMG/M metagenome (GOLD analysis project Ga0105094, IMG submission 87023) | Freshwater sediment microbial communities from Prairie Pothole Lake near Jamestown, North Dakota, USA - PPLs Lake P8 Core (3) Depth... | ecosystem: Environmental > Aquatic > Freshwater >...
CCAATGAACAAATAAAGGGTCAGCTTCATAGCAGCATATTCCCGTGTCTCCTTCCAACCCCAGATTGCAATCAGCAAGTACATGGGGAACACAGCAATTTCATAGAAGAAGAACAGCATGAATAAATCGAGGGCAACAAATACCCCAAACACACCGGTTGCCAGGATAAATAGAAAAGCGAAAAACTCACGCGGCCGGTCATCTAATCCCCAAGAGATCAGCACACCCGTGAACATAACCACACCGGTCAAAAGCACCAGCGGTGCGCTCATTCCATCGATACCCACATGATAAGAAATACCAAATTGTGGCAACCAGGAATATTTTTCAATGAACTGGTAACCACCTGCCGGGATATCGTATGAAAAATAGACCCAGATCGAAAGGGCCAATGCAAAAATTGCCGCAGCAAGGGCTGTTACCCTGACTTCCGTCTTACGCTCTGCCGGGATCAGCAATATCAAGATACCCGTAATAATTGGAGTAAAGACAATTATGCTCAGGATGGGAAATTGCATTCTTCACCTCGATATTCGGTGCTCATTAACTGAGCGTGCAATTTATGAAATGGCATGTAGAATACCTGAAGTACCGGATTTTATATTTCTAAAAGAACATCATGACAGCCCGGTTGATTACGTTCAAAATCCAGGCAGGCCAGATACCGATCCACAACATCAGCACCAACAGCGGGGCGATCACAACAATCTCACGTGCGCTGATCTCGCTGATATGTCCAACCCATTTTTCGTTGATGGGTCCGTGAAGCACCATCTTGATCCCTTTCAAGATGTATGCACCTGTGAAAAACAAACCGATCATCGCCAGGGCGGTATAAACGCTCATTATCGGCCAGGCACCTCGTACGACCAAAAATTCCGAAATAAACCCATTCAAGCCTGGCAGCCCGAGGGAAGCCATGGATGTGAAGATCAATATCCCACCATAAACCGGCACCAACGGGAACAATCCGCCAAAGTCATTCAAGTTACGGGTATGCGTGCGCTCGTAGATCACCCCAACCAGGAAAAACATCCCGGCTGCCGATAAACCGTGATTGAACATCTGCAAAACTGCACCATTCAGTGCAATATTGGCATCCTCTGTACCGGTCGCAAACGCAGCCGCGGCAATACCCAACACCACAAACCCCATGTGATTGACAGAGGAATATGCCACTAAGCGCTTGAAATCACTTTGACCATAGGATGCCAGCGCTCCAAATATGATGGCCATCACCGCCAGGAAGCCCAACGCCCCGGCATACATCTTTGATTGCTCAGGATATAACGGTAACACCAGGCGCAAGAAACCGTACGCACCGAGTTTAAGCAAGACCCCAGCCAGGATCATCGAACCCGCAGTGGGAGCTTCGGTGTGCGCATCAGGCAGCCAAGTATGGAAGGGCCAAACTGGAACCTTGATTGCAAAGGCGATAACAAACGCCCAAAATGCGATTGCTTTTACTGTGCTGATTGGCAATCCTAACAAGGGATGGCTCAGGATCGGCCAAACCTCGTAAAGCTTGAGCAAATCAAAAGTGCCGGCAACCACGCCGATCATCTGGATAGCCAGTAAGAGGCCCAGCGATCCCGCCATCGTATAGATCATGAATTTGAAGGAGGCGTAGTTCCGGGCAGACATCTTGCGCCCGCCCCACAGCTCACGCTCGCCCTTCTCGCTTCCCCACTGGTTGATCAAGAAATACATTGGAACCAGGCCAATTTCCCAGAAGACGAAGAATAAAAGCAGATCCAAGGAAAGAAAAACACCCAGCATTCCAGTTTCCAGCATCAGGAATAACACCATATATGCTTTTACACGGTCCGAAATGCCGAACGAAGCCAGGATAGCCAGCGGAGTCAGCAGGGTGGTCAAAAGCACCATGGTTAGAGAGATGCCATCGACTCCCAGGTGGTAGGATGAATTGATCGGTGCATACCAAATCGCTTGCTCCTGGTACTGAAATCCCGGTTGTTCAGAATTGAATCCCAACCAGAGAGCGATGGAGAGCCCCAACGGGATAAAACTGAGGATGAATGCCACCCAGCGGATCAGGTTTTCCTGGTCGCGGGGCAGCAACATCAGGATTAGAGCGACTACCACCGGAGAAAATAATATGAATGTGAGCAGGTAATTCGACACAATTTCCATGATCAACTCCTCGCCTCGCTTATGGAGTCGTGCTTAGTAAGTAGTAAAACAGGACGCTGAAGGCTGCCAGGCTTACCAGTGCTACTATCATGTATTGTTGCACTTTGCCGGATTGTATGAAGCGCATTCCCCGCCCCAGGCGTTTGGTTCCCTCGCCCACAAAATCTCCCGAACCATTAATAATTGGCTTGTCGATGTAGTTCCGCAAGAAAGTACCAATAATGGACGATACATAGGCGACCCAGTGCAAGATACCATCGATGATTTTCCGATCGATAAACAGATAAGCAAATGTCTCGGAAAGCCAATAAGCAGGCTGGACGAACACTTTATCATACAGCTCGTCAAAGTAGTATTTGTTCTTGAGAAGTGTATAGACTGAACCAAGGGGCGCTTGCAGCGGATCTTTGGCTCCCGCGCTAACCTTGCGATACACAACCCAGCCCAGATAAAGACCACCTAACGCCACTACTAGTGATGTGAGCAAAGGTATGTAACTGAACGTAACTGCTTCGGGATGCTCCAAAAGCGTACCGCCCACAAAATCATGGAACCAGTTCGGAATGCTGCCACCGATCAGTGGGAATTCCTTTGGGATACCCACCCAGCCAGCCGACACTGCAAAGACTGCCAATATTACCAGGGGCAGTGTCATCGTCCACTTTGTCTCCTGGGCATGCTTGGCAGCCTCGGTGCGCGGCTTCCCCAGGAAAGTAAGTGTTATCTGGCGCATCGTATAAAACGCAGTCAGCAAAGCTGCCAATGCAAGGACAATGAATACAGCGATGTGTCCATGCCCCCAGGCATCTGCCAGGATCTCGTCCTTAGACCAGAATCCAGCTGTTACCAGGGGAAAACCAGAAAGAGCCAGGCCCCCGATTAGAAAAGTCCAGAAAGTGACCGGCATCTTTTTGCGCAACCCGCCCATGTTATACATATCTTGCGGGTCAATATGCTCACCAGTGTGCAGCACACCATGCTCCATGCCGTGAATTACCGAGCCAGAGCCGAGGAATAACAAAGCCTTGAAGAACGCATGGGTTATGAGGTGGAACGCTGCCGCAACAAACCCGCCAATCCCTAGTGCTGCAATCATGTAGCCAAGCTGTGAAATGGTCGAGTATGCCAGAACACGCTTGATATCGTTTTGTGCTACGGCAATGGTTGCCGAGAATAAGGCGGTGAATGCCCCAATAAATGCCATCAACATCATGGGCTGTGTCAGATGACCATGCTCATACCCGGCTGAGAGCAGCGGGTAAGCCCGGATGACCATGTATACACCGGCGGATACCATCGCTGCGGCATGGATCATGGCGGATACCGGAGTAGGACCTTCCATCGCATCTGGTAACCACACATGTAGAGGCCATTGGGCGGATTTCCCAATCGTGCCGATAAAGAGCAAGATACCGATCATAGCTGCCGCAGACAATCCCAATAAACCACTCGAAGTTGTAGCCAGCGTATGCAATACTTCTTCGTTATAGAAAATCTCCCGGTAGCTGAGTGTGCCTGTCTGCGAGTACAGGTAAGCAATCCCAATCAGCATAAAGACATCACCGACACGGGTGGTGATAAACGCTTTGATCATCGCCGCCCGGGCAGATGGCTTGGCATACCAGAAACCAATCAACAGGTAGGAGCACAGCCCCATGATCTCCCAACCAACAAAGAGGGTCAACAAGTTATTCGAGATCACCAGGGTATACATTCCAAAGGCAAACAAACCGATAAAGGCGAAGAACCGGGCATACATGGGTTCGATCGAAGGTACTTTGTGTGAATGCCCATGCTCATCGGTTAGGGTTGCCCCATGGGGCGGAAGACCAGGTAAATCGTGATCCCCCTTAGGCTGCCCGAAGTTGTTATAACCAACGCTATAGATAAAAATCATCAACACAGTCCAGGCGACAAAAAACAGTGTCACAGCAGAGAGTGGATCGATCAAAATACCAATTTGAAACGCAGTCTCGCCCGTAGGAAACCAGGGGATTGACATCTCAAATGGATGTTCGCCAAAGTGTGGCTGTTGGATCGCTCGGATAAACACGATCATGCTTCCCAACCAGGATAGTAAGGCTGCGCCAACGGCAAGTGTGTGGCTTAACGCTTTGCTCCGGTTGGTAAACAAAATAACGAAAAAGAATGCCAGCAGTGGCGGAAGAGGCAGTAGCCAGATTAGTAGTTCTGTCGACATAATTTCTCCTCAAACAACGTAGACTGTCAGTCGTGCGCGGCTGAGATGTGCTTTTAGAATTTCAGCATATCGATCTCTTCTGCGGCAATCGTGCCTCGCCGGCGGTAGATCGAAATGATGAGAGCCAGACCAACCGCGACCTCAGCTGCCGCTACTGCAAACACAATAACTGCAAATGCCTGACCGCTTATCCCGTCTGGAGCGATATAGCGCCAGAAGGCAACCAGGTTGATGTTTACCGAATTGAGCATCAGCTCAATCCCAATCAGGATTGCCACTGCATTCTTACGCGCCAGGACCCCAAATAAACCAATTGCGAACAAAGCTGCTGAAAACACCAAATACCATGAGAGCGGTATCATCAGGCCTCCTCTACTCTATTTCCTATCCCAGGCGATAATTATCGCCCCAATCAGAGCTGCCAATAAGAGCACCGAGGCAACCTCAAATGGGATCACATATGCAGTCGGCGATACCAGCGCGCTGCCAAGCTGTCTCAGTGGGTCTGCTCGGGCGCTCATTTCAGGCGGCAGGGTGCTGAAACCACTCCAGCTTGAGAGGATCCACGCCAGACCGGCAAAGACCACAACCGCGATAAAGGCTGACCAGATCCAATTTGCATTCAACTGAGTTCCCTTGTATGAAGCCACCTGTTGCGTAAGCATGATGGCGAATATCATTAAGATGGCAATTGCTCCGATATAAACCACAACCTGTGCCACAGCAAGGAAACCGGCGTTCAATAGAACAAAAAAGATTGCTACCCCAAAGAGAGCCAGGATCAGCCACAGAGCAGCGTGGACAAGGTTCCGGACGGTAACCGCCAGCAATCCGGCTCCCAGGGTAAGCGCTGCCACTAAAATAAAGATTATCTGTAATCCGCTCATTGGCACGCTCCAGTATTAGGACGATGTCGAGGATACGGAGGGATTTTGTGGTGCTGCAATCGGTCCAGGCTCAGCTACCCGCTTGCGCTCGACCTTCGCACGGTTGCGCAGAATTTGCACTGTCAACCAGATGATGACCAGGTTGGCGAGCAACATTCCAACCACGTACAGCCACTCCGGAAATCCGGCAAACAGTTTATCCAAGATGGCAGTCACGATCAGAACAATCAAAGCCAGGGGGGTTAAGAATTTCCAGTTGAAATTCAGCATATGGTCAATCCGGATGCGGGGCAGAGAATATTTTATCCACATGATTGCCCAGTACAGGAAAAATGCTTTCATAAAGAAATACACCACACCCAGGATTGGATATGCCTCTGCTCCTGGACCGCGCCAGCCTCCCAGGAAAAGGGAGGCTACCAGTCCAGAGATTGTCAAGGCGTGCAGCAATTCACCCGCGTAGAACATCCCGAACTTCATACCTGTGTATTCAATATGAAAACCAGCCACAATCTCTGATTCAGCTTCTGCCAGGTCGAAAGGTGCTCTGCCCAGCTCGGCAATCGCGCTGATAAATAAAATCAAAGCCGCTACCGGAGCCACTACCACATACCATACCGGGGATTGGGCAAATACAATAGAGTTGATTCCCATCGTTCCTGCCAGCAAGACCGGCACCATCAGAGAGATAACCATCGGTACCTCGTAAGATACCATTTGGGCAACTGTCCGAAATGCACCTATTAAGGCATATTTATTGTTTGACGCCCACCCTGCCATGATGATCCCTAATGTACCGAAAGCTCCTAGAGCTACCACGTACAGAACCCCGACATCGAGATCTGTACCAACGATCGTGGGAGCCAATGGGATAACTGCCCAAAGCATGAGTACAGTTGCCAGAGCAATGATCGGCGGCAGGTTATAAACAATCCGATCTGCCCCGATTGGGGTGATATCTTCTTTGATCAATAGTTTGATCACATCAGCAATGGGTTGGATCAAGCCAAACGGTCCCAAACGGTTCGGTCCCAGGCGGTCCTGAAAACGGGCTACCACTTTCCGCTCGACCCAAACCAGGAGGATATCGACCAGGAGTACAAATATGGCGATCGCCGCCACCCCGATAATTGTCATCAGGATCGTAACCCACTGGGGAGATAAGCCCCACCCCAGGAGTAAATTTTCTAACCATTGTGCGATAAAAGTAACTGGGTCACCCATGCACACACTCCTGCAAATCAAGCATACTCGATCAATCTTTGCTTAACATAGAAAAGGCTGATGGTGTAACCGTCAGCCTTCCCTGTTTGTTGCCAAAATTTACATCCATTCCAACGCACCTTTGCGCCATGCGTAGAACAATCCTGCGACCAGGATCATGATGAACAATACGCCTTCCATCACCGCGAAGAGAGGCAACTGGTCAAATGCGACCGCCCAGGGGAATAGAAACACCAATTCTACATCAAAGATCAGGAAAACGAGTGCATAGATGTAGTACTGCACTCGGAATTGGACCCATGTATCACCCACAGTCTCAATACCGCATTCATATGTTTGGTTCTTAAGAGGACTGGGTTTCCTGGGAGCGATCAGACGGGGAATAAGCAATGCTGCTGCAGGGAATATTGGCGCCAGGATCAGAAATACGCCGATAAACAACCAATCGTTTAGCATGGACGCTCCTTGATACACAGAGATAAGCATGCCAGGTTATAAAAAGCGCGTGATGCCGCGTTTTCTCGCACCCGTTAGAATGAGCTTAATCTATTCTCTAAGAAGTGGACTGATCAACGGCAGAAATTTTACCATACTCTCATCAGTTTTTCATGTTACAAGGATCACACAACTTGTCTGACATCTATTACATTATTCCACGGAATTTTTACCCGGATAATCCATTTTAAGGTAAACTGAACCTGGAAGCAGGTATTGGTGGTATGTAGGATAGGAAAGCGCAGAGATATACTATGAATGAGAGCAAAACTTCAAACATTCCTCATCGCTGGTGGGATCTACCAGCCATCTTTATTCTCCTGATCATTCTAACAACCGCATTCTCACGCCTGGTCGCTACAGACTGGACTCCTGGGCTTATCGTTACCCGGTATATTACTTACCTGGGAATCCTCGCAGGTCTTGCCCTTGGGCAGAGCCGATTCTCGCCAAAGTTCGCCTTCTTTCTTGCCACCATCTATGGTGCGTTTGTCATCCCTTGGCGACTTGGCATGCTCATGGGGGAAGGAATTGGATGGCAGGAACGATTGATCAGCATGGGAGGCCGCCTGCAAACGATATTTGGACAACTATCCAGACAGCAAGCTGTCACCGATAGCTTTCTTTTTCTGGTCTTAATGGGCTTACTTTTCTGGGTATTAAGTGTTTATGCTGGTTACTCTTTAACAAGGTATGCCCACCCCTGGCGGATCATCCTGCCCACTGGGGCTGCAATGGTATTAATCCACTCGTATGATGCCTATCTGACCAGCCGCGCCTGGTATCTTGTGATATTCTTGTTTTTTGCCCTGATCCTGATTGCCCGATTGGTATATCTGCATAACCGCAATCGTTGGAGACAGACCAACACTTACATACCGCCATATCTGGGTGTTGACTTTGTCCGCATTGCACTGGTTGCTACCACCATACTTCTGCTGCTTACCTGGACAACACCTGCCATCGCAGACGCCCTGCCGCAAGCCGAGGATGTCTGGCAACGCATCAAACAGCCGTGGAATGAGCTTCGCAATACAATGGACAACGCCTTTGCCTCCCTGCGATCTACGGTTGGGATCGTTAGCGACTATTACGGACCTAATCTGTCCCTCGGACGAGGAAACCGGATGACTGACACGCTGGTTTTTAATGTCCTTGTGCCAGAAGAACGCCCCGAAGGGGTGCGGTTTTATTGGAGATCGCGTGCATATGACTACTACGAGAATGGTTGGAAAAGCACGCTGTTGACAACAGAATTGATCGATCCGGATGAAACCAGCCTTCGCTATCCAGATTCCGAAGATAATGCGCCAGGATTGTTTCCCTTTGCATTCACGCTCGGCACTCCACTGTCCACCCTGCCAACCCCGCATCAAGTGGTGTGGGTAAGCCGCCCGATCAAGCTGGAGCTTGAATTCAATGAGAACGGCGAAGCCGATCTGGCTTCTATCCGCGCAACACCTCCCTTACGTGCCGGTGAGACTTATAATATCCGCTCGTCACTCAACGGTGCAACAATCTTATCCATGAGAAATGCGGGAACAAACTATCCCGAATGGGTGACAGAACGTTACTTACAATTACCAGATTCGATCACCCCTCGCACCCGGCAGCTCGCCAACCTGATTGCCGAAGGGCAAGAGACCCCGTACGATATCGTCGTGGCTGTTACCAACTACCTCCGCAACAACATTGAGTACACCGAAACTGTGCCGCCCTCCCTACCGATCAGGAGCTGGTCGATTGGTTTTTGTTCGACTTGCAGCAAGGTTTCTGTAACTATTATGCCACCGCTGAAATTGTCCTGCTTAGATCCCTCGGCATACCCGCCCGTTTAGGAGTTGGCTATGCGCAAGGCGAACCAGTCGAAGGATCCAGCGCTTACACCGTCTTGCAGAGAGATTCTCACGCCTGGCCGGAAGTTTATTTCCCCAGTATTGGATGGGTAGAATTCGAACCGACAGTCTCCCAGCCAGAGATTCTCCGCCCATCGGGGGAAACCAATCCTGCCGATTCCAGTGCGGCGGGCTCGTCAGCCAGTGAAATCGAAGAGCCACCGAATCTTGATTTGGATCGCCTGAGAAATCTTGAAGGTGCAGGAGAGCTGGGTAACCCCAATAACACTACAACCCGATTGATCACGATCAGTTTTGTATTGGTTGCCCTGGTCTTCGCCTTGATTCTACTATTAGTCCCGTTTGCTCGTAAAAAACGGTTCCAAGAAAGATTTCAAACCCTGCCCATATTCCTCGAAACCAGCCTGAAAAGGATCGGTATTCACCCCCCAACATTCTTAAGGGACTGGGCTCGCCGGGCCAGGCTTTCACCGTTAGCTCGCGCCTACCATGAGATCAATGCAGCGTTATCTCGGTTAAAGGAGCCGCCCAAGCCTACCGACACCCCGGCAGAAAGGGTGACATCGTTGGAGGCAGCCCTACCGCCTGCCAGCCCGCCCGCTCAGAAATTGCTGGCTGAGTATCAGACGGCTACATACAGTCGAGACTACACGGCAGATTTATCCGCTGCCCAAAAAGCGGGCAGCGATATTCGCAGCCTGTCTTATCGTGCCTGGTTGCAGCGATTGATCAATAAAAAACCGGTATCTTAATCCCTCAGGATAAGTTATCCTGGTATGCTTGTGCAAACAAAGCTGGCGAGCCACCTGTATGCCAGAACAATACCGACGAACTCGTGGGAAAGTACCCTTTTTTCATCAGGTCAAGCATCCCTCCGGCAGCCCGACCGGTATACACCGGATCCAGGAATAGACCCTCCAGGCGCGCAAACGTTTGGATAGCCTCCTTCTCCAGAGCGCCCATCTTGCCATATCCCTCTCCAAGGTAATCTGCGTTGACGATGATTTCTTCTGGCGAGAATGAGGCTGTTACTCCTAATTCCAATGCAGAGGCATTTGCCAGGTTTGCTACTCGATCTTTCAGAATATTTGCATGCTCATCGATGCTGATCCCGAGGATACTCCCCTGGAAACCAAACAGCCTCGCTCCCAATACCATCCCTGCCTGGGTGCCGCCAGACGAAGATGCAACCACAATCCAGTCCGCGTGAATATTTTGATGCTTGAGCTCTTGCATCGCCAGGGCATAAGCGATGACTCCGGTAGGATTTGAGCCTCCGTATGGGATGAGATAAGGCTCTTTACCCTGTCCAAGCAGTTCGGCATAAGTGGCCTGTAGAATCTTCTCGCGTGGTTGCCTTTGTGTCCAGACAATATTTGCCCCCAGTAATTGGTCAAGGAATAAATTTCCCGATGGCTTTTCCGGCTGCTCACCGGTCAGTACCAATGTGCATTCAAAACCAAATTTTGCAGCAGCGGCTGCGGTTTGGCGGCAATGATTTGATTGCATCGCGCCGGCAGTGATGATCGTGCGCGCCTGATGTTCCTGCGCTTCGGCGATTAATAGCTCAAGCTTACGGGTCTTGTTACCCCCAAGTGCTAGACCTGTCTGGTCATCTCGTTTTACCAAAATCGAAGGACCATTCAGATAAGCAGTCAGCCTGGGTGCAGCCTCAACAGGAGTAGGTAGATGAGCCAGTTGAACACGAGGTAGAAATATCATTGCTTTCCTCCAGTCACAAACTTAATCTTCGAGCGCATGCTCCCTTTTCGCCTTGCTTCGCCTGCGCATCGCTTCAAGTATTCTCGGCATGATCGCTGTGTAAAATTGGTAGAGTGCCGGTCTCACCGGTCTGTCCCATGCGCCAATCGTGCGCACCAATTGTCCGCCAAAACCTTCTTTAAACCGGTACACCCCCCACATGGGATCACTCTCATCAAAGCGGTCGGGTGCTCCCCACATATCATACACGATGCAGCCTGATGATTTTGCATGCCGGATCGCTTCCCATTGCAATAGATGATTGGGCATTTTCTCTCGGTGGACTTCACCTGACATCCCATACATATACCAGGCTTTTCCTGAAAACAAAAATAGAATCAAAGCGGCTACGGGCTGTCCGTCAACCTGGGCAATTAGCGGCTGGGCCATATGGCTATCCATGAATATCCGCCACGCCTTTAAGTAATATTCTCTCTCGCGGATAATAAAATTGTCCCGTAAGGCAGTTTCAGCATACATCTGGTAGAGCAATTCCAGGTCTTCGAGTTCACCTTTGCGAACCGTAACGCCTTTACGTGACGCCAGGCGGATGTTATAACGGGTTTTCTGTTTCATTCCCGCCAGGATTGCATCCTCAGACTGGTTTATGTCTAGCAACACCGTGTTACGAAACTGGATTTGTTCTTCAGACGCATGCCAGCGATTATCTCGTAAATGACCTTCGACAACTCTTCCCAACGGAATTTCATTATCGCCTGGCGAGCCTGGTTCACCGTATCCTACGATGATGTCCGGATCGATCTTGATCGAGATCGATTTATTCATACGCGCGAACGCTCTGAGATCATCCAGGATTTGCTGCCGCAGGACAGCATCATTCCAATCTAACAGCAGAGGTCCTTTCGGAACATACAGGATATTGAATGGCAATTTTATCCTACTGAGAGAGACACCTCGCTTGAGCACCAGAGCTGCCCCGCGAATGGCTTCCTTGCCTTTAGGGAAGGTATGAACCAGGCGGATATCATTTCCTGCTCCAGTCCAGATACAGTATATTGGCTCCCAGCCATGCAAGGACTTGAACATCCCCCAATGCCAGGTCTGTAAAACATGCGATCCCGGCAACCCAGCGATTAATTGATTCCAGACGGTTGAATGAATAGCTGCCGGCTCGATCATCAGGCGACCTCTAGCATCAATCCACCTCTCGCCTCTGCATCCACCAACGATAGAAAGGATAGAATAACGGCAGATAGATACGCTGCCAGGGATCTACACATCTGCGCAGCTCGCCACCAAATCCACGCTTAAACCGGTACACCCCCCATAAGCCATCCTTTTGTTGAAGGAAGCCATCTTCCAACGTTGCCTGATCCGCATCAGGCACTCCCCATAGGTCGTACTTGCTGCAGCC
>Ga0105094_10001575_pt1 | contig 11932 bp, 8 predicted proteins | sample PPLLak1March2015_2_FD_87023 | JGI IMG/M metagenome (GOLD analysis project Ga0105094, IMG submission 87023) | Freshwater sediment microbial communities from Prairie Pothole Lake near Jamestown, North Dakota, USA - PPLs Lake P8 Core (3) Depth... | ecosystem: Environmental > Aquatic > Freshwater >...
ACCACCATGACAATGAGAAGGAAGCTCGTTCCGCATCTCGGGTGAAGGTAACTGAAGGTCTTTACCCGATCGGGCCTCAACGCCTCACCAGACTCCAAGGCGAAAATCGATTTGTGTTCGGCCCCATGATATTCAAAGATTCTTCGAATCTCCTTAAAGAAGGAAATGGCCCGCAGATAAGCCAAGAAGATCATCATTCGAATGATCCCATCGATGAGATTGAAGACGACCCCGCTCGTGGAAACCATGGGGATGGCGAACCGCAACCACTTTGTTAGGAAGAGCGGGATCAGAAAAAAAAGGAAGATTCCAAAGCAGAGGGCGAATGTAAAGGTGAGGCCCATGCTCCAAGAGCTGATCTCTTTCTCTTCTTCAAGGGATTGACTGGCAGAAAAGTTGAGAGCCTTCATTCCTAAAACGAGGGCCGAGAGCAAGTTGAGCACTCCTCTGGCCAAAGGAACCTTGGAGAAAAATTTCTTTTCGGAAAAGAAATTCAACCTCTCTCGTTTCACCACGATCTCGCCATTGGGCCTTCGGACCGCAACGGCCATCGAATTGGGAGATCGCATCATCACCCCTTCAATCACGGCCTGTCCGCCCACCCGAATCTGATCCTTCGCCTTTTTAGGGAGAGATGGATTGTATGGAGAACATCCCTGATCGGGATCTTTTATCCCTGAGAACATTAAAAAACCTCCTCTCGAACCTTGTTGTTGAAAAGTTGGCTACTCCCTTCTTTATTTCGCAATAATACAAACCTCCCGGAGAAAGACAAGCTCTCTTTCTCTTCAAAGGACATCTTTATAAAACAGGGTGAACTAATGTTGAATGCCTACTAAAGAAAAGACAGGGGTATCGAGTGAACCTTTGGTCCCGAAGAGCACGGGTTGTCCAACGGTTATAGATCGAGATGAGGTCTGTTGAGTGGGGAAGCCGGACTTAACTCTTCTGCTCTGCTTTTTTTCCATATTTTTTCTGAAACCGTTCAATTCTTCCAGCAGTATCCAAAAATTTTTGTTTTCCGGTGAAGAAAGGATGACAGTTCGAGCAGATCTCCACATGGATCTCCTTCTCCGTGCTCTTCGTCTCGAAGGTAGCTCCACAGGCACACTTAATCACTGAATCAAAAACTTTGGGATGAATATCCTTTTTCATCTCAGCGACCTCCAAACTTCTATTTTACCGATTTTTCACAAATTTTCAAACTATTTTTACGCCGACCCTCCTATCACCGACGCCCGAGGCCTACTGATTCATGGAGTCCAGGAAATCCCGATTGCTTTTGGTGGCCTGCATCTTCTCCAAAAGAAATTCCATGCTCTCCACGGTGTTCATCGGCTGGAGCACCTTTCTCAAGAGCCAGATGCGATTGATGTCGTTCTTGTCGAGAAGCAATTCCTCTTTTCGAGTACCGGAGCGCTGAATATCGATAGAAGGAAAGACCCTTCGATCCACCAGACGCCGATCGAGATTGATCTCCATATTTCCTGTTCCTTTAAACTCTTCGAAGATCACCTCATCCATACGGCTTCCCGTATCCACCAAGGCGGTACCGATGATGGTGAGGCTTCCGCCCTCCTCGATATTCCTGGCTGCGCCGAAAAAGCGCTTTGGCCGCTGAAGGGCATTGGCATCGATTCCTCCGGAGAGGACCTTCCCGCTGGGCGGGACAACCGTATTGTAGGCCCTGGCCAAGCGGGTGATGCTGTCGAGAAGGATGACCACATCCTTTTGGTGTTCGACCAACCGTTTGGCCTTCTCGATCACCATCTCCGCCACCTGAACATGGCGCGAGGCCGGCTCGTCAAAAGTGGAACTGATGACCTCTGCGTCGACCGACCGCTCCATGTCGGTCACCTCCTCGGGTCGCTCATCGATCAGGAGGACGATCAGAATGATCTCTTTGTGGTTGGCCGTGATGCTATGGGCAATCGTCTGGAGAAGCATCGTTTTGCCGGTCCTTGGGGCAGCAACGATGAGACCCCGCTGTCCTTTTCCGATGGGCGTCAGAAGGTCCATCACCCGAGCGGAGTAATTTTTGTGATCATTTGCCGCTTCCAGGTGAATCTTATCCTGAGGATAAAGCGGGGTGAGGTTGTCAAAAAGGATCTTATCCCGAGCCACCTCCGGGTCTTCGTAGTTCACCAATTCGACTTTCAACATGGCAAAGTACCGCTCTGTATCTTTAGGCGGTCGGATCTGACCCGAGACGGTGTCGCCGGTTCGAAGGTTGAACCGTCGGATCTGCGACGGGGAGATGTAGATGTCATCTGGCCCAGGCAAATAATTATAATCAGGGGCTCTCAGAAACCCAAACCCGTCGGGCAGGATTTCCAACACTCCTTCCCCAAAGATCAGGCCATTTTTCTCTGTCTGGGCCTGAAGAATAGCAAAGATCAATTCCTGCTTCCTCATCCCACTCGCCCCTTCGACATTGAGCTCCTTGGCGATCTTGTATAGCTCATTAATCTTCAATTTTTTCAAGTCCTTGATGTTCATAGTCTTTCCTCTTTTCCTCCTCTTTTCCGTCAGCCTTCAGACGGAGTGACGTTCATCTCTTTGAAGAGCTATCTTTTTTAACTCTCGAAAAACCTCTTTCGCCCTTTCTCGCACCTCCGCCAGAGACCCTTCATTCCGAATCACAAAATCTGCAAGCTTTACCTTCTCCTCGACGGGCATCTGAGAAGAGAGAATTCTCAGGGCCTCCTCGGAATTTATCCCATCTCGTACTTTCAATCTTTCAATCTGCTCTGCCTGGGTTGAAACGACCACCATCACCTTATCCGCCCTACGGTGATATCCGACCTCTATGAGGAGCGGCGCATCGATTACCACGATGGCCTCAGGATTCTTCTGCCCGATCTCTCTCGTCCTTCGGTCCATCTCTTCTGTGATCAGAGGATGAAGGATCTGGTTGAGAAGCTTCCTCTGGTTCGGATCTACAAAGACTCTATCCGCCAATTTTTTCCGATCAATGGACCCGTCCCCTTGAAGAATTTCCTCGCCAAAGGTCCTGACGAGTTCGTTCCAGGCGGGTCCGTGGGGCTGAACCAGTTCCCTGGCAATCTGGTCTGCATCGATGATATCAGCGCCCTCTTCCTTTAAGACCTCCGAGACAGCCGTCTTTCCACTCGCCACCCCCCCTGTCAATCCAACGATGAGCATTCACTTAACCTGAAAGTTCTTCTTTCGATGAGCCCGGCTGCCCTGCCCACCGCAGCAGCAGGGGATGACCGTTTCAAGAAAGGAATCACCTGTTACGAGGCAGCGATCCTATTCTTAAAACTCAAATGTCGAGGCGTTGAACATAAAGGGCATTCTCCTCGATGAATTGGCGCCTTTGCTCCACCTCGTCCCCCATCAGGATGCTGAAGATCTCATCGGCCTCAACGGCATCCTCAACCTTTACCTTGAGGAGGGTTCGGGTCTCCGGGTTCATCGTCGTTTCCCAGAGTTGCTCGGGGTTCATCTCTCCCAACCCTTTATATCGCTGGATGTTCAGCCCTTCTTTTCCTAATTGATTCAGCCCTTGAAGCAGTTCCTCCTCGCGATCGATGGTCACATGCTTTCCCTTCTCCACCAACGTATAGGGAGGAGGCGCCATCTCTTGGATCTCTTGGCGAACCTGGGAGAGATGGCGATACTCGACAGAGGCAACGAGCTCCCAATGAACTCGGCTCCGCATATCTTTTCCGTTCGATTCTTGAACTTCGAAACCGAAGACGTTGTGTTCTTCGTCCCAAACCAGATCGAAGACTTCAAAGCCGCTCTTTCTCAATCGTTTCTGAAGATCTCCGATTTTCCCTTTTTCCTCAAACGTCGACTTGTTTCGAACCCCATTTTCGAGGAGGAATTTGATCAGGGATCGGGAATACCCTTTTTTATGAATCCGTTGCATCAGATCATGAAAGGTGTAAATCTTTTCCAAGAGCAGGCTGAGCCTCTTATCGTTCAGTTTTTTATTGGTGGACTGGACGATCACCTCACTCTTGTTGATGGCCCGGTCCATTAAATATCGATTCAAGGCTTCTTCATCCTTACTGTAGGTCTCGCTCTTTCCCTCAACGACTTTGAAGAGCGGCGGTTGGGCAATGTAGAGGTGTCCCCGCTCTATCACCTCCGGCATGTGGCGATAGAAAAAGGTGAGAAGCAGGGTCCGGATATGGGACCCATCCACATCCGCGTCGGTCATGATGATGATGCGGTGGTAGCGAAGCCGATGGATATCATAGTCGTCCTTCCCGATCCCCGCCCCCAGGGCGGAGATGAGAAGGCGGATCTCTTCGCTGGCCAACATCTTATCAAACCGTGCCTTCTCCACATTGAGGATTTTTCCCTTAAGGGGAAGGATGGCCTGAATGGTCCGGTCCCTGCCCTGCTTGGCTGATCCTCCTGCCGAATCGCCCTCCACGATAAAAATCTCGCTGAGGGCGGGATCCCTTTCCTGGCAATCAGCTAATTTTCCGGGAAGGGTGTCCCCTTCCAACGCGCCTTTTCGACGGCTCAACTCCCGGGCCTTTCGGGACGCCTCTCGGGCCCGGGCGGCGTCGAGGACTTTGGAGATGATCTTTCTTGCGATGCCGGGGTTCTCTTCAAAGTAGCTGCCCAGTTTTTCGTTGACCAGGGCCTCCACCAATCCCTTTACCTCGCTATTTCCCAACTTCGTCTTGGTCTGTCCTTCAAATTGAGGCTCCGGAATCTTCACGCTGATGACCCCGGCCAATCCCTCTCGAACATCTTCCCCGGTAAGGTTTTCTTTAACACCTTTGAACAAATTCGCGCTGGTTGCATACTGATTGATCGTACGTGTGAGGGCGCTCTTAAAGCCGATGAGGTGCGTTCCCCCCTCATGCGTATTGATGTTATTCGCGAAGGAGAAGAGATTTTCAGAATACCCATCATTATATTGGAAGGCAATCTCCACATCGATTTCGTTCTTCACACCTTGAATATAGATGGGTTTCGGATGGATATAATTCTTATTTTTATTGAGGTATTCGACAAAGGAGAGGATCCCTCCTTTGTAAAAGAAGTCATGTCGCTTTTCCGAGCGTTCATCCTCGATGCTGATGGAGAGCCCTTTGTTCAAGAAAGCCAATTCTCTCAAGCGCTGAGAGAGGATGTCGAAGCTGAAATTGACCGTTTCAAAGATCTGGGTATCGGGTTTGAAGCGAATCTGAGTTCCGGTATGTTTCGTCTTGCCAATCACTTCCAGTTTTGTCTTCGCCTCTCCCCTCTCATAAGTCTGATGATAAACCTTCCCGTCTCTTCTGATCTCCAGATCAATAAATTCAGAGAGGGCGTTGACCACCGAGAGCCCGACGCCATGAAGACCTCCCGAGATCTTATAACTACGATTGTCAAATTTGCCTCCCGAGTGAAGCTTGGTCATGACCACCTCCACGGCAGGACGCTTCTCTTTCTCGTGGAGATCAACGGGAATGCCACGGCCATCATCTCTGACGGTGACACTGTTATCGATGTGAATGATCACATCGATCTTGGAACAATATCCCCCCAAGGCTTCATCAATGCTATTATCCACCAATTCATGAACTAAATGGTGAAGGCCTTCGACCCCGGTGTTTCCAATGTACATCGCAGGCCTTTTACGGACGGCCGCCAATCCTTCCAGAATCTTGATCTGCTCCGCCGTGTATTTTTCTGACTGCTCTTTCATCCCTTCTCCTTCATTTCCTTAAAGCCGCATCGGCATGATGATGCAAAATTGACCGGAGATCCCTGAGGCGGCGGGTCTCAGGATCCCAGGGCTTCCCTCATCCTTTAACTCCATGAAGACTTCTTCCGCATCAATCGCATTGAGGGCCTCAATTAAATATCTCGCATTAAATCCGACCTGAAGAGGAGGCCCTTCATAGACAACCTCCACCTCTTCTTTGGCATCTCCAAAGTCTTGATGAGTGGAAAACATCTCCACACAATTTTTCTTAAGCGCGAGCTTTATCCCCTCTATCCTTTCGCTGGCCATGGTCGAAACTCGCTTCAGGCTGCTGTACATCCTCTCCTTGGCCATCACGACTCTCTTATCATTCCCTTTTGGAATCACCTGTTCATATTCCGGAAATTCTCCGTCAATGAGTCGAATCACCGTGAGGGATTTTCCCATTTTAAAAAACCCATGCGTCGCGTTGAAATAGATTCCCATCTCCTCTTCTTCATCTCGATCCCCAATGATCTTTCTAATTTCCAGCACCCCTTTTTTCGGAATGATCATTCCTTTCTCCTCAACGCCCCGAATTTTTTGATCCTCTCGATCGACCAGACAAAGGCGATGACCGTCGGTCGCCACCATTCTTAATATCTCCTTTCCCCCTTGCTTCGTCTGCACAAGGAGAACCCCATTGAGATGATAGCGCGATTCTTCATTGGAGGCAGCAAAAACCGTTTTTTCGATCATTTCTCGAATGAGTCGCGTTGAAACCTTTGAAAAACTTTCTTCTTGATAGGTGGGAAGAGAAGGAAATTCTTCTGGATCTAACCCTGCCAGATTAAATATGGATTTTCCACATTGAAGGGTGACCCACTGATTATCCTTCTTCTGTATATGGATGGTTTCGTCGGGTAATTCCCGCACAATTTCAAACAATTTTTTTGCTGAGACAGAAGCCTTTCCTTTCTGATGAACTTTCGAAGTCAATTCTTCACGAATTCCTGTTTCTAAATCTGTTCCGGTCAGGAAGAGAAAGTCTTTTTCCCATTCCAACAGAATATGGGACAGAATGGGAAGGGTTGTTTTTCTTCCCGCGACACTTTGCATCAAACCGAGCCCTCTTAGAAACTCCCTTTTTTCAATTTCAAAGTTCATCGTCTTACCCTCCTAATGATATTCTTTATCTTCTAATCGCCGTCACCGTCTATCTCTGTGGAAATGAAGAAAAGGACCTTAACCTTAAAAGAAGAAAAAGTATTTGGGTGTTGAATTTTTTCAGGGGAGGTTTTGGAAATCCCTCTTATTTTAAAAAATCCCTTTTCTCATTCTGATCCTCCCCAGCGATTCACCATATTTCCACCTTCTTTCCATCATGATATTCGGCCGATTATTTCGGGAACCATCGGGGCGAATCGACGTCCAAAATTTGAAACAAAATTTTTTTCCGCTTCTCACTCCTTTCATGACTTAATTCGACTATGCAAATTCTCTACTATTTCCTTAAAAGATTCCTCCATCGACATCTTCTCTTCCACTTTTTTGATCGAATGGAGCACCGTTGAATGATCTTTTCCTCCAAATTTGTCTCCAATTTCGAGCAGCGACGCAGTGGTTAATTTTCGTGAGAGATACATGGCGATCTGTCGAGGGAGCACATAACCCTTATATTTTCTTTTCACCTTCAAGTCCGAAATCTTAATGTTAAAAAATGTCGAGACGACTTTTTGAACCAGATCGATGGAGACAAATTCCTCTTTGGGTTTAATAATATTTTTCAAAACCTCTTTGGCCAATTGCATGTCGATCGGTGTTTTCGTGAGGGAAGCGAACGCGCCAATCCGAATGAGAGATCCTTCTAAGACTCTGACATTGGAATCAATCTGAGAGGCGAGAAAGAAAGCGACATCATTGGGGAGAGCGATATTTTCAGTTTCGGCCTTCTTTCTCAAGATGGCGACCTTCGTCTCGATGTCCGGCGGCTGAATGTCAGCGATCAACCCCCATTCGAAGCGGGATCGGAGTCGCTCTTCAAAATTAGGGATATCTTTTGGAAACTTATCGCTGGTGACGACGATCTGCTTCCGTGCTTCATAGAGCGAGTTGAAGGTATGGAAGAATTCGGCCTGGGTCCTTTCTTTTCCGGCAATGAATTGGATATCATCGATCAAGAGGATATCCATCCTTCTAAACTTGTTTCGAAATTCGTCCATCTTCTCATAGCGGAGGGAGTTGATCAATTCATTGGTGAACTCTTCCGATGAAATGTAGCAGATCTTCCTCACATCCGGGAAAATCCGATGTTGCACAATATGGTTCCCGATGGCATGAAGAAGATGGGTCTTTCCCAACCCAACCCCGCCATAGATAAAGAGAGGATTGTAATTTTTTGCCGGTAAATCGGCCACAGCCAGGCAGGCCGCATGGGCAAACTGGTTGCTCGCTCCTACGACAAAATGGTCGAAGGTGTACTTAGGATTGAAGAGTGGCTGGAAGGATTGGAGGACCTGTTGCTCATAGCTGGACAAGGGCTGAGGGATCGGGTCCTTTCCGTTCGCCTTTTCGCTTCTGATTCGGAATTGAAGTTGACAAGGCATCTGGGTCAAGAGAGAAATCACATCTTTAATTTGAAGGGAATAGTGTTCGCTGATCCACTCCTTGAAGAAGCGGTTCGGGACCTCTAACTCAACCTTTTCTCCCTCTCTGGAGATAAAATGAATCGGTTTAATCCAAATATCGAAATTCTGTTGACCGACCCTTTCCTTCAAAGCATCGGTCACTTTAGGCCATAGATCTTGCATGGAATCGACCTTGTGGTTTGACATGCTGGATGAAGGGTGTCGATGGAACGGGCAGGATAGACCCAAAAAAGAAAATACCTTTCATTTTCAGCTAATTATAAGTCTCTTTGCACAACGTTTCCACAATTGTGGATAAATGAAATTACAGACAAAGAGGGGAAAATTTTTGAGGATTAGTGTTTTAGAAAACCTTTGTGTATAATAAATCCATTATAAAAAAAAATCAAGTCTTTTTATTCTTTCTCTGCCAACCTCGCCACAGCGACCACCCTCTCCCCCTCGTCGAGGGTGATCAACCTCACCCCTTGCGTGCTCCTTCCCTGAACCGGAATATCCAGGGCCCGCAGGCGAATAATTTTTCCCTTGTTGGAGATGACCATCAACTCATCCTCATCCACGACGGTTTTAATGCCGATCACATTTCCTGTCTTATCCGTCCTCTTCACGGTGAAGATGCCAGACCCTCCCCTATTCTGAATTCGATATTCAGACGCCTGAGTCCGTTTTCCGTAACCATTCGCGGTAACGGTCAAGATCTGAGTGTGGGGGGCGACCACTTCCATCCCCACCACTTCATCCTCTTTTGAAATCTTAATGCCCCTGATCCCGCGGGCAGTTCGGCCCATCTCCCGGATCTGATCTTCAGGGAAATGAATCGCCTTTCCCAGTTTCGTGCCGATAAAAAGATGTTGCTTTCCCTCGGTCAGTTTCGTGGAGATCAGCTCGTCTCCTTCGTCAAGGTGGATGGCGATGATGCCACCCGAGCGAGGGTTGCTGTAGGCTTCAAGGGCCGTCTTCTTAATGGTCCCTCTCTTGGTCATAAAGGTGATGAACTTATCCTTAGAAAAATCCTTCAGGGAGAGAATGGCGGTCACCTTCTCCTGGGGGTTGAGATTGAGAAGATTGACAATGGCTTTTCCCCGCGTGAGGCGGCCAGCTTGAGGAAGTTCATGGACCTTCTTCCAGTGGATCCTTCCAGCATCCGTGAAGAACAAGATGTAGTCGTGCGTCGAGGCGATGAAGAGGTCTTCTACAAAATCCTCCTCTTTGACATTGATCCCCATCTTTCCCTTGCCTCCGCGATGCTGACTCCGGTAGAGGCTGATGGCGTTCCTTTTGATGTATCCTGAATGGGTGATCGTCACCACCATGTCTTCTTCAGCGATGAGGTCCTCGACTCGGATTTCGGGGGCTACCTCCACGATTTCCGTTTTCCTATCGTCTCCAAAGGCATCCCGGATGGAAAGAAGTTCCTCCTTGATCAAATTGAGAATCAATCGCTCACTGGCAAGGAGGGCCTTCAGCCGATTGATCACTTTGATGGTCTCCTCATACTCTTCCACGATTTTACGTGATTCGAGGTTGGTCAGGCGTTGGAGCCTCATCTCCAAGATGGCCTGGGCCTGCTCATCGGAAAAGGCGAATTTTCCCATCAGGCGGTCTTTCGCCTCTTTCGGGGTTTTGGACGCCCTAATCAAGGCGATGACGGCATCGATATGGTCAATTGCCTTTTTCAAACCCTCCAGGATGTGAGCCCTGGCTTCTGCCTTGTTTAACTCAAAACGCGATCTTCGGGTGACCACTTCCTGCCGATGTTGAACAAAGAGGCGAAGCATCTCTTTGAGGGAGAGAAGCTTTGGCTGATTCTGGTGGATCGCCAGGAGAATGATGCCGAAAGAGGTTTGCATCTGGGTATGTTTGTAAAGCTGGTTGAGGATCACTTCGGCCACTTCATTCCGTTTCAGTTCGACAACGACCCTCATCCCTTCCCTGTCCGATTCATCACGGATATTGGAAATCCCCTCGATCGCCTTCTCTTGAACCAGTTCAGCAATTCGCTCGATCAGCTTGGCCTTGTTGGTCTGATAGGGAAGCTCGGTGACGACGATATTTTCACGTTCTCCCTTTCGATCCCTTTCGACAAGCGCCCTGGCTCGAAGCTGGATCACACCCTTTCCGGTTTCATAAGCCTGACGGATTCCCTCTCTTCCGTATATGAAGGCCCCCGTGGGAAAATCAGGCCCGGGAAGGTGATCCATCAATTCCGTCCCGGAGATCTCGGGGTTATCGATCAAGGCAATGATGGCATTAACGGTTTCCACGAGATTATGAGGAGGAATATTCGTTGCCATCCCCACAGCAATCCCGGAAGATCCGTTGACGACGAGGTTCGGAAATTTGGATGGAAGGACGGACGGTTCAACCAAAGATTCATCGTAGTTTGGAACGAAGTCAACGGTTTCCTTATCAATATCGGCCAGCAACTCGGCTGCAAGTTTGGACATCCGGATCTCCGTATATCGCATGGCGGCTGGAGGATCGCCATCGATCGAGCCAAAGTTGCCTTGTCCGTCGATCAGTGGATAACGGAGAGAGAAATCCTGTGCCATCCTAACAATGGCATCGTAAACAGCCATATCCCCGTGGGGATGATATTTACCGATCACATCGCCGACGATCCTCGCAGACTTCTTGTAGGGCTTATCCCAATCATTGTTTAATTCATTCATCGCAAAAAGAATTCGGCGATGAACGGGTTTGAGACCGTCCCTCACATCGGGGAGGGCCCGGCCGATGATGACGCTCATGGCGTAGTCCATGTAGGACTTTTTCATCTCATCTTCGATATTGACCGGGAGATGCCCGACGGCAATATTATTCATTGAAGTTCCTGAAGTGAGGGAGGTCAAAAAAACCTTTCGCTCGTCTTTTCATTTATTAATGAGAGGGCAAGATGACCACTGATCATCTCTGGGATGCCCTGCCCTTGTGGGCGGGGTATTTTGATTTCACTGCCAAAATTTAATATAAAAACCCCCTTCTGTCAACAAAATTAGGAGCAAATCTTGACAATAGATATAGTTGTAGTTTAAATTGAAAGTTCAATCATTTCAAAAAATAAGCCACTCTTAGGAAGAGGGATTGGATGAAAAGGACATATCAGCCCAGTAATCTCAGGCGAAAGCGGACTCACGGCTTCTTGGAGAGAATGAGCACAAAAAGCGGTCGAAATGTTTTAAGGCGGAGGCGACTAAAAGGGAGAAAAAGGTTGGCCGTTTAAACCTCGAATTCCTGGGGACCGCAAGAGCACCCATTCGATAAGATAGTCATTACGTGGAAAGGTCGTTCAAATTTACAAAAAGGGAGCGGATCACAAAACCTCAGGATTTCAGGAGAGTGATGAAGTTAGGGAGGAGGAGGACCTCTCTGAATTTTGTCGTTTTTATACAGAAAAATGAGAATACCCTTCACCGCTTAGGGATCGTGGTAAAGAAAGAGATAGGTCAGGCGGCTTTTCGCAATCGGATGAAACGCTACATTCGCGAATTCTTTCGCCTTCATAAGCATCAGATCAGAGGTTCTTACGATATCATCTTGATGATTAGGAAGGGATGCTCGTTCAACCGGTATCAGGAAGCGGAGGAAGAACTAAAACGGCTTTTCATTTTATGAAAAAGAGAAC
>Ga0105094_10001577_pt1 | contig 11923 bp, 14 predicted proteins | sample PPLLak1March2015_2_FD_87023 | JGI IMG/M metagenome (GOLD analysis project Ga0105094, IMG submission 87023) | Freshwater sediment microbial communities from Prairie Pothole Lake near Jamestown, North Dakota, USA - PPLs Lake P8 Core (3) Depth... | ecosystem: Environmental > Aquatic > Freshwater >...
CGAAGAGCAGGGCGAGGGTCATGATGGGTCTGGAGGAACGCCAGCCTGCCAGGACAGGCGCGCCGGCGACGGCCGCCGCGAGTTTACGCGAACTTGGGCCGCGGGGCTAAACCGGCCCTCGAGGCCGCCGATATTCCTTTCGCAGCCTTGAGGAGGTGGTCATGAAGCGCGCGATAGTCATCGGTACCCTCGCCCTGGCCGGGTGCAACAGCACTCCGACCAGTCCCGTCATCCCCGACGAGACGATCTATCTCACGAACACCTTCGCCATCACCTACGCCGAGTTGCTGGGAACAGCGGCCCTGGTCGGCGCCACCTACCTGATCGTGGACCCTTTGGCGCCGAACTGGGAAGTGACTCAGACCAAGCTCGCGGACAATCGCTGGCGCATCAACATGCGCAAGAAGGACTTCACCACCGGTGGCGACGGCGAGGCCGTCGAGCTGCTGCGCCGGCACGCCGAGGAGCTCGCCGAGACCCAGGGCTACCGCCGCTACCAGGTTATGGCCTGGACCGAGGGTGTGCAGTCGGATGTGCCGTTCGCGCACCGCTGGGGCCGCGGTGAAGTCGAGCTGCGGGAGCCTCTCCCGCCGATGCCCTCTGAAGACCCCTGAACGGCCTTACGTCTCAACGCAAAGGCGCAAAGAGCGCAAAGGCCCGCGAAGAAAAGCCGATACGGAACTTGATCGCGGGTCCCGATCGAACCAGCGAGACTTCGCATGGCGGGAAAGGCCAGTCCGGACGGGAGGCGGTGCTCCATATCCAGTCAGCTTCAGAGTGCGTTGGGGTCTTCTTTGCGTTCCTTTGCGTCCTTTGCGCCTTTGCGTTGAGGTTTGGCACTACACCCCGCGCGCAGGAAACCCCGACATCTCCTCCATCACTTTGACGATCGCTGCCGAATCCCACCAGCGTTCGTCACCCAGGTTCATCAGCGCATTAAACGCCTCGGCGGCAAGCGCAGCGCCAGGGACATAGGTCTTCGATTCCTGCGCGCACTGCAGGACGATGTGCGCGTCCTTGTGGTGCAGACGCGCATCCACGCCCGCATCGAACTGGCGCTGCATCATGCGCGGGCCGATGAGGTCCAGCATGCGGCTGGCGGCGAGACCTTTGGTGAGCGCCGCCCACACCGGCTGGAAATCGACGCCGTTGGCGCGCGCGAACACCGCGGCCTCGGCAATGCCCTGGATCGCGACCACCAGCGCGAGCTGATTGCAGGCCTTGGCGACCTGCCCCGCGCCGCTCTCCCCGACGTAAACCAGTGTCTTGCCGACGCAGCCGAGCAGCGGCTGCATGCGCTCGAAGACCTCGCGCTTCCCGCCTACCATGATGGAGAGCGTGCCGGCAATGGCCCCCGGCTCGCCGCCGGACACTGGGGCATCCAGCAGATCGACGCCGGCAACCTGCAGCTCCGCACTGATGCGGCGCGTGGTCGCTGGCGGGATCGTGCTGCAGTCGATCACCACCGTGCCGGGCCTGGCGCCGTGGATGATCCCCGCCTCGCCCAGGGCGACCTCCTCGACGTCCTTGCCTGCGGTTACGATGGTGAACACCACCTCGCTCCTCTGCGCCACTTCCGCCGGCGATGCGCAGTCAGCTGCCCCCGCATCGACCGGCGGCTGTGCGGCGTCGTGGCGCCGTGCCCACACCGAGAGCTCGTGCCCGCGCTTGATCAGGTTGAGCGCCATCGGGCGGCCCATCGCGCCCAGTCCTATGAAGCCAACTTTCACCTTTTCTCCAGCAGAACCGCATTCATGACGGTGCCTTACCCTTTAACGCCCGAGGCGTGCTCGATAACCTTGACCACTGCAGCGGAGTCCTCCTCGCCCAACCCCATCCCCACCAACGCGTTCAGGTGCTGCGCGATGAGCGCGGTCTGCGGCAGGCCGATGTCGAGCGCTGCGGCGGTCTCCACCGCGATGCGCAGGTCCTTGCGATGCAGCCTGGCCCTGAAGCCGGGTTTGAAGTCGCGCGAGAGCATGCGTCCGCCGTGCAGTTCGAGCATGCGGCTCCAGGCATAGCCACCCAGCAGGGCCTCGCGCACCCTGGCGGGGTCGACGCCGTTCTTGCGCGCCAGCGTCAGGGCTTCCGCAACCGACTCCAGCACCACCGCGCCGACGATCTGATTGCATGCCTTGGCCACCTGGCCTGCACCATTGGCGCCGATGTGGACGATGTTCTTGCCCATCAGCTCGAACAGCGGCTTGACCTTCGCGAAGATCTCGGGCTTGCCGCCGACCATGATGGACAGCGTGGCGTTGATCGCGCCGACGTCGCCGCCGGAGACCGGCGCATCCAGCATCTCGATGCCCTTCTCGGCGAGCTTCGCCGCCATGGCGCGGGTGGCCACCGGTGAGATCGTGCTCATGTCGACCACTACCGAACCCGGTGCTGCGCCTTCGGCCACCCCACCCGGGCCCAGCACGACTTGCTCGACGTCGGGCGTGTCGGACACCATCGTGAAGATCACCTCGCTGCCGCGTGCGGCCTCCGCCGGAGAGCTGCAGGCGGTCGCACCCGCTTGCGTCAGCGGTGTCATTGCCTCGGGCCGGCGTGCGCTGACGCGCAGGCTGTGCCCGCCCTTCACGAGGTGCAATGCCATGGGCCGGCCCATGATGCCGAGCCCCACGAAGCCAATGTTCATGCCTGAACCCTAGTCGAACCGCCAAGGCGCCAAGGAAAGACGGGGTATTTAGCCGCCGAGAGCGCAGAGAGAAACCGAGGACCCCTGATTGGGGGCCGATTGCTGTTCTTGCAGTTCGACCTCTTCTCGGTTTTCGTTGCGGTTTCTCTGTGCCTCTGTGCCTCTGTGGTTCAGAGCAGATCCGTCTCCCGAGCGAGCAGATTGCGGAACGGCAACTGGCGCTCGCACCACATCGCCGTGGCGAGCAGGTGGTTGGACTCGCCCTGGTTGCCGATGATCTGCAGGCCCATGGGCAGGCCATGGCTGCCCAGGCCGGTGGGGATGGTGACGGCAGGCACGCCGAGCAGCGACCAGATGGTGCAGAAGCTCGGGTCGCCGGTGCTGTCGGTCAGCGGGGCTTCTCCGGCGGCGGGCGGGGTGATCGCGGCATCGAAGTCGTCCAGGAAGCGCGAGAAGTCCCGCTCCAGCGCTTCCTTCTTCTTCAGCGCGCGATCGTACTCCGCTGCACTGATGCGATCGCCCTCCTCGAGCGCTTTGCGCAGGAACTCGCTGAGCTTGGCTCCGAAAGACTCGCGCACCACGCGCGAGGCGGCCGCGGCCTCATACAGCATGATCGCGCGATGCACCTTATGGGCGTCGTTGAAGCTGCTGGGCAGCTCGATCTCCTCGATTACGGCGCCGGCCTCGCGCAGCCCGGCGACGTCCATGGCGAAGCGGTTGCGCTGGTCCTCGCTGGCTAGATGCCACACCGGTGTGCGCACCGCGACCAGACGCGGCGCATGCTTGAGCGCGGAGATCTGCGGGCTGATGGTCCAGCGCGAATGCGCGAGGTGCGCCACCAGCAGCGCGCCATCCTCGACGCTGCGGGCGAACACACCGGGCTGGTCGAGTGTCGGGCTGAACGGCAGGATGCCATCCGTGGACAGCACGCCCTTGCCCGGCTTGTAGCCCACTACACCGCAGAAGGCCGCAGGACGGATGATGGACCCGTTGGTCTGCGTGCCGATCGCGGCCGGCGCCATGCCGCAGGCCACCGCGGCTGCCGAGCCGCTGGAAGAGCCGCCCGGCGTATGCGCCGAGTTCCAGGGATTGCGCGTCTTCGCCGGCACCATGAAGGCGAACTCGGTGGTGACGGTCTTGCCCATGACGAAGGCGCCCGCGGCATGCAGGCGATCCACCACCTCGGCGTTCTGCTCGGGCACGTAGTCGCTGTAGATCGGCGAGCCCATGCCGGTGGGGACGCCGCGCGTGGCGACGATGTCCTTCACACCGATGGGCATCCCGTGTAGCGGCCCTGGCGTGCGGCCGGCGCGCACGCGGTCGTCGGCGTCCCTGGCGCGGCCGATAGCGTGGGCCGGATCCAGCCAGGCCCACGCCTGCACGCTGTCGTCCAGCTCGCGCACGCGCAGCAGCAGGCCGCGGGTGTAGGTCTCGCTGGTCATGTCCCCGACCGCGATGCGCCGTGCGGCCTCTGCCAGGCTCAGACGATATAGGCGATCCATTCTCAAACCAAGTCAGCCGCCGAGGTCACAGAGAGCACACAGACAGGCACGCCGTTGCACCGATTACCTCGCAATGCACACCCGAGTTGCGCGCTTCTGAGCGTGCTCTGTCGGTCTCCCGACCCTGCGGCTTCTCCTCTTGTGTTCTGAAGTGAGCTCTGTGGCTCGTTGTTGGTGTGCTGCCGTCAGGTCTTGCGCCGAACCTCGGGGTTCAGCAGGTTCGGTGGGTTACCGGTGGTAAACGCCGCCACGCAGTTCTGCGCAGCCAACATGGCCATGGCCTGGCGCGTGGGCTCGGTGGCGCTCGCGATGTGCGGGGACAGCACCACGTTGTCCAACTCGAACAGCGCCGGGTTGACCTTCGGCTCGTCCTCGTAGACGTCGAGCCCGGCCGCCCAGATCTGCCTCGCCTTCAATGCCTGCGCCAGCGCAGTGTCGTCTACGATGCTGCCGCGGGCGATATTGATCAGAACCGACGAGGGCTTCATCTTCGCCAGCTCCGCAGCCGCGATGTAATGGTGCGTCTGTGGCGTGTAGGGCAGAATCAGGATGACGATGTCCGCTTGGCGCAGCAGATCGTCCTTGGCGACATAAGTCGCGCCCAGCGATTGCTCGATCTGCGCATCCGCCCGAACGAGATCGGTATACAGAAGCTTGACCTCGAAGCCGCGCAGGCGCCTGGCGATGGTCTGGCCGATGCGTCCAAGACCGCAGATGCCTACTGTCGCGTGATGCAGATCGTGGCCGAGCAGCTGCTTCAAGTGCGTGCCCTGCCACTGCCGCGCGCGCACCATCCGCTCGCCTTCCGTGATCCGGCGCACCGTGGCCAATGTGAGACAGATGGCCATGTCCGCGACGCTGTCGGTCAGCACACCGGGCGTATTGGTCGCCATCACGCCGTGGCGCGTACAGGCGTCCAGATCGATGTGGTTGAAGCCCACGCTGACGCTGCAGATCGCCTTCAGGCTCGGGCAGCGCGTCAGCAGGTCCTCGTCGGCGCGGTCGGAGGTGGCGATGAGGGCGCCATCCATGCCCTGCAGCCGCTCGATCATCTGCGCCCGGCTGTAGTCGACGTTGGCCTGGTTGGAGGTGACGTCGAAGTGCTGAGCCAGGTAACTGATCGTTTCGTCGAACACCTCGCGGGTGACGAGCACTTTTTTCTTCATCGGTCTGCCGTCTGGATCTGGCGTTGGATGGGAGTCCTCTGGGCGCGCCGAAACGATAAATCTGCTTAGTTCTCAACCACCTGGACGCAAAGCACAACTCCACCCAGGGGCAGCAGCACGGCGCCGCCGCTCAAAGCGCGCGGCGGGACTCCCAGCCCGCCGCAAGCAGCCGAGAATACTTTGAATCGGGAGCCGCAGGCAAGCGCCGCCCCAGCTGGGGGCGACGCGCCCCGAAGACCTATCACCTAGCCATGAACCGCGGAGGACGCAGAGGATGCGGAGGAAATCAATGTGTTATGCATGGCGACTCGCTCCCTCCACGTACGGGAAGCCCACCGGTGCCGAATGCTAGGATCCTCTTCCTCTGCGTCCTCCGCGGTGAACGGTTTTTCCCGGGTTGGAAGCTCACTTGTAGAACATCTGCGGCAGCCACATGGCGATCTGCGGGAACAGCGCCACCAAGAGCACCGCCGTGAGCTGCAGCAGCATGAACGGAATCATCCCCAGAAAGATGTGCGCCAGGGTAACGTGGGGCGGCGCGACGCCTTTAAGGTAGTACGCCGCCATCGCCATCGGCGGGGACAGGAACGCGGTCTGCAGGTTCAGCGCCGTGAGCAGCCCGAAGAACAGCGGGTCGATGCCGAACTGCGGCAGCATGGGCAGGAAGATGGGCACGAAGATGATGATGATCACCGTCCAGTCCAGCGGCCAGCCCAGCAGGAAGATGATGAACTGGGACATCAGCAGGAATCCGCCCGGCGACAGGTCCATGGCGTACACCCAGCGCTCCAGCACGCTCTGCCCCCCGAGCGTCGCGAAGGTCGATGCGAACACCCAGGAGCCGACCAGCAGCCAGCACACCATGGCCGTGGTGCGCGCAGTGAGGAAGGCCGATTCCTTCAACCGCCGGAAGCTCATCCGCCTGTAGCCTGCCGCCAGTATGGCGGCGCCCATCGCGCCGACCGCGGCGGCCTCAGTGGGTGTGGCCACGCCGAACAGGATGCTGCCCAGCACCGCCGCGATCAGGATCGCCAGCGGGAAAAAGGAGGTCAGGAGCATCCGGAAGATCTGCGCCGCCGGCACGTTGCGCTCCTCGAGCGGCAGCGGCGGCGCGAGCTTCGGGTTGAGTTTGGCCCGAACCATCACATAGCCGATGTACATCAGCGAGAGCATGATCCCGGGGATGAGCGCGCCCATATAAAGCTGCACCACCGACACGCCCGCCGTGGCCCCATACAGGATCAGCATCACGCTGGGCGGAATCAGGATGCCGAGGCAGCCGCCGGCGGCGATCGCCCCCGCCGACATCTTCACGTCATAGCCCGCCTTGAGCATAGGCGGCAGGACGAGCAGGCCCATCAGCGTGACGGTCGCACCGACGATCCCGGTAGCAGCCGCGAACACCGCGCACGTTGCGATGGTCGCCACCGCCAACGCTGCCGGTACGCCCGCCATCGCCAGCTCCAGGCTCTTGAACAGCCGGTCGATGATGCCCGAGCGCTCGACGATGTAGCCCATGAAGATGAACAGCGGCACCGCGATGATCACGTCGCTGGTCATCACCCCGTAGGTGCGCAGCACCATATTGTCGAACACGGGGTTTTCCAGCAACGGCACACCGGGCCGGTGGAAAGCCACCAAGCCGAACAAGATGCCCACACCTATCAGCGTGAAAGCTATGGGGAAGCCCATGAGGATGGCGCCCACGATCACGCCCAGCATGATCATTCCGACGTGGGCGTTGGTGATCTGCGAGGGTGGCGGCAGGAACAGGATGTAGGCGAGCGCGATCAAGGCCATGATGCCGAAGCCGATGGTGCGGGCCTCGATCTTGACGAACCTGGCCCCGTTCATCGCGTGCCTCCCTTGGCGTGGTCACCGCTCAGGATGTCCTTGAGCTGCTCGATGTCCTCCTCCTCCACGTCGTGCAGGCGCTGCGGCCACTGGCCCGTGCGCAGGCACACGATGCAGCGCACGATCTCCGCGATCCCCTGCAGCAGCAGCAGCGTCCCGGCGACGGGGATCACCAGCTTGAACGGATAGATCGGCGTCCCGGAGGAAGTGACGCTGGACACCTCCTTCATCGCCCAGGAAACCTGGGTGAACTCGACACCGGCATACACCAACGCCACGATCCCGGGCAGGAACAGCAGAAAGTACAGGGCCAGATCGATGCTCGCCTGGGTGCGGGGCTTGAGCGTGCGGTACACCATGTCGGCCCGCACGTGGCCGTTGCGCGACAGCGTATAGGCGCCGGCCATCATGAACAGCACACCGAACAGGATGTAGGCGGCGTCGAACCCCCATTGCGTAGGGCTGCTGAGGATGTAGCGCAGGGTGACGTCGTAGCAGATGATCAAGGTCAGAAGGACGACGGTCCACGCGAAGGCTTTTCCGGCCCAGGCGCTCAGCCGGTCGATCATGAAGAGGGTGTTGTTCATTGGTGCCTCTCGGAGAGAAACGTGACAGATGAGGCGTGACAGGTACTTCGCAGCTCACGCCTCCCGCGCGCGCTTTATCTGTCGCGCGTCACTTGTCACGCTTCTATTGTCACGCCTTTTCTGTCACCTCCCTTACCTATCACGCCTTCCCGAAGAAGTGTTCGTACGCCTGGGCCGGGTCGACGATGAACTTCACCTGATAGCCCACCACCCGCTTCATGAAAGCTTTCTGGGACTCCAGCACCTTGGCGAAGAACGGGTTGCTGGCCGATTTCTCTGCGATCACCGCGTCCCATGCCTTGAGCTGAGCATCCAGTATGTCCTTCGGCGTCTCCACGAAGCTCACCCCACGCTTGTCGCGCAGTTCCTCGTAAGCCTTGGAGTAGATGTCGAGGACCCGCCAGCTCATCTGCGCGGTCGCCGCCTTGGCGGTGACCTTGAACATGGTGCGGTAGGCCTCGGGCATGGCGTCCCACACGCGGCGGTTGACCAGGATCTCGAAGAACTCCCCGGGCTGGTGATAGCTCTGCACCATGCAGGTCTTCGCCACGTCGGGGAAGCCCAGGGCCGAGTCGGAAGCCGGGTTGTTGAACTCGGCCGCATCGATCACGCCGCGCTCCAGCGCCGGCACGATCTCGCCGCCGGGCAGCGCGACCACCGCGGCGCCCATGTTCTTGAACACATCGATCGACAGGCCGACGGTGCGGTACTTGATGCCCTTGAACTCCTGGGCCGACTTCACCTCCTTGCGAAACCAGCCGAGCGGCTGTGTCGGCATGGGGCCGTACATCATTCCCACCACGTCCAGCTTCAGGATGTCGCGGTACAACTCGTCGTAGAGCTCTTTGCCGCCGCCATACTCCATCCATGCCAGGACCGTGTTGGCATCCTGGCCCAGCGCCGGGCCGGTGCCGAACAGGGACAGCGCGTTGTCCTTGCCGTACCAGAAGGCTGGCACGGCGTGGGAGCCGTCGATGATCCCTTTGTGCACGGCGTCGGCCTGGTCGAACGCACCGACCACCGAGCCAGACTGGAGTAACTCGACCTTGATCTTTCCGCCCGAGAGTTCGGACAGGATCCGGTAGAAGTCCTGGGCGACGTCGAACAGCGGGTCCTTCGCCGGGAACCCCGCCTGGAACTTGAGGTTCAGGGTGGGCAGGTCGCCACTGCCTCCTGCGGTAGCCGCAGCGGGTTTGGACTGGTCGTCGCCGCCGCCCAGGCCGCACCCGGCCAGCGTCCCCAGCGCCACCGCGCCGCTGGCCGCCGCCGCACCGCGCAGGAACTGCCTGCGACCGTCCGGGCGCCTCCGCTTCGGGGCAGCGCGCAGTTCGTTCTTCAGGGTGTCGTCCTTCGCCATGGTCTTCTCCTCGTCAGCATTGATTCTTGTGTGAAACCGGCGCTTTGCTTTGCGCCACGCGAGCGGGCGCGGGCCCCGTGCGGGGCGCGGCCTCTGCGCAGAAGTGCGAAGGGTATCATGGTCCCCGTCGCCCGCACACACCGCCTGCGCGCCCGGATGTGGGTCACATATGGCCCGCCACGGATTGTTCCCGGAGGATCGAGCCGATACAATCCCGCCACCATAACAACCAGCGTCGCCCGCGACGGCGGCGCCCTTCCACCGAGCACAAGCCCAGGAGAGAGCCGCTTGCGCCTCGTCAGCTCCCTGCTGTTCCTGTTCGCCTTCTGGCTGCTGCTGTCGGGGCACTACGTCCCCTTCCTCGTCGCGGCCGGGTTCGTGTGCGCGCTACTGGTGGTGCTGTTCGCGCGCCGTATGGACCTGGTCGATCAGGAAGGCCACCCGGTGCACCTCGCGCCCCGCGCCCTGCTCATCTACTGGCCGTGGCTCGTCAAGGAGATTGCGAAGTCCGCGTGGTCGGTATCGAAGATCATCCTCGACCCGCGTCTGCCGATCAGCCCGACGCTGGTGCGCGTCAAGGCCACCCAGAAGACCGACGTGGGCCGAACCACGTTCGCCAACTCGATCACACTGACTCCGGGGACGATCTCTCTTGAGGTGGGACGCGATGAGATCCTCGTGCATGCGCTCACCCGCGACGGTGCACGGGACCTCGCGGGCGGGGAGATGGACCGGCGCGTCACCGATTTCGAGCGGGCGCTGTGATGTTTGCGGTCGCCATTACGGCCGTCCTGATCGCGCTTGCTCTCGTGCTGGTGCGCGCGCTGCTCGGCCCCACCGTGTTCGACCGCACCCAGGCCGTGAACACTGCCGGCACCATTGCCGTTCTGCTACTCGCGCTGATCGGCTTCCTCACCGACCGGCCGGAGTTCCTGGACATCGCCATCGTCTACGGCCTGCTCAACGTGATCGGCACGATCGCAGTGCTCAAATTCTTCCGCTATGGCGATCTGGGCGATCCCGGCGAGTCCGAAGAGAAGGAGGTGCGCTGATGGCCCTGCTCCTCGAGGTCGCGAGCTGGGTGCTGCTGGTGTCGGGCGGCCTGTTCTGCATCGTCGGCGCACTCGGCCTCCTGCGCATGCCCGACTTCTACACGCGAATGCACGCCGCCAGCGTGGTCGACACCGTGGGCGCCGGCTTGCTGCTGGCCGGGATGCTCCTGCAGGCCGGCCTCTCGCTGGTGAGCGTGAAGCTGGCGATGATCGCATTGCTGCTGTTCTTTACCAGCCCGGCGGCGACTCACGCGCTCGGGCGTGCAGCACTCACCCGCGGCGTCGACCCGCAGCTCGCAGACGCGGAGGGCGGGCCATCGAAACCCTGATCGACACCGCGCTGCTGCTGATGATGGTCGCCACAGCGCTGGCGATCGCGCGCCTGCGCAACCTGTTCGCTGTGGTGGTGCTGGGCAGCCTGTACAGCTTCCTCATGGCCACCGTGCTAGTGGTGCTCGATGCGGTCGACGTCGCCATGACGGAAGCATCCGTCGGCGCCGGCATCTCCACGGTGCTGCTGCTGGGCACCCTCTACCTCACCAAGAGCGAAGAGGCGCAGCCCACCCATCGCCCGCTGCTGCCCCTGCTGGTAGCGCTGGTGACCGGCGGGCTGCTGGTCTACGGCATGCTCGGCCTGCCCGAGTTCGGCGAGGCCGATAGCGTCATCCACCGTCACGTCGTGCCGCGCTACCTCGAGCAGGGCGTAACCGAGACCGGCGTGCCCAACATCGTCACCGCCGTGCTGGCGAGCTACCGCGGCTACGATACGCTGGGCGAGACCACGGTGATCTTCACCGCCGGTGTGGGCGTGATCCTGCTGCTGCGGCGCTGGCGCCGCGACGCGACCGGCAAGGACGATGACGCCGAGGGAGGCCGTCCGTGAGAAGCCAGGTCGTGTTGCGGGTGGTCGCGAAGCTGCTTATCCCCTTCATCCTGGTGTTCGCCCTGTACGTGCAGTTCCACGGCGACTACGGGCCGGGCGGCGGCTTCCAGGCCGGCGTGATCATCGCCGCCGCGGTGATCTTCTATGCGCTGATCTTCGGGCTGCCCACCGCCAAGAGGCTGGTGCCGGAATGGCTGGTGGAGACGATGGTCGCGCTGGGCGTGCTGATCTATGCGGGGGTGGGGGTGGAGGGCTTGCTGCTCGGCGGCAACTTTCTCGACTACTTCGTGCTGTCCCACAATCCGGTGTCGGGACAGCACATCGGGATCTTCCTGGTGGAGGTGGGGGTGTGCATCACGGTGTCGGGCGTGATGCTGATGATCTTCTACCTGTTCGCGGGGCGCAAACGCGGCTGGCACAGCGAGCGATGAACGTCCTCGACTTCGTCAACTACTGGATCGCCGTGTTCCTGCTGAGCACCGGCCTGTACATCGTCATCGCGCGCGGCAACCTGGTGAAGAAGCTGGTGGGTCTGAGCATCTTCCAGACCTCCGTCTATCTCATCTATATCTCGCCCGGCAAGATCCTCGGCGGCACCGCCCCCATCATCGATCCAGCCTTCAAAATCTACTCCAACCCTCTCCCGCACGTGCTGATCCTCACGGCCATCGTCGTCGGTGTGGCCACACTGGCACTGGGTCTCGCCCTTGTCGTGCGCATCAACGAGGCCTACGGCACGATCGAGGAGGACGAGATCCGCGCGCAGGACGTCGGCCGCTATTGATCTCCGTCGGTGCTACTGCCTGACGGCAGCACTACTGCTCACCTCTCACCACGAAGACACGAAGACACGAAGAAAGACAAATGAGCTGCAGGGA